>ERZ773077.2747-NODE-2747-length-11125-cov-9.713189_pt1 | contig 11125 bp, 5 predicted proteins | sample MGYA00580612_ERZ773077 | MGnify/ENA primary metagenome ERZ773077 (study PRJEB29015, sample SAMEA2737971) | human oral metagenome | biome: human oral; feature: human-associated habitat; material: dental | place: China | collected 2021 ...
GCTGCGATGCATATTGGGGACAAGGGCTACATCGGATTGGGAATGATCACCCCCACCCGGAAACCCGCCCATGGTGAACTAACAGAACAAGATAGAAGAAACAACACGGCCATCAATCGTGTCCGCTACCTCATCGAACGAGTCATCGCGAACCTCAAGACCTGGCGTGTTCTCCACACCGATTACCGCCGCCCTTACAACACTTTTGAAACCACAATACAAGCCGTCGCCGGACTCATCTTCGCTTACGCCCCATGAATAAGCCTCGGTGTCTATCTCGAAGAAACCGGGCTCGGTTTCGACTTCGTCACCGGCCTTGTGGATGGTGATGGAGTTGCGCAGCAGGCTTCCAGGCCGGGTTGTGGCCCTGCCACGGATCGGGGTGCGGGCCTTGACCGGGGCGAGGTAGCGGCCGACATGGACTCGAGTTCGGCACGGACCTCGGTGCTGTACCTGTCCCATCCCTGGGCCAGGGACCCCTCGGCTTCCATCCGTTCCAACCAGTTTCTCATGGACGAGGCCAGATACTGTGCCACACAGACCACCGCTGGTGACCCACACGGTCTGCAAGGACCTTGCGGGCATCAATGGGAGTACTTGCACGGTTTCGTCTTGCGTTTGTCGATCACCGCCACCGTGGCGGTGGCGCGGCCCGATACTTGAGTCGGCCGGGCTCGTAGCTGTTGGCGGGCATGGTCCCGGTTCCAGCCCGTGACCTCCACCACCTGGTCCAGGATGGCGCTCCTGTGTTCTTCTTCGACGCAGACATGTCAAGCCTTGGCGTACCTCTTGGTGACCTCGAACCATGCTGCCATCGACAGCTTCCCTTCAACCTCCACACCCCATCGTGACCATGACCTCAGCTCTCGGGGAAAAATGTGTGAGGCACGGATCTACCCACGCGGGGACTATGTATGAGTCTCGTCGCCGACTTGACTGCTGATCAACCGGCAGGTACTCTGATCTTGGCAGTACCTATGTGGGTTTCTGCTAATGTGTTGAGCAGAGTCTAGTGGTGAACCTTGACCTCGAAGAGGTTGAGCATCGCGGACGCTGAGGTCAGTTCTTACTGTCTGGGAAGCCAATGTTTTCACCCCGTGATTCCGCTGGTGAACATGAACAGTTATATCGGTGGTTGCGATACACGTTTGGGAGAGATGCTAAGGAGTGCGCTGCTCTCCCATGAGCTTTGCGTAGGTGGTTGCCTTTTAGTCGAGTAGAGCGCTACGAGTTTTGTGGGGAGTGGTGAGAAGCAGGTTAATCGAGCATGTTAGGTAAAATCTTTATTATGCCAGCATCCAGGTGCAGTGAGGCTTATTCACAGACGGCGTGTCGGCCAGCAAAGCCTCTAGTCAGGGCACATTTGAGGATGGCTGTGAATAAGGCTCAGTGAAGAGTTCAAACAGCAGATCGTGGAGAAGCCCCTATGCGGCTAGGCGAGGTAGCGAAACTCTAAGGTTTGGTTGTGTAGGCCTTAGGAAATTTAGTAAATAAGCGTAAAGAAAAGTTGCTCCGGAATTGAGGGGAAGAGATGTCTATGGCAGTCCAGGTTGCTGAGTATGAGAAAGTTAAAGCCGAATTACATGATGCTTGGAGGATTATTCACGGCCATCCTCAAGTGTGCTTTGGCTAGGGATTTCGCTGGCCGATGCGTCGCCTGTGAATAAGTCTCCTTTTAAGCAAACTCTTTTGCCGGATCCCGAGGAAAAACGAAAACCAGCTCGAGCTCTGACTGGGGTTTCGTCTGCGAGAGACGTTTTGGATCGAGATTCAGCGGTAAAATTTTTTTATGCGAGCTACGGCTAAAATTAAACCGGACATCGGGCTTCAATTTGGTAATTGAGTCCGTGAGGCTTATTCATAGCCATCCCCAACTGCGCTCTGACTAGGGGTTTTGCTTATCGACAAGCCGTCTGTGAATAAGCTTCCATGTTCCGAAGTATATCAAGAATGGGGACAGGCTGAGACGGCAGCCTAAGTCATATTCCAAGAGGCTTATTCGCAACTCTCTCTAAACGTGCGTTGACTAGGGGTTTCGCAGGCCCGACACGCCGCCCGTGAATAAGTCTCCAAGTATTTGTTTTTATTCATAAAATATGTAGCAGTCCACCAAGGAGTTTCTATCATGCTTTACCTCACCGCTGCGCAGACCGAATTTTGGCTCGGTCAACTGATCAGCGAGGGCTTCGATGGCCGATTCATCCGGGAATGCATCGACATCTTTGAACCCGTCGATTCGCAGGCTTTGGTGGCAGCGACACGTAACGTCGCGTTTCGAACCGAGGCTCTGTGGCTCATGCCTGAGCAGGCTGGCGACTACTCGATGCAGCGAACGGTTGCAGGTGAGCCCAACGTAGTGTTCTGGGACTTGAGCGCGGAGGAGTTTTCAGAGGGGGAGGTTGAGCGCAGGCTGGAGAGTGAGCACCATCGGTTGAATGCCATGCCTTGGGGAGTCAGTCACATGTTCGCGGTGATTAAGTTCGGTCCGGAGCACCACCGGCTCGATCTCTCTGCCCACCACTTCCACGTGGACGGCTACTCTGGAGCGCTGGTAGTTAGGGAGATCTTCGCCAGCTATAATTTGCTTCGAAAAGGTCTTGAGCCCGCAGGGGACCCCCTCGGTAGCATCGCGGATCTGGTGGCTCGGGATCTGAAGTATCAGGCGTCGGCTCGTCGTGAGAAAGATAGGGAATACTGGCGAGCGAAGCTGGAAGGTTTCCCAGGGGTTGCCACCCTCGCCAGGCGACCTCGTACGAGAGCTACATGCAACCACATCGAACGGCTTGACGTAGGTGATAACATTCGCCGCGGATTGGCTGACGCAGCAGCGGAGGGGCTGTCAAGCCCAGGGACATTGGTCGCAGCTGCAGCGATCCTGCTTTACAGCGCGACGGGTGAGAGGGATGTGACAGTCGGTTTCGCAACGGCATCGCGCCTGTCGCGCGCAGACCGCGAGACCCCCGGAACCTTGGCCAATGTCCTTCCCCTTCGTCTCCATGTCGATCCGGAGGAACCAGTATGCAACCTCATAGCAGCCGCGGATACCGAAGTGATGGGATTGTTGCGCCACCAGTGTTTCCGCGGAACGGACTTGGCTCGAGAGATCGGATCGGACGAAGGTATCAATGGATTCTGCGGGCTGACCGTGAATTTCATGGCCAACTTCGATATGGGGACGAGTGGCATGGACGCCGCTTTGACAGTCCACAATAACGGGCTCACAGATGATGTCTTTGTCAGCTTCTATGACAAGAACGAACATTGCAGTGAACTTGCTTGGTATGTCAACGCCGCACTGTATCGACCTGAGGAAATGGTTACCCAGGTGGATTCGTTCCGTCGGGTGTTGGGTGTGGTTGTTGCTGATCCTGGGGTGTTGGTGGGTCAGGTTGATGTGGTGGGTTCGGCTGTGGTTGATGTTGTGGCCGGGTTCAATGCGACGGGTGTGGCGTCGGATCCGGTGGTGGTTCCTGAGTTGTTTGGGGCCGCGGTGTCGGGGTGTCCGGATGCGGTGGCTGTTGTGTGTGGTGGGGAGTCGTGGTCGTACCGGGAGTTGGATGAGGCCAGTAATCGGATGGCTTGGTTCCTGATTGGTCGGGGGGTGGGGCCGGAGCAGGTGGTCGCGGTGATGGTGCCGCGTGGGTTGGCGATGGTCGTGGCTGTGTTGGGTGTGTTGAAGGCTGGCGGGGCGTACTTGCCGATTGATCCGGATTATCCGGAGTCGCGGGTGGAGTACATGGTGTCTGATGCGGATCCGGTGTTGGTGTTGTCGCACAGTGGTTTGGCTCGTGATGGTTTGGCGGGTCGGTCGGTGGTGTGTGTTGATGAGTTGATGGCCGGTGCTGAGTGGGCTGGGTTGTCTGTTGGGTCGGTGGGTGAGGCTGATCGTGGTCGGTTGACTGTGGACAATGCGGCGTATGTGATCTACACGTCGGGGTCGACGGGGCGTCCCAAGGGTGTGGTGGTATCCCACCGCGGACTCGCGGACTTGGCGGCGCACCAGCGTGAGGTGCTGTCTGTGGGTCGTGACAGCCGGGTGTTGCAGGTGGCGTCGTTGAGTTTTGATGCGGCTGTGTTCGAGTTCGTGATGGTGTGGGGTGCTGGGGCGGCCTTGGTGGTGGTACCGAAGGAGGCGTTGTTGCCGGGGGATGCGTTGGGACGCACGGTGACCACCCAAGGAGTGACGCACATCACCATGACTCCGAGTGCGCTGGGGGTGTGTGTTCCGGAGGACTTCGGGTCATTGACCCATCTGGTGGTCGGGGCTGAGGCGTGTTCGGCGGAATTGGTGGAGCGTTGGGCGGGGGGCCGGGTGATGGTCAATGCTTACGGGCCCACTGAGACGACTGTGTGCGCGACCATCACTGAGCCGTTGGTCTGTGGAGGGGGTGTGCCGTCGATTGGTCGTTCGTTGCCGGGGACGCGGGTTTATGTGCTGGATGGGGCGTTGCGTCCGTGTCCGGTGGGGGTGACGGGGGAGTTGTTTATCGCGGGTGTGGGTTTGGCTCGGGGTTATCTGGGTCGGTCGGTGTTGACGGCTGAGCGGTTTGTGGCGGATCCTTTCATGGGGGATGGGTCGCGGATGTATCGGTCGGGTGATCTGGCTCATTGGTCGGATTTGGGTGAGTTGGTGTTTGATGGACGTGCGGATCGACAGGTGAAGATTCGTGGTTTCCGGATTGAGGTGGGGGAGGTTGAGTCGTGTTTGTTGCGTTATCCGGGTGTTGCTCAGGCGGCTGTGGTGGTGCGCGAGGACGTTCCTGGTGTGAAGCAGCTGGTGGGGTATGTGGTGCCGGCTTTGGGTGAGCTGGATGTGGTTGAGGTGCGTTCGTTTGTGGGGCAGTGGGTTCCTGAGTATATGGTTCCGTCGGCGGTGGTGTCGGTGGCTGGGTTCTCGTTGACGGCGAGTGGGAAGTTGGATGTTGGTGCGTTGCCGCGTCCTGATTTTTGTGGGGACAAGGAGTTGGTGGCGCCGGCGACGGTTGTGGAGGAGGTGTTGCTGGGTCTGTTCTGTGAGGTGTTGGGGATGGATCGGGTGAGCACTGATGACTCATTCTTTGCTTTGGGTGGTGATTCGATTTCCGCGATCCGCCTGGTGAATCGAGTGCGCGCGGCTGGTTTCGAGTTGAAGCCATCGGATGTGTTTGAAGCGCCCTCAGTGGTGCGTTTGGCTGCGCGGGTTGGGAATGCGGCTTCGGTGAGCGCGGTGGCGTTGTTGCGGGACGCGGACTTGGTGGGTTTGTCGGTCGAGGATCGGGCCTCTTTGGAGGAGCGGTATGCGGACTGTGGCGGGTTGACGGATGTGCTTCCCCTGACAGGGCTGCAGAATGGTTTGTTGTTCCACAGTTTGTTCGATGTGGATGCGGCTCCGGGTCTGTACAACGTGCAGCTGGTGGTGGAGTTGAAGGGTGCTCTGGATGGGGAGCGTCTGCGGCAGGCTGTGGAGCAGGTTGTTGCGCGGCATGAGTCGTTGCGTGCCCGGTTCCCGTCAGATGACCGTGGTCGCCCTGTTCAGGTGATTGTGGGTGGTGGGGAAGTCCCGTTCGTGCAGGAGGTGATGTCCGGGGATGCTGCGTTCTCGCTGGTGGAGGAGGCAGTGGCGCGACACGGTGTGGTGCCGTTTGATCTGGCCGATGACGCTCTGGTTCGGATTGGAGTGTTTTCGGTGGATGATGTGCATCGGTTGTCGGTGGTGATCCATCACATGGTTATTGATGGATGGTCGGTGCCGATTTTCATGCGTGAGGTTTTCCAGGTCTATGCAGGTCTGGGTGTTTCGTTGGGTGAGCCGAGTTCGTTGCGTCGGTTCTATGAGTGGTATGCGGCGCAGGATGTTGACTCCTCGGTCGAGGTGTGGGCGCAGGTCTTGGATGGTTTGGAGGGGCCTTGTTTGGTGGCGCCGCAGGCTGGGGAGGATCGTCCTGAACTGCATCGGTCGTGGGATTTCACGTTGTCTGCGGACTTGGTGGCGGCGGTCGCTGGGTTCGCGCAGGAACGGCAGGTCACGGTCAGTATGGTGCTGGAGTGTGCGTGGGCGATGGTGTTGTCCTGGGTTACCGGGCAGGACGAGGTTGTGTTCGGTGAGCCGATGTCGGGTCGTGGTGGCGATTTCGAGGGCGTGGAGTCCGTGATCGGTATGCTGTTGAACACGGTTCCTGTCCGGGTGCCGGTTTCGGCTGACTTGTCGTTCGATGAAGTGTTGGAGAGGCGTCGTGTCCAGCATGTTGCGGTGCTGGAGCACCAGCATGTTCCGTTGACCGATATTGCTGCCCGGGTGGGGATCCCGACCCTGTTCGATTCCTTGTTCGTGTACGAGAATGCCCCTCTCGGCCCCGACATCCTCCCTGTGAATAGCGGATTGCAGGCGCAAGCTGCCACCATTCGCGATTCCTTGGCCAATCCGCTCTCCGTAAAGGTGGTTCCGGGGGATGAGATCGGGATCACGGTGGATGTTCGTGGTGATTTGTTCAGTGCTGATGAAGTTGCGGGCTGGATCGATTCGTTCCGTCGGGTGTTGGGTGTGGTTGTTGCTGATCCTGGGGTGTTGGTGGGTCAGGTTGATGTGGTGGGTTCGGCTGTGGTTGATGTTGTGGCCGGGTTCAATGCGACGGGTGTGGCGTCGGATCCGGTGGTGGTTCCTGAGTTGTTTGGGGCCGCGGTGTCGGGGTGTCCGGATGCGGTGGCTGTTGTGTGTGGTGGGGAGTCGTGGTCGTACCGGGAGTTGGATGAGGCCAGTAATCGGATGGCTTGGTTCCTGATTGGTCGGGGGGTGGGGCCGGAGCAGGTGGTCGCGGTGATGGTGCCGCGTGGGTTGGCGATGGTCGTGGCTGTGTTGGGTGTGTTGAAGGCTGGCGGGGCGTACTTGCCGATTGATCCGGATTATCCGGAGTCGCGGGTGGAGTACATGGTGTCTGATGCGGATCCGGTGTTGGTGTTGTCGCACAGTGGTTTGGCTCGTGATGGTTTGGCGGGTCGGTCGGTGGTGTGTGTTGATGAGTTGATGGCCGGTGCTGAGTGGGCTGGGTTGTCTGTTGGGTCGGTGGGTGAGGCTGATCGTGGTCGGTTGACTGTGGACAATGCGGCGTATGTGATCTACACGTCGGGGTCGACGGGGCGTCCCAAGGGTGTGGTGGTATCCCACCGCGGACTCGCGGACTTGGCGGCGCACCAGCGTGAGGTGCTGTCTGTGGGTCGTGACAGCCGGGTGTTGCAGGTGGCGTCGTTGAGTTTTGATGCGGCTGTGTTCGAGTTCGTGATGGTGTGGGGTGCTGGGGCGGCCTTGGTGGTGGTACCGAAGGAGGCGTTGTTGCCGGGGGATGCGTTGGGACGCACGGTGACCACCCAAGGAGTGACGCACATCACCATGACTCCGAGTGCGCTGGGGGTGTGTGTTCCGGAGGACTTCGGGTCATTGACCCATCTGGTGGTCGGGGCTGAGGCGTGTTCGGCGGAATTGGTGGAGCGTTGGGCGGGGGGCCGGGTGATGGTCAATGCTTACGGGCCCACTGAGACGACTGTGTGCGCGACCATCACTGAGCCGTTGGTCTGTGGAGGGGGTGTGCCGTCGATTGGTCGTTCGTTGCCGGGGACGCGGGTTTATGTGCTGGATGGGGCGTTGCGTCCGTGTCCGGTGGGGGTGACGGGGGAGTTGTTTATCGCGGGTGTGGGTTTGGCTCGGGGTTATCTGGGTCGGTCGGTGTTGACGGCTGAGCGGTTTGTGGCGGATCCTTTCATGGGGGATGGGTCGCGGATGTATCGGTCGGGTGATCTGGCTCATTGGTCGGATTTGGGTGAGTTGGTGTTTGATGGACGTGCGGATCGACAGGTGAAGATTCGTGGTTTCCGGATTGAGGTGGGGGAGGTTGAGTCGTGTTTGTTGCGTTATCCGGGTGTTGCTCAGGCGGCTGTGGTGGTGCGCGAGGACGTTCCTGGTGTGAAGCAGCTGGTGGGGTATGTGGTGCCGGCTTTGGGTGAGCTGGATGTGGTTGAGGTGCGTTCGTTTGTGGGGCAGTGGGTTCCTGAGTATATGGTTCCGTCGGCGGTGGTGTCGGTGGCTGGGTTCTCGTTGACGGCGAGTGGGAAGTTGGATGTTGGTGCGTTGCCGCGTCCTGATTTTTGTGGGGACAAGGAGTTGGTGGCGCCGGCGACGGTTGTGGAGGAGGTGTTGCTGGGTCTGTTCTGTGAGGTGTTGGGGATGGATCGGGTGAGCACTGATGACTCATTCTTTGCTTTGGGTGGTGATTCGATTTCCGCGATCCGCCTGGTGAACAGGATCCGCGAGGCTACGGCTGAACAGCTTCCTGCTCGTGTGGTGTTCGCAGCTCCTACGGTCCAGCGACTCGCCCGCGAGATTGAAGACCGGCGGATGCCCGCCGCTGAGCCTGCGGTTCTTCCGCTGAGGCTTGGGTGTGGCGTCTCGTCACTCTTCTGTGTTCATCCGTCGGCGGGAAGCGGCTGGGTTTATCACCGTCTCTTGGCAGAGTTGCCGTCATACACGGCCCTGTACGCCTTCCAAGCGCCGGAATTCACCGAACGAGGCGAGAGCGTAAGTATTCCGGAACTTGCTGCAGAGTACGTCGATCGAATGCTGCAACTGTCTGGCACGGGGCCGATCACGCTCATGGGCTGGTCCAGCGGCGGGATCATCGCAGTGGAGATGGCCCGTCTGCTCGAAGACCGCTGCATCAAAGTATCCTCCGTCGTTCTGCTGGACGCAGTTCCGCCGGAATGCGCGGCGCAGACGCCTGAGACGATCAGCGAAGCCGAAATGTGCCGCTTGGTCGCGACTCACATCGGCGTTGACGGCGTTCCGGGACAGGCGAAAACCATCGAAGCTTTCACGGAGTGGATTCAGACAGTACATCCGACCGCGGGAGTTCCGGCTCCTCGGGAACTCCGCGCCATGATGGCTAGTTACAACGCTACCGGTCGGATGCTTGCCGGGTACAGGTCGCCGCTCATTGAGGCAGACATCGTTCTCTACTCGGCGAGTACGGGGGAAACGGCGCGCGTTGATCGGAGGGGTTTCTGGCAGTCGCGAACGTCGGGGCAGGTCAGTGAGCTGAAAGTGCTGGCTGATCACGACGCCATGCTCACCCCCAGCGCGATCGCCCAGTACGCAGGTGACCTGTACCATCGTCTTGCCGAGAAAGGGTCGACATCGAGAGCTTGAAGAGCTCGACGTTTCCCAAATTCTATTAATTAATAAAAGGAGTAGGAATATGGAATCATCGTTGGACAACATCAAAGGTCAGTTTCTTGTCTTGATCAACGCAGAGGGACAGTATTCCCTGTGGCCCGCCTTCAAGGATGTGCCTGGTGGCTGGCGGTCTGACTTCGGGCCAGCCGGGCTTGAAGACTGTCGGGCCCACATCGAAGATTCGTGGACAGACCTACGGCCCGCGAGTCTCGTTGCTAGCATGCGTGCCGAGAGTGATTCCGTAGTCTGAGGGCTCTGAACGAAAGGTGTTTGCTTCTGTCCATCGTACCCATCTGAAGGAGAACACATGGCTTCGATCATCAAGAACCCGGATTATCGGTGGTGGCTTCTCGGTGATGCTCTCGCGCAGCTAGCGAGTGGCATCCAGTTGTTCGCCCTGCCTCTTTACGCAGTCACGGTTGCTGGCTCCGTCGCGTTGGGGGGAATCACGGCGACTATCGGTCTCGTGGCTATGGCCGTGTGCGCGCTGCCCGGAGGCGTGCTCGCCGACCGCGTCAACCGGAGGATTCTACTGGTTTGGCAAGGCCTTACCGGGTTTGTCTTCGGTGCGGCGGTCGTGGTGGCAGAATGGGCTGGTCTGATGTCGGTCTGGGTACTGACGGTCTTGGCACTGCTGCTGGGCATGCGTGCGGGGTTGTTTTGGTCCCTGACCAACACGGCCCTTAAGGCGGTGGTCGAGCCGGAACAACTTCACGAGGCTATGAGCGCTAATCAGGGGAGAGACGCCATTATCGGGCTGGTCGCAGCGCCTTTGGGCGGACTTCTCTTTGGGATCGGCCTCACGTTGCCGTTTGCTGCGCTAGCCGTCCTCAGCCTTAGCACTTTGCTGTCGGCTTGGCGGATTCGAACTTCCTTGCATGTAGTATCCGAAGGTGGCACGTTCATGGGTGAACTGATGGCAGGCGTGCGTTATGCGATGGGTTCAGAGTTTCTCAGGAGCGCCATTGGTGTGATTCTGCTGTCGAACCTAGCGGCCAACGGCATGATTATGACCGTCGTCCTACAGCTGCAGCGCGAAGGTGTTTCACCCCTTAACATTGGCTTGGTGGAGGCATTGTTGGGCTTGGGTCTTTTGGTGGGTGCGGTCCTTTCTCCCCATGTTCTCAAGCGTTTCCACGGTGGCATGATAGTCATAGTGGGTGCCATATGGGTCACTTTGACCTTCGGTGCTCTCGTTTGGAGTTCGGACTTAGCTTTTGTCCTACCTCTGATGCTCATTGGAGGCATCGCTCTGGCGCCTGTCAATGCAGTCCTTGGGGGTTATCTGATGGCTATTGTAGCCTCATCGATACAGGGGCGTGTTCAATCACTCGTCGGGTTGGGTGGTATGGCGCTGTCCAGTGTCGCCCCTATGATCGCGGGTATCGGTTTGGCGAGTGCGGGCTACCCGGTGACGGGCCTGATTTTCGTCTTCTTCTTCGCCGTCATGCTTGTACTGCTGATCTCAAGTACGGCAATCCGGTCTATCCCCGCTGCAAACGGATGGGCTGAGGCTGCTGAACCCTGAGTATAGTGCGCTCCCGAAGCGGCTCATTTAGGGTGAAGTGCTGCGAGTTTTCGGAGTGTGGTGAAAGATGGGCTTATTCGAACATGCGAGGTATAGAGGCTTATTCATGGAGATGTTTTGGTTTTCCCATCCTCGGCTTTATCCGAGGGGGAGGTGAGGGCGGCTTGCCCGATCTGAGATAATCAAGAGTGTCTTACCGAAATAATCTCAGATGAAGGACAAGCCGCTACCGTGAGGGTTATTCACAGTCGGGTGCATCCGACAGCAAACCCCTTGGTCAACGCGTGGCTGAAAGGGTCCATGAATAAGTCTCCGTGAACACTACCACACGCCTTGACCGTGACCAGACCCGGTGAACTTGTGTGAACTGATCCACACTGCCTGCTCCGGGGAACTTC
>ERZ773077.2750-NODE-2750-length-11124-cov-5.171651_pt1 | contig 11124 bp, 7 predicted proteins | sample MGYA00580612_ERZ773077 | MGnify/ENA primary metagenome ERZ773077 (study PRJEB29015, sample SAMEA2737971) | human oral metagenome | biome: human oral; feature: human-associated habitat; material: dental | place: China | collected 2021 ...
TCGTGCTCCCCCGGCCGCAGTGGCCGAAGGAGCACGAGGGCGCGGGAGGGAGCCGCCTACCGTCCGACCGGCCCCCTCCCGGAGTCACGCACCGGCGGGCTCGCGCTTGCCCAGCCGGACCTTCTTGACGGTTCTGCCCTGCTCGAAGTCCTCCTCCTTGAAACCGAAGAAGTAGGTGCAGGCGAAGGAGACCGCCAGGGCCGCAACAGAGGCGATCCAGTATCCGGTGAAGCCCGAGTCGATGCCGTCGGGGTTGACGAAGGAGGGGAAGCCCACGAAGGCGCCGGTGAACCCGTACATGTTGACATTGAACAGACCGGTGAGCAGCCCGCCCACGGCGCCGCCGAGCGAAGCCGTGATGAAGATGCGGCCGTACTTGAGGTTGAGACCGTACATGGCGGGCTCGGTGATGCCGCAGAAGGCGGAGACGGTGGCGGGGCCCGCCATGCTCTTGATACGGGCTTTCTTGATCTTGATCCACACGGCCAGGGCGCCGCCGCCCTGGGCGATCATGGTGGCCGAGACGATGGCGTTCAGGTACGAGTTCCCGGTCGAGGCCAGCTCGGAGGAGATGAGCGGGATGACCGCCCAGTGCAGGCCGAAGATGACCAGGCACTGGTAGAAGCCGCCGATGATGAGCCCGGCCACCGGGTAGGACAGGTTCAGGACCCACGTGACGCCCGAGGCGATGGCCCCGGAGATGGCCATGACGATGGGGCCGAAGACGACCAGGACCAGGGTGGAGACGATGAAGATCTCCAGCAGGGGCGCGAAGATGGAGCGCACGACGGCGGGGATCCACTTCTTGAGGTACGGCTCGATCCTGGCGGCCAGCCAGGCGGCCACGATGATCGGGAAGATCGAGTACGCGTAGGCGTTGGTCTGCGGCAGGGAGACCGGGATGCCGAAGAAGTCGGTGTTGAAGATCGTGTTCCCGAGCTGCGCGACGACGTGGTACGGCATCTCGAAGCCGGTCTCGGTCTTGACCACGTAGTCGGGGTTCGCCATGTGGGTGAGCGAGGGGTAGGCGAGCACCCCGCCGATGATCGCCACGACAATGGGGTCCGAGCCCAGGCGGCGCGCGGCGGTGAAGCCGATGATGATCGGCAGGAAGTAGAACATCGAGTCGGCCATGGCCGAGATGATCTGGTAGGTGTCGCTGGAGTCCGCCACGACCTTGAACTGGACGAGCAGGGCCAGGATGCCCTTGAGGATGCCGGAGGCCGCCAGGACCCCGATGACCGGGATCATGGAGCCGGTGATCACGCCGATGAGGGAGGAGAAGCCGAACTTGATCCAGCCGACGGCGGTGGTGGGCCTGGGCGCCGCCTCCGCCTCGGAGTCGACCTCCCCGCCGCCCAGGCCGGGCAGCTGGGCGACGATGGCGTCGTAGACGTCCCCCACCTCGGCGCCGATGACGACCTGGTACTGGCCGCCCGCCTTGGCGACGTCGATGACGCCGTCGGTGCCGGACACGGCCTCGTCGTCGGCCAGCGACTCGTCCTTGAGGTAGAAGCGCACCCGGGTGATGCAGTGGATGACGCTCTTGACGTTGTCGGCCCCGCCGATGCCGGCGATGATGTCGCGGGCGGTGGCGTCGAAGCCGGTCAGGCCGTCGTCCGCTCCCGCCGGGGCGGGGCGGGCGGGAGCGGACGCCGCGGCGGGCTCGGCCAGGGTGAGGGAGGCCACGCGCGCTCCGGCCGCGACCGGCCCCGTGGTCAGTTCCAGGGCGACGCCCTTGGCCGCGGAGTTGGTGACGGCCACGATCGCCGTCGTGTCCTTGCCCGCCTGGCGGATCTGCTCCAGGTCCATCGTCCCGATCGCATCGCCGGCGCGCACGCGCTGTCCGGTGGCGACGGTCAGCGCGAAGGGGCGGCCCTTGAGCTCGACGGTGTCGACGCCCAGGTGGAGGAGGACCTCCAGGCCGTCGTCGGTCGTGATGCCCACGGCGTGGCCGGTGCCGGCGACCATGGTGACGGCCCCGCCGACGGGGGCGACGACGTCGCCGGAGCCGGGGCGCACGCCGAAGCCCTCTCCGAGGGCGCCGGTGGAGAAGACCGGATCGGGGACGGAGGCGAGGGGGACGGCCTCGCCCGCGGTCGGGGCGACCAGTGTCTGGGGGGTGGATGGCATGAAGGAGTGCTCCTCTCAGAGCGTATCGGGGGAGTTGACGATGAGGGCGAGCGCCTCGTAGGGCGCCAGCCGCACGGTGGGGCCGAGCGGGCGCTCGGCGTAGGAGTCGGGGTGGCGGTCCGGGTAGTTCGTGATGAGGACGCGCCCGGCGGCCAGGTCCGCCGGGACGCGGACCTCGGTGTCGTGGTCGCGGAAGGAGCACAGGACGAGCAGGCGCGCGCCCGGCCGCCCGCCTTCGGGGGCGTGCTCGCGGATGTAGCCCAGCACGTCGGGGTCGTCCAGCTCCCAGGGCTCGTAGAGGCCCTCGGAGATGACGGGCAGCTCCTTGCGCAGCGCGATGAGGCGCTTGTAGTAGGGCAGGATGCGCCCGTCGGCCTCCTCGGCCGCCACGTTGATCTCCGCCTGGTTGGTGGGCCGCAGCCAGGGCTCGACGTCGGAGAAGCCGGCGTGCTCGCCGTCGTCCCACTGCATGGGGGTGCGGGCGTTGTCCCGGGCCTTGGAGTGGACGATCGCGAAGGCCTCCTCGGGCGGGCGGCCGGCGTCGACGAGCGCGCGGAAGGCGTTGCGCGCCTCGACGTCGACGTAGTCCTCGATGCGGGTGTACAGGGGGTCGGTCATGCCGATCTCCTCCCCCATGTAGATGTAGGGGGTGCCCCGCAGCAGGTGGATGGCGGTGGCCAGCATGGTGGCGGACTCGTAGCGGCGGCGCCCGGGGTCCCCGAAGCGGTTGAGGGCGCGCGGCTGGTCGTGGTTGTTCCAGAACAGGGCGTTCCACCCGCCGCCGGCCTGCAGGCCCAGCGTCCACTCGTTGAGCAGCCGCTTGAGCTCGGGGATGTCGGGGTCCGCGAGGGTCCACTTGCGCCCGCCCTCGTAGTCGACCTTGAGGTGGTGGAAGTTGAAGACCATCGACAGCTCCTGGCGCTCGGGGCTGGAGTAGCCCACGCAGGCCTCGATGGAGGTCGAGGACATCTCCCCCACGGTCACCGAGTCCGGGTCCTGCCCGAAGCTGGCGCGGTTGAGCTCGTGGAGGTAGTCGTGGACGAGCGGCCCGTCGGTGTAGACGCGCCGGTCGTCGGTGCCGTCCGGGGCGTCGGCGAGGGGCTCGGTCTTGCCGATGACGTTGATGACGTCGAAGCGGAAGGCCCTCACGCCGTGGGCGCGCCAGAAGTTGACGACCTCGGCGGCCCGGGCGCGCACCTCGGGGTTGTGCCAGTCGAGATCGGCCTGGGTGGGGTCGTACAGGTGCAGGTAGTACTCGCCGGACAGGGGCCGTCCGCCCGCGTCGACGGGGCCGAAGGGCGCCCAGGCGGGCCCGCCGAACTTGCTCACCCAGTTGGTGGGCAGGTGCGTGGGCGCGGCCCCGTCGGCCCGGGCGGGGCGGATGTAGAAGTAGTCGCGGTAGCGCTGCTCGCCGGCCAGGGCGCGGCGGAACCACTCGTGCTCGGTGGAGACGTGGTTGAGGACCATGTCGAGCATGGGGCTGATGCCGTGGGCCCCCAGGGCCGCGGCGAGCTCGTCGAAGTCCTCCATGGTGCCCATGGCGGGGTCGACGGCGCAGTAGTCGGAGATGTCGTAGCCGTTGTCGCGCCCGGGCGAGGGGTAGAAGGGGTTGAACCAGACGTAGTCCACGCCGAGGGAGGCGATGTAGGGGACCTTGTCGATGATGCCGCGCAGATCCCCCACGCCGTCGCCGTCGGAGTCTCGGAAGGACTTGGGATAGATCTGGTAGACGACGGCGTCGTGGAAGGTCATGGGCCTGCTCCCCGGGGTTGTGCCTCCGTCGCCGGCCCCAGTGCCCGGCGACTTGTGTACACAAGTAGATCACGGCGGGCGGCCCGCGGGCAAGCCCGCAGCCCCCGCCGGGCTCCACCGCCGCTGTACGGTTGGGGGCGCGGCTAAGGACGGAGAAGCGCGCCGGCTCCCGCCGTCGGGCGCGCTCTTCGAAGGACGAAGGACGGTGAACCGGCATGAGACTGCCCGTGGGCGAGGTCCTGACCGTGGCCGCCGCGGTCGCGGGCGCCGGGCCGGACGAGCTCATGGGCCGCGCCGCGGAGGCCATGACGGCGGCCGGCTGCGCCTTCACCGGGCAGATCGTCTCCGCGCCGCGCGGGGAGGACCTGGACCGGTGGGGGCGGGCCCCGGGCCTCGAGGAGGAGCTCGTGCGCGGCGCGCCGGAGCGGGCGGCGGCGCAAGTGGCGGAACGGGGGCGCCACGCGGTGCGCACGGGGTGGAGCCGCCGCGGCGGCGGGCTGATGGCCCTGAGCATCTGCCGCCCCCCGGAGCCCGAACTGCTGCTCGTCGACCTCGTCATGGCCGCCGGGGCGCTGGGACTGGAGCCCGGGGCCCGCTCGGGCCGCGAGCGCTCGTACGCCCGCAGCCGCTGGGCTCTCGCCGTCAGACTGCTGCGCGCCCTCGCGCAGGGCACGGACGCGCTCTACGCGGGAGCCGGTGCGGAGATGATCCTGCCGCTACCGGGCGAGTTCGCGGCGCCCCCGCCGAACGCCCCCGGTCTGTGGTGGGTGTCCTCCCGGCTGGAGGACGCGCGGGGGGAGGGCGTCGGCGCCGCACTGGCCGGGACGGCGAAGAGCCGGAGCACCCCGACGGGCGCACTCGTCCAGCTCCACGACCCGGTGCGCGGCAAGAGCACCGGCACCGCCGACGCGCAGGCGCGCCTGCTGGGCTTCATGGCCGAGGCACTGGGGCGCGGACGACGTTGAAACATCCGCTGCGCTCCGCCATTCCGGCGCAAGGCAGAGTTTTGGCGCCCCGGGAGGATCGTTCGCACCGGCGCATCGGGAGAGTCCGGAGGTTTCCGCATGATTCCGCGGTTCGTGCGACGCGGTCATCGAGAGCGGGACGGAACGATCCTCCCAGGGCGCCATCTCCGCGAGCGTCGCCGCCAGTGCGCGCCGCCCGACCGGGGCCGGGCCCTCAAGACCGGCCGCCGGCACCCGGAAGACCGCGCGGAAGGGAGCCCGGCCGCCTCCCCGGGCTTCGCGGACCGCTCCCGCCGGTCTCGAAATCGTTCGGTTCAGTCCCCGTCGTCGTCATCGTCGTCATTGCCCCCGTCGTTCGGGGAGCGGTCGGAGCCGTGATCGCCGCCGGCGCCGCCCCGCGGGTCGGGGGCGGCCGGCTCAGTGGCGTCCCCCCGCGGGTCGGAGTCGCCGGTCTGCACGCCGGGGCGATCATCGTGCCGCCCGTCCTCCTGCTGCGTCGAGTCGGCGGTCGACGGTGCGGAGTCACTCGAGTCGTCCGGGTCGTCAACCTGCTGGTCGGGCTCCGGCGCGACGGCGGAGTCCTCGGTCGGCTCCTCCGGCACATCCCTCGACGCCGTTGACGCCGTCGGCCCGGTTGTGGCGGTGCCCTCGGCGCCCTGACCGAACTGCCTGGTGAGCACGCCCGCGCCGAAGGCCGCGACGACCAGGACGACGGCCCCCACGACCAGCGTGATGGTGCGCCTCCTGCCGTTCGACGCCCCGACTCGCCGCTCGGTCCCGGAGCCCGCAGGGGGCGCGGCATCAGGCGGGGGCACAGCGCCCGCAAGGGGTGCGGCGCCCGCGGGGGGCGCCACGCCAGGCGGAGGTGCGGCGCCCGCGGGGGACTCCGGCGGCATCAGGGGCGTCGTGGCGCTCGGCGCTCCCGCCGGCCCGGGACCGGACGACGGCGCGGCGGGGACCCGGGGAACGGCCGGGGGGAGGGCCCGGGTCGCCTCGTCGGCCGCGAACTCGGCGGTCCTGGCCGAGGCGGCGTCGCCGGCGTCGGGCGGGAAGACTGCGGTGGAGGCGGGTCCGGGGAGCACCGAGGTGTCGGAGACGTCGGCGGCGTCGGGCGGCCAATCGGCGGACGACCAGTCGTCGGGCCGCCGGCCGCGCGGGCCGTGCGGGGGCGGGGCGGGCTCGTTCATGAGTGGTCCTTTCAGGGCTCAGCGGCGCGCGACCACCGTGTTGGAGGCCTGGGCGCGCGGGCGCACGGTGAGGGAGTCGATATTGACATGGGCCGGGCGCTCCAGGGTCCACACGATGCACTCGGCCACGTCCGAGGCGGTCAACGGGGCCTCGACGCCCGCGTAGACGGCGTCGGCGGCGGCCCAGTCCCCGTGGAAGCGGTTGAGGGAGAACTCCTCGGTGGCCACCATGCCCGGCGCGATCTCGATGATCCGCACCGGCTCGCCGACCAGCTCCAGGCGCAGGGTGTTGGCGATGACGCGCTCGGCGTGCTTGGCGGCGACGTAGCCGGCGCCGCCCGGGTAGGTGCCGTGGGCGGCGGTCGAGGTGAGGAAGACGACGTCGCCCCCGCGCTCGCGCAGTCCCGGCAGGAAGGCCCGGGTGACGCGCAGGGCCGCGAGCGCGTTGCGCTCGTACATGGTCAGCCACTCGGCCGGGTCGGCGTCGGCCACGGGGTCCAGGCCCAGCGCCCCGCCGGCGTTGTTGACGACCGCGTCGACGGGGCCGGCGGCGAGGACCTCGGCGGCCAGGCGCTCGACGTCCTGCGGCCTTTGGAGGTCGGCGGCGACCCAGGTGCAGCCGGTCTCGGCGGCCAGGGCCTCCAGGCGCTCGACGCGGCGGGCGGTGGCGACCACGTCCCACCCGTGGAAGCGCAGGAGGCGGACGGCGGCCGCGCCGATGCCGGTGGAGGCGCCGGTGACGAGGGCGCGGCGCGCGGGCGACTCGGGGCCGGGCGCGGGCGCGGAAGCGGCGGATGCGGGCTCCGGGATCTGGCTCATGCCCCCATTCTCATCCCGCGGCCCGCCGATGCCCTTCACTTTCGTCCCGCAGCCCGTCAGACGGAGGTCCTCGCTGCTTTCGTCTCGCAACCCGCCGGACGGGGTCCCGCAGACCCCCGGACCCGGCGCTCAAAGGACCGGGGCGAGCAGCCCGGTGAGATTGTTGAAGACGTGGATGGTCGACGAGTAGCAGAGGTTGCGGCCGCTCGCGACGTACAGGGCGCCGAAGGCGATTCCGGTGCATGCGTGGGGGATGACGTTGATGGCCTCGGAGAGCGTCAGCGCGCTCATGTGCAGCATCCCGAACAGGATGCCGGAGACGATGACGGCCGCCCAGGTCGGCGCGCGGCGCCCGATGAGGCCGATGAGGAACTGGCGGAACATCAGCTCCTCGGCGAGAGGGCCGACCACCCCGCCGATCGGGATCAGGACGAAAGGCGAGATCGCCTCCGTCGCCCGGCCGATGATCAGGTCGTTCTGCAGCGGCGTCCCCCACAGGCCGGTCGCCTCCAGGAGGACGGCGGCCAACCAGCCGCCGAGCATCGTCGCGGCGATGACGCCGATCAGGCCCGCGATCAGGATGAGAACCGCCCTGCCCCTGCGGGCGACGACCCGCCGGATCGCCCTGGCGAGCTCGCGGTGAAAGGCGACGGCGCCCAGGAGGAGGAGCGTGCCGTAGACGGCGACGTTGACGAGCGCGCTGTCGCCGCTGGGGATCTCGGCCAGGCTCAGCAGTTTCAGGAGGAAGACGACGATGTAGAGGCCGACGAAGAGCACCAGCGCGATGTGAGCGGCCTTACTCCGGGCCCCGTCGGAATCGGGGGGTGCAACCATGCCGGGAGTGTGCCGACGCCGGCCCGCGGTTCGCATCCTTCCCCATGGGGAGATTCGAGACGGCTCCGGCTCCTTCTGGAAGACGAGATCGGTCGGAGCCGTCGTCCGCGGGGCGGCGCCGCCGAGTGCGGATCGGGCTCCCGGTGGGTCTCTCCCGGGCAGGACCGGGCGCCTTCCGGGCCGGTCGCGGGGGTGTTGCACATCGGAGAGCGGCGCCCCCGCGGGTCGATTCGGGGTTTTCCGCATGATTCCGGGGTTCTTTCTAGAATGTCGGTTTCCAGTGGGCGAGCTCCCATGTGCAGAGGGCTCCGCTCTGCACATGGGAGGATTTCAACGGTGTTGAGCATCGGGGTGTTTCCGCATGATTCCGCGGATCCACCAGCGACAGGTTCCAGTCGAATGTGCAACACCGCACCGACCGGCCCCGCACCGCACATTGAACCCGGCAGCGCCCACCCCGACACCGCACGGACGACCGGCGACTCCCTCAAACGGCTCCCGCGGCTTCAGCACGATCTCCGCACCGCGATGCGACTTCGCACTCCTCTCGGCCTGCTGGAGCCAGTCGGCACGATCTCCGCACCGCGGATGCGACCCCGCACCCGCCCCCCCCCCTTTGGCCGGCAACTCTGCGCGCCGCTGGCTCAGGCGGTGAGCTGGAAGATGCGGCCGCGGGAGACTCCCATAATGGTGGCGGCGTCGGCGACGGACAGCCCCTCGGCGCGCAGGGCGAGAGCGGCCTCGCGCCAGGCGGTGGCGGCCTCCTCCTGGAGGGCCCGGGCGCGGGCGGCGGTCTCCCTGGCTACGTGGACCCGGTCGAGGGAGGCCACTTCGGGGATGACGGTGATGGTCCAGTCGGAGTGGTCGGTGTCCTCGTCGACGGTGTCGAGGTAGTCGACGACCTGCTGGCGGGCGCGGTCGAGGCGGGCGACCTGGGTCCAGCAGTCGTCTCCGTTCCACAGCTCCCAACCTCCGGACCAGCGCCGGGCCGTGACGGTGACGGTCTCGCTCATGCCTTGCTCCTCTCAATGGCGCGCAGTGCGTCCCGCGTGACTTTCGGGCCGATCCGCCTCCGCGTCGTCGAAGGCGGGCGGCGGGTCGAGCAGGGCCTCGGCGTCCTCATCGCGTCCGACGGCGCGATAAGCGTCTGCAAGATTCTTTCTGAAGAGTCTGGTGTCGGAGTGGTCGGGCCCCAGGGCTCGTAGGGCCTCGGCCAGGGTCTGTTCGAACAGGAGAATAGCGTCCCCGGGCCTGCCCGCGGACCAGTAAGCTGTGGCGAGATTGTGGCGAGAGGTCAGAGTGTCGGGGTGGCCGGGTCCCAGGACCCGCTCGCGGTCGGCCAGGTTCTGCTCGTACAGGTCGATGGCCCGATCCAGTCCTCCCGTCCTCAGGTAGGCTTCTGCAAGATTATTGCGGAATAGGAAGATGCTGGGATGATCGGGACTCATAATGCGCCTGCAGTCGGCGAGGACCCGTTCGTACAGGTCGATGGCCTCGTCGAGTCTGCCCGCATCCCGGTAGGCGAAGGCGAGGTTGTTGCGGGCGGTCAGGGTGTCGGGATGGTCGGGCCCCAGGACGCGCAGCCGGTCGCTCAGACTCTGTTCGAACAGGTCGATGGCCTCGTCGAGCCTGCCCGCGGCATAGTAGGCGCCGGCGAGGTTGCTTCGGGAACCGAAGATAGAGGGGTGATCGGGGCCGAGGATGCGCAGGCGGTCGGCGAGATTCCGCTCGTGCAGGGTGATGGCCTCGTCGAGCCTGCCCACCTCCCGGTAGGATTCTGCAAGGTTATTGCGAGAGATGAGGGTGCGGGGGTGGTCGGGTCCGAGGATTCGTTCATGGTCCGTCAGGTTCTGCTCGAGTAGGCGAATGGACCGCTCGAGCCTGCCCGCGGAGCGATACGCGTTGGCGAGGTTGTTGCGAGTGATGAGGACGTCGGGGTGGTCGGGTCCCAGGACGCGCAGTCGGTCGCTCAGGATCTGCTCGAGCAGGTCGATGGCCTCGTCGAGCCTGCCCGCGGACTCGTAGGCGTCGGCGAGATTGCTCCGGAAGACGAGGGTGTCGGGGTGATCGGGTCCCAGGATGCGCAACTGGTCGGCCAGAGTCCGCTCATACAGGTCGATGGCTTGGCTGAGTCTGCCCGCGGACTTGTAAACGCCCGCGAGATTGTTCCGGGAGGCCAGGGTGTCGAGATGATCGGGGCCCATAATGCGTTCGCAGTCGGCAAGGTTCTGCTCGAACAGGGGAATGGCGTCGTCGAGTCTTTCCGCCAATTCGTAGGCGCCGGCGAGATTGTTCCGGGAGGCCAGGATATCGGGGTGGTCGGGTTCCAGGGCTCGGAGCCGGCCGGCGAGAACCTGTTCGAACAGGTCGATGGCCTCGCTGAGCCTGCCCGCATCCCGGTAGGCGCACGCGAGGTTATTGCGCGAAATCAGGGCGTAAGAATTGTCGGGCCCCAGGGCGCGACCAAGGTTCTCCACCGCGTCGGACAGGGATATGACGGCCTCGACGCCCTCGAGCTCCATGACGTACAGCAATCCGGATGCGAGGATCTTTCCGGTGCGCGGGTCGGCGAATAGGTCTCTTGAATAGTCCTGATCGGCAATCGCTCGCAACTGGTCTACGAGATCGAGAGCCTCTCGTCGTCGATTCTCCCCCTGTGACTCCCGAATGAATACCGCGTTCACCACATCCAGGAGCCCGACCGTCTCTTTCTCGATCCGCTCCCGATGCGCCGGTTCGGCCTCCCAGGACTCCCGAATCATCCGTCCCTGAAACGGGTGCAGCTCGACTGTCGAGCCGTCCTCCGAGAGCCGGCAGAGCGAGGACTCGATGAGCGCGTTCAGGGCCTCGCGGGCGTCGTCGGATCCCTCATCCGCGAACTCCAGCCAGCGCGCGGGGACGCCGGAGGCGGCGAGCAGGGCGAGAGTCTCGAGCTGGCGGCGCGCGATCGCCGCCTGGCGCGGGCTCCGGCTCCTGATCTGCTCGAGCACGCTCTGGAAGGACAGCGGAGCGTTGCCGGCGGGCTCGCTCCGGGAGCCCCCGGATACCGCCGGACGGGTGATCTCCCCGATGATGGCCCGCACGAGCGCGTCGAAGAAGGGCTCGGCCCCCGCTCCCACGTTCTGGCGGTGCTTTTGAGCGCGCCTGCGGACGACTTCCTCGATGCGGTCGGGCTCGCGCGCAATGGTCAGGATGACGGCGTCGTCCGCCGCGAACTCGCCCAGGAGGAGCTCGGCCTCGGCCAGCGCGCCCCGCAGCGAATCAATGCCGACGTCCCGCTCCTCGCACCGGCGCCGGGCGTCGGCGACCCCGGCCTCCAGACGCGGGGCGATCCGCCCGCCGAGGACCTCGGCCGCCTCATCGCCCCGCCCACTGAGGTTCTCGACGGCGAGCCAGTCCTCGTGCGCCGCTCCGACCGGCGCGGCCGCGCCGTC
>ERZ773077.2756-NODE-2756-length-11106-cov-13.952493_pt1 | contig 11106 bp, 5 predicted proteins | sample MGYA00580612_ERZ773077 | MGnify/ENA primary metagenome ERZ773077 (study PRJEB29015, sample SAMEA2737971) | human oral metagenome | biome: human oral; feature: human-associated habitat; material: dental | place: China | collected 2021 ...
GACACGACACATGCCGACTCTTCCCGCATCGCTGCCCGTCCTGACCGTCATGGCGGTCACGCCACTGGCCGGGGCGCTCCTGCTGTGGCTGGTCCCGCCACTGCGCCGGCTCTACGCCCGCGCCGTGGGCCTCGTGTTCTCCCTGGCGGTCCTCGCCCTGGGGCTGTGGGCGCTGAGCGCCTTCGACCTGGCTCAAGCCAGCACCGTCCAGCTGACCGACACCCACTCCTGGATCCCCGCCATCGGCGCCTCCTGGGCACTGGGCGTCAACGGCCTGGGCCTGTCCATGGTGCTGCTGGGCGCCTTCGTCACGCCCCTGGTGCTGCTCGCCTCCTGGGGTGAGGTCCCCGCCGACCGGCAGGGCCTGTTCACCGGGCTCGTCCTGACGCTGGAGTTCTTCGTCGTCGTCATCTTCTCGGCCCGGGACCTGCTCCTGTTCTACCTGTGCTTCGAGGCGATGCTCATCCCGGTGTACTTCCTCATCGGCTGCTTCGGCGGGCAGAATCGCCAGCGCGCCGCCCTGAAGTTCCTCCTGTACTCCCTGGCCGGCGGGCTCATCATGCTCATCGGCGTCATCGCCGTCTCCCTGCACTCCGCCAAGAACGGCGTCCCCAGCTTCCTCATCGACTCGGTGGCCGCCAACCTGCACGTGTCCACCTCCGCCGGTCACTGGATCTTCCTGACCTTCTTCATCGCCTTCGCCATCAAGGCGCCGCTGGTCCCGGTCCACACCTGGCTGCCCGACACCGCCGAGCAGGCCACCCCGGGCACCTCGGTGCTGCTCATCGGCATCCTCGACAAGATCGGCACCTTCGGGATGATTACCCTGGTCCTGCCGATCTTCCCGGAGGCCTCCCGCTGGGCCGCCCCAGTGATCCTGGTCCTGGCGGTCGTCTCCATCATCTACGGGGGCCTGGCCGCCATCGCCCAGGACAACCTCTACCGGCTTATCTCCTACACCTCCGTGAGCCACTTCGGTTTCATGGTCCTGGGGATCTTCATCGGCAATCAGGTTGCTGCCAACGGCGCCATGGTCTACATGGTGGCCCACGGGTTGTCCATCGCCGGCCTCTACCTGGTCACCGGTTTCATGGCCCGGCGCACCGGGACGGTCGTCATCAGCGAGCTCGGCGGTATCGCCCGGGTCATGCCGCTGGTGGCCGGTACCTTCCTTGTATGCGGTCTGGCCTCCATCGCCCTGCCGGGCCTGAGCGGATTCGTGCCCGAGTGGATGGTGCTCACCGGCACCTTCTCGGTCTCGCTGGCCCTGGGCGGCGCGGCCGTCGTCGGCGTCGTCATCGCCGCCGTCTACATGCTGCTGCCCTACCAGCGGGTCTTCACCGGAGCGCCTGCGCCCGAGCGCGTGGGCAGCCCCGACCTCGACGGGCGCGAGCGACTCGTCGTGGTCCCCATCGTCGCCGCGATGCTCGCGCTCGGGCTGGCCCCGGCCGTACTCACTCATGCGCTTGACGACGTCGCCCGGCAGGTCACGCTCACGGTGAGCCGGGCCCCGCAGGCCGCCGCCTCCGCCGTCGTCCCCGGTGACAGCTCCGATGCCGACGGTGCGACTGATGCGCCCGCCGCCTCCACCGCTACGGAAGGGAACACCAAGTGAGCCCCTCAGCCACTGCCCCGATCGTCAACTGGGACGCCCTGACACCGGTACTCATCATCCTGGGCGCCGGCGTCCTGGGTGTCCTCGTGGAGGCATTCATCGCCCGCCCCGCCCGCCTGACCTTGCAGGCTGCGCTGAGCCTCGTGGCCATTCTGGCCTCCGGTGTCTCCCTCTTCCTGCGCTGGGGCGAGGTCAAGGCCGCCGGGGCCGCCGCCGCGGCCGTGCCCCAGTTCCAGCTCCCCAAGGGCTTCCTGCCGGGCGCCCGCATGTCCGCGGGCCTGACCGAGGACCCCTTCTCCATCGCCGCCCAGGGCGTTCTCCTGGTCATCGGGTTTCTGGCCGTCCTGGTGATGGCCGACCGCACCGCCGTCGGTGACGGCGCCTTCGCGGCCCAGGCCGCCGACCGGCCCGGCAGTGCGGAGGAGAGCGAGTCCATCCTGGCCGGCTGGACCACGACCGAGATCTTCCCCCTGACCCTGTTCTCACTGGGCGGCATGATGCTCTTCGGGGCCAGCAGTGACCTCATCACGCTGTTCGTCATCCTGGAGATGATCTCCCTGCCGCTGTACATCCTGGCGGCCACCGCCCGCCACCGCCGGCTCCTCAGCCAGGAGGCGGCGCTGAAGTACTTCGTGCTGGGGGCCTTCGCCTCCGCCTTCCTCCTCATGGGCTCGGCCCTGCTCTACGGGGTGGCCGGCGCCGTCGACTACAAGACCCTGGGCGAGGCCGTGAGCAGCGCGGCGGGGCAGGACTGGCTCATCCTGGCCGGCCTCATGCTGGTGATCGTCGGCCTGCTGTTCAAGGTGGCGGCCGTGCCCTTCCACGCCTGGAGCCCGGACGTCTACCAGGGTGCCCCCACCCCGGTCACCGGGTTCATGGCCGCCGGCGTCAAGGCCGCCGCCTTCCTGGCCCTGGTGCGCTTCTACTACCTGATCGCCGGCGCCATGGGCTGGGACCTGGCCCCCGCCCTGTGGGCCGTGGCGGCACTGACCATGCTCCTGGGCACCGTCGTCGGGGTGGTTCAGCGCGACGTCAAGCGCATGCTCGCCTACTCGGCCATCGCCCACGCCGGCTTCATGCTCATCGGGATCGGGGCCTACTCCAAGGCAGCGATCTCCGCGCTCAGCTTCTACGCCCTGACCTACGGGATCGCCACCGTGGGGGCCTTCGGCATCGTCACCCTGGTGCGCTCCCACCGCGACGGCTCGGTGGGCGGAGAGGACGGCGACCTGGATGCCTTCAAGGGCCTGGGACGCCGCAGCCCCTGGGCGGCCGGTGCCATGACCGTCTTCCTGCTGTCCTTCGCCGGAGTGCCCCTGACGGCCGGCTTCATGGCCAAGTTCCGGCTCTTCGCCACCGGCCTGAGCGGCAACGGGACGCCCTTCGTCATCCTCGCCGTCGTCTGCTCGGCCGTGACCGCCTTCTTCTACATGAGGCTCATCGTGCTCATGTTCTTCCATGAGCCCGACGGCGAGCGCTCCGTGGTCGTGGGCAGCCGCGGCCCGATCATCCTGGCAGTCAGCGTTGCGGTGATGGCCACAATCGGGTTGGGCATTTTGCCGCAGACCGCCTTCGACCTGTTCGACCAGACGGCTATGCTCCTTCCGTGATCGGATCACTGCCGCTGAGCGCCCCCGAGCTGGAGTCGCGCATCATCCCCGCCCTCCAGACCATTGAGGACCGCCTCATGGAGGTGGTCACCAGCGCCGACGAGACCATCAATCCGCCGACCTCGCACCTGGCCGAGGCCGGGGGCAAGCGCCTGCGTCCGGTCCTGGCCCTGCTGACCGCCCAGCTCGGCGACCCGGCCCTGGCCACCGGTGAGGAGATCCGCGACGCCGGGGTGGCCGTGGAGCTGACCCACATCGCCACCCTCTACCACGACGACGTCATGGACGAGGCCCCGCTGCGCCGCGGCGCCCCGAGCGCCCAGACCGTGTGGGGCAATTCCGCCGCCATTCTCACCGGAGACGTCCTGGTTGCCCGCGCCTCCCAACTCGTAGCGGCCCTGGGACCCGAGGCCGTCATGGCCCACGCTAAGACCTTCGAGCGCCTGTGCATGGGCCAGCTCCACGAGACCCTGCCACGCCCGGCGGGCACCGACCCGGTCGACCACTACATCCAGGTCCTGGCCGACAAGACCGGCTCCCTCATCGCGGTGTCCGCCCGCTACGGGGCGATGCTCACCGATGCCGGGGCGCAAACAGAACAGATCGTGGAAAAGTTCGGCGAGAAGATCGGCGTGGCCTTCCAGCTCGCCGACGACGTCATCGACCTCATGAGCGACTCCGCTACCACCGGCAAGACCCCAGGAACCGACCTGCGCGAGGGCGTGGACACCATGCCGGTCCTGCTCCTGCGCAAGGCCCTGGCGGCCGGCGAGCTCGACGCCGCCGGCCAGGCCATCCTCTCGCGCCTATCCACCGGCGACCTGTCCGATGACGCCTTCCTGGCCGACGTCGTCGCCCGCCTACGGGAGCATCCCGTCCTGGCCCGTACCCGCGAGATGGCCATGGCCTGGGCCGCTGAAGCGGTTGAGGGCCTGGAGGGCCTGGAGGAGGCTGTTCTTGACGGCACCCGGCACCGCCTGGCCGAGGCCGGGATCGAGGGTGAGGCCGCCACTGCGGCGCTGGCCGACGCGGGCGAGCGGGTGGTGCAGGTACGCGCCGCCATGGAGGATTTCGCCCGCATCCTCGTGGACCGGGCCGCCTGAAGGGCCGGCCTGAGGACTGAAGAGGTCTCGCAACTACCCACGGCCCCCCATGGAACGACGGGGAGCCGATGGGGAGAGACGGGTAGCTCCCCATTGTGAGCGGTGGACCGCGGCGCATAGCGTGCCAGGCACGTGTTCCCGATGCGTCGAAAGGTCCCCGATATGCCGTCCTCTACGCCGCTGTCGCCTGATACCCGTACCCGACTGACCCGTCGCAGTGTCCTGGCCCTGCCCGCCCTGGCCGGTGCGGGGATGGTCCTGGCGAGTTGCGGTGTGCTGAAGAAGGGCAGCTCCGTCTCCTCTGATCGCCGTACTCGCTGATTCCGCCGCAGTCTCCAACGTGCCCACCCGCATGGGCGTCTGGCCGGAGAATATCGGCTGAAGAGAAAGACAAGGCCAAGGATCTCCGCTCATATGGTTCCAAGCTCATGATCCTGTAGCGGTTGCTGTAGGTGTATCGGAGGGCGAAGCCGACTGAGAAGGGTATCCGATCCATGCATCCGCAGGATAAAAAAGGTGATCAAGTGCGATTCCCCAGGATGATACGGCTATAGAACGGCATATAGTTGCAAGTGAGTAGCTGCCTATATCCTGACCAGATGAAAGGGAGGACAACTGAAGAGTATCAGGAATCTTGTCGCCTTTACCTCCTTGCAGTAGTGATGTCGCCATATAAACGATATCCCCAAAAGTGCAGGATGCGCCCGGGATCGATCGTTCGTCGGAGCTCCAGGATAAAAATGCAACAGGTGAACCGGGAGGATGTACAGAGAATACAGGCTCTTTGTAATCGCCATATAGAAATATATCATGCTGATCAACATAAATGGGATCCGACATTCCATAGTTTTCAGTTCTCTGTGAACCGCTGCTGATGATGACATCCTCGCCGGTGACGATATTCTTTGCATGAAAAACACTCTGCTCGGAATCCTGAGTATTCCTATGGGGATAGGATTTGTCGTGATAATAGAGCCAGTTGTCCTTAACTAGTGCAGCGAGTTGATCATTATGAGACTCTGTTGTGCCGGTTGCGAGGTATACTATAGCCCTGTTCTCATCTGCATCTTCTGTGGTCAGTGCCTCCCCTATTGTGGTCATAGTTTGGTATCCGCCGGTGAGTGCCGTGCTCGCATCGAACTGAATGGAAAGATCTGCGGCGCTCAGACGGAATCCGAATCCTCTTGCGTCTGCGAAATCGCTGTTCTTGTTGCCGGCAATGAGTAGAGAGCTGTGGTCGGCGTTGAATGTGAGAGTGACCCGAAATGAAATGCCAGCGAGATAGTCATTGTTAACTCTTGTCGAGGCGACAATTGTATGATCGGAAAGCGAAACCTTGATGACGTCGATAGCGCAAACATTGGGGGAGAAGTCCTGCGAATCTCTCCGCTCTTCCCCCGAATTTCGGTTATGGTAAACGCCGGCCGTCAAATACGCGTAAGACTCGTCGAGAACTGCAGGGCCAACAATAATGCTGAGTTCTGGAACAGTCGCTGCCGCGGTTGTGGAGGAACTGCTGTCCGCTTTCGGAGTCGTCGAAGGAGCTGGCGAGGAAGCCACTGAACTGATATTCCAGTTCCCCTTGCTATCGGGTGTGAGCGCCCAAGTCGACGGACCGTTGAGATCGACGACAACGGGGCACCATCCATCTGCGACCGTGTCCACCAACTCGGAGACTTCGAGACCCCCACACAGATGCCATTTATGTAGCGCGGTAATTGTCACTCGAGCATCACCCGTGTTGGGCCACAATGCTATATCGGAAAAGGAGGAAGGAGCGGCAGTATCGTTCGGAGGCAATGGCCTAGGAATCGGTCCTGGAGTTGGCATCCGTGCGATCGACGGTGTCGGTCCGGGTTTCGACTTCTTCTCGCAGGAACAGATAAACCCCCCTAAGGTGACGGCCGCAGAACTAACAAGAAAAGTACGACGATGCATGCTGAAGTCCATTCTATAGGAGTTACCGCTTAGGAGGTGGGTGTCGGGCTGCTCGGGTTTGAGGGGGCTGTCGAGGTAGGAGCGGACGAGGCATCTTCAAGCCAGCTGGTAGCGGAATAAAAATAGTCAGAGACAACGAGCCCCCATGGTGTGATTGCCCCGTTATCTCCGGAATATGCCGTACCTTGCCGAGCGTCAAAGATTGTTTTCCCGGAGCTGATGGAAGTGATATTGAACCCACGATTCGACGTGCTACTAGAAGCGTTCGCTCCGTAAAAGGAGTAAAGAATATCTCCAAAGGTACAGGCGCCGTTGGGAACTTCATGATTAGTTCCATCCCATCTCAATGCAGCGCTCGCAGTTCCAGGTGTGCGTACTGCAATAGCAGGTGAGTCATGCTGATATTGCCAGGTGATATTTGTCTGTTGTCCTGAGAATATCCTGGGCCAACCTTTGACTTCGTTTTCCCAATCTCCCTCTAAGGAAATCTCCTGCCCTGAGATGACATGTCTAGCTGTTCCGACTAAAGATTCCGAGGAGTTCTTGTAATAGTACCAGTCGTCCCTCACTATGATTGGCTGGATATCATCCGTACGCTCGTACTTGTTGTTGGTCAAGAATATGATGGCATTGTTTGTCTCCAAAGGTAAGGGGAAGGTCAAGGCCTGGCCGCAGGGAATGACGACGGAAATGTTCTGTTTGTCGAGAATCGAATGTGCGTCGAACTGGATCGACAGGTCTTCAGTGCTCAGACGAAGTGCTATGTAATCGGCTGCGGAATCTGTAGAATTATAAGTTGCGCTGCCGTCGCCTGTAAGGATGATGGAGGCCTGATCGTTGGTGAAAGAGAGTTTCAGGTCCGACATGCTATTCACCTGATAGTGATCGCTAACCGTTTGAGAATTTTGAATCGACCCGTCCGACAAGCGAATTTTGAGGATGACGATTGGACAAGCGGTACTGTCAGAATAACTATTGTTAATAGTGTCCTGTGTGCTGGGCGACGATAGCGTTAAGGCTCCGAGCGTGAGATAGGCGTATTCACTATCGAGAAGGGCTGGACCGACGAATATAGTAGTCAACGCAACCTTCGGGTCGTCGTCCGTATCGTCGCGGGCAACCATTTCCACTTTTCGGGTGGTCCATGCACCTTTCTGGTCCAGAAGAACTGCGTAGGTGGTGAGATTGCTGACGTCAACGACAACGGGACACCTTCCGTTGGTGAAGAGGGTGAGCGCATCTTTGATCTCCGCTTCGGCGCACAGGTAGTGATCATGAACGGCCGTGATCGTTGTTCTGGCGTTTATCGTTGGCCAGGTGGGCGTATCTGTGAAGGCAGTTGGAATGGCGTCAGGCGTTGGGGGCGGCGTGGGTGCGGGGGTAGCGGACGTGTTGGGGCGGCTGTGTTGGCAAGCTACTGCGGTGGGTAGCAAGATGGCTGTTGCTGTGGCGGCTATGAAAGTGCGGCGGCGCATGACTGCTCCTCTGCTGCGCTGGAACGGGAACCGGCTGCTGTCTATGGTTGTCACCCGATAATGGGAATGGCAATGGGTAATGCTCCTCACGGGAGTCTTTAGGCCTGGGGCTGAACGTTGACTATGAGGGGTGGCCGAACCATGCGTCCGCCGGGAAGAAGAAGCCGTCGATAGCAATTCCCCAGGATGAGACCCCCATAGCGCTGCCCCACGTAGTGATAGGAATGTTGGCCACATCTTGGCCAGACGAAAGAGAAGAAACTTGAAGGTTGTCGACGCCTTTACCATCCGGCGTGTTCGGTGGCGCCATGTAGATGAAGTCGCTGAAGGTGCATGCGGCGCTGGGAATTGTGCGCTCGTTAGAAGTCCAAGACAGAATAGGCGTGGCTGATCCCGGTTGACTGACAGTAAAGGCGGGCTGCTCTGACATGCCATAAGAAATTATTTCATGCTGGCCGGTGTAGAGTGGATAAAAAACGTATGCAGGGAGAATCTCTTGAGGGTACTCATTAAGGAGAGTGCTGTCCCCGGTGGTAGCATTTAGAACATGAAAAGTTCCTAACTTGGTAGCTTGCGGATTCATGTAGGGGTAGGTCTTCTCGTTGTAGTACACCCAATTGTTTTTGACTAGCTCGACTTCAATATCTTGCTGAGTTTCGACTGTGCCGTTTGTGAGATAGACGATGGTCACGCTCCCGTCATCCTTTTCTGCGACCAATGCTTCTCCTTTTGCGTCAACACTATGGTAAACTTCGGTAAGAATGGTGTTGGCATCAAACTGAGTAGAAAGATCATCTGAGCTTAGACAAAAGCCGAAACTCTTTGCGCTGGAATCTCGAGGATTCTTGCTTCCTGCGACAAGCAAAGCGTTATGTTCGTCATTGAAGGAGAAGGAAATGCTTTCGAGGAACAGGCTGCCGGTCACGTAGTTGTCGGTGATACGCGCTGATGTGACAATGGCATGGTCAGAGAGTGAGACCTTGATGACGTCGACAGTGCAAATAGCGGAGCCTGATATAGAGTCCGCTGAAGGGTGACTGTTGTGGTAAACACCGACGACAAAATAGGCGTAGGACTCGTCAAGAATCGCAGGACCAACAAGAACATCGAGATCCGAGCTGGGAGGTGCGGTGGTAGCCGCTGAGGTGTTGCTGGCTTTTGGCTCCGGTGTTGAACTTGCTGAAAGATCAACGGCCACAATATTCCAATGTCGTTGATCGTCAGGGATAAGGGCCCATGTTGTTGGACCATGTAGATCAACGATGACCGGGCATGTGCCGCTGACGACGGTAGCCTGCATTTTTGGTATTCTGACACTGCCACATAAGTGCTGTTTGCGTAGTGCGGTAATCCTCGTACGTAGACCATTGACTCCGGGCCATAGTGAAAGATCTGAGAATGAAGAAGGTGCAGTAGAATCGTTTGGGGGTGATGGTCTTGGTATTGATCCTGGAGTCGGCATCGGTGCAATCGAAGGACTTGGTCCAGGTTTTGGTTTATCTGAGCAGGCGCTGATTACGCCCGTCATGCCGATGGTTGCTGTAGTGATTAAGAAAGAACGACGTTGCATGGCGCGGCCTCGTCTTAATGTGTGCCGACTGTTCACGAGCTCGTTGGTGTGGCGGACTTAGAATCTGTCATCCACTCGGTCGTTGGATAGAAGAAACGACCGGTGCTGATTCCGTACGGTGTTACGAAACTGACGCATGCTTGTTGGAAGGGGGTGAACTGACGGTTATCGAGCTCTTCCCCGGTGTGTAGGTCGACGAGAGTGATCCTCCCGGACATGTAGCATGCATAGAGGACGTCTCCGTACACCTGCCCCGAGTTCGGAACCGCTCGCTCCGCCGAGTTCCAAGTGAGTGTCGGAGAGGTCGACCCCGGTGTGCGCACATCGATCTGATTATTCGTGCAGGTGATGATGTAGTCTCCGCTGGTTGCTGTATGTTGCATGTCACTGAGTTCATAAGGGAATCCGGTGAGAGTGAACTCCTCTCCGGTGTCAACATTGATCATGACAACTGTGCTTCCGGCGGTCGTATATCTTCTTGCATAGAGCCATTTTCTGCATACGTATTTGGGCGAGTCAGAGACCGTGTGTGAGGCTCCGTCAGTCAGGGTGACAACCGTTCCCGGTTCTGTTGAGCTGCTGTATTTGCTGGTGCATACGGCTTCCCCTCCTAAGTCGTTGAGATAGGCATACGTGAGTACGGAATGAGCGTCGAACTGAATGGACAGATCTGTTGCGGACAACCGCAAAGCCAGATAAGGGTCGCTGCCGGTTGTCAACATAAGAGCCGTCCCGTCCGCGGTAAAAAGGAGCCGTCCACTTGGGCTGTCCTGCAGAGCGAATGCACTCGTGGGGAAGCTGCTTGACAGTTGTACGCTGGCAGTCGCCTTGTAATCGGACAGTTGGATCTTGAGAAGAGACAACGGCATGTTTTCGTCTGACGTATTGCTCGAACCGGTTACCCCATCTGTTTTGCCGACGACGATGTAGGCATGATTGTCGTCAAGAGTAGAAGGTCCGGTGGCCAGGTGGGCGACTGCTCCTACTTTGCTCGTTTCTGTGGCGTTGTTAGCCGGTGCCGTAGGCTTCACTTCGGCTGCGTGATATCCCCCGGAGACGCCGTCGGGCAGTATTGCGTAGGTTGTGGGACCGGTGAGGTCGACGATGACCGGGCACATACCGGTCACATCAGTTTGGCCCGGTAGATAGTGGGCTCCGATCGCACCGATGAGATAACGACCGTGGACATGTAGGATCTGACATCCTTCGCCCAAGGTTTGATCCTGGTCGCTGATGACTCCCGGTGGGGGCCACAGCGGTTCCGCCCCGAAGACGATGGGGGTGGCTGTGGGGGTCGGTGGAGTGGGAGAAGCGGGAGCAGCGGCACTCGGGCTCGTGCTATTGGAGACGGTGCTCTTCGGATGTTTGGCTGAACAGCCGTAGAGCCCCGCGCCTGCGGCGGCGCCAAGGGTGGTGAGGAATGTGCGACGGCGCATAGGTGCTCCTGTGCTGCGCTGGAACGGGAACCGGCTGCTTTCGATGGTGGGCTGCGCACCATGCGCCGACAATGGGGAGTTGTTCCGGATGGGGCGTCTACACCACCTGCACCGCTACTGATGCGCCGGGACGTGACGCGGCTCAAAGCGGCGATGTTGCCCGCGCCCTGGGGGAGAGCGGCCCTTCCTCCATAGACTGTGCCGCGGTGCCCCGCCGTCGTTGCTCTCGTCCCACGTCCGGACCAGCCGGTCGTCATGGCTGCGGGCGCGAGGCACCACGTCCACGTCCTCTGAATCAGGAATTAAGAACAGTGAACGCACGTCCTCTCAATGTCGCCGTCATCGGAGCAGGCCCCGCA
>ERZ773077.2759-NODE-2759-length-11101-cov-10.234565_pt1 | contig 11101 bp, 10 predicted proteins | sample MGYA00580612_ERZ773077 | MGnify/ENA primary metagenome ERZ773077 (study PRJEB29015, sample SAMEA2737971) | human oral metagenome | biome: human oral; feature: human-associated habitat; material: dental | place: China | collected 2021 ...
TGCAAACAGGTGCAACAGTTGAACTTGGATTTGACTTGAACAAAGCACACTTCTTTGATGTAGAAACTGAAAAAACAGTCTACTAAACAAATGAAATGTCAAAACACTGCTAGAGAAGTCTAGCAGTGTTTTTGGTGGTTAAAAAGAAGCAGGACGAGTCTCGCCTTGCTTCTATTGTGTTATTCTTCCCTTTTCTTGAGAGAAAGCCCAAACACGGCTAGAATGATACCTAGGAAGGTTAGGATAGACGTTTTCTCACCTGTATTTGGTAAGGTAGTAGCTACTGGATTATTGGTGCTTGGTAAAATAATAGTTTGGCCACCGTTTGAAAGAGTGATTGTATCACCTTGATTTTGTTTCTGCGTATCTTGGACTTCGTGGTGATTTGTTTCTGCAGGTTCAGCCTTAGGCTCTACATAGAGAATGCGGTATTCGCCGAATCCTTCTTGGTCGGAGCTTGCTAGATATTGAATGTCACCGTCTGTACCGACCAAGTCTTTTGCCTTATCAGCCGTCAAGAAACGAACATCCAGACCTTTTATGCTATCTGTGAAGTGCCAGTTTTTATCTGCACTTGGGTTGATATTTTTCACATCGAGGATATAGTTGATGATAACCTGACGATTTTCAAGTCCGAGTAGACGATTGAGGCTAGCATCACGAACACCAGGGAATTTACCATTTGCGCGATAGTTGTTGGTTACCACGATGAATTCCTGATCAGGAGCTACATCTTTTCCTTGGTATTTAAGATTGCGGACACGACTAGCATCTGGGTGGATCAACTTGCCTTCGCGGTCGTATTTATTTGGTTGGGTGACATCGTACTCATAGGTTACACCGTCAATCACATCAAAGTTATAAGTGCGGTAGCTTGGATTGATCAGCTGTTGCGCTTCTTTTTTAGTTGGATCGATGGTGTTGAACTGACCAGCAGACATTTCCAACCATTCTTTGAGTTGAGCTCCTGTGACTTTTAGAATGGCCGTGACATTGTCGTAGAGGTAGAGATCTGCTACGTTTTTGATGGCGATTGGACCAGCAGGAATATCTGTATAGGCAGTAGCGTCTCCACGAGTCCCCGCCTTAAATGGCGCAGCAGCCGAGAGAATAGGAAGGTTTCCTTCAGGAGTGCCTGCTAGTTCTTTCTTAGCATACCAGATTTGCGCGTTATTGACGATTTGGACAGATGGATCATCCTTGACAAGGGCAAAATAACTCGTGATTGGTGCGGTTGTTGTTCCGACTTGTTGGCGAACGTACTGGATGGTTCCTTCGTGGGCTGTTTTGGCAATTTCTTTGATTCGTTCATCAGCGTCTTTGGACTTAGTATGAATCTTGCGGATAGAGCCTTTGCTGTTGACAACAGTCCATTTTCCATTTTTGTAAACAAGGTTGAGATCGATAATGCCGAGGTGATCACCGTATTTTCCAGCCATGGTCACAGGAGTACCGTTGATTTTACCATTTACGCCATCAACACCAGCATATTTTTCATAAAAGCCTGTACCATTTCCACTTGGAAATTCAGCGTGCGAATGCCCTGTTACGACTGCATCAACACCAGGTAGGCTTGCAATTTGATAGCCTTCGTTTTCTTCCCCTTTTTCGTACTTATCATCTCCGATACCTGAGTGTGAAAGTACGAGAGTGATGTCTGCACCTGCTTTACGCATTTCAGGGATAATCTTTTGGATAGCTTCTACAGAATCGTTGACCTGAATCTTTCCTTCGAGGTTGGCCTTATCCCAGCTGAGAATTTGAGGAGGAACAATTCCAGTCACCCCAATTTTGACGGTCGTTTTGCGACCATTTTTATCAACAAAGGTTTTGCTGATGATTTTATAGGGGTCATAGACATAAGCACCAGTTTTAGGATCAACAATATTAGCGTTGACAATCGGCATTCCAGCTGTATCAATGACACGTTTGAGATAGTCTAAGCCGTAGTTAAATTCATGATTTCCAAGTGTTCCAGCTTCAAAACCAAGCTTTTGAAGTGCTGCATACATAGGGTGCTGTTCCCCTTCTTTGACAGGGTTAACGATGGCCTTGTAAGTTCCAAGTGGCGTTCCTTGGATTGTATCTCCATTATCTACGAGAAGTGTATTGCTATTTTCTTTTTTAGCTTCCTCGATGAGAACAGCCGTCTTTGCTAGTCCAACATTTTCAGCAGGTTTATCTTGGTAATAATCATAGTTAACTAGATTGGTGTGAAGGTCGGTTGTTGCAAGGATGCGGACATCGACTTCCTGTCCTTCTGTTGGTTGAAGGGCTTTGTCGTCCGCAAGGCTTCCCTCTTTAGAAGAGGTTGTTTCAGTAGAAGGCTTTGTATTAGTGCTTGCTACTGATTTAGCATTTTCATCTTGCTTAGCAGGACCGTCCGTTTTTTCAGATGCGGTTCCTTTTTCATTTCCAGTAGGTGCAACGGATTTCTCTGATTGATTTGCTACTGGTGTAGATGTTGTGCTAGCATCTGGATTTGTAACTTTTTCATCTGCTTGTGCAGTAGAAGCCGCAAATACAGCTGCAGTCAGACCTAAAAGGGCTGCTTGTTTACGAAATGATGACATAAAAATCTCCTCAAAAATAGTTTCACTCTATTATACAGGATAGAAGGAGAACAATCAAGTTAATTACGAATGTTTTTATAAAATTCATAAAAAATGATAGGAAATAGAGGGTTTGTTTATAAAATTCACTGATTAATTATAGAAATAATAAAATCGCTTTTAATTTATTGCTTTTCTTGAGATCATCGTAAGAGATGGAGCAAATTATAGGATTGTAGAGCTTTTCTAGTTTTCATATCCTTAAAAAAGTGATAAAATGGTAGGAAGAATTGGAGAGAATAGATGCCGAAAGAAGTGAATTTGACGGGCGATGAGGTTGTCGCTTTAACGCAAAAATATTTATCGAAAGAAGATGTTGCTTTTGTACATAAAGCCTTGGTTTACGCAGTTGAATGCCATAGTGGTCAATATCGTAAATCTGGCGAGCCCTATATTATTCATCCCATTCAGGTGGCAGGGATTTTAGCTAAGCTCAAGCTAGATGCCGTGACAGTTGCCTGTGGTTTTTTGCATGACGTAGTTGAGGATACGGATGCGACCTTGGATGATTTAGAGCAAGAGTTTGGTCATGATGTTCGCATTATTGTTGATGGGGTGACTAAGCTTGGTAAGGTCGAGTACAAATCAATCGAGGAGCAATTAGCGGAAAATCACCGCAAGATGCTCATGGCCATGTCTGAGGATATTCGCGTTATCTTGGTTAAACTGTCTGACCGCTTGCATAACATGAGAACGCTTAACCACCTACGAAAAGACAAGCAGGAACGTATTTCCAGAGAAACCATGGAAATCTATGCACCGCTTGCTCATCGTCTGGGGATTTCCAGCGTCAAGTGGGAGTTAGAAGACTTGTCCTTCCGCTATCTCAATCCAACTGAGTTTTACAAGATCACTCACATGATGAAGGAAAAACGCAGAGAACGTGAGGCTTTGGTCGATGAAGTAGTGACAAAGTTAGAGGAGTACACTTCCGAACGAAATCTAAAAGGGAAAATCTATGGCCGTCCCAAGCATATCTACTCTATCTATCGCAAGATGCAGGATAAGAAGAAACGCTTCGAAGAAATCTATGATCTGATTGCCATTCGCTGTATCTTAGAGACTCATAGTGATGTCTATGCCATGCTTGGCTATGTGCATGAGCTTTGGAAACCAATGCCAGGTCGCTTCAAAGACTATATCGCCAACCGTAAGGCTAACGGTTACCAGTCTATCCATACGACTGTTTATGGGCCAAAAGGCCCGATTGAATTCCAGATTCGGACCAAGGAAATGCACGAAGTTGCTGAGTACGGGGTTGCGGCTCACTGGGCATATAAGAAAGGCATCAAAGGTCAGGTCAACAGTAAAGAGTCTGCGATTGGTATGAACTGGATCAAGGAAATGATTGAGTTGCAAGACCAGGCTGACGATGCCAAGGAATTTGTCGAGTCTGTTAAGGAAGAGTATCTGGCGGAGGAGATTTACGTCTTTACCCCAGATGGTGCAGTTCGCTCCCTTCCAAAAGATTCAGGTCCGATTGACTTTGCCTATGAGATCCATACTAAAGTCGGTGAAAAAGCAACTGGTGCCAAGGTCAATGGCCGTATGGTTCCTCTGACAACCAAACTCAAAACTGGGGATCAGGTCGAAATTGTCACCAACCCCAACTCATTTGGCCCGAGTCGTGACTGGCTCAACATGGTCAAGACCAGCAAGGCGCGCAACAAGATTCGTCAGTTCTTTAAAAACCAAGACAAGGAATTGTCTGTTAATAAGGGACGCGAACTGCTGATTAATCAGCTCCAAGAGAATGGCTATGTGGCTAATAAGTATATGGACAAGCGGCACATGGACCAAGTCCTTCAAAAGACCAGCTACAAGACAGAAGACTCCCTCTTTGCTGCTATTGGTTTTGGAGAAATCAGTGCTATTACTGTCTTTAACCGTCTGACTGAAAAGGAACGCCGTGAGGAGGAACGTGCCAAAGCTAGGGCAGAGGCTGATGAGTTAGTTAAGGGTGGCGAGGTTAAGGTTGAGAATAAGGAGAAGCTCAAGGTTAAGCATGAGGGCGGTGTCATTATTGAAGGTGCCTCAGGTCTCTTGGTTCGGATTGCTAAGTGTTGCAATCCAGTACCGGGTGACGATATTGTCGGCTACATTACCAAGGGGCGAGGCGTGGCCATTCACCGCGTGGACTGTATGAACCTTCGCGCCCAAGAAAACTATGAGCAACGTCTCCTTGATGTGGAATGGGAAGACCAATACTCAAGCAAGGAATACACTGCCCACATCGATATCTACGGCCTCAACCGTACAGGTCTCTTAAATGATGTTCTGCAAGTTCTTTCCAACACAACTAAGAATATCTCAACCGTTAACGCCCAACCAACTAAGGATATGAAATTTGCCAATATCCATGTGTCCTTTGGAATCTCAAACCTCTCAACTCTAACGACAGTAGTTGATAAGATTAAAAGTGTGCCAGAAGTCTACTCTGTCAAACGGACCAATGGCTAATTGAATAGAAAGGCGCTTATGAAAATCATCATTCAACGAGTCAAGAAAGCCCAAGTGAGTATCGAAGGTCAGGTTCAGGGGCAGATAGACCAAGGTTTACTGTTATTAGTTGGAGTAGGTCCAGAGGACCAAGAGGAAGATTTGGATTATGCTGTGAGAAAACTGATCAACATGCGTATCTTTTCAGATGCAGAAGGCAAGATGAATCTGTCTGTTAAGGATATTGAGGGCGCAATTCTTTCTATTTCTCAGTTTACCCTCTTTGCAGATACTAAGAAGGGGAATCGTCCAGCTTTTACAGGAGCAGCCAAGCCAGATATGGCAGCTGCCTTCTATGATGCTTTCAATCAAAAATTAGCTCAAGAAGTGCCCGTTCAGACAGGTATCTTTGGAGCGGATATGCAGGTGGAGCTAGTTAATGATGGACCAGTCACCATTATCCTTGATACTAAAAATAGATAAGAAAACCAATCCCAGCTGGCTTGGTTTTTTGTTTATAGACACTCCCATAGAGAGATATGTTTGTCGTAAAAGTCTGGATACTTTTCTCTTAGGTAGTTAGCCGTCATATAATAAAAAGTAGAATGGCAAGAAGTGACGATTGGCATAAGAGAGGAAAATCGCTGAAAACTAGAGAAGGCTAAAAGGGTAAATAATAGAAAATCAATGGAGAGAACCCCTAAATAGTAGAAGCGAATCTTTTTATTGATTTGAGGATAAATCTCAGCGAAGTGATGTTTGAGTTGTAAGACCAAGCGAGACAACAGTAGCGCCTGAGCAAGGATGAAAATGAAACCAGAGAGTAGGAGCCAGTCCCAAGATGTCTCGGGTCTAGTGGTAAAAAATGTAAATAGCAACAAATCGGAGACTGCAACGGCTGCGAAATGTATTCTAAAGAGCTTTTTCATAAGATGACCTCCCTCTTTTATCTAGCTTCATTCTACACCAAACGAATGGGTGTTACAACTAAAACGATAAAAAATCCCTGAAAGAAGTTTCTTTCAGGAATTCCGAGAATACATTTGAAATAAAAAAGAATGCTAATAGTTCAACATTCTTTTTATTACTTATTTGAAAAAAATAATTCATTTTGTCTGTTTAGATACCAAAAAGATACCAGGAACAACTAGCAATTTTAATTCATTGTTGAATTTTCAAGAATATATTGAGCAAAGTTTTCATAATTTGTCTCAATCTCAGTTTTTAGCTTGTTTAACAACATTATTTCTGTTGAAGTCCTTACATAGTAATTTTGTGGATTGAATGAATAATCTTTACTTAAAAAATCTTTTAAAACTTCTAATTTTTGTGCACTATCTATGCTCGTTAATTTTTGTTGGACAACTACTTCAATTGAGGAAATTTCCTTATTCATCACTTGTTTTATATAACTTTGATAATTCCTATGCAATTTGAATAATTTCTTTATCATTCTGATATATGTCTCATTCTCTTCACGAATTTCGACTTTAATATCAATTTTGTTGTCATCTCTCTTAAACATAGAAAGTGTAACTTCACCAGTACAAGTAATATTTGAAAAATAAGGATGAAAAAGACGCTCATCTACCTCATCACCTTTGAAACGATTGCAACTATCGCAAAAATATACTAAATTTATCGGCGATAGAATATATTGTTGATATCTACTTTTTGGTAAAACATGTTCTAAAGTCTTTATATAATTAAATTCAGGATTATATGAAACTCCACAAACAGGACAATAATCTGACGGGGAAACAATATCTTTGACACACCCTTTATGTTTTTTCCAAAAGTCATTGATTTTATCAGCTAATAGTAAATCTGTTTTTTCTTCTAAACTACCATTATATTGAGTAGACTCAAATGCCAATGAATAGCATTGTATAGCCTCTATTGTAACATATTCTGATAAACTACTTAATATCTGTTTGTCATTCTCTGATATTCCTGATTGTCCCATATAATTTTGAAATTTGGTCAGGAAGCACACTCTCTCTAGGTCAGGTTTAGGCACACTTGTAAACATATTAATCCTCTTCTTCCTCAATCAATTCAGATAGTAAAAGATTTTTGTAGAGTGCCCCATCACGGCCAAAATCTAACTTTTGAATATCCTCTATAGTAAATTCGTACAAATTTCTGTTTTGAATAATTTCTTTAATCAGCTTATAAAATCCAGATTGGTACTGATTGAGTCCAAAGATAGTATTTGTTAAAGTTGATAAATTTTCACCTAATGTTTGATATTCAGGCTCAATCATGTTGATAAAATCACCATCACCTGACTGAATTATCTTAACACAATCCTTTGGTATTTCCTGAATAATTATTGGCGAATGAGTTGTTAAGATACATAAGCCATTTTTCCTTCGCATAATTGCATTAATGCTTCGAATGTAGTTTGAAATCATAGGTGGATGTAAAAATAGTTCGGGTTCATCTATAAGTACTAAATTATATTGTTCAACTTCTGCAATAAGTGTTGTAATTGAGAGTAAAATAATTTTTTGACCAGCACTCAATTCTTTAAAGACCTCTGAAAGATGAGGTTTTACATCCTCCCCCTGTACAGCTTCTTCAATTTCTGATACTAAAGGCGAGATGTCTCCTTGGTAATCTTGACTTAACAATATTTCCTTAAAAAAAACCCAATTATCACGTATTTCGATTATCTTATCAATTGTTTTCGAGAAAATTTCTAATAATGCTTCAAAGTCCAAAGGTGCAGCACCATCTTTATAAAGTCCTAAATATTCCACATTACCATTTGTTCCAAGAGGAATACCATTTTTTAAATATAAACTATCAAATGGACTAAAAGAAATTAAAACAGTTTTTGAAAAATAATCTCCAGGAGAATCAACCTTTAAACTATCCTGAGAACTAAAAGATATATTTAATCTTTCATTATTGATTTTAAATTGAGATTCAACTTTTAACTCTTGTCTTATAGCTAATAATAAAACATCCTTTATGAATGTAGTTTTTCCGGATCCATTATTCCCTATTATTGCATGTACGTTTTGAGGGTAAATTGACTCCGAATCAGCTATAAAATCTATTTTTAGTAGTTCTTCCTCTTTGAATGAATAAGTATATGTAATATCATAACCATTTCTCTTACCGTTAACAGCAATAGGCTGTAAACTTTCTACTATTTTTTTATTTGCCTCCTCTTTAGATAAGCCTCTAAAGAAAGAGGTTTTTACTACATTGAAGTCAAAAAGTTCATCCAATAGTTCTTCATTAAATTTATAACAAATATCATTCATTTTTTGAAGTATATCTTGGCATTCATGATTATTAAAGTACAAATGTAAATTTAAATAAAAATTTTCATTTCCTAGACTAATAAATTCTTCAGGAAAGTATTCTATTTCGCTTCCCAAATCAATATCCTGATACGTAGAATACGTGCCAAAAGAAGCTCTAAACGCTCTTTTTCTCGCAATATTTACAGTGCCTAAATATACTATACTCCCATCCTTTTGAGGACAGTATGCTTCAAATGTCGTCTTAAAACCATAATCATCCCAACAGTTTTCCTCAAAAAAAAGATTTCCAAAATCTTGTGTGTAGGACAATTTACGATTTATATACCTTGCAAAAAATCTAAATTTCATTTCAACTCCCTTACAAACTCTCTGAATTAGAATTACTACCAAAATAGTCTGATAAAATCTTTAAAACATCTTGCTTTTGCTTCTGTGTGATATTGTTCTCCTTTAGCATTTCAATGATTTCCTCTGGGCCATCATCTCTTCCTTTAAGATAATCAAAACTAACCCCAAAAATTTCTGAAAGCTTCTCTACTGTCTCATCTTTTGGATTTCTTCCCCCGTTTTCCCATCTAGCATACTGAGCTTGAGCTATCCCAAGTTTCTCAGCAACTTCTAATTGAGTAAGTCCTGCATCTAGTCGGGCTTTTTTTATATTGTCTTTTAACATTTAAAAATCCCTTTCACTTTTTTATTGTCTTACAACCAAAATGGTTATACAAGTGCAAAGCATACAAATAGGTAATACTAGTTAGCTTATGAATATGCAAAAACACCCCAGAAAGCTCTGCAAAGCATTCTGAGGCTTTCGTTTAAAACCAATATCATTATACCAAAATGATAATAAAAAATCCATAAGAAGCGAAATTTGGCTAGGCTATGGATATTATGGCTTCTACACAGTAAAAGTTAGAAAAATTGGCATTACTTACTCCTACCATTCCCCTAATTTAGAGATTATGAGACAAGAGCAAGGGCGCAAGCCGAAGGCAATGCGCCCGAAGCTCGAAGTTCTCTCAATCTCTAACATAAAAGCTGGCGTTTCTAATAGCCAGCAAACAGATACACTTAAGGCAACGCCCTAAGTAACGTGTTGTCATCAAAACTCAATAGTGACATTAACCTACGCATTTAGCAATTATAGAAAGGAGGCGCTACAATTGAAAAATAACATTCAATCACTAAGAGAATATCAAAGCCGAGTAGATTTATCGGAACTAAAAAAATCTATTTATATCAGCATTGACCGATTAACATAATCTTGGATAATGATAATCAATCACTTAGACTAATATTTTGTGAATTAAGAAAAGCAATCAATAATGTGATTAAAGAATTTAGCATTCAAGAAAATCTAAAGGAAGATTATTTTACACTTTATAAAATGATAAACGAGGATAGTATTAATCTAACCTTCTTCCAATTATCAACCTATGGTGGTTACCAAGTCATACGTTTAGACTTTAACCCAAACTCACTTAAAGAATTTGGAGGACTTCAAGTATGGAGGCGGATTATGAATTACGCTCGATTAAATGGATTGGATGTTAGACTATCACGTTTAGACCTTGCTTTTGATATCTTTAACAGACAAGAAATAGTCTTTTTACAACATATCAAATAAGGGGTTAGTTGATTTTTTCGACATAGAGTTGTTTTGCGATATCGATGCTAACTTGGAGGTCTTCACCTTTGTTGACCAGTGTAAAAGTATTGGAAAAATTATCAAACTGCTTAACTTGGAGTTGGTCACCGATATGAATTGCGTGCTTTTCTAGATATTTGAGTAGTTCAAAGCTATCGTGAACCCGAGTCAGAAGATAGGTACCGGCTTCTTTGGTATCTGCTAAAGGTAGGTTATTGATTTCAACCAAGAGTTCTCCCTCGGCAGGTATGGTTCCACCGTGGGGACAGGTTTGAGGGAAGCCCAGCAGTTTATCCAGTCTCTTTACAAATAGGTCAGAGACAGTGTGCTCTAGGACCTCAGCTTCTTCGTGGATCTGATCGCTAGTATAGTCTAGATGGTGAACTAGAAAGACCTCAATCAAACGGTGTTTGCGATAAAGCTCAGAGACCAGTTTGAGACCAATATCTGTCAATAGATAGCCATTCTCCTTGTCCTTGAGGATGAGATTTTCACTTTTCATGCGTTTGATCATCTCTGTTACAGCAGGTGGAGAGACCTGCATACGGGCAGCAATTTCTTTGTTGGTGATTTTTTGCATGTCCGTACCGATTTCATAAATACATTTTAAATAATCTTCTTTATTTGGAGTCATTCGTTTCCTCTTGTTTATTCTCTCCATCTAGTATACCAAAAAAAGCTAGATTTCTCTAGCTTTCTGTCATAATGCTTGTGATTTTAGTCTAGTTCTTTAACTGCAGCAATGGCAGCTTCAAAGTTTGGCTCCGTGTTGATATTGTCAACGTATTCTACATAACGGATGACATTGTCAGCATCGAGAACAAAGACGGCACGCGCAAGGAGATGCCATTCGTTGATCAAGAGGGCATAATCACGCCCGAAAGAATGGTCAAAGTAGTCTGAAAGCATGATGGCATTGTCAAGGCCTTCAGCCCCACACCAGCGTCCTTGGGCAAATGGTAGGTCCATAGAAACGGTAAGAACGACGGTATTGTCGAGGTTAGCTAGTTCTTGGTTGAATCGACGTGTTTGCGTTGAGCAGATACCAGTATCGATAGAAGGGACAACACTCAAGACTTTTTTCTTTCCATCAAAGTCAGCTAGCGTTTTTTTAGAGAGAT
>ERZ773077.2760-NODE-2760-length-11100-cov-24.514531_pt1 | contig 11100 bp, 17 predicted proteins | sample MGYA00580612_ERZ773077 | MGnify/ENA primary metagenome ERZ773077 (study PRJEB29015, sample SAMEA2737971) | human oral metagenome | biome: human oral; feature: human-associated habitat; material: dental | place: China | collected 2021 ...
CGCCTCCGCGCCGCAGGGCCATAGTACCGCAGCCGTGTCGCAGCCGTGTCGCGCCGCAGGACCATAGCAGCACAGCCGTCCCGCTTGCGCCTCCGCGCCGCAGGACCATAGTACCGCAGCCGTGTCGCAGCCGTATCGCGCCGCAGGACCATAGCAGCGCAGCCGTGCCGCTGGAGCCGTGCCGTAGCGCAGGACTATAGCAGCGCAGCCGTCCCGCTGGAGTAATGCAGCAGCTCAGCCGTAGGAGCACAGCCGCACAGACGTACCGCTGACGTAGCACTATAGCACCGCATCCGTATCGTCGCAACACAAAAAAACGGGCGCAAGAGGGCTAGGATAAAAACTTGTACAATAGGGGTATGCGACATAGGGGGAATCATATATTAGAGAGGCTGAGCTATGTAGAATCCAATGGCGCTCACACCCCCACCCCTATCGCTCGTGATGAAAGCTCAGGGTGGGGGACATCAAGCGCCTCGTTCCAAGCGACGCAGCTTCAAGATAGAGAGACAGGCATAGGGGAGATCGAAGCATGCCAAGCACCACGGCAACCAGGCATGCGCGGCCCGCTATCTCGACGATACCGCCAGGGACATAGGGCAAGGGCATCAGATACCGAAGTCGCTATAGAAAAAGGCAAGGGCAGCTATCCTCACGGACTGCTACCCTCTCAATATAGTGTAGGCATACCTCTAGCAAGCGGAGAGCTGGCCTACACACAACCAATAATTTTCTATCTATCCATTATGCGCTCCATCCATCACGCGACAAGTCGAGCCCCATTATCTCCCGAACGGATTACTATTCGCCGATGTTGGCTGAGTGGTCAGCCACGGCTGGAGCTAGATAGCGCTGAGCAAAGCTCTGTAGCTGTGCCTCTGCGCGAGCTTTGGCCTCAGCAGCACCCTGCGATCCCAGCAATCTGTGAGCAGCACTGTGGCACGGATTGCATAGCGCACGCAGGTTAGACCAGTCGTAGGCCAGCTGCGCCATCAGCGCGTCATTGCCTGAGGCTCGCTCTATTGGCTGAATGTGATGAACGCACTGAGCAGGACGGCTTAGATCTCTGAGTAGACAGTCCTCGCAGAGAGGATTAGCGCTAAGGTACTCACGCCTCAGCTTGCGCCAGCGCTGGGTGTTCAACAAGCGACTATAGGCGACGCTACGCCTGTACTTTGCCATAATACTTACTCTAAATTCTGGGGAGGATACTTAGCCCAAAGAAGCGATCCCCGTTACTTACGAATAAAAGCCACCCCCTATACGTAGGCTAAGAATTAGCCCCCCCTCACCTTACGATACTCGCTCACTCTAGAGCTATGTATAGTTAGCTCCTTGAGCTTAGCCGCTACCTTAGATTCTGCCCAATCGACCCACTCATCCTCACGCTCTAGCTCTAGCGGGCATCGGGATAGCTCGATAGCGAGCGACTGATAATAATCAAGTGCCGTATAGCCCTTGCTGTCTGCCCGCTGAGGGATCTTGGCAAAGTCCGCGAAGTGCCTGCTGTAGTCCTTGCCTAGCCACTCTTTGTACCACTGCTCATATTTATTAGGAGTCTTGGGAGCCTGTAGAGCCTCCGTGTCCCCCTCCTGGCTTAGGCCAAGTAGATGTTCCGCCAGTACACGGCCCCGGGGAGTCGTATGCTCCATCCAGTCGGGGTTCTCCCACTCAGACAGCGCGGAGAAGAGCTGAGCGACATCCCCCGCCCCTTCCAGCCTCAATTGATGTTCCTCTGCCCTTCGTAGGAGGTTGAGTGTGATTCTGATTGAGGCCTGCAGAAAGGCATAGTTGCTCTTGAATCCATGCTTCGTGCGGAGTTTCGTGAGGTTGTCTTTATCTTGCGCTGTCAATCTTACACGTACGTAGGCCGCTCCACTGTGCTCCTTATTTTGCTCATTCATAGTCTTGGATGTTCATTGCCCGCAATACGACATCGAGGTAGTGTTTCATCGCTTTCTCCATAGCCTCCCGAGCAGAGTAGAAGAAGTTATGATGCTCGTACCCATAGCAGTCAGTGAGATAAAATACACCGTCCTGAGGCGACACCTGATATATACCAATAGGGGTCTCCGCCTCATAGCCGCGGCCCTTTCTGCGGAAGCTAAGCTCCACCTCACTAACTACCCATGCTGTAACCATGCGACGCATACGGTCAGCGTCCACCCCCTTGAGGGGGTCTTCATATGGGATCTCCGTCATAAGGCCTACTTACTTATAAGCTAGATTCGTCGCTACGCAAAGGGTTCTCGCGCCAGATAGGTCCGTTGCTACGCACAGGGCTCTCACGCTTCGCCTTTCGTCTTCCCTCTGTAATACCTATGGCGGTCTCGCAGCGCTTGATTCGGGGGAGGATTCTGCCGATGTAGCGGCTATCCGAGTTCTGCCCTGCGGCCACTTCGTCTAGCTGATCCTTCATACGGGCGAGCTGCGCCTCTAGCTCCTTGATGCGGGCGCGATCCAGTGCCCCGAAATTTATCTGCCGCACGTACAAGATCAGTAGGCGCATACCGACAAAAACGACGACCGCGGTCGTAATTATGAATACTATTGCTTGCATACTCTTGTCTTGATTGACGTTTAGTATTTCCTCCCGTGCCTCTCGGGTCTTGTTTCGTTGTACTTCATCTTCTCCTCGACGAAGTACCAGAGGTCTACGCCCAAGCTATACGCCCAGTTGAATACATAGTCTAGCCCGAAGAGGACACGACGCTCGACGCTGTTCTGCGTATCGCATAACCCCTTAGTTAATGCTAGTGCATTCTCGGTTATCGTGAACCGGTCAAACGCTCGGTGGTAGTTACACGGGGGCATCTTCTCAAAATCAAGACCAATAAGCCCAGCTAAGTCAGCGAGGCGAATAGCTATATCAGCCAGCTCGACCTCGGCACACTTACCTATCCAGACTTCGAAGTTCTCTGCCCAGCTCCCGTTAGCAGCTCTTGCTGGAGAACCCGGGTCGATGAGATCCTTATATATAGCTAGAGAGCTCCAGCTCCACTTCCCATCTCGGTCTGCTTGTACGAACTCGGATATTTCCGTGATTATGAGCATTATGAAATGCTCGTTGCTTTGTCTCACGCTGTGAAAGCCTTTCGCCACAGCGTTAGCGTGCGCCTTGAAGGCGAATTCATTTCTTGTCATCATATGGTCTTTGTGATTGTTAGTGCTTCTTCCTGCGCCAGAGTAGGAGTATCTTGGTGTAGCGCAGCTTGATCTCAACATAGCGCATGATGTCTATGCCTGCGAACTTACAGTAGGAGAGGGCGAGGCCTAGCGCATAAGGCGCGGACGCAAACATCCGTTCTATGGCGTGGTATGCCATGTCCGTAATGCCTTCTCCCTCTTCCCACTCATCCGGCCTTATCGGGTCTAATGAGATCTCTATATCTCCCCAGTCCCAGAAGGTGCTCTGCCACCCGATGTAGTCGATACATCGGATGACGAAGTCGGCGAGCCCGTCTTCGACGGTGCCCTTGATATGGAGATTAAATCCGGCGTGGAATGCGAGATTGTCATAGCAGCTGTCAATCCATTCGTCGGCGGTAGAGCGTCGTCCTTTTCGGTCGGCCTCGACAGCATCTGTCATCGCGCATATAGCGAGCATGCGGAAGCCCTTAATAGAGGTGACTTGGTCGTAGACTCCATTCGCCACGGCTATTCGGTGCGCCCTATAGGCGAGGGATCTCCAGTCCTGGGGCGTCATTTGGTCTAGTCTCATTGTGCTCAGATTGTTATGGTGTTATTCTTTTACGCCCAGCATTCGGCACACTAGGTCTAAGCGGTGCTCTTCGGCCATAGCCTTTAGACGATCTTCCTCAGAGGAGCTCTTATTCGGAGAGCTAGACAAGACTTCTTCCACCGAGTAGATTCTTTCATCGTTGAGCCCGATGAAGTCAAGATAGCTAGCTCTATCTTTTGAGTCATACACCATCGCTATGTAGTAGGCGTGGCACGATGCTATCGTGAACTTGAGGGAGAAGTAGGCCTTAAAGCCAAGTCCTGCTTCCTCCTTCCACTCCAGCGGGTTCTTCGCCAGCTGGGCTTTTACGTCTTCGCGTGTCATTGCTGTGTTGTTGTTAATAGTGCGCCCCGCTGTCCTAGCGCGTTAAGGTCTCGCGTGCGGGAAACCGCCAGCAGGGCGCACTCGTGGTTAGTTGTGTTATTTTTTGTCTCTGTTCTCCCTGACCTCCCGCCATCGTCGGGCCATGAATACGCGGAGGACGGAGAAGATGTGCTCGTTGGCTTCCTGTCCTTGAGCGAGCGCTCTGTAGTTAGCTTCTATCGCGTTCCACAGAGAGTCGCTGGCGGCCTTCGCGTAGCTGCGGTAGTCCTCATCCCACATCGTTGGCTTTGAGGCCATTTCGACGATCTGGTCGAGCGCGTCTAGAGAGCCTAGCGCCTTATTGAGCTCGGTGCGCATTCGCTGGGCGTGTCGCTGAGCTTCCTTGAGCTCGGCAGTGTATCGCTCGGGTGTTTGCTCTTCTTGGGGGATTCCTTCGTTTGGGTTGTTCATCGTGTTTGTTTTTAATCCTTTTTAATTAAAAAGGATAGTATGTGCTTGATGACCTCCACTGTCCAGCCGTTGCCGAGCATCTTGTAGGCCTGCGTGTCACTACACGCCCACTTGTACCACTCGGGGATCGTCTGCAGTCGGGCGCATTCGGTGGGTGTGAGTCTGCGGAGCTGGTAGCCATACTGCACACAGGGCTGTCCACTACCATCGTTGCGCGCTCGGGCTGGGATACATGGAGACTTGGAGCCAGCGACCTCTCTAAATCCCCTATCTGCCTTATGCGTACGCCAAGTGCCAGCGACAACGGTCATCCCGTTTGATTTTGGGCTCTTGTAGCTGCATCGCAGCAGAGAGCAGGCCTTGTCTGACGTGTCTCGGTAGTTCTTGGCTAGCCAAGGGTCAAGGATAGCTAGGACGTCCATGTCTGAGTGGTTGCCGCCACTGTTGCCCCCAGCGGTGAGGCACGAGGCCTTGCCTTGCTGTGCTTTGGGATTTAGGCTTCGGTCGAGCTTGATTACATCCCATGCGTGCTTAGCCGTTGGGGATAATGCCGCTCCAACACGCAGGGAGCGGCTCTTGCCTGCGATGTCCTGCCCCCACGCTCCTGCCTCGATGTAGTACTTATCGTCTACCTCCTCCTCCTCTAGGATGTCCCTGAGGACTATGCCTCGATCTGCTGGCTGAGGGATGTCTGTATGGAGATCTCCCCACAGCCCCTCTTGTCGCACTCGGATGTTAGTCCAGTATAGGCGCACCCTATTTTGCGCCGACACTAGAGCGGAGTTAATGACCACTGGGGAGATACCCAGGCTCTCATTTATTATCTGCTCATCGCTTGGGCGCATACGCACGTTCTCCAGCATGTATCGCACGTTGGGATTTTGGCTCTGCACGTGGCGCAAGATGTCGAGGAACACCCAGTAGAGACGGCTGCGCAGATCGTCATGCCCGAGCATTTTGCCCGCCAAGCTAAACCCTTGGCAGGGAGACCCAGCGAGCAGGAGGTCGACGCTCGACCAGTCTATATCCCACGTCCGCCACTGCTCTACGTCACCCAGCTGTATAGTAGCTGGGAAGTTGAGCAGCGTCTGCGCTATGGCGTGCTTATCGATCTCGCTTGCGTAGTAGGTCGCTACCTCTACTCCGAGCTCGCGTAGGGCGAGCTGTCCGCAGCTCATGCCGTCGAAAAGGGAGAGTACCGTTAGTGGCTTCATTATTTCTCCTGTCCCGCAGGGAGCCGAGTTGCGATATGATGTAGTGCGAGCAGAGCCGCGTCGCGCTCGTCTTGTGAGCTGCGGGAGGCGGCGAGCGTCACACGGTGGAGCTGCAGCTCACCAAGAAGCTGCTGATGGCTCACCTTGCCCGTGGGCGTTCTCCAGCGCTTGGAGAGGGGGCGCTGCACGATGAGAGAGAGGTTCAGCGACTGCGCCAGCTGCTGGATCATCCGCCCCGTCTGCGCACAGCGGCCTAGGTCGTAGCCTATCTTGGCCACCGTTGCTATGGACTGCCCGCGCTTGACGTGCCAGTTCGTAGTGACGCTGAAGACGTCCTCGAGGACGTAGAGCACGGGCTGTCCTTGATGGAGGCGCATGCACTCGAGAAGCTCAGGGAAGCCCAGACGCGCCAGCGATAACTGCCGCTGCTCCATGTCTAGCACGGCGTAGCCCGTAGCCTCGCTGTCGGGATCGAGGCCTACGATGAGGCGGGGGCGCATACTGCTATTCATTGAGTTTGCTATGATTGATGATTACTTATGCTGTCTTCGGTCTCGCCCGCCCATCTCGATGATGATGCAGTCTCCAAGCAGGCGGCTGATGCATCGGTCGTCGTAGCGAGAGCGTAGGTCCTCAGGGTGGTAGTTGCTAGTTATTATCATTGGGGCGTCATAGTATCCTTGATCGCTGCGCTGGCAGATGAGCTCGGCAAGCGGCTTGGTCCTCGTGCCCCAGTGGAGTGACACCTCGGGTTCTGCGCCTAGGTCGCCGATGTGCAGAATACGATGGTGTAGCCCCTGATATTCGCCATTGTCGGCGTAGTGCTGAGCCGTAGCTATGGCGTGCTGATCGCAGGACCAAAGCATCGGCTTGTATTCGTACCCCTGATTGGCCACGTCATAGAAGGGGCGCTCGATACCAAGCCCGCCAGCCATAATGCGCAGCAGGCGTACCAGCGTCGTCTTACCACTTCCCGCGCCGCCCATAATGTACAGCCCCTTCATGTGATTGTCTATCGCTGGGTGAGGTGTGCCCAGTAGCCAAGCTAGGCCTACGTCGTAGGCGTTCAGACAATGCTCGTCAAGGCTGAAGTCCGTTACCGTATGCAAGCCCTTTTGACGCATCCAAGAGAAAGCGACTTCGTGCGGGTGGTCCCCCAGCTCCGTGGCGTATCGGGTGATACGGCGAGGGGGAAGGTCGTGAATGAATTCGGGGATCTTCATCGTGCTATGTTGCTTGATTGTTCTATGACTGTGGTGCTGGAGCTAGTCTCCTCCTTAGGCGGGTACTTACCCGGGTTGAGGAATCGCAGTAGGTCTTGCTCCCGCTCGCTCAGCTCATCGAAGGTCTTGCCCCTTCGGTGCTCCTCACTCCAGTAGTCGGCGTCGCGGTAGGGCTTCAGTGGCTGACGACCCAAATTGACTGGTGGAGCTGGTGACGTCGAGGCAGGCACAAGGGTAGGGGCAGGGTCGTAGAAGCCGCTGGCGACCTTGGCGTAGTTATCATGCTGCACCAGCCACGAGAGATTCAGTATCGATGAGTTCGTTCTGAGGAAGTCCCGTGATACTGCCGCCTTGTCTAGCATGTTTCGCCATAGGCCGAGCGCTGTAGTGGCCAGCAGCACGCGATCAGAGGCCGTCTTTACCTCCCCATCCGCAAGCTCTAGCCCCAGCTGTTCCTTAGCGTCGTCGACCAAGTGGCCCCACATGTCGTAGGCCTCACGGCTCAGCTTCGCCGAGTAGGAGATCATCGGCTTGTAGGCCTCCAGATGGTGCAGCCGCTCCGAGGCTACAGCTCCGAGGACCTGAGCCCATATCTTGCCGTCCGTGGTTGGAGGAGTTAGGAGATCGGCTACCCGCTTTCGCTCCGTCTCGTCAGAGATACCCGATAGCGCGATATTGAGCTCCTCCTTATCTCGAAGCAGTCTCTCGCTTATCCGCTCCTCTCTCTCTGCCCCCCCTGGGGGGTTGGGGGGAGATAAGCGCTTAGCTTTCTTTTTTTCTTTCCTGGGGGCGTTTAGCCCCCCTATAGTCCCCCCAATACCCTTATCTTCGGAAGCAATACCCTTATCTTCGGAAGCAATACCCTTATCAATACCCTTATCCTCGGAGGCAATACCCTTATCCTCGGAAGCAATACCCTTATCAGTACCCTTATCCTCGGAGGCAATACCCTTGGTTCGCTTGCTCAACGCGCCGCCCGTGCGCCCGTGTGCTGCTTGTGCGGCACGCTTCTCAGGCGTCCAGCCTGCGCGGCTTCTAGCCTTAGGCGCGTCCTCGTAGGCTTCGCTAGCACTAGCGTCGTCTAGTTCCTTAGCTCGGTCGTCTCTGCGCTCCATCTTGAGGCTCAGCTCCGTCATAGCAGCGCGCAGACGAGGGGAGAAGAAGTAGCGCCCTTCGTCTTCGGTCGCGAACAAGCCCGTCTCATTCACCAAGTAGGCGAAGAGACTGAGCGGGGCTTTAGACTTCATCGAGTATCTGAGGAACTTGAAGTCCGTCGTCAGTCGATAGTCATCCTCATCGTTCGAGGCAAGACGTATGAGCAGGGCTGTGTAGAGCCCCCAGCCTGCCTCACCCTTGGCGTAGCGCAGGCGCTCTACTTTGTCGTCATCAAGGGCGTCGAGGTAGAGTGGTAGATAGCGATGCTTGCACATAGATGGAATGATTTGTCTCTATGGGGATACCTAGCACTTTGGGGAGTGATGGCGGTACACCATGTAGCACAGCGCGGAGAGCGATCCGATGCTGATGAGAGAGGATAAGAGGACCATAGGCCAATCTTCCGCCACCTCGAGGCAGCCGAAGGAGTAAAAGGCGATAAGCAAGAGCAGCGACTCAAGCAGCACCTTTGCTGTCTTAGTGTTCATAGTCGTAATGTGAGTTAGTGTGTACTTTGCTCCTGGCGGATGAGCCCAGCAGCCTCGCGGAGCGACTTGTAGTGCGCGGCCATTTCCGCGTTGTTGGTGAATGTCCCGTCAGGGGCATTCCACGCAGCCTTGTTGCCGTGGCAATAGGCGACGTAGCGCAGGATGTCCTCCAGTTGGTACACCCAGTGACGTCCATCAGGGCGATAGGCGCGGATGCGCTTAGGGACGACCTTATCGGCGTCCTCCATCGTCAGCACATCAATCCTTAGGCGCGTCAGCTGCGTGTTGCTGATCCTTAGTTGCCCGAGGGTATCCTTGGAGCTAATCCATTGGTCCCGGTGCTCTCCGCAGAAGCCCTCTATCATAAGCGTGTGGCGCCGCTGCTCCAGCTGGGTGTACATCTTCAGGCGATCCATCATCGCAGCCTGCGCGGCAGCACGTACGTTCAGGGACCTATTTAGCTGGTCCACCTCTCCACGGAGCTGCGCTACAGTCTCTGATAGCGTCTCGACGACCGAGCGCAGCTGAGCTACCTCCTGTTCGGTACTCATGGCCTACGAGCGCTTGACGCGCGGCTCTGTGATGCATCCGAGGAAGAGCAGATGCCCCGCGAGGGCACTCTTGCGGTGGCGGTAGGTAACCCACCTACGCGAGCCCGAAGGCTGTCGTCTACTGTTATGCGCGGTTATGATCTGACCAGAGCGCATGGCCTCCGTGTCATTCACGAAGCGGTAGACGTGCACGCCGCCTTCCTCCAGCACCTTGTTGTATGCCTCGAGCGTCAGACGCTGACCATAGGGCAGCGCTTCGCTCGGGATCTCGCCACGCTCCACGAGCTCTAGTTCATGCTTCTGCATGCTGGCAATCTTGTTCTGGAAGTCTTCTACTTTCATTACTTATACTGCTTATTGTTGTTGGTTGGCGATTAGGGAGGAGATGACTAACTTTGTACTGCAATAGATAGTGTCTAGAAGTGCCGTCGGCCGCTTGCCTCAGGGTCACCCCCTCCCCGTCGCCTTGTTGGTTGGTTGCACTGCAAAGGTATAATCTTTTGATTGTAATATCAAAATCTAATGATTATCACTTTGGGTGTAAATGCGGCATTCTCTGACAATCAAAATGTTATGGATGCAAATTCTTTAGAGGCCCTTGCCACATATCTCAAGGAGATCGGCCTAACGCAGGGCGCAATCGCTAATAAGCTAGGCGTCAGCCAACCTTATATCAATGCGCTTATGACTGGGCGCAGGAACTTCGGTAAGGCGCAAGCTTATCGATGGAGAGATGCCTTTGGTATAAATCCATCTTGGTTACTCGTAGGCGAGGGGCCTATGCTCCTCAGCGGCCAGCCGACGCAGCCACCCGCCCGACAACCGAAGTCAGCGGAGGCCTACCTCGAGGAACTCGAGGGATCTAAGCTTGTCGGGCAGCGCACTGGCGAGCGTGGCAGCGACGAGGACGAGGACGGCAATTGGGCGAAGGTCAAGGAAGCCCCGGGAGACGGGCAGCCCTACTACGATGTAGACTTCTTGGGCGGCTACGGAGAGTTCGTGGACCATCCCGAAGACGCGCGCCCCGAGTACTTCATCGACTTCAAGCCCTACAATCGCAAGGGCGTATTCTACGTTAATCTCCGCGGCGACAGCATGGCACCTGAGTTCAATGGCGGGGACCTGCTGGCTCTGCGCCCCGTGGAGGGCTGGTGGGACTACCTACTACTGGGAAAGGTCTACGCCATAGTCACCAAACAGGGACAGCGCACGATCAAGCGCCTGCGTAAGGGACCAAGCCCCGAGGCCTACCAGCTAGAGCCCATCAACCCTGCCTACGACAAGCAGGACATCCCTAAGGATCAGATCGCCGCGGTCTTCGAGGTCCTCGGAGGCATCCGCCACTACGAGTAAACATTCATTCACCATAAACACCAAGTTATTATGACAAGCGAACGTATCGCATTTCTGCGCAAAACAAGCCGCAAGGAGTATGTAATCAACGCATTCAATCAGCACGAGGGGATGCGAAATCGAGCCCAGTGGCTCATCGCCATAGGTATCCTACTTGCACTCGCGGCAGTACTACTGGGTTATTCAGTGGGCAGCAATACATCTGTTGGCACTGGCATAATTGCAGCCCCCACGGTTTTAGTATCCTGCATCTTCGGGGCTATAGGGATGAAGCGCAAGGCAAACGAGCTGGATATGCTTCTCATGTCAGCCTACCCCGACTGGAAGGAGCTAATAGAAGATTAAGGCGGACAATCCTGAGTGATCCCCAACCTTCATTGGGCGCATCAGGCATTCGCACAAGCATTCGCATTGCAACCAACCTAAGACAGCGAAACCCTCTGTTTTATATAGCGTATAATGCGTATATTTGGTGACCCCTCCTGAGTCACAGAGGTCGCCTGCCTAGGCTCCGATGAGGAGCGGCAAGTACCCTAAGTAAAAGGCTATCCCCCTCCCAAGCTGCCCGAGGCAGGCTGGGAGGGGGATAGCCTTTTATAT
>ERZ773077.2761-NODE-2761-length-11098-cov-5.033053_pt1 | contig 11098 bp, 10 predicted proteins | sample MGYA00580612_ERZ773077 | MGnify/ENA primary metagenome ERZ773077 (study PRJEB29015, sample SAMEA2737971) | human oral metagenome | biome: human oral; feature: human-associated habitat; material: dental | place: China | collected 2021 ...
ACAGATGCTGTAAACGGTAGCCAATTGTATTCTGTAGCTAATGAATTACAAACACAAATCAACAACTCCACACCTGGTCAAATTAATAACAATATCAAAAACTTGACTAACCGTGTTGGTACTGTTGAAAGACGTGTTAACAAAGTAGGCGCAGGCTCTGCTGCATTAGCTGCATTGCATCCATTGGACTTCAACCCAGATGATAAATGGACTATCGCTGCTGGTTATGGTCACTACCACAATGCAAATGCTGCTGCATTGGGTGCGTTCTACCGTCCTAATGAAGACACAATGTTCTCCGTTGGCGGTACTGTAGGTACTGGTGAAACTCAATTGAACGCAGGCGTATCTATTCGTCCTGGTAAACGTTCCCCAGAATCCCGTTCCCGCGTAGCTATGGGCCGTGAAATCGCTGAATTGAATGCACGTCTTCAAGATATGGAAAACAGATATAACAACTTGTTACAAATCTTGAACCCACTTGCAATCGATCCTAGCAAAACTGCTGAATTCCCAGACGTTCCTCAAAATCACTGGGCTTACCAATACATTAGCCAATTGGCTGGTAATGGTATCCTTGTTGGCTACCCTGATGGCACATTCAAAGGCGATGTTAAGATGACTCGTTACGAATTCGCTACCATGTTGTATCGTGCACTTCAAAATGGTGCTCCTATTGACGAAAACATGAAACGTGCATTAAATGAATTCGGTCCTGAATTACAAAATATTCGTCTTAACCACTTCCGTGTTGATCGTATTTCTGGTGATGATAACGATCGTCATAAAACTGAACGTGTTCGCGTTAACAACGAACCTAAAAACGAACGTGACGTATACGGTTCCCGTATTTATAATAATCAATAGGGTTAACTTTTCTAGAGTTTGTAAAAGCTCAAAACAGGATGTATCTTTTGATACATCCTGTTTTTTTATCTAAATCTTTTTGTGGTATTGTGCTTGTTTTATAAAAATACGTCAATCACGGTTAGAGAGGATAGAGTCTTTGATTGAGATTTTAACAGTATTGTGTTTATTTTTATACAAACACTCTTTCGGTTGAGAATTTGGATCTTTAATTTATTTGATACTTAGTATGGTTGAGGGTCGTTGTGTATATTACATTATTGCATATAAGATTTCCTTTATAGATATTATGATTTCATATAATATTTATGTAAATATATTGCAAATAAATACATATAGGTGTATAATTACTTTCACAAAGTGAATTAATATACGTAGTTTGTGAATAAAATATAGATATGAGGGAAAGACCATGAAAGAATTTAGACAATTAACAGTAGCAGACACAGCAGAATATCATAAGGTATTAATCGACGGTTATGCAGCTATAAAAGACTATCCTATTAGCTTCGACGCTATTGATTTTACGGAAGAGGAATCTAAGGAGTGGATTGAAAATTATCCTGTATATGGCTTGTATATTGATGGGCAATTAGTTAGTTCTATTACGTTTTGTATGCCTTGGGTGAAATACTCAACACCGGATAAATATCCGCATATTGCTCATTTTGTAACAGCACCAGCTTTCAAAGGCAAAGGATATGCACGGGAAGTCTTGGGCTATGCAGAGGAGCTTTTAAAAGAACAGTTTAAAACACATATTGTTACATTAGGAACGGCTAAGGAGCATCCGTGGTTGCCTAAAATGTATGAATCCTTTGGGTTTACGGCGTATGATAAGGTTCATTTTAGAGGAAAACAACATACTACTATATTATTCAAAAAAGAGTTAAATTAACTGAATAAAAGCCTTGTAATCTATCTTAGTGATTTGCGGGTACGGTTGTTGATCGTTGTCATTCACTAAAAATTAGATACAAGGCTTTTTCTTATGCAAGATTATTACTATTTGTTATATAATATATACATATAATGCATCTTTGCAGTTATATGCGGTTATGGATAATTTAAAGAAAGGATGTGTCCATATGTTGATTTTATCAGGCATTTTAGTGATGGTCATCGGATTGATGCTACGCTTTAATGCTCTATTGGTGGTTATTGCGGCGGGCTTTGTAACGGGCCTTGCGGCAGGTCTTAGCATAAACGATATCGTTGGTGCTATTGGGGAGGCTTTTGTTAAAAATCGTTATATGTCCTTATTTGCCTTAGTCCTTCCCGTCATTGGTATTATGGAACGGCACGGTTTGCGTGAACGGGCAGAAATTTTGATTGGCAAGATTCACGCTGCAACGGCGGGGCGTATTTTTATGATTTACCTATTCGTTCGTCAAGTGACGGTAGCACTTGGCATCAGTATGTCTGGTCTAGTAGCCATGGTTCGGCCTTTGATTTCTCCAATGAGTGAAGCCGCTGTAGCACAAGGGCGACCTATATCTCAACGTACACTTGATAAAATCCGTGGTGTAGCAGCATCTACTGATAATCTTGGTAACTTCTTTGGTCAAAACTTGTTTTTAGCAGCAGGTGGGCTTTTATTGATCAAAGGCGTGATGGAGCAACTTGGATATACCGTTGAGCTTACAGATATGGTAATTTATGGAGTGCCAACGGCCGTATGTGCCTATGTAGTTAGCGTTATTCGCTTCTTTGTTTTCGATAAAACGATTCAATCTAGCGTAGCTCAAGACGAGGCCGATATGAAAGCTGGTAAATTGGTGCCTAATGAGTTAAATATTCTTGTAACACCGGAAGAACTAGCGAAGGAGGGCAAATAATATGTTGGAATTATTATATAAAATGCAGCCCTTAGACTATGTATACCTTCTCATTGGTATCATTTTAGTTATCTTCTCTATACAATCCTTCCTTGATAAAGAGCATAAACATCGGATAGGTACTGGTTTGTTCTGGCTGTTATATGGGATTTCCTTTATTTTTGGGTCTTATTTGTCTAAAGAGATTAACGGATGGCTCGTAATTGCGATGGCTGCCATCGTGTTGTTCAAACAACTTGGCAAGGGAAATTACTTTGAATCTGCTGTGGACTTCAAAAAACTTGAAGCATTACGCATAGGCAATGTTATCTTTATTCCTGCATTGCTCGTTGGGATTATTACGTTTATTATTGGGTTCTTTACGAAGCTCGGCGCCCTTGTAGGTCTTGCTATTGCCTCTATTATCGCCTTGTGCGTGGCTTTATATATTACAAAAGCAAAGGTAACACAAAGCTTCCATGAAGGTCGTCGTCTTCTCGATGCTATCGGCTGGACGGCTATCTTGTCCCAATTGTTAGCGGCGCTTGGTTACTTGTTTAACCTCGCAGGGGTAGGTAAGTTGATTTCTAGTATGGTGGCTAGCATAGTGCCCGCAGATAATGTGTTCCTCGTTGTTGTGGCGTACTGCATCGGTATGGCTTTCTTCACGATGATTATGGGGAATGCCTTTGCAGCCTTTGCAATGATTACGAGTGCTATTGGAGTGCCTATGCTCGTTGTAGGTCATGGTGCCAACCCTGCTATTATCGGACCTATCGCTATGCTCGCAGGCTATTGCGGTACGTTGATGACCCCGATGGCGGCAAACTTTAATATCGTGCCTGTGGCGCTTCTTGAAATGAAGGATACGTACGGCGTTATTAAAGCGCAAATTCCTGTTGCTATTGTGATGCTGACATTGAACATTCTATTGATGTACTATTTCTTATAATACATAGTAGGTGTTTACATAGTTTAAGAACCATGCATTCATAATATTGAGATAAGTGCAGTTTTGAAAACTATAAATATTGATAGTATTGCAATATGTAATACTATTTCGGTTAAACTATTTAAATTCACAGTATCAATTGATATTGTTATGAGGTAATATGATGAAAACGATTTTGATTACAGGTTTTGATCCTTTCGGTGGTGAAAGTATCAATCCTGCGTGGGAAGCTGTAAAAACGATGGAAGGGTATACAGATGGGGACTATACAGTAGTCACTCAGATGGTACCTACTGTGCGCTATAATTCTGTAAAAACAGCAATAGAGGCTGCAGAAAAATGTAATCCTGATTTTATTCTCTGTGTAGGTCAAGCTGGTGGTCGTCCAGACATTACGATTGAACGCGTAGCCATCAACTGCGATGATTTCCGCATCCCAGATAATGGGGGTAATCAACCGACGGACGAACCCGTTGTAGCTGATGGCCCTAGTGCTTACTTTGCTACACTTCCTATTAAAGACATCGTAAATGCATTGCATCAAGCGGGTATCCCTGCGAAAGTATCCAATACGGCAGGCACTTTCGTATGTAACCATATCATGTATGGCGTATCTCATTACGCAGCTCAAAAGGGTGGCATCAAGGTGGGCTTCATGCACATTCCGTACTTGCCATCCCAAGTGGTGAACAAGCCAGATCAACCAAGTATGGCTGTTGAAACAGTACGCGCTACACTAGAAACCATCGTTCACGTATTGGCCCATGGTGAAAGCTACGAAGCACAACATATTACATATACAACTCCACATGAATAATATATAGTAATATAGTTTTTAGGACTACCATGTGTGGAAACAATTATATACTCAAAAAGAGAGGCCTAAGGCCTCTCTTTTTGTTGCTTTCTTTCGAAATAAAAAATAAATACCTACTATTGACATAGGTATTTATATAATGTAATATGGGTTTATAATCATATTGAACTAGTAGGAATAATTGAGGAATATCACAGAAGCTTTCACCATAAAAAGTGGAATAAAGCTAATGGGGATGACCTCTATAAGGAGTATAGAATGAGTGAACACGTAGATGTAAGTAAAATTAAGGATCCTACCATTGCGGCAGCTCGAAAAGAGGTTGAGTTCCAACGCGCCATGAATCCTTGCCCCATCGATTTTTCTGAGTTTCAATCTAGTAACCCTCGTTCTCAAGGGGAGCAAAAGGAGTATGAAGGTAAAGATGCATCGAATTTTAACCGTCGTCAAAAATATTCTGATAGTGAAGAGCCTCAATTCACAACACCTTTTGGCAGTGAACCAGGGTTTTTACCTGTAGAAAAAGATCGTTACCGCCTTGTATGGTCTAAGCATTGTCCTTGGGCCCATCGCATTGCTATCGCCATCGATTTGCTCGGTCTAGATAAGGTAATCTCTAAAGGTATAGTTGATCCATTGCGTCCAGCAGGTGTTATTGCAGATTGGTTCTTCACCCTTGATAAGGATGAGAAAGACCCTGTATTAGGCATTCACTCCTTAGGTGAAGCGTATCGCAAAGGTGATCCTAACTACGACGCACGTTCCACAGTACCAGCCATTGTAGATGTTACGACTGGTGCCGTAGTAAACAACGACTACCATGCGTTAACAACGGAATTAGCATTGGGCTTTAAAGATTTCATCTCTCCTGATGCACCAGATATTTATCCAGAGGAATTACGTGCCGACATAGATGCATTGAACGTAATCATCTACGCAGACTTCAACTTGGCTGTAAACTTGGCAACTCTCGTAACAAACCAAAAAGATTACGAATACTACTACGACCGTATCTTTGCTCGCTTGGACTGGCTCGAAGAACGCCTTAGCAAGCAACGTTATTTGATGGGTGATACGATTACCGATCCAGATATCCGTATTTTCCCAACATTGGCGCGCTTTGACCTCGTATTCTACCAAAAATACTTGGTAAATAAAAAACGTCTCGTAGACTATCCAAACCTATGGAACTATGCGAAGGACTTGTATTCCAATCCAGCATTCGGCGGTACAACAGACTTCGACTCTATGCGTAAACGTTTCTACTATGTAGACCATACACCATTTGAAGATCTACCACGCCTTGTTCCAAAAGGTCCAGACGACTCTATTTGGTTAGAGTCAAATGATCGGGCTGAAAAATTTGGTAAATAAAATCGGCAGTAAATTTATATGTTGTCTGAACTGTATTTAGTAAATCTTTTACTATGAAATCTAATACATTACTGACGAATCAATCGATATATATTTAATTATAGATAACTGAAAGGGAGACTTTATGGATTCTGTAACACAGACGATTGTGAACTACATAGAACAAACGGATGTGACGAACCGTGAAGACCTCCTGTCAGTGGCTCGTATTGCCTTCCTAGATTATCTTGCATCCTTAGCACTAGCAGAGAGCGAACAAGCCGTTCAAGAGTTAGCTAGCTTTATAGGGGTTAAGTCATCTATAAGCTCGGATATTAGCCGGGACATGAACTCCAGTGTTTTGAGTGGCAAGGTTATATCAGAGGGCAATACTGGCTTAGTAATAGAGAATGTATCTAAAGCTGATAAGGCTTTGTATTATGGCTTTGCTTCGCATTATCTTGATTTTGATGATGCGCAAGCGAATTTAGCTGGTCACTTTAGTACTGTTTTATATTCTGCTTTACTAGCCGTGCTCGAGCCGACGGATACATGGCACGATTTCCTTCGTGCTTATATCATTGGTGCCGAGCTAGAAGGAATCATTGGTTCCCTCATCAACCCTGCCCATCGGACCCAAGGATGGCATTCTACGGGGACCGTTGGTGTTATTGGAGCGGCGGCCGCTATAGGCGCTTTGCGAGGCCTTCATGGTGAAAACTTGGCTCACCTCTTATCTCTGGCTGCCACACAATCGGCGGGCATGTTCTTTCAAAGTGGTACAGATGGTAAGCCTCTCCATGCGGGACTGGCAGCACGCAATGGCGTATGGGCTTACGAACTGTTACAACATACATCACTTCAAACAAGTACAAAACCGTTTGACTCTGAACGGGGTTGGTTTAAAACTATCGGTAATATTACCGTTACATCAAATGACATTGCTAGCCGTTGGCTAGCACCAGGACAACTCATTGATCCTGGTTTGTGGATGAAAGTCCACCCCTATTGCTCGGCAGCCATTTGTGGCGCTGAAGCAGCAGAAATCGTGGCACATAGACTATATACATCCTCTTCGTATGTATCTAAACATAACTACCTTTCACCAGATGCAGAGGAACAAGATCAATGTAGATTATGTACCACCCCCGATTTCTCCCTTTGGGATGAGATAAATCGAGTGACTGTTCACTTCCCACCTGGTGCTGATGCGGCATTGCGTTATACATCGCCAACAACAGGTCGAGAAGGGCAGTTTTCCATAGAGTACATCGTGTATCAAGTCTTAGCCTATGGGGCTGTACAGGATGAATTGTTCAAGATAGATACCATAGACCAAGAAATACGAGACTGTATGTCGCGAATAGAGCGTGTCTATGACTTGCCGAAGGTATCTCAAACAGAGCGGATTACGAAAGTAACCGTTACCTTGAAAAATGGAGATACTTTCACAGAAACGGTGAATAATCCTAAAGGATCGCCGAAGAATCCTCTTACTATGGAGGATATACGCATTAAACTAGGTCTCACCTTAGAGACAAAACAAATAGATAGAGTTATTGAGGCTTTTACCAATACAGATGAGGTGGAGCCGTTCTTACGCACCTTGCGAGGAGAAGGAGTTTTACATGTTTAATACAAAGAAATTAACGAAATTATTCGCCATCGGCGCGTTGGCACTAGGCGTGCTTGTCGTAGCTGGTTGCGGTGACGATACATCTAAGGACGCAAAGGTAAATCCTGATGCTAAAGTAATTAACGTAGCTACACGCGGTACAGTTCGTCCGTATTCCTATACAGATGATAACGGCAACCTTACAGGTTTTGACGTAGAATTGTTGAAAGAAATTGAACGTCGTAATCCAGACCTTCACTTCAACTTCAAGCCTATGGCCGTTGATGCTGCCTTCGTAGCGATGGATGCAGGCCAAGTCGATATGATTGCAAACCAAATGCGCCGTAATCCAACTCGTGAAGCAAAATACTACTACACAAATGAGGTTAATAACTACTCTACACGTAAATTAGTGGTGAAAAATGACCGTAATGACATTTCTAAACTAGATGATTTGAAAGGCAAAAAAATCGCCGTTACTACATCCTCTGAGTTCAATGAATTAGTAAAACAATTCAACGAAACAGCGAATCCGCAAATTGAAGTGATCTATACAGATAAAGCCGGTGCCGAAACATTGAACCTCGTTGCTACCGGTCGTGCCGATGCAGCCGGTGAGTACGAATACGTAATTAATTCTGCTATTAAGGACCGTGGCCTACCACTCAAAGCCGTAGGCGATGTATTGGCAGTAGTACCAACATACTTCTTGTCTAAACGGACAGATGATATGAAACAAGTAAACGAAAAAATCGATAAAACGATGAAAGAAATGCGTGCTGACGGTACGTTGAAAAAACTTTCTGAACAATATCTTGGTGGGGATTACACATTCGATCCAACACAAAAATAACGAATAGGCCGCCTTGGCGGCCTTATTCTATTATGTCTAGAAGCGAGGTGCTACTGTGGGCAAGTATTTTGATGTGTCCTACATGATCCAAGCGTTTCCACAGCTCTTGAATTATGTGCACGTAACGGTGCTTATCACCGTTATTTCTGCCATCTTAGGTGTTATTTTGGGCTCTATCATAGCCATCATTCGCCTCAAGAAGGTACCAGTATTAAACCAATTATTTATTGTCTTTATCTCTTTTATGCGCGGTACGCCGTTCTTGGTACAACTCTTCCTTATATACTTTGGGGTACCAGAAATCATGTCCCATATGGGGCTTAACATGAAAAATGTGCCAGGCCTCGTATTCGTATACGCCGTATTTACATTGCACATTGCAGCTTACAGCGCTGAAATCATGCGCTCCAGTATTGATGCGGTTGCACCTGGTGAGAAGGAAGCCGCTAAAAGCCTTGGTATGACCGAGTTCCAAAGCTATGTGCGCATCATCTTGCCGCAGGCTTTCACCATGAGCATTCCACCGTTGACGAACCTCGTTATCGGCATGTTGAAAGGGACGGCGCTCATTTTTAACGTCGGCGTTGTCGATATGATGCGTAAGGCGGACCTCATGGGCGGCAATAGTCAGCGCTATCTTGAGTTATTCGTCGATGCGGCCATCATTTATGGCATTTTAATTATCATCGTGTCCCTCTTGGGCCGATTGCTTGAAAAACGTTTTACCGTTGCGGGCAAGGAAACGCAACGCATTTTGATCAGTGAGGAGTAGGGGCTTATGGGACATATTATTGATTCAACCTATATTTATGGCACCTTCTTTGCTGTCATTCCTTATGTGAAAGTAACCCTCATGATTACCTTCCTCAGCGTTGGTTTGGGTACAATCCTAGGGTTATTAAGTTGCGTGCTACAACAAAATAAAGTACCTGTGCTCAGTCAGCTCAGCTACTTGTACGTATTATTGTGCCGTAGTATTCCGAACATGGTTCTCTTATATCTCGTATACTATGGCTTGCCAATTCTATTCCTCGCCTTAGAGGATCAAACAGGTGTGCATGTGCCATTTGAAAAGGTGCCAGCTACCTTCGTAGCCGTTGTAGGCTTGACGTTGCATACAGGGGCATATTTGAGTGAAATCTTCCGGGCTGCGTTGCAATCTGTACCAAAAGGTCAAATGGAAGCAGCTCAAGCTATCGGTATGACCTGGTTCCAAGCGTTCCGTCGTATCGTATTGCCACAAGCGACAGTCTTTGCGTTGCCTTTATTTACTAACCAATTCCTTAACACCATGAAGAGTACTAGTATCGTATTCGTTATTACAGTTATTGAATTGTTCGGCGCTGCAAAGTTATATACAGAGGAAAATTCACAGTATTTTGAGGCCTACATCGTGGTGGCCGGTCTATTCTGGGTGATGGGGATTGTATTTGAATTTATCTTCCATCGTTTAGAAATCTATGCAAGCAAGTATAAACGAGGTAATGCATTATGATAGATATTAAACAAGTTCACAAATCCTTCGGGAACCGTGAAATTTTAAAGGGCATCGACCTACATGTGCCAACAGGGTCTGTAACGGTTATCCTTGGCCCATCTGGCAGCGGTAAGACGACGTTCCTTAGAACATTGAACTTCCTTGAAAAGGCCGATGCAGGGACGATGCAATTAAATGATATTTCTGTAGACCTACATAAAGCGTCTAATAAGGAAATTTTAAACGTACGCCGCAATACATCTATGGTGTTCCAGTCTTATAACTTGTTCTCTAACAAGACTGTTATTGAAAACATCATGGAAGGCCTTGTAACGGTTAAGAAAATGAAAAAATCTCAAGCCCGTGAAATTGCTCGACGCTTCCTCAAGGAAGTAGGCATGGAAGGCTATGATGATTACTATCCTGTACAACTTTCAGGAGGCCAACAACAACGTATCGGCATCGCTCGTGCTCTTGCGATGGATCCAGAGGTTATCCTCTTTGACGAACCTACATCAGCCCTTGATCCAGAGCTAGTAGGCGAAGTATTGGCTGTTATTCGCAAGATTGCTAAAGAGTTAGAAGTAACCATGATTATCGTAACGCACGAAATTGGCTTTGCTAAAGAAGTAGCAGACCAAGTAGTATTCATGGAAGGCGGCGTCATCGTAGAACAAGGTGATCCTAAGGTTGTCCTTGAACATCCAAAAGAAGAACGAACACGTAAATTCTTGAGCCGTTACCTTACACTAGATAGTGAATTGCCTCTCGATAGTGCGGCGCTTTAAACGAGGTGCATAATGAAAGAATTTAGACAATTAACTGTAGATGATGTGGCTGAGTATCACGAGGTATTGATCACGGGATATGCAGAGAATAAGAACTATCCTATATCCTTTGATGCCATCAACTTTAGCCAAGAAGAGTCTCGGGCATGGATCATAACATATCCTGTGTATGGCCTCTACGTAGATGGCTCCTTGGTGTGCTCCATTTCATTCCGCATGCCTTGGATACCCAAAGCTACACCAGATGTATACCCGCACATTGCACACTTTGTGACGGCTCCTGAACATAAGGGAAAGGGCTATGCTCGTGAAGTCCTCGTAGAAGCAGAGGATCTACTCCGTAATGTATATAAAACACCAGCCGTAACACTTGGTACCGCCGCAGAACACCCATGGCTTGCGAAAATGTATGAAAGCTTTGGCTTTAAGGAATACAAACGGACACAACTACCTGGGAAGGTACATACGACTATATTTTTCAAGAAGACGTTATAGAACGGTAAAAATTTCTATTTTATTCACAAATGCAGTGCTATAATAAATAAAAATTGTTGTTTGT
>ERZ773077.2763-NODE-2763-length-11095-cov-3.863768_pt1 | contig 11095 bp, 10 predicted proteins | sample MGYA00580612_ERZ773077 | MGnify/ENA primary metagenome ERZ773077 (study PRJEB29015, sample SAMEA2737971) | human oral metagenome | biome: human oral; feature: human-associated habitat; material: dental | place: China | collected 2021 ...
GTAAGAAATTTTTAAAGCTTTGTTTTTTATGCCTTTTTGTCAGACTTAAGGCGAATATTTGGCTTATTATTAAAAATATTCCTTATGGTAATTCTTACTTGTGATATTGCCTTCCCTAGCTCTAAAGGCGTGAATTTATTGTTTTTAGCCCTATTTTCAAGAAGCTTACTAAAATCTTTATCAAATCTTTTATTAGCAATCGTTGGCGTAACAATATCATCTCTAAGTAGAAAAAGCTCGTAATCAAGCTCTTCTATTAAATTATTTATGATTTTGCGCATATCTTTTTCTCTACCGACAATATCTTCCCACTCCTCATCGCTAATATTATCATCCCCGTAAAAATAATCCCTAATATCGTATAATATGTCGATGGCTTTTTCGGCTTTTTGTTTTGCGTAGTCTTTTCTAGTTTTTTTGCGCTTTTTCTTATCCGCTATGATTTTTAAATCTTCAATGTATCGGTTGATTATTATACTAGCGGAATTAACCGTATAAGAGCTTTCGTCTAAATCAAATTCGTTTAAAAATACTAGGCTCTCTTTTATCTCATAAATACTTATTTCGGCTCCAAATTGCGGGTATTTTTCGGCAAATCTTTGAATAAATCTTAATATTTCATCCGTGAATATTAACTTTTTCTCCTTGTCGGCTAGTAAATCATTCAAATTTAACTCTTTGTCATCGTGTTTTTTTAAATCATTTAAATCTAGGTTTTCGCCGTCCATTCATTCCCCTTTCGCTTCGTCTAAATAGTCGCTCCACCACTGCATAAGCTCGGCGCGCTCCTCTAGTCTTTGGCTTCTGTCGTAGATTGATTTTATTTTATTGCGCTCTCTGTGGTCTAGGCAAAGCTCTATTATTTCCGCGTCTTTGCCGTGTCGTTTGATATTCTCGTTTAGTAGCGTCGAGGCGGTCGCCCTTAGCCCGTGAAATACCGTCTCATCGCCGAAGCCTAGCCGTTTAAGCGCGTAGTTGAGCGTATTCTCGCTTAGCGGTTTTAGGCTCGTGATGTCGCTAGGAAATACGAAATCGCCCCGCCTTATCTCGTATTGAGCTTTTAAGAGCTCTTTTACCTGCCTACTGATCGGCACGGCGAAGTCTGCGCCCATTTTCATATCGCTACCGGGGAATACGATGAGGTTATTATCAAAGCTAACGTATCGCCATTTTAGCCCCCTGACGTTTGCGCTACGTAAAAAGGTATGCGCGCCGAATACTAACGCCTGCTTGGTGCTGTTTGATCCTTTAAAGCCGTCAATCGCCCTTAAAAGCTCGCCTAGCCTCTGGGGGTCGGTTATCGCTCTGAAGTTCTCGCATTTTGAGGTTTTAAAGGTATCGGCAAAAATAATATCCCTCGTCGGGTTATGTTCGATGTAGCCTTTATTGACGGCTAGGTCTAAGATCTTACGAAGTAGCCTAAACGTGCGCTTGCTCGTGTCGTGGCTTATGCCTTTTTTGGTCTCGGCTTCTTGTATTCGCTCGATGACCTGCGCGTAGTCTCTGCGGGCTAGCGTGCGAATATCGCCGTTTTTGAGATAGGGCATAAGGTAGTTATTTATCCGCCCCGCCTCTCTGCTAAGCGATGAGGTATTTTTTGCCCGCTCTTTTTCTATCCATTCGCGCGCCACGTCCTCAAATTTAACCGTCTTTTGAGCTATTACGGCTTTTTTGATGTCCTCGCCTCTCTCTTTTAGTCTTTTTAGTTCGGTAGCTTTAGCTCTTGCTTCGGCTAGCGTGATACTGGGATACTTGCCTATGATGATTTGATTGGTTTTGCGCTCCTCGTCGGCATATCTAAAAATAAACGTCTTGCTTACGCCGTTTTTGGTCTGCGTCGCATAAACGTAGAGGTATGGAGTTGAAATATCTTTTATCCACTCTCTAGCCTTGCCGTTTTTAAGCGCATAATTTTTCAGCTGACTATCTTTCGCAAATGTCGCCATTTTCTCGCCTTTTTAAGTCCTTTTTAAAAAGTGGGCTAGGGTTCGATACCTCTTTAATTCTCCGCTTTAATAATGTCAAAGCGTGCGATTTTTAGGGGTTTTCACTTCGCCCGTTTTTTGAGTGTGTAAAAATCTCGGTTTTTAGTCGCCCACACTCAAAAACACACTTATTTTCTTGAAAATGTATGATATTGTATGAAATCTTATGAAATGCTAAAAGGGGTTTAAAGCTCGTATTTTAGGGGGTTTTGAAAGCTTTTGAAATCTTGTAAAAATGACACTTGGTGGAAGCGAGGGGGATCGAACCCCTGTCCAAAAACAAACCGATTACGGCCTCTACACGCTTAGCAAAAGTGAAAATTTCATCTAAAATGGCTCACTTTCCAAAACCTTATTTTAGACTAAGACAAGATTTCGGCTAGCAGCTCGTCAGGCTGCCAACCTACGCTAGCTGGGGTTACTCGCCGTTATCTTAGCTAGTATCGGACTAGGCGAGGCTCAACTGAACTTACGCAGCTTTAGCGTAAGCAGGAGCGTAGTTAACGTTGTTTGCGTTTAAATTTATTTGAGCTTTTTACGCTTTGCTCAAAGCGACGTGCCACCGTGACCGCTCTGCTCCTGTCGAAGCCAAGTCGCTCCCGTAAGAATAGGCTAAATTTAGCCTTGTTTTAAAGGTTGTGGATTATATTATTTTTTGTATTTTTTGTCAAACGTCTAGTTTTTGGGGGATTTTTACGATATTGGCGTCTAATGGACTGAAAAACTCGGCATCGTTTTCTATATCGTTTTTGTATCTGTTAAACTGGTCGCTCAATAAAAGCAGCCAGTCTACGAAGTCATCGTTTGCGGGTCCTTGTAGATCCCTTGCTTCGCCGCAAATTTCCTCGGCTAAAGTAGTTAATTTTAATATAGGATCAAGCTTCATAAAGCCTGCAGCAGACTTAATATTATGAAAAATTCTAAAAAGCTCGCCGATATAGCCACTATACCTATCCGGCCTGGTGAGCCCTATGATGAGCGGTTCCATCAAATCGCACATCAAGGAGTAATGCGACAAAAACTCCTCCACAATATCGTAAGAGTAGTCTATCTCGAGGCTTCTTAGTATTCCCATTTATTTTCCTTAAAACTATTATCGTGATTGTAACATTTTTTTGATAAAATTAAAAATAAAATAGCTAAATTTAAGGAGGAATTTATGTTAAAAAATGATAAAAAAGTTACAATTTATGATATAATTAACAAAAAGGGTGTTGAGCCCATCGTTATGATCACGGCTTACGACGCTCTTTTTGCGCGGCTTTTTGACGATTACGTCGACATTATCTTAGTGGGCGACAGTCTAAATATGAGCTTTAACGGCAAAAAAGACACCCTTAGCTTAAAAATGAATGACGCGCTTTATCACGTTAAGGCTGTTTTGCAGGGCGCAAAGCATGCTTTTGTCGTTGCTGATATGCCTTTTGGCAGCTATTTTAGCGAAAAAGACGCGCTAAAAAATGCGGCCAAATTTATCAAAGCCGGCGCAGACGCAGTCAAATTTGAAGGCGGTCTAAAAGCCGCTCCTATCGTAAAAAGGTTAGTGGGCGAGGGTATAAACGTGATGGCCCACATCGGACTCATGCCTCAGTTTGTGCGAAAAGAGGGCGGCTATAAGATAAAAGGACGCAGCGAGGCTGACGAAGCACGCTTGATCGAGGAGGCAAAAGCTCTCGAGCGTGCTGGAGCGTTCTCGGCCGTGGTCGAGGGCACGCTAAGCCCGGTTGCGGCAAAGGTCGCAAAAAGCGTGCAGATGCCTATCATCGGTATCGGCGCGGGTGCCGACGTAGACGGACAGGTGCTCGTGTGGAGCGATATGCTCGGATTTTTCGACGAGTTTAAGCCTAAATTCGTCAAGCGCTATCTTGACGGCGCAAATTTGGTACGAACGACGGTTGAAGCCTATGCTCGTGAGGTTAGAGAAAAGACCTTCCCGAGCAAGGAGTTCGAGTATAAAATTTAGCTTGTTTTGAGTAGGTCTAGCTAGCAGGCTAAATTTGGTTGCTTGGTAAACGGCGTCAAATTTAGACTTTTGGTGTTAAATTTGAGAGCTTGTCTTTTGTCGTCGTTTGTTAAATTTGGCGTGTAAATTTACGATGCAGCTCGAAAGCGCAAAATTCAGGCAGGTAAATTTTTGCTGCAATCTAGATCAAATTTGACTAGCTAAATTTGTGGCACAAATTTAAACCTCAATGCCAAGGACTGATTTTGCAAATCGCGTTACGAGCAGTGCGCTTAAATTTAGTTATCAAAGTCTAGACATCAAACGAGGAGTAAATTTTGAAAATCTTATTTATTTTAGCGGCATTTCTTGGCTCGCTAATAGCCTCAAATCCGAATTTTGGACTAGGTATCGATAGCCTGGGCGAACAAAATGGGCAAACGCAGAACGAGAAGCGATTTTCTAAGCGCGAGGAGGCCGCGAGACAGGCTATCGAAAATGCCGACTATGACGCTGCTTTTAAGATTTTATCGCCGCTTTGCGAGGAGGGCGACGCGATGAGCTGCGCGGCGCTGGGTAGTATGCACTTTAGCGGGCTTGGAGCCCAGAAAAGCAACGAAAAAGCCGAGTTTTTCTTTGAAAAATCGTGCGAGCTGGGAAATGGCACGGGCTGCTTTGACCTCGCGCTTTTAAACGTCAAGGAAATTTTCGGCGCTAAAGACGAAAATAAAATATTTCGCCTCTATAAAAAAGGCTGCGAGCTAGGCTCTGAAGCGGCTTGTAATAACCTAGGCCTCATCTACGAATCGCAAAACGATCTCAAAAAGTCCGTAAATTTATACGCCAAAGCGTGCAGGAAATTTGACGGCGCGGGCTGCTACAACTACGGCAGGATGATGCATGAGGGGCTGGGCGCGGAGCGCGATCTAGCAAGCGCGCACAAGGCCTTTGATACTTCGTGCTACATGAAAAACGCGCTTGGCTGCTATGCTCTGGGCTACGTTTACGAGCACGCGCAGGGCGTGGAGTTTGCGGTTTATGACGCGTACGACGGCTATTCGCGCGCTTGCAAGCTCGGCAACGACGACGGCTGCAGGGCTCTGGGCTTTGAAAACTACGAGAAAAATATCGAAATTTACGAAAAATTCGAATCTATCGCGGAGGGGTGCAAATTTGGTAACGATATCGATTGCAAGCTTTTAAAAACGAGGATAGCGGAGTTTTAAGCTCGGGCTGATTTTTTCGTCAAATTTAAGCTGATTTTTGAAATTTATCCGCTTCTGCCAGGCGGATAAATTTAATAAATTTCAGGCTTGCATGCAAGGTAAAATTTGCTTTTTATGATTTTTAAACCCTAGCCTTTGCGGCGTTAAATTTGGCGCCGTAATCTTAAACTCGCCGTTTTTACTCAAATTTAATCACCTTTTCTTTCAAATTTACCGCCGAATGCCAAGTCAAATTTGAACAAAGCCCAAAGCCAAAACTTACCCAAAATTTTGTAAAATGCGGCAAATTTACGAAAAACAGAGCCGAAAAAAATGGATAGAATAGTCGAAATAGAAAAAATAAGCTTCGAAAACGATTTTGAGGTGTCGCTGCGTCCCACGCGCTTTGAAGACTACATCGGGCAAGAAAAGATCAAGCAAAATTTAGGCGTCTTTATAAAGGCTGCTAAAAAGCGCGGCGAGTGCCTAGACCACGTGCTTTTCTACGGGCCTCCGGGCCTTGGCAAGACGACGCTGGCGCACATCATCGCAAACGAAATGGGCGTTAGCATCAAGATGACGGCTGCGCCCATGATAGAAAAAAGCGGCGATCTGGCAGCGGTGCTGACAAATTTACAAGAGGGCGACGTGCTCTTTATCGACGAGATACATCGCCTAAGCCCCGCGATCGAGGAGGTGCTGTATCCGGCGATGGAGGACTTTCGCCTAGATATCATCATCGGCTCCGGGCCTGCGGCGCAGACGATCAAAATCGACCTGCCTAAATTTACGCTCATCGGCGCTACGACGCGAGCGGGTATGATCTCAGCACCCCTGCGGGATAGATTTGGCATGGATTTTAGGCTGCAGTTTTATACCAGAGAGGAGCTAGCTCGTATCGTGCAGATCGCCTCGGTAAAGCTTGGCAAAGAGTGCGAAAAAGCCGCCACTCTCGAGGTCGCCGCCCGTTCGCGCGCTACGCCTAGGATCGCGCTGCGGCTACTAAAACGCATACGAGACTTTGCCGAGGTAAACGACGAAGCCATCATCTCGCAACCTCGCGCCAAAGAGGCTCTAGACGCGCTTGGCGTAAACGACATTGGCTTTGACGAGATGGATATCAAGTACCTAGAAATCCTGCTCGCCGCCAAACGCCGTCCGATGGGTCTAAGCACGATAGCGGCAGCTCTAAGCGAGGACGAGGGCACGGTCGAGGACGTGATCGAGCCCTACCTGCTCGCTAATGGCTACATCGAGCGCACGGCAAAAGGCAGGCTAGCAAGCGCCAAAGCATACGAGGCGTTTAAGCTCAAATTTGACGGGGATACGCAAAAGGGGCTGTTTGAGGAGTGAGGTGGATTCGGCTTTTTTAAGTCGGTCGCCTTTTGCTAAATTTTATCCAAGCAAAATTTGAGCTTTTAAATTTGCTGCCATCTGGTTAGTCAGCCGTCAAATTTGACCGCATTCGTTATATGCTCGATTTAAAAGTACACAGGAATTTAACACGCTCAAATTTCTCGTCAAATTTATCAGCCGCCATAAGACTACCGTGCCCAAGCGCCGCCCGTCCGCAAAACCCCGCAAAATCTGATATAATAAGCCCCTCAAAGGAAAAAAATGAATAATCGAGTGTTTTTTGGCATCTTCGCTCTTTGCGCGCTGGCGCTAGTCGTGTACCTTTTTAAGCCGTTTTTGCTAAATATCTTTATCGCCGCCTTGCTAGCCGTCGCCACCTCAAACGTCAACGTCAAATTTTTACAGCTAACGAAGGGCAAAAGGACGCTCTCGGCAGCTCTTACGACGCTTGCGCTGTTTTCGCTGTTTATCGCGCCGCTTTTGTACGCCGTGATCGAGATCGCCAAGCACGCGGCAAACTTTAACACCGGCTACATAACAAACACGCTAAATTATTTTCAAAGCGGGAATTTTCAGCTGCCAGAGCCGATCAAATTTCTAGAGCCCAAAATCAAAGAGATTATCGCTGATATCGATGTTAAAGCTATTTCCACCAACGTGCTTTCTAGTCTTGGCGGTATCGGCAAATCAAGCGTGAACTTTCTTTTTGACATGATTTTTATCCTCGTGTTTTTCTTTTTTGCGGTGCTTTACGGTAGCGAGCTTGTTGGCTACCTAAAAAGCGCGCTTCCGATGAAGGAGAGCGAGAGCGAGTTTATACTTAGCGAAGTGGCTAACGTCATGAGCGTCGTGCTTTACTCTATCGTTTTAAATGCGATTTTGCAGGGTTGCCTCTTTGCTATCATTACGATTTCCTACGGCTATAACGGCTTTTTGATGGGCATACTCTTTGCCTTTACCTCGCTTGTTCCGGTCGTTGGCGGCTTGCTTGCTTGGGGGCCTATTAGCCTTTACGAGTTTGCTAACGGCAATACTGCGGCCGCGATCGTCATCGCCGTCTACACCATCGTCGTGATATCTATCGTCGCAGATACGTTTTTAAAGCCGATCGTGATTAAATTTATCAACGATAGGCTCGTCAAAATCCCTACTAAAATAAACGAACTGCTTCTGTTTTTCTCGATGATTGCAGGCATAACGACGTTTGGCTTTTGGGGGCTTATTTTGGGGCCTGCGATCGTGACGTTTTTTATATCGACGATCAAGCTTTATACATTGCTTAAAGAGCGCGCCGTCGTGTAAATTTGCCTAAAATCGGCGATATTTTTAGCAAATATCACAAATCTAACGCAAATTTTATTATTTTCTGTGCTATAATCCTTAAATAAAAAAATTAATGTTCCGCATTAAATTTGCGGAACGTAAATTTGCTAAATTTAACCGAGGAGTTTTTATGAAACTAGCAAAACTAAGTTTAGCCGCCGTTTTGGCGCTTGGCTTTTTAGGCGCCGCAAACGCAGCCGATACCTTTTGGGAGGCGTTTGCCAAAGGAAAACTAGCAGGCAAGATTCAAGCCACCTACGTCGATCAAAAAGACGAACGCGCGCCGATACACGACGAGCAGCTGACGTCTATACAGCTTGAGCTTGGATACGTGACCGATCCGTTTTACGGCTTTAGGCTCGGCGTTACTGGGCAGGGCAACTTCTTGCCGTTTAACGGCATGAGAAAAAGCGGCACTCTATACGATAAAGAGTGGAGAACGCAGGGCGCGGTAATGTCCGAAGCGTATCTAGGCTACGGCATAGGGCAGACTGATATAAAATTTGGCCGTCAATACGTAAACACTCCGCTAGTGGCGGGCAATCCGACTCGCGCGTTTAAAGAGGCGTTTGAGGGTCTAACGATCGTAAATAAAGACATACCAAACACCGCATTGATCGGCGGCTGGTATTATAAATTTCAAGGCAGAAGCGCCGTCGTAACCGGCGGCAAAGAGGGACGCGCTCCGCACTTTAAAGATAGAGTAATCGTCGGCGGCATGGGGCCTGTGGCGTACGAGTTTGATAATATCTTTACCGGCGCGGTCATCAACCAAAGCATACCGAATCTAAAACTAACCGGCGCATACGCTAGAGTGACCGATCTTAGGCGCGGCGCTTTGCAAGGCGATATAAACTTCTATCTAGCCGAGGCAAACTACAAAGTACCCGTCGGCGACTTTAAGCTCGGTTTTGACGCGATGTATAAAGGCTCTCGCACTACAAGAGGCCTGGAGGATCTAAACTACGACGGAAATATGATCGGCCTAAGAGCCGGCATTTATGATTTTGTGGGCTTTAGCGCCTCTTATGCCTATACGACCGTCGGCGACAACGACGCTTTGGCGTTTGGTCTAGGTAACGGACCCGGCTCATATACGCTGCTTCCTATCCGCGGACCTTTCGTATTTACGGGCTATGCGGGTATGAATACGCATAAGCTTTTGTTTGAATACGACTTTAAAGAAGTCGGTGCCGAGGGCTTAAAAGCAAAACTACACCTAGTAAAAGGCAAACAAGACGCCCCTCACCGCAATGCCGGTCCGACCGCGGCTAACACGCACATGAACGTCCAAGGCTGGGCGGCGCAGGCTAGCTACGATATGCCGTGGGTCAAGGGGCTAAGCGCAAGCATCACCTACACCGCTCTTGAGAGAAAGAACTTTGATACTAGAGGAGCCGTTAGAAAGACCGATAACAACGAGCTTTGGCTGCAAGTTGGGTATAAATTTAACCTTCTAAACTAACCACTCTAATGCGGACGCAAATTTGACGCGTCCGTTACTTCTTTTTATTTTGTGTTATCGTCGCAAATTTAGCTTTGTAAAACCGGCACAAATCTGATCTTTTTGAGCAAATTTGCACCTAAATTTAAAAGATAAAATCAAGAACCGTTAAATTTGATAAAACGAAATTTGAAAAAATAGCGTGGATTTAAAGGCTGAAATTTGTCCGTAGCGATCTAAATTTACTTTCGCGCTTTGTATGGATTGGCCGAAAATAAAAGCAAATTTATAGCTTGCAAGGGCAAATCGTTCGCCCGAGCAAGCTATAAATGAAGGCCTATCTTTCGTAAAATTTACCGAGTACGCCGCTGCCGATCTCCTTGCGTTCACCGTCTTCTATCATCACGGCTTTGCGGTCGATATCGACGGTTTTGTCGGTGTTGATGATAAATTTGAGCTCGTACGAGCGCGAGTTTATCTGCTTTGGCATATCTCCGAAAAATATCGGTTTTGGCGGGCGTTGCGAATCAAGCGCGGCCCATTGAAACTGGCTTACGAAGGTGCTAAATAAAAAGGCATTGCCGTTTAGCTTGTATTTGTTTGCGAGCTCGTCCGCGATCGCATCGTTATCGCAGTTTACGGGCGCGCTGAAGCTACTTTTCTTTGCTTTTTCTTCGTCGTATTTGCAGAATTTATTCGCTAGCGCCAACATCTCCTCTTTGTTTGCGTCGCTGCTACCCTCGGTCTTTAGTTCGTTGTAGTTGTTTATTATCCGCTCTAGCGTCTTTTCTAGGCTTTTTTGCGCGTCGTCTTTGGCTTTTTGTACGGCCTCTTCATAGCGAGCGTTTTGTCTGTCAAATTCCGCCTTGAGTACGTCGCTACTAACCTCGCAAGTTACTTTTACCAGCTTTAGATCGTTTCCGCTGACGTCTTCCCATTTTACGTTTTGGCAGCCTTTGTAGCCGTCGACAGCGGCGCCTATCGTCATTGATTTTTTAAACGGTAGCGTGTAGTTTTTGACGATATCGATGTTGTTATCGCCGCATCCGGTTAACGCCAAAACGGCGGCTATGAGAGAAAATTTTACTTTCATTCGTTCTCCTAAAAATTTAAAAGCCTAAATCTAGCTAAATTTAGCTTAATGTTAAGACGCATTTAAGGCGATGAGCGACCGAATTTGCCTGCCTAAATTTGACTAGTAAGGCGGCAGATCACAAGCTAGTTTTTTAGGCCTCTTTTGTGCTTTCTTATCTTTTTTATCGCCCAGTCGTAGTGTGATGAGGTGCTGCTGGTAATGTAGGCGGCGAGGTTTAGATTGCCCGTGAAGTTAAAATATCCGCGCGCAAAAAGCTCCTCGTCGCTAAAATTTGCCGTAAGCTGCATTGCTTTTTCGTGAGTTTGTGCTAACAGGGTTTTAGCCTCGCAAAGCGGCGTATCTTGGTGGTTGCGCCAAATTTGCACGTTCATCTGTGGGTAGGTTTTCCAGTTATACGGCTCGGGTAAAAACGCAGTCCGCTCACCGCTTAGGTTCTTTTGGATAAAATTTATCAAAAGCAAGTGCCACTCGTAAAGGTGTGCGAGCACGTCTCGGACGCATTTATCTCTATCCTCGAAGTCAAATTTGGCCTCTTGCTCTGCCTCATTCATGCTTTCAACTAGAGATAAAAGCTTTTTAAAATTTGTCTCTGAAGCACTTAGTAAGTCTATTTTATTCGTAGGTCGCGGCATTTTTATCCCTTGGCTAAATTTGAGCAAATTATACAGCGCATTTTTAAATTTGCACTTTAAAGATACGGGTATTACCAAAAAGCTACAAAATATAAAAGGTAAAATTTAATTT
>ERZ773077.2765-NODE-2765-length-11086-cov-3.905358_pt1 | contig 11086 bp, 7 predicted proteins | sample MGYA00580612_ERZ773077 | MGnify/ENA primary metagenome ERZ773077 (study PRJEB29015, sample SAMEA2737971) | human oral metagenome | biome: human oral; feature: human-associated habitat; material: dental | place: China | collected 2021 ...
CGTGAGGCAGGTTCCACACGGACACTCAGCGCGCATCCAGGGCGCCAGCGGGTAGCCTCACGATCGCCACCGCCGCACGCACCCCTGGGAGACGCCCCATGAACTGGCTGCACGCCGTCATCCTCGGCATCGTTGAGGGCATCACCGAGTTCCTGCCCGTCTCCTCGACGGGCCATCTCAACATCGTCGAGAAGCTCCTCGACTACGACATCAACGACAAGGGCATCACCGCCTTCACCGCCGTCATCCAGATCGGGGCGATCCTGGCGGCCGTCATCTACTTCTGGAGCGACATCGTCCGCATCGTGACGGCCTGGTTCAAGGGTCTGAGGTCCAAGAACGCCCGGAGCAACCCCGACTACACGTTGGGCTGGGGCATCATCCTGGGTTCGATCCCGGTCGCGGCCGTTGGGCTGGTGCTCAAGGACTTCATCGAGGTCACGGCCCGCTCTCTGTGGGTGATCGCCGGTGCGCTCATCATCTGGAGCGTGGTCATGTGGTTCGCCGACCAGCAGTCCGACGCCCCGGCGGGAGCCACTCACGCCTCGGTCGGCAAGGGCATGAGTCAGGTTGGTGTGAAGGATGCTCTCATCATCGGCGCCTTCCAGGCTCTCGCGCCCGTCCTTCCGGGCATCTCCCGCTCGGGGGCGACGATCTCCGCCGGACTCTTCCTGCGCTTCGACCGCGTGACGGCCACGCGCCTGTCATTCTTCATGGGCATTCCCGCCCTCATCGCCGCGGGCCTGCTCGAAGCGGTGACGGCGGCGGACGACATCAGCTCGCCGCAGATCGGGTGGACCGCCACGATTATCGCCACCGTCGTCTCCGGCCTGGTGGCCTACGCGACGATCGCATGGCTGCTGAAGTTCGTCTCCTCCAACAAGTTCACCGGCTTCCTCGTCTACCGCGTGATCCTGGGCGCGGTCATTATCGCGCTGGTCGCCTCCGGCATGGTCGAGGTCTCCTGAGACCAATTCGGCAATGTTCAGCGATTTTCAGCGATGTTCAGCAAATTCAGCGACGCCCGGCGGGCGACTTGGTGGAGTAGCACGGTGAAGCGGTGAAGCGGCACTGAAGCAATGTGACGCGGCGCCATTGCCGACGGCGACGTGGATGAAGCAGATGAAGCGGTGTTGCATGATCCGGCTTCAGTCTTCGCTTAGCAGCGACCTGGGCACTGCGATCGGAAGCGAGCCTAGACGCGAAATCCACCATTGCCTGTACGAACGGCAGTCTAGTGGCCTCCTCGGAAATAAGCACTGGGATCGGCGCCGAGGCCATCCGGCTTGATGGCCACCTTTCATTTTCGCGCATACTCAGAAATATCTACAGCACCAAAAGACCCCACGAGCAGACATTCCTTGCGGCGGCAACCAATATAGTCAGCAGCAACCACAAGGACTTACAAAACCGCCCATCATCCTCCTTGATTGACCTTCAATGGCGAGCAAATTATTTAGCGACTCACGTGTAGCCGCCATGCCCCGGAGCGCCCCGACGATGCGTACCATCGGGACGCTCCGGGCATGGGAGCCGAGGCTGGGCCTTACAGGTAACGCTCGAAGAATTCGATCAGCTTGTCGGCCTCCTGGGTGACGTAAGGTTCTTTCCAGTAGGTCTCGATGTGAGTGGCGCCGTCGATCAGGAAGCGCTCTTTGCTAATGGTGCCGGTGGCCTTGTCGAAGACGGCATCGGTCATGTAACGGGTATCAGCATCCTTGCCCGCAATCATCAGCAGTGGTTGGTCGATCAATTCGGCCTGGTTCTCAGCATCGAAGGCCATCAAGTACATCAGGCTGCTGGTGGTGTAGCGCGGAGTGGCATTGGGGTGGAAATGGGTTATGCCGTAGTAGACCGTGCCATCGCGGTACAGACCGGCGGGGATCTCCTCGAGCTGCTCCTGAGTCAGCTCCAGCCGATGCGAGATATGGGTACCGGCGTACTCCACTTCGCCGTCCAGCTCCTTGGCGCGGGCCCGCGCCGCCTGCTCCAGGCGCTCGGCGATGGAGTCCATCTGGGCGTCGAGGAAGCCGTTACGGCGGACGCGACCGCTGTTGAACATGCTGACGGTGGCCACCGCCTTGACCCGCTTGTCGGTCTTGACCGCCTGGATGGTGTAACCACCGCCCCCACAGATGCCGAGGGCCCCGACGCGCTGGGCGTCAACACCGGGATAGGTGCTGATGAAATCGACCATTGCCCGGATGTCCTCGACCCGGTTGGCCGGTCGATCCGTCTGGCGCGGTGTGCCGCCCGAGGCGCCCTGATAGGCGGCGTCGGCGGCAATGGTAACGAAGCCGTGCTCGGCCAGCTTCTGGGCGAACCGCCGCATCATATGCTCCATCTGCGCCACCGACTTCGGCGTCGGACTGCTCCGCTGATAGAAGAAGATGAGGCGACTGCCTACCAAATCTCTGCGATAGCCGCTCCACCAGCACCTTCAACGAACCACTGACCGAACGAGCCTCTGACCGTTGCCAGTAGACCGGTGCACCGGAAGACGATGACCTCCGTCCGTCGCAGCAGGTCTCCACATACTATTGGCGGCTCGACATCAACGGTAGTTCGTTACGTGAACGGAGGTTTCTCCCATTCTTCGCGCCCCCGCTCTCAGAAGAATGGGAGAAACCTCCGTTCATGTCGCAAAACTCCATCCATCCCATCCGCCTCCGTCGAGAAGAACCGGGAAACTAGGGCCGACGAGTCACTCACGAAGACGCCCACGCCCGGAATGCCCGGAGCGGGCCGCATGTTCTCCGAGCGGATGCGCCCGCGTCCGGAGAGGAAGACACCATGGAGTTCAAGCAGGTCGTTGCCCAGCGCCATTCCGTCCGCGACTTCACCGAACAGCCCGTGTCCCGCCAGGATCTGGTGGACATCGTGCGCACCGCCCAGCGGGCGCCGTCATGGGTGAACTCCCAGCCCTGGCGCGTCTACGCGGCCACCGGCGCCGCCCTCGCCACGATCAAGGAGCGCTTCGCCCAGAAGGCGGCCGCCGGCGAGAAGGGGAACTCGGATTTCCCGGTCATGTCTCGCACCCAGTGGTCGCCTGCCGCCCAAGCCAACATGGCGGCCCTGAGCGGCAGGATCGAGGCCCTGGGCGAGACCGCACAGGATTTCGCCGCGTCCCAGGGTCGCCTCTTCAACGCCCAGGCGGTCCTCTACGTCACCATCCCCAAGGGCTCCTCCCTGTGGTCCATCCACGACCTGGGGGCCTTCTCGATGCTGCTCGCCCTGGCCGCCGTCGATAAGGGGCTGGGAGCCATCAACGCTTACGCACTGATCCACCGCCCCGACATCGTCCGCGAGGTCATGGGCATCGGCGAGGACGAGACGCTCGCCGTCGGCATCGCGCTGGGGTACCCCGCGGACAGTGAGCTGGCGGCCTTCGCGCCCGACCGCGTCGACGTGGACCAGATCCTCACCATTCCTACTGTTCCTACCGTCAAGAACTGAGCGGCACTGCCCTCCGGGCACGACGCGGGCAAGGCCCGGTCATTCGTGTCGCACCCTTGTGAGAGGGTGCGGTCATGCGGATCCTGCACACCTCCGATTGGCATCTGGGGCGCACCTTCCACGGGCGCCTCCTGGATGACGCCCAGGCGGCCTTCGCCGACCACCTCGTCGAGCTCGCCCGCTGCGAGGAGGTCGATGCCGTCGTCGTGTCCGGGGACGTTTACGACCGCGCCATCCCGCCCGCCGACTCGGTTCGCCTTCTGGATGACACCCTGCGCCGCCTGTCGGACGTGACCCGGGTGATCCTCACCCCGGGCAACCACGACTCCGCACAGCGCCTCGGCTTCGGCGCCGATCTCCTGCGCGAGGGCCTGACCATTCGCGCCCGCACCGCCGAGGTCGGCCGCCCGGTCGTCATCCCGGGCCTCGACGGCGCGGACGGCCTGTACGTCTACGCCCTGCCCTATCTCGATCCGGATGCCGCTCGCGAGTCCCTGCCGCCGATCCTCGCCGAGAGGCTCGGAGAGACCGTTGAGGATCCCGTCGGGGATTCCGACGCCGCGCCCGAGGGCGCATCAGCACCCGCGGGTTCGCCCGCCTCCGGCTCCCCGGCGGCTCCCGCCGTCAGGCCTCGTCTGCCCCGCAGCCATGAAGCCGTCGTCTCGGGCGCTCTGCGCCTGATCGCCGCCGACCTCGCCGCTCGGCGCACCGCAGCTGCAGTCCGAGTCCCGGCCCTGGTCATGTCCCACGCCTTCGTCGTCGGCGGGCAGCCCGCTGCCGAGTCCGAACGGGATATTCGCGTCGGCGGCGTCGACTCCGTTCCCGGAGGCGTCTACACCGGCCTGGGAGGCTCGCCCCTGGCCGAGCAGTCCGGCGGTCTGGACTACGTCGCTCTCGGTCACCTCCATCGCCCCCAGGAGATCCGCACTGACGGCAAGGGCCCCCGCCTCGTCTACAGCGGCAGTCCTCTCCCCTTCTCCTTCCCCGAGGCGGACTCCCCCAAATCCACCGTCCTGCTCGATATCGGCTCCGGCGGCGCAACCCGCCTCGAGCGCATCCCCGCGCCCCTGCCCTACCGGGCCACCACACTGACGGGCACGCTCGACGAGGTCCTGGCTCTCGCCCCCGCGCACCGCGAGGACTGGGTACGGGTCGCCCTGTCCGGCGCCATGCCACCGGACGCCATGGCGCTCCTCAAAGCCGAACTGCCCAATCTCCTGGCCTTCTCCCACACCCCGCCCCCGCAGGCCGAAGGCGATCGAATATCCGTCACACGGGCCAGTGATCCGCTGGATATCGCCGACCGCTTCCTGACCGAGATGCTCGGCCGCCCGGCTGATCCCGATGAACGGGCCGTCATGGCCACCGCCTACGACGCCGCGCGCACCGGCCCGGAGGGGATGAACTGATGCGTCTGCATACGCTGATCATGACCGGCATCGGTCCCTACGCGGGCACCGAGACCATCGATTTCGACCGTTTCACCGCCTCCGGCCGCTTCCTGCTGACCGGCCCCACCGGTTCCGGCAAGACGACCATCATCGACGCCATCGTCTTCGCCCTCTACGGGCAGGTCGCCGATTCGAGCGGTTCGTCCAAGCAGCGCCTGCGCTCCACTCTCGTCGATGCCGCCGCCCGATCCGAGGTCGACCTGATCTTCTCCACGTCGGCCGGCGTCTACCGAATCCTGCGCAGCCCCGAGTACTGGCGTCCTAAAAAGCGCGGTACCGGCACCACGCGCCAGAACGCCGCGGCCAAACTATGGCGCCTGTCGGCACCCGGCGGGCATGCCCTTGACGAGCCCATCACGCGGCTGGAAGACGTCGGCGCCGAGGTCAACCGCATCGTCGGCCTGAGCCGGGATCAGTTCACGCAGACCGTCGTCCTGCCCCAGGGGCGCTTCGCACGATTTCTGCGGGCGACCTCAGCGGAGCGCCACACCCTGCTGCGCGACGTCTTCGGTACCGGGGTCTTCGACGCCATCCAGGCCGAGATCGCCGAACGCAACCGGCTCACGGACCGGGAGGCACAAGCGGCCCGCCAAGCACTGCAGGCCCGGGTCGAGGTCGCTGCCCCACTGCTGGCCCTCCTGCCCATCCCCAGCGCCGACGACGACCCTCCTCCGGGCGCTCTCTCCGCCACCATCGTCACCGACGATGCGCAAAAGAACGCCGAACCTTTCCCGGCCCCACGGCGTACTGAATTGAGCGAGGCGCCCGAGTCGGCTGAGCTGTCTGAACCTGCTGAGCTTTCTGAGCTGGCCGAATCAGCTGAATTGGCTGAGCTGGCTCAGTTGGCTGAATTGGCCGGCGCCCCGGTCCCGGACACCGACGCCATCGCCGCCATAGGTGAGCAGGCCCTGGCCCGCAGCCGTGCCGCGCTCGCCCCGCTGGCCGAGGCCGTGGAACGCGCTCGGGCGGAGGCCGGTACGGCGCATGCCGCCACCGAGGCCGCCGTCGAGCTGCGTCAGCGGCTCGACAGGCGTGAGGCGCTTCTGGCCGAGCAGGCCGAACTCGATGCGCACCGCGCTGCTCATGACGCCGATACCGCGCGTCTCGACGCCGCCCGCCGCGCCTCCCAGGTCACCACCGCCCTGCACCGGCACGCGCGCGCCCTGCGAGACCTTGCAGCCGCACGCGACCTGGCGACGCAGGCACTGTCCCGGACCCTGAACACTGTCAGCGCCAGCAGCACGATCCTTACTGACAGCATCGCTGACAGCACTATCAGCACCGATGACACCGACAGCACAGACACCCAGGACATCCCAGCCATCGGCCCGATCCTCGAGGAATGCGAAGCCATCCTCACCTCTGCCCCGGAGGTGCCCTACGCCCCCGAGGATTCCGGGGAATCGCAACGTCTCCAGCACGCCGAGTCTCAGCTGACCGCGCTCGCGACCCGCACTCGCACCCTCGCCGGATCTCTTGAGCCGCTGGTCGCCCTCGAAGCAGACCTGGGCGACCGGCGGACGGCGCTCGAGCGCGATCAGGACCTCCTCGACGCGCGCCGCACCGATCTGGATGAACACATCCGAGCGCTTGAGGCCCGGCCCGCCCGCCACGCCGACCTCGAGACCGCGCTCGAGACCGCGCGCCAGGCGGAGAACCGGCTCCCCCAGGCCCGCGTGGATCGCGACGCCGCCCTCGCGCGGCGCGATGCCGCCATGCGCGCCGAGGCGCTCGACACCCGGCTGGCCGCGAGCAAGCAGGCCGTCGTCGAGGCGACCAAAGCCGTGGAATCTGCCAAGGCGCACGCCGCCGCTCAGCACCGCGCCTGGCTGGAGGCCACGGCCGGTTCCATCGTCGCCGAGCTCGTAGACGGCGAGCCCTGCCCCGTGTGCGGCTCCCCGGAGCACCCCGCCCCCGCCGACCCCGAGGCCGGTTCGGTCAGCCGCGCCCAGGTCGAGCAGGCCGACGCCGAGCGAGCCCGCGCCGACGAGCATCTGACCGAACGGGTGCGTGAGCACAGTGATCTGGAGCGCGAGCACCGCACCGCCCTCGAGGCCTCGGGCATGCGGCCCCTCGCAGAACTCGACGGTGCTCTGGCCGGGGCGGCCGAACACCTCCAGTCGCTCGCACGGGCCTCGCGCCCCCTGTCGGAGCTGACCGAGCAGCTCGCCGGCTTCGCCAAGGAGACCGCCGCCATGCGTGACGCCCTAGAGACGGACCGCACCGCCCTCGCCGAGGATCGAGCCCGCCTCGAAGCAGCGCAGAACGCCCTTGAGCAGGACCGAGCACGCTGCGCTGACGCCTGCGGCGAGCACGCCACGGTCGCTGCCCGGCATCACGCGCTCCTCGGCATCGCAGACGCCGCCGAGTCGGCGCGCTCGCACCTGGCGGCAGTCCGCACCGCCGCCCGGGAGGCGACCAGCGCATCGGACGACCTGGGCAAGGCCCTGGCAGCCGCCGGCTTCACCACGGCGAGTCAGGCCGAGCAGGCCATTCTGCCGGCCGCCGAGCTCACGGTCCTCGCCGAGGCGGTCGACCGCATCCGCGCAGACCGCGAGCGCGTCCGTCACGCACTCACTGAGGACCCGCGGATCTGCGCCCTCACCGGTGAGGAGACCGCCGATGTCGCCGGCGCCCGCCGACTCCAGGAGGCCGCCGAGAAGACGCGCGAGACCGCACTGGCGGCCCATGCGACTGCTTCAGAGGCCCACAGGCACCTTGAGGAGGCCCTGGAGGCCGTCGATAGGGCCGCCGTCCGGCTCGCCGACATCCTCGCAGGCAGCCGGGCGCTGACACAGGTCGCCGCCCTGGTCACCGGTCGCAACGATGCCTCCACCCCCCTGGCCACATGGGTCCTGCTCGACCGCTTCGCCGAAGTCCTCGTCTTCGCCAACGATCGCCTGACTCAGATGTCATCGGGACGCTACGAGCTCGTGCGCGTCGCCGATGAGACCGGCTCGGCCGGGCGCCGCGACCGCGGGCTCGGCCTGGGCGTGATAGACCGCCTCTGCGCCGGTGTGGTGCGCGATCCCAAGACGCTCTCGGGCGGGGAGACCTTCTACGTCTCCCTCTCGCTGGCCCTCGCCCTGGCAGACGTCGTCACCGCTGAATCCGGAGGCGTCGCCATGGAGACTCTCTTCGTCGATGAGGGCTTCGGCACCCTCGACCCCGAGACCCTTCAGACTGTTCTCGCCGAGCTCGGGCGCCTTCAGGCGGGCGGTCGCACCGTCGGCATCGTCTCCCACATCGAGGAGCTCCGTCGGCAGGTGCCCGACCGTATCGAGGTGACCACGACGCCCGTGGGCTCGACGCTTCGCATTACCGCCTCATAGCCGGCCGTTCCGCAACGGGCCGGCCCCACCGGCCCATTCAGCCGAGCTCAGCAGCCAGGTACTCGCGCTCGGAGACGTCGAACCACAGCAAGTCGGCCTCCCCGACCCGCTCGAAGGCCGCCTCGTCGCCCGTGCGCGCCGCCCGCACGTCCACCTCGACCTCCCGCTCATCGACCAGCAGCGCAGCCACCGCCTCCCAAGCCACCGGGGCACCCACCTGAACCGTGCCGGGCAGGATCTCCTCACTCACCGGGACCTCCGAGACTGCTGCGGCGTCGACGTCCGCCGCGATCACGACCCGGCGATCCGCCAGGACCCCGGCGCCAGGCCTGCTCAGGAGCATCAAGGAGGCGTCCGCCGCACACAGGCTCGCCGAGGCCTCCAGAGTCTCCTCATCCTCATCGGGCAGGGCCCGGGCCAGGGCGGACGTGACCGCGTGAGCCGTCCGAGGACTGATAGTCGGCGCAGACAGGTCGGCGGCCGTCGCAGGCAGGTAGACACGCATGACCCAAGTGTGCCCAAGCGCGCCCGAGTGCACCGCATGCGTCTCGTCCCGCGCGCCGTACAGCACCCCGCCGCTACCTGGCGCGCCGTCCCCGGTGCCGCCCCTCACGCGTGGCGGGCGAGATCCGCTCTCCGCCCGCGGTCTCGGCCCCGGCATCCGGCGGTGGTGGAGGAGGCGGAGGCACTGCGCCCCGTGGGTGCGCGGGCCCCGACCCCATCGCCGCGCCCCGATGCGATGGGGGAATCGACGGCGACCCACCGGTGGGAGAAGACGGCGTCCCCGCCCCGACTCGTTGCGGGCCGCCCGACCGCGCCGACCGGCGCGCCCGCTTCGCCCGAGCGCTCCGGCTCTCGCGCCGCCGCAGCCTGAGCCCGCGGCGCGCCCTCCTGGCCGTCCGGCGAGAAGCGGCCGCATCCGGGGCGACTCGATCCGCGAGCTCCGCCAAGGCCAGTCCGAGCGCACTGTCGGGCGCCGCCTCGGTGGCGGCCCGCCCCTCCATCATGCAGCGGTCGGCGCTCACCGGGTCGTCGGGCACGAGCGTCACGTCGCTGAGACGGCCGTAGCGCTCAAGGGCGTCTCTGACGGCGCGCTGCGGCGAGGGCCCGGCGACGCTCGACCGTACTCGCGTCACCACCACCTCGAGGCGGCCGGCCGGGCGCATCTCGTCGTCCAGGTCTCCCAGCAGTTGCAGCAGCCGACGCACTCCGACGGGATCCGCCCCGCCCACCACCAGGACGACGTCGGCACGGCGCACGAGCTCGGCAGCCACGGCGCCCCTGCCGGGCTCCAGGGTGTACTCGTCGACCGAGTCGTCGATCGGCCCGCCACTGACATCAACGACCGTCCAGGCGGCCAAGCCGCGGCAGCGACTCCACACCTCGGACATGGCCGAGGGCGGAAGCTCACGCCAGCGCCCGGGACGCCCCAAGCCGGACAGCAGGCGCTCCGACTCTCCGACGGGAACCAGGAGCTCGCTCAGGGTCTCCTCATCCAGCCTGCCATGCCCCGCCAGGCGTGCGGCGGTGGCCAGTCCGGAGGAGTTCTCCGGCAGTCCGAGGACCTGGGAGAGGCACGGCCCCTCCAGGTCGGAGTCGACGAGGATCGTGCCACCTGCGGGAGCCAGGCTGTGAGCCAGCGCTGCCGCGATCGTCGTCCTCCCGTAGGAGCCGCGGGGCCCCCAGACCACCACGATGCCGCCGTTCACCCCGTTCGCCCCGTTCGTCTGGGCGCCGGTGCCATGGGGCGGACCGCCGTCGGACGCATCGGAAGGACGCCTTTCGGGCTCTGCGGGCGACGGGGCCTTCTCCGCCGGGATGGAACCGTCTGCGCCCCCGGCGTCGTCCGGCACGGCCGGGACCGAGGGCTCGATGGCCGCCAGCTCGGCCCATAACTGATCGTCGGCCCCATCATCCGACTGGGAAGGAGCCGTGACCCGCATGGTCGGGGCCGGAGGCCCGTTCTCGACGGCGTGGGCGAGCACCTGTAAACGGGCCCGCACCGCACCAGGATCGATACTCCGCTCCTCGACCGGCCATCCGGCCACGGCCCAGCGCTCCGCCTGATCGGCGGACGTCAGGACGATGCCGGTCGCACCGGCACGCGCCAGTCGATCCACAACAGAGAGGTCGAGGTCGTCGAACTCCGTATCCACCACCACGAGCGCGGCCAGGCCCGCCATGGCGGCGCTGAGCAGTTCGGCTGTATCCGCGCAGCGGCGCACCACGCGCAAACCGGATCCGTGCGCATCGATCGCTCGCAGCAGGTCCGCGTCCTCCCCGGAGACGGCCAGGAGGACCCCATGCAGTCGCTCGGCCATCTCACTCAGCTCCCAGCATTGCCGGGCACCAGGACGAGGGCCCCGTCCCCGCCGACGGCGGTGAGAACCTCGGCCACGGAATCGGCCGGAACCAGGACTTCGACCTCGGTGGTGTTCTGCCCGATGAGGCTCTCCCCCGTCTGCCCGACCGTCGAGACGATCAGGTGCTCGGCGATCTCGCGGTTCGACATGCCACCGCATATGCAGTCGAGGACTGCCTGCTCGGTCTCCGTCACGTTCGAAGGGGTCTTGGGTGGGATCGGTTCCAGGTGATGGCGGACCAACCTCGACGTGGTCTCGGGGGTGAGGAATATTCCGCCGTTGTAAGCAGCGGTTATAGCATGAACAATGGTACTCGGTGTTGAAGTCTTCAACAAAAAACCACTAGCTTTTAGATTCAGAGCGTCCATCATTATTGAGTCGTCATCGAGTGAAGTGAGGACGACAACCGCAGTGTCTGGCATCGTCTCCTTCAACCTCGATAACAACTCGATGCCGTCCATGCCGGGCATACGCGCGTCTGTGA
>ERZ773077.2769-NODE-2769-length-11073-cov-6.326738_pt1 | contig 11073 bp, 5 predicted proteins | sample MGYA00580612_ERZ773077 | MGnify/ENA primary metagenome ERZ773077 (study PRJEB29015, sample SAMEA2737971) | human oral metagenome | biome: human oral; feature: human-associated habitat; material: dental | place: China | collected 2021 ...
AAATATATTATAGTTTACCTGTCCCAAAATTTAATGGAAGTATCAGCATCAGTTTAACAGTTTTTCAGCATATTAAAATACAGGGTTTATTACTATAATGAAAAAATTAACAGTAGAGGAGTAATAATATGAGTAATGAAGTTAAAAATTCAGAAAAGAAATCGAAATCAATAATGAGAAATTCCAAAGCATTCAGATATTCGAGAAACTTAATGTTTATAGTAGGAGCAATGGGTGTAACTACAGGAGTGCTTTTGTCAAATACCGGGAAAGTGAAGGCAAATGACAAGAATAATGATGATAATTTAAATAATACTGTTGATGAAACTCAATCTATGCTGAAAAAAATGAGAAATCGAAATAAGATGTACATCAGAGGTGCGAACTTAGAGCTGATTCAATTAATGGAACAGGGAGATCAGATTATAAAATCACCTTGGAGTTCATGGCAATTTGGTATGAACTTTTTTTCTAATGCAAATATCGTTTCTGAAGGTTATGGAGATAAACAGGAAAAATATACATACAATGGATTATATTTCAGAAATAACTGGAAAATGAAAAATGCACTGGCTACTTCAGACTCGATGGGAGTTATGGGTCTTCCGATAACTCCGGGGAATGATTCCCTGACTTCATGGAGAAGTGCAACTGGAAATATTTATTCAGAAATGAATTTTGATACTAGTAATGGTTCATCGGTAAATGGAGAAATCAGATGGGGACTGGTAGAGTTAAGAAAAATTCAGGAACCTCTTAATGAAGTTGAAATACTTGCGAGAATTTCTCCAAAAGAAGTAAAAAAAGAAGCTGTGTCACTAAATGTGGCTGAGCCGACTGTTGAAATAATAGAGGCACCTGTTATCAATCCACAGGTAAATGAACCGCTTACAGCGCCTGTTATTACAATACCAGAAGTGAGTGTGAATGTGACTCCTGTACAGCCTAATATTAACGTGAGTGTAGAAGCGCCTGTACTGAATCCTTTAGTAATTTCATCACCTCCTGTAGTTGTAGCTCCAACAGTTAATCCACCTCAACCAACACCTGTTGAATTTACAATATCTCCAGCTGGAGATGCTAACAAAAAAGCTACAACATGGCAGTCAAATTGGGGTAATACAATAAATGTAACAGCGTTGACAGATTCAAATAGAGCTTATGTTACTTTAAATAGTGTCAGTGGTAATGTACCAGTTTCTGCTACATTTAATGTAATTTCTGACGACAATAGAGCTCTGGTAATAGATGAAGCTAATCCAGGAGGAACTGTTAATTTTAGTGGAACTATAAATTTGAAGAAGAATAAAAATGTAGGAATTGACTTGCAAGGAACACATAATGGTTCAGCTACAGCTCCGTCAATACTGAAAGTTATCAATACAGGAACAATAACAGGTCATAAAAAAGATGGAAATACTCCAAATGCAAATCATATTGCGTTTGGATTTAACAATGCTGATGCTTCTAATAATACTACAATGACTCATATGATTAATAGAAATGTAATAACTTTAGAAGCAAAGGAAAGTGCAGGATTTCAATTAAAACCGGAAGACCCTCATAACTGGACACCTGGAGGACCTAATGCATGGCAGAGAGCCCCGTTACATATACATTCGGCTGACCCAAAAAATACTAGAGCTAGAATTTTAATGAAGGCAGACAATGAAAAAAAATTGAATATAGGAGGAATAGGAAGTTTTGGAATGCTTACTATTTTTAACAAAGGAGTTCCTCAGAAATTTTTTGATGAAAATCAGTTGCTTTATGAAAATCTTCTGTCAGAAAGAATATATGGAGGAGCTAGAGTACTGCCTGGAGGAGAATTGGGACGTTCTGCCGTAAGAGGTACTGATGATGCAAATGTGAGCGGAATGTATAATAGAAATGGTGCAGAAATTAATATTTCAGGAGATAAAAGTGTTGGAATAGGACTACTTCAGGAAATACAGGAAGTAAAAGTTGCGGGAAGTATTAATATAGGCCTTCCTTCAATGGGTGCACAAGAAGACGATATTTCTAATGTTACAGGAAATAATATCAATAAAGTTGAGGAAGCAATAGGTGTATTTGCAGGTGTTCCAACTAGACCTCTTCTTAAAGGTGAAACAGATAGTATGGGAAATATACTGACTACCGAAGATATTGTTGGGACAAAAACAGTCGAACTTAATGGAACTATTAATTTAGGGGATAAAGCTGAAAATAGTATAGGAGCATTGGTTGGAGATAGGGAAGATACATTAAATAATGGATTTTTATGGGATGAAACTCAAACTCCAAAACAGACAGGTTATACTATTCAGGCACGTAAACTTAAACGTTCAGGAGATATAACTGCAAATTCAGATTCTAAAATAAATGTAGGAGGAAAAAATAACTACGGTTTCGTAGTAAATAATTCTGCCTATTATTCAGTATTTGATGCTACACATGTAGATCGTTTAAAACAAGGATTTGATAAAGAAAAACATGGTATAGGGATTAATGCAGGAAAGATTTTTGTTACTGGAGAAGAAAGTATAGGTTTTGCCATGTTAAAGGGAGGAAACTCTGAAAATAAAGGTACAATAAGTGTAGAAGGATTAGCGAAGAAAGCTATAGGGGTTTATGGAGAGAAGGATGTATTTACTAACACAAATATCATTCAGGTTATTTCTGATAATACTTCAGAAAGTAAAGGAATTGTAATAAATGGAGATATAAACAATGCAGGAAATCCATTTCACTTTATCAATACAGGAAAAATTTTTATAAATGTTGCTGATTCTCTTGATTCAACAGGAGCACCTAATACTAATTTAAATGGTAAAGGAAACATAGGGGTATATGCTCAAGGAAAGTATATATTTGACTATAAAACAGGCTCATCTATGAAAGTAGGTTCAAATGCTATAGGATTTTATGTAAATGATAATACTGGAACAGTAAATGTAAATGCGCCGGTTATATTATCAGATTCAGTATCATCTTCAACACCTGCTTTAAATGGAACAACAATAGGATTTTACTCTGATGGAAATGCAAATGTCAATTTTGGAACAGGCTCAAAGTTAACTATTGGAGAAAAGGCAGTAGGAATATACTCAGCAGACTCTAAAAAGTTAAGTGATACCTTCAAGATAAAAAATAGTGAACTATTAGAAGTAGAATTGGGGAAAAACTCAGCTTTTGCACTTGTGAGTGGGAACCGTAATGCTGGAAGTCCTGTATTAAGTAAGTTTCTTAATGTTAATGAAAATCCGGCAGGAAACGGAATAAAAATAAGTAGTTTTGGAGAAGGGGCAACTCTAGTTTATTCTAACAATGGAGGAAAAGCGATTTTAGGAGAAGGAACTGTAGGTACATTTTCTATAAGTAATGGATTAAATAAATCAACTTCTATTTTATCAGCAAGCGGTATTGACTCCAATAATAATAAATCTGTTGTTGGAATTGCTCAAAATTTTACTTTGACAACAAATACAAAAGTTGCTTTGTCATCTTCAGACTCTGCCGAAGCAATAAATGAGGGAAAAATAATTTCTACAAGATCAGAGGATAACTTAGGAATACCAGATAGTGGAGTTGGTATTTATGCCAATAAATCAACTGGTGAGAATGCTTCAACTGGAATAATTGAAATGACTACAGAAGGAGCTGTAGGGATATTTGGAGAAGTGAATTCTACTTTGAAAAATTCAGGGAAAATAAATATTAAGGAAAAAAAATCTGTAGGAATCTATGCAAAAGATTCAAATGTTATACAGAGTGGAACTGGAAATAATGGAATTTTTGTGGATAAGGAATCATCAGCAGGGATATTTTCTGAAATAACATTAAATACAGCAGTTACACCGAATGTAACAATTGCAGATGCTGATAAAACAGTAACTAATACAGGTTATATAAAAATTTTAGGAGAAAATTCAGCTGGAATATTTGGAAAATTAAATGCAAATACAGATAAAAAGCTTCTTATAAACAATAGTGGAGAAATAGAAGTTATAAATAAAAATTCAGCAGGAATATTTGCAGACAATTTATTAACTACATCTTCTCCTGTAGGTGAGTTAAATATAAACAATACAGGAGGAACGATAAAATTAAAAAATATTGAATCAGTAGGTATATATGCTTCTAAGTCAACAGTTTCAGGAGTAGGAAAAATTACTTTAGATAATGCTGCCAATAAGTCGATAGGTGTATATGCTGCTGCAGGAAGTGCAATAACTACAACTACAGCAGAAATTGATTTGGGTAAGGGAACAGACCAGAATAGAGTTGCTTACTATGTCAAAAATAAGGATACATCCTTAACAGGAACTAATATAGGGGAGATATCAGGATATGGAGTAGGAGTATACTTAGAAGGAACATCTACAACAGACATTGCAAAATTGGATGGAACTTCAACTAGACTTGACTATAAAACAGCAAAAAGTTCAGGAAATGGTATTATTGGATTATATTTGAGCGGAAACACGGATATTTCAGGCTACAACGGTCCGATAACTGTAGGAAAAACAGTTGAAGATAATGGTACAAAATATGCAATAGGAATATATGCAAAAAATCAAGGAACATCTACTTCCGCATACACTATAAAAACTCCTATTACAACAGGTGAAAAAGGAATAGGAATTTTTGCAGCTGATAAGAGTATCATACAATACAATAATGGTACAATAGATGTTGGAGCAAATGGAATAGGAATTTATGTACAGAAACAGACTTCTGCAAATACAACTATAGAGAGTAAAGTTGAACTGGGAACAGGTGCTGATAAACCAACAATTAACCTTGCAGAAGGTAGTGTAGCGGCTATTGTTGGGGAAAATGCCCACTTTGATGGAGGAAATGCTACTATTAACTTAAGCGGTTCAGGAGTAGGAGTATACGGATTGAAAGGTTCTATAATTAACGTTGGAAACTGGACTTTTAACAATAACGGACATTCAGCAGAAGAAATTAGAACTAAAGAAGGAATAGCGGCAATAGATAATCCTTCGGTTGATAAAGATTTGAAACCGGGAATGGTACTTTCTCATGTTATAAATGGAGAAACTTATATTGTCAGTGGAAAAACAGTTAAGAGTATAGCAGACGGTTCACATGCTGCAGGAAAGAATATAGGACTGATGGCTGAGGGAATAAAAAATCCAGGAGGAACAACTTGGACACAAGGAAATTATGAAATTGTAAATCAGGGAACAATTGATTTTACAGCAGGAATAAAATCAACTGCCCTTTATGCGGCATCAGCAAGAGTAAAAAATGACGGAACAATTAAAATGGGAGCTCAGTCAACAGGAATTTATGGAATATACAGAAGTGATTCTCCACATTATTATGGAGGTTCTTCAGCTGATAATAAACTTACAGTGGAATCAACAGCAAATTCAATGATGGAACTTGGACAGGAATCAGTAGGGGTATATCTGAAGAATGCATCAACAGGCATAAATCTGGATGGTAAAATAACAAGTTCAGCAGGTGCAACAAAGAATGTCGGTATATACATGATAAACGAAGCTGGAACGCAGCCTGATCAAGGACAGGTACTGACAGGAATGGTAAACGGAAGTAATTCAGAGATAACCCTTGGAGATGGTTCAGTAGGACTTTACAGCAGAGGAAAAGGAAGTGCTGCAGCTGATAGAAATACAGTGACAAATAACGGAAAAATAACAGTCGGAAAGAAAATAGCAGGAGCACCTTCTGTGGGAATATATGCTGAAAATACTAATCTTTCTACAGGTACATCATCAGATGTGACAGTAGGAGAAGATGGTATAGCTTTTTATGGAAAAAATTCAGAAATTACAGCAAATGGAACAGTTAATTTCAATAATAAAGGTGTACTTGCCTACCTTGAGAATTCAAAATTTGTTTCCCATTTAGGTAATATATCACCAACTCAGAATACAATGCTTTATCTGAAAAACAGTACTGCTCAAATGGATGGAGCAGGAAGAAAAGTTGATATGACCGTAGCGGATGGTTATACTGGTGCATATGTTGAAGGAAATTCAAGCCTGACAGGAGTTAAGACAATCACTCTTGGAAGAAATTCAAATGGAATATTCCTTAAGGATGCAATATTTACATCAGAAATAGAAGAAATAACAGGAACACAGGAAAATGCAAAGGGAATTTTAGGAATAGATTCCAGCTTGACGAACAAAACTAAAATAAGCTTAAGTGGAGATAATTCAATAGGAATATATTCAAATGCAAATACTCCAAATACAGTGGTAAATGAAGGAAAATTAGAACTTTCAGGTAAAAAGACACTGGGAGTTTTCCTGAAAGGAGGCCAGTCGTTTGAAAATAAGGCAGATATTTCTATAGCTGATTCAGCAGATTCGCAGAATCCTGTTATTGGAGTATATACTTCAAGTGGAACATCACCGATTACTTTGACAAGTGGAAATATCGAAGTAGGAGTGAAATCAATAGGAGTATACTCAACAACAAATTCTCCGGTGATTATGACAGGAGGAAATCTTCATGTAAAAGATGAAGGTATGGGAATATATAAACAGAATGGAAGTGTTACACTGGGAGGAAATGTTGTAATAGATCCTCATACTTCGACTACGCCAAATACTGAACCTGTAGGAGTTTATGCAGTAAATGGAGTAACGGTAAATGACAGTGCCAATGTAGCAGTGGGAGAAAAATCTTACGGATTTATTCTTAACAATGATGATCCTTCTAAAGTAAATGTTTACACTAATACAGCAGGCTCAAATGTAACACTGGGAAATGACAGCACATACCTATATTCAGGTGGAAAAGCACAAATAACAAATAATAAGTACATAACTACCGGAAATGCAGAGCGTGTGATAGGATTCTACATTAAAGGAAACAGTACAGGAAGTGGAAATTTTGTAAATAACGGAGTACTGGACTTTTCTACAGGAAAAGGAAACATAGGGGTCTATGCACCAGGATCGATAGCTACAAACAGTTCAACAGGAAAAATATACGTTGGAGCAACAGATTATACAGACCCTTTAACTGGGAAAATATATAGCGATAAGAGCAGAATAGTATACGGAATAGGAATGGCAACAGACAATGGAGGTCAAATTGCCAATGAAGGAGAAATCCGTATATTTGGAGATAAGTCAATAGGAATGTATGGTTCAGGAGCAGGCACAGTAGTTGAGAACAGAGGTAATATACTTCTTGATGGAAGTAGAGCTACATCTTCAGATAAGATAGAGTCAATGACAGGGGTGTACGTTGATGAAGGAGCTAAGTTTGTAAATAAGGGAACTATTCAGACAACAGACTCATATGCCGGAAGAAATGGAATGGTAAATCCGAATGTAAGCGGTCTTGTGGGAGTAGCAGTGATGAATGGTTCAACTCTTGTAAACGAAGCTGGAGGAAAAATACTTATAGATGCAGATAATAGCTACGGAGTTGTAATAAGAGGTAAAAAGAATCCTGATGGTACAGTGCAGTACGCTACAATTAAAAATTACGGTGAAATAAAGGTAAGAGGAAAAGGGACATATGGAATAAGCTGGAAGGATGTTACACCTGCTCAAATAGCAGATTTGGAAAATCAGATAAACAGCAAGATAACATCGGATCCAAAAGGACAGGAAGTAAGAGGAGCAAGTGGAACGGATAAAGAATTTGAAGGCATAAAGATAAGCATAAAGAATGGAGAACCTGTTTTCTCTAGAAATGGAGTGCCTGTTTCAGATTCTGAAGTTGCAGAAATAAGCAAATTGATAGGTAAGGAATCTAACATTGGACTGTCAGATATTGGATTCTATGTGGACACTCTGGGAAGAACGAAACCAATAGACATAGACGGAGCTACACCTCCTATAAACAGTCAGCTGATAATAGGAACAGAATATTCAGAAATGACAAACTCGAAATATTGGGTAGTAAAGGGAGATGTAATAAAGCCATTCCTTGACCAGATAGCTGGACGTAACTTCAAACTGACATCACTTGCAGGTTCGCTGACATGGATGGCGACACCGATACTGGATTCATATGGTGAAATAACAGGAGTTGCCATGGCAAAAGTACCTTATACATCATTTGTGAAGAAAACTGATAATGCATGGAACTTTACAGATGGACTGGAACAGAGATATGGCATGAATTCTCTTGATTCCAGAGAAAAGCAGCTGTTCAATAAGCTTAATAGTATAGGTAAAAATGAATCAGTACTTCTGACACAGGCATTTGATGAAATGATGGGACATCAGTATGCAAATGTACAGCAGAGAACACATGGAACAGGAAGATTGATAGACAAGGAAATCACTCATTTGTCTAAGGAATGGGAAACAAAATCTAAACAGTCAAATAAAATAAAAGTGTTTGGAATGAAAGATGGATATAGTACAGATACTGCAGGAATAATAGACTATACAAGCAATGCATACGGATTTGCATACTTGCATGAAAATGAAACTATCAAGTTAGGAAATGTTTCAGGATGGTATGCAGGAGCAGTAACTAACAGATTCAAGTTTAAAGATATAGGAGGTTCACAGGAGAACCAGACAATGCTGAAACTTGGAATCTTTAAGACAATGTCACCTTTGGCAGACCATAACGGAAATCTTCAGTGGACAATATCAGGTGAAGGATATGTTTCAAGAAGTGACATGCACAGAAAGTATCTTGTAGTTGATGAAATCTTCAATGCGAAGTCAGACTATACAACATATGGAGTAGCGGTTAAGAATGAACTGGGATATAACATAAGAACAAGTGAAAGAACAAGCATAAGACCATACGGAAGTTTAAAACTTGAATATGGAAGATTTACTACAATCAAGGAAAAATCGGGAGAAATGAGACTTGATATAAAAGGAAACGACTATTATTCAGTAGTACCTGAAGTAGGAATTGAATTCAACTATAGACAACCGCTTGCAGTTAAGAGCATATTTACAGCATCTTTAGGTTTAGGTTATGAAAATGAGCTTGGAAATGTGTTTGATGCTGGAAATAAGGGAAGAGTATCATATACAACTGCTGACTGGTTTAATATAAGAGGAGAAAAGAAAAACCATAAAGGAAATTTTAAGGCAAATCTGAACTTCGGACTTGAAAATTCAAGAATGGGACTGACATTTAATACAGGATATGACAGCACAGGTAAAAATATTAAAGGTGGAGTTGGCTTCAGAGTGATTTACTAATTAAATAATGATAAAATTAATAAGTTGATGGAAATGCGGATATAATTCATATTTCCATTGACTTTCAATAAAAAAACTATCTCAAAAGAATTTAACTATATTATTATATTGTTTCTAATATATATCCTTTTTTGATAGTTTTTTATTATTTCATTTTTTAACATTTTTTATCTTCTATAAATTCTTCATTTATATATTTCTGTATTTTTTCATTCAGAGGTTCACTGGAATCATTGTCTGAATTCGAATTATTTTCAGTATGGTTAGATTTATTGCTGTCAGATTTTTTCTCGTCATCTTCATGAATTTCTGTAAAAATTTCCCTGAAAAAACCAATTTCAAGTTCACGTGAAAATACATTTTTAAGTATAATCATTACGACAGGACCTATAAGGAATCCTATAACACCAAAAAATTTAAATCCTGAATACATTGAAATCAGTGTAACAAGCGGATGTACCCCCAGATTCTGGCTTATAAGCTTAGGTTCAAGCATCTGACGTACAGAAAGAACAAGAAAATAAATGCCTAATAAAGCCAGTCCAAGTTTAATATCTCCAGTTGCAAATGATATCAAGCTCCATGGCAGGAGTACAGCACCGGCTCCCAGTATTGGAAGGGCATCAATAATACAGATTATAATTGAAAAAATTAACGGATACGGTAAATTAAATTTTAAAAATGACAATATATTAAATGAAATAAGTAATTCAAAAAAACAGATTGTCATTAGTATAATCTGAGCCCTTATGTAGGAACCGAGTACATTAAACATTTCTCTTTTAATATTATATACCTTTTTTATCCATGTTTCCGGAAACTGCTGTTCCAGAAAAGTCATTATTTTCTTCTTGTCCAGACTTATAAAAAAAGTTGACAGTATTGTAATACAGATATAAAGTATTATTGTAGGTATTGATGTAATAAAATTTATAAGGCTGTTTATAAAGGAGCCAAGCTTTGAAGTTCCCATTCTAATAAATCCGTTAATGGAACTTTTTACCTGTTCATCAAATCCTTCAGGAAAATATCCTAGAAGAGAGTAAACTCTATCTATTGTATGATTCCACAAGCTCTGAAAATCTTTAGAATATTTATTAAGATTTATGGAAAGTTTGTAGATTTCCCCTGAAAGCCGTAAGGCGGAAAGACTTATAAAAGCTAAAAATTACCATAAAAATAATAAAGGGATGTGATTTTAAATGGCAAAGAAATCTAATAAATATTTAAGAGGAGAAAGCAGTAAAATTAAAATAAGCAAGGATACAATGAAGTCTACTCCTGCAAAAGTAAGAATAATGAAAGCTAATAGAAAGGGGAAATAGTTATGAATGGAAGTTTTAAAGTAACTAATAATACTATAGCAAAAGAAATTACACATATTGTACATAACTTTGGAATAAGAGCAGTTGCTCAGTACGAAGAAGTTAATGGAGAAAGAGTGTTAAAATCAATGAGACTTGTGTCAATTGACCTAGTCTCAGATAAAGGAAGTGTTGGAAATGTCATTAAAAAAGAAATATAAAAAGAAAAGAGTAGAATCAAATACTGTATTAGTAGGAATTGATAAAAGTGAGGTTAATTATTCTGGTAAAATGTTTCCATCTGCAGAACCAATGGTTAAAACAGATGGTTCTTCCAGAGGTGAAATAAGAGTATTTGGTAGTTTAACTGAACTGTTTAAGTTTATGGATAATAAATAAACATGTATAGTCCTTGACAAATATTTAGTCAGGGACTATATTTCTTTTATTTTTTCTTCTATAATAAGGAGGTGTTTCCTATATTTGATATACTAGAGACAACTACTGCCTTTTATATTCCAAAGTCAACTTTAGATAGTGGAGCATATTTGAACTTAAGGTCAAAACTTTCGATAATAGACTTTAATACACAT
>ERZ773077.2772-NODE-2772-length-11068-cov-33.610279_pt1 | contig 11068 bp, 8 predicted proteins | sample MGYA00580612_ERZ773077 | MGnify/ENA primary metagenome ERZ773077 (study PRJEB29015, sample SAMEA2737971) | human oral metagenome | biome: human oral; feature: human-associated habitat; material: dental | place: China | collected 2021 ...
CCCAGCGGCGCTAGCGCCTAGATCGGAATACTTTTGTATCTTTGTGACCCAAAGTATTGTAGCAATAAACAACACTCAATAATACGGTAAGAACAGATAATGGCAGTATTAGACAAGATCCGGAGTCACTCCGTGCTGCTCGTGGTCGTGATCGGGGTAGCACTCGCTGGCTTCGTGATCGGAGACCTCTTCACCAGTGGACGCACCTTTTGGGACAAGAGCGAGCGCGTAGCCCTCTCCATCGACGGCAAGGACATCTCCATTGAGGAGTACAGCGCCCGTCTCGAGCAGCTACAGCAGCAGGCTGAGCGTCAGGGACAGAAGATGGGCGACGAGCAGCGTATGATGCTCAATAATCAGCTCGCGCAGCAGTATATATCGGAGTACGCGCTGACCAAGATCGCCGACAAGGCTGGCGTACAGGTCACCGACGACGAGCTCTATGCACTGCTCACCGGTAAGGGGATCTCACCCTCGCCGCTGGCTGTCCAGTTCTTCGGCTCGGCCGATGAGAAGCAGATCAACGAGTTCATCCGCCAGCTCTCCGACAAGCAGATCGCCGCTGCTCCCGCAGACCAGCGTGATCAGCTCAAGAGCCTGCAGCAGCAGTTCATCGCCCTGCAGCAGCAGGTGCGTGTACAGCGTCTGCAGGAGAAGATCGGTACGCTGCTCTCGCGTAGCTTCAAGATCAACGACCTCGACCGTGAGCTCGCCCTCGGGGGTGCCTCTCGTAGCGTAGCACTGGTACGTAGCGCGGCGAGCATGATCGCCGACGCCGCTGCCAAGCCCAGCGATGAGGAGGTACAGAAGTACTACGACGGGCACAAGGACTTCTTCCGTATGCAGAGCCCCATGGCTGAGGTCAGCTATATCAGCGTGCAGGTCGTGCCCTCGCAGGCCGACTACCAGGCAGCTGCCGAGGAGAAGGCTAAGGCCGTAGCTGAGCTGCGCGCCGCTAGCACCGTCCCCGCTGTCGAGTCTGCCCTGCGTGCCTATGCCTCGTCCAATAAGTTCTTCGATAAGAGCTACCTCACTGGTGAGGAGCTCGACCAGCTTGGCCTCGGTGCCGATCAGGTAGCCTTCGTCAAGGGTGCTGCCGTAGGTGAGGTCAGCGATCCTCAGCTCGTCAACGACCGCTACGACATCGTCAAGCTCGTAGGCAAGAAGGCCGCTCCCTCGGCCCTCGGCCTACGTATGATCGTCCTCAACGACAGCGTCAAGGGGCGTGCCGATAGCCTCGTGGCTCAGCTCGGCTCGGGCGCTAGCTTCGCCGACCTAGCGCGCAAGTACAGCCTCGACCAGCAGTCGGCAGCTCAGGGCGGGCTCATCACGATGCCCAACCGCATGGGCCTAGTCGATAGCACCTTCTCCGAATTCACCCTCAGCCAGCTCGGCGCTCAGTCGGGTCTTGCTCTGGATACCCTCTACAAGGTGCCCGTCGGTACGGTCGTCCGCCTCGGTCAGGCTCCTATGACCATCCTGCTGCGCGCTGAGAACGCTCAGCCCGCGGTCGAGAAGTACCAGCTGGCCTACGTCTCCCTGGAGGCTACCTTCTCTCCCGAGACCTACAATGCCAAGTACGCGGCGATGAACAAGATCCTCGGCGCAGGCGGTGGCTTCGACGCCATGGCTCAGCGCGCACAGAAGGAAGGCTTCAGCGTCACTCGTGGGGTAGCCGTCGAGACGGGTTCGCCCATGCTCGGCCAGATCCCCAGCTCGCGCCCCATCGTCACCTGGGCCCTCGGTGCCAAGGATGGTGAGGTGAGCCCCAAGCTCTACACCTGCGGTACGGACTACCTCGTGATCCCCGCCGTCGGCAAGCACACGCCTGCAGGCTTCGCCCCCCTCTCGGTCGTCAAGGAGCAGATCGTAGCTAAGCTGATGAGCGAGAAGAAGGCCCAGCAGCTGGTCAAGCAGCTCGAGGCCAAGAAGCTCAGCACGCTGGAGGCCTACGCCGAGGCGATGCAGAGCAAGGTCGACACCCTCGTGGACGTCAACTATATCGTACGAGGCAGCGAGCCCGTAGCCTTCAACGGCTATGCGATGACCACTGCCCTGGGCAAGCTCTCCAAGCCCTTTGCAGGCTCCAACAGCGAGGTCTTCGTCCTGCAGCCCATCAGCGCCACGCCCGTAGACAAGGCAGCTTCGGCCGCTGCCCTCAAGCAGCAGGAGCTCGGCCAGGCTCGTCAGTACAGCTATCAGGCCTTCGCGGACTTCATCCAGCGCCTCAAGATCAAGGATAATCGCGCCCGCTTCTACTAGCCCTCAGGCTGAACCTCTAGGCGCCTAGCTAGTTACTCTAAAGGCTGCCCGCGGCGTCCTATCGCCCCGGGCAGCCTTCCTCATTGATCCCCCTTGAACCTCCCTCTATGACGCCCACCACAGGCAAGAAATACTCCTAGGACTGAGCCTCGAGCAGCTGACGCAGCTGGCCGAGGAGCTCGGTATGCCCCGCTTCACTGGCAAGCAGCTCGCAGGCTGGCTCTACGACAAGCGCGTCACGACCATCGAGGAGATGAGCAACATCTCCAAGGCCAACCGCGAGCGCCTCAGCGAGCACTACGAGGTGGGGCGCAGTGCCCCCGTCACCAGCGAGCTCTCCAAGGACGGCACGCGCAAGTACCTCTTCCGTGTCCGCTCGGGCGGACTCGTCGAGGCCGTCTTCATCCCCGACGGCGACCGCGCTACGCTCTGCATCTCCTCCCAGGTGGGCTGCAAGATGGACTGCCTCTTCTGCATGACGGGCAAGCAGGGCTTCAAGGGCAACCTCTCCGCGGGCGAGATTATCAATCAGGTGCTCTCGGTCGAGGAGTCGGCCGAGCTCACCAACATAGTATATATGGGTATGGGCGAGCCGCTAGACAATGCCACGAACGTGCTGGAGAGCATCGCCGTGATGACCTCCAACTGGGGGCTGGCTTGGTCGCCCAAGCGCATCACCCTCTCTACCGTCGGCGTGCGCCGCGGCCTCGAGCGCTTCCTCAGCGAGACGAGCTGCCACCTGGCGGTATCGCTGCACAACCCCTTCCACGAGGGACGCCTCGAGCTGATGCCCGCCGAAGGGGGGCTGCCGCTGGAGCAGACGCTGGAGATGATCCGCCAGGCGGACTTCACGGGACAGCGTCGCGTATCCTTCGAGTACATCGTCTTCGAGGGCGTCAATGATAGCCGCGCCCACGCCGAGGAGCTGGCGCGCCTCCTGCGCGGCATCCCTTGTCGCATCAACCTCATTCCCTTCCACCAGATTCCCAACGTGCCGCTGCGCCCGCTAGCCGCCGCTGGCATGGAGCAGTTCAAGCGCTGGCTGGAGGCTCGTGGCTACACCACGACGATCCGCACCTCCCGCGGCGAAGACATCTCCGCCGCCTGTGGCATGCTCTCCACCAAGGAGCAGATGGCCGAGGCCTCCGCCTCCTAGCCCTCTGCCCTCCCTCCGCGTCAGCTGCGGCACAGAGTCGCCCGACGTTGGCTGAGGATGGGCGCTGCGCGAGGCTATATCCTACAGCCTGAGCGTACTCGTTAGGCTTTGCTTACCCTTTTCATTATCTTTGTGACAGCTGGCTGATAAGCCACTAGTACCTTGGTGGTGCTGAATTGAAGTGTGGACTAATGAGTGTCAATTATCAAGAGTTAGTACCCCAGAAGGCATTGGGGAAGGAGATAAGCCGTAATATCTTCCAGACGTACCGGACGAAGGTAGGCCTGCCTCCCGAAATCGAGCAGAACATAGAGTACCTAAAGCAGAGTAATCCAGAGTATACCTATCGTCTCTTTGACGATGCAGACATCAAGGAGTTCATCCTTGAGTACTATGGAGAGGCGATCTGGGGCTACTATCAGCGTATCTCGCCGATCTATGGAGCCGCACGTGCCGATTTCTTCCGCTACCTTCTCGTCTACCAGTTGGGCGGGGTCTATCTAGATATCAAGTCCTCCTTGGATAGACCGCTTCGCGAAGTGCTGCTGGCAGAAGATCGCTTTATACTGACGCATTGGGACAACCTGCCAGGAGGACAGTACGAGGGTATAGGGATTTTCTCAGAAGTCTCCTCTCTGCCTCGTGGCGAGTACATCCAGTGGGCTATCATCTCCGTGGCAGGGCATCCTTTCCTTAGGGCTGTCATCCTACAGATGCTGCGCAATATTGACGAGTACAACCCCTTCCAGCACGGCGCTGGCCTATGGGGAGTGCTGCGCACTACTGGGCCTGTCATGTACACCAAGACTATTGAGACCATACGCTCTAGCTTCGTCGAGGGGCAGGACTACCGCCTGCTGGATAGACCGCAGGACATAGGTCTACGCTATTCCATATACGATACCTTCGGCGTCTATGGACATAAGGTAGCCCTCAAGGCGAACTACAATAGAGCCTACACTCCTATTATCGCTACGCCCGATCGCCCCATCTATGCTAAGTGTGCCAAGGCCTATCTCTTCACGCGTCTGGCCATCCTTGTCCTCCGCGACAAGATCGTCTCACGCTTCCGCTAGCATACGATCTTCGCGCCTACGAGCTAAGGTGGCTTAGTTTGTAGGCTGTATCTTATTCCTCCTCCCCTTTTGCGGCGGCCTGCTGTAGGCTGCGTCTCCTTCAGCGATGATCCTACGACGGCTTCACCTCGTCAACTTTAAGAGCATAGCGGCAGCCAGCTGCACCTTCTCCCCCAAGGTTAACTGCCTCATCGGGCTCAACGGCATGGGGAAGACGAACCTGCTGGATGCCCTGCACTACCTGGCCTTCACGAAGAGCCACCTACCCATCACGGATAGTCTCGCGGTACGGCGTGGGGCGGAGTCCGCTGTGCTGGAGGGGAGCTACGAGAGCGACCACGGCGACGAGCGCCAGCTACTCCTGCAGATCCGTCCCGGGCAGCGCAAGATCCTCAAGCGCAACCGCAAGGAGTACGGTCGCCTCAGTGAGCATATCGGTGCCTTTCCCCTAGTCATCATCTCCCCGCAGGACTATCAGCTGATCCTCGGGGGAAGTGAAGAGCGTCGTCGCTTCCTCGACCGACAGCTCGGCCAGCAGGACAGCGTCTACATGGCGGCCCTCACGCAGTACCACCGCGTGCTGGAGCAGCGCAATAGCCTGCTGAAGGCGCGCACGGCCTCACCCTCCGTCCTGGGGGTGCTCGACCTACAGCTCGACCAAGTCGCCCCCATCATCTACGAGCGCCGTCAGCGCTTCGTGGAGGACTTCGTACCCCTCTTCCAGCAGTACTACAGCGCCATCAGCGGTGAGCAGGAGGAGGTGCGCCTGAGCTATCAGACGACGCTGCACAGCTCGGGCGGACAGCTCCTGGAGGCGCTGCGTGCAGCACGCCAGATCGACCAAGCACTTGGCCACAGCTCGGTGGGCCTGCACCGCGACGACCTCCTGATGGAGCTCGAGGGCGAGCTCATCCGCAAGGTAGGCTCCGAGGGGCAGCGTAAGACCTACCTTATCGCCCTGAAGTTCGCCCAGTACACCCTCCTCTCTCGATCCAATCCCGAGCGGCCGCTGCTGCTGCTGGACGACATCTTCGACAAGCTGGATGCCGCCCGTGTGGAGCGTATCATCGGGCTTGTGGGTGGCAGTGACTTCGGTCAGATCTTCATCACCGACACCAACCGCAAGTACCTCGACGAGATCATCAAGAGCTGGGGGGAGGACTATCGGCTCTTTGAGGTCGAGGAGGGCGTTATCACACAGACCGCAGGCGATGCGACGGAGTGAGACCCTCAGCCTACAGGCAGCACTGGCGCAGCTCTGGGACGAAGACCCCGAGCTCTATGAGCACATGCTGGAGCGCCAGCTCCTCGATCAGCTTCCCACGCTGCTGGGGGTGCTGGGGCGCTACCTCCAGGAGGCAAGCATTGACGACGGCGTGCTGCGCCTCAGGATGACTTCGGCTGCCGCGAGGCAGGAACTCAATATGCGGCTCAATCCGCTGCGGGAGCAGCTCAACCGTGCTGTGCGTGCCGAGCTGGTGCGCATCATCCAAGTCTTTTAAGGGGATCGCCCTCAGGCGGCCGGCCCCTAGCGCTAAGTCTTAGCGCAGTGCTTCGCCTTTGCTTCGACGAAGCTCCCCTTCCCTAAGTATTCCCTTAACCCTCAATTCTCTCTACACTATGCAACAGTATGTAGATATCGCACTCAAGCTCGTCGTCGGCATGATCGGTATCCTCGCCTTCCTTCGCATCACGGGCAAGGCACAGATGGCACAGATCACTCCGCTGGATACTGTCAGTGCCTTCGTCATCGGTGCTCTCGTCGGGGGGGTGCTCTACAATCCCGATATGAAGGCGCTGCACATCCTCTTCGCCCTCGCGGTGTGGACGGTCTTCAATATGTTCATCCGCTTCTGTATGCGCTCGGCCTTCCTGCGTCGCCTCATCAAGGGCGAGAGTGTGTACCTGGTCAAGGGCGGCCTGCTGAACTTCAAGGCCTTCAAGCGCCACAGCCTCGAGATGGAGCAGTTCCGTGTCCTCCTACGTGAGAAGGGCATCTTCTCCCTCTTTGACCTAGAGGATGTACGCTTCGAGACCAACGGGTCGATCACGGTCTCGGAGATCGGCCGTGGCCGTGAGTCTTTCCTCATCGTGAATAATGGGGCGATCGTCGACTCCACCCTTACGGCGCTGGGCAAGAGCGGGGAATGGGCGCTGCGCAATATCCAGCGCAACGGCTTCCAGACGCCCTCCGAGCTCTTCTGTATGGAGTGGACGCCACACCGTGGCTTCTACCTCGTAGCCAAGAGCGGGGACGTCAAGCGCGGGGACGAAGAGATCGCCGCGGAGGATATCCCCGACGAGGTGCTGAACTAGTGCGAGGCTGGGGCAATATACGACAGCCCGGCCCTAAGCCGTTCCTTAGACATGCGGCGCCCCTTGAGCCCGCTAGCTTAGCAATCAATATGTTTTATACCTAACATCCAGTATCAGCAGGTATGAAGAAGATCCTTAAGAATAGTGTTCTAGTCCTGGGGCTCGCTGCGCTCAGTGTCATCGCCTCGGCCACCACAGTACATGTCCTAGCGCGTCAGGCGCAGTCCTCCTCGTCCGTCCAGGCAGACGGCATTACCTATACGGGTAGTGATGCCCCGAACTACGGCTTCCAGAATGCCGCCCTCACGCCCCGCACCGTGGGCTCTGCCCCCGACCTCGTCCCCGCGGCCGAGTCCTCGGTCAAGGCCGTCGTGCATATCAAGGTACAGCAGGCCCAGCAGCAGGAGCAGCGTCAGATGATCGATCCCTTCGAATTCTTCTTCGGCGGAGATCCCCGCAGTCAGGCACGCCAAGCCCGCATCGCCTTCGGCTCGGGCGTCATCATCAGCCAGGATGGCTACATCATGACCAATAACCACGTGGTCGCTGGCAGCGAGGAGATCACCGTCACGCTCAACGATAACCGTACCTTCAAGGCCAAGCTCATCGGCCGTGACCCAGGCAGCGACATCGCCCTGATCAAGATCGAGGGTAAGGATCTACCCACCATCCCCTTCGGTGACTCGGACAAGCTCCGCCTCGGCGAATGGGTACTCGCCGTGGGGAATCCCTTCAACCTCACCAGCACCGTCACCGCGGGTATCGTCAGTGCCAAGAGCCGCTCCACGGCTGCTGCGGGCGACCAGCTCGAGGTCAGCGCCTTCATCCAGACCGATGCGGCCGTCAATAGTGGTAATAGCGGCGGCGCCCTCGTCAATGCCGCAGGCGAACTCGTCGGGATCAACACGATGATCTACTCCCAGACGGGCAACTATGCTGGCTACTCCTTCGCCGTGCCCATCAACATCGCTGCCAAGGTCGTCTCCGACATCAAGAGCTACGGCACCGTGCAGCGCGGCGTCCTTGGGGTCGCAGGCTCCGAGATCACCGAGGAGCTCATCAAGAAGGAAGGGCTCAAGGTCAACTCCGGCTTCTACGTCGCGGACTTCGCTGAGATCAGCGGAGCGCTGGCCGCAGGGATAGAGAAGGGCGACGTCATCGTTGCCATCGAGGGGCACAAGATCACGGGCTTCGGACAGCTGCAGGAGCAGGTCTCTCGCTTCCGTCCAGGGGATACGATCAAGGTCACCGTCAACCGCAAGGGCGCGGAGAAGACCTTCGCCGTCAAGCTGCGTAACAAGGAGGGCGGCGCCAGCATCCTCAAGCAGAATAGCACGAGCGTCGATGCACGCCTCGGGGCGAAGATTCGCCAGCTCGAGACGGCTCAGCTGCGCAACTACGGCCTCTCCTACGGCCTCGTCGTCGAGAGCCTCTCGGCAGGCTCGCTCAAGCGTGCTGGCGTCCGTGAGGGCTTCGTCCTGCTCACGGCCAATGATAGCCCGCTACGTAGCATCGCCGACCTCAACCGAGCCTTTGGCTCCTCGGCTCAGGCTCGCCGTACGCGTGGCGTCGTCCTGCGCGGCTTCTATCCCGAGTCGGGCGACATCGTCAGCTACGTTGTCGAGTAGCCACAGTTGAGGGTGCCAAGCCCCTCATCAGTTCCCTCGCTTCCCGCGGTAGTCAGTGCCCGCAGCTCTCTAGCTAAGTGCCTCCACCTCTGACAAGGAGGCTCATCTACCTCCTCTAGGAAGCACTTCCCATAGCGCCCCGCAGCAAGCTCTCTACGATCTTGCCGCGGGGCGCTGCTTTTTCCGTCCGTCCGCTCCCTTCCTCCTCCCGCCCCCTTCCCCCCCCGAGCTCCTAGCCGCGCACTCCTTATCCATTGCCGTCACCCGCCTTACCCTTCGCCCTTGCCTGCCTTACTGCTCAGCGGCGCCTCCCTTAGCTCTCAGCGGAGTGACCCTTAGCCCTGCCTCGGATTCCTTATATTACTTTCTCCCAATTCTTATATCACTTTCGGGAAAATGTTATATAACTTCTCGTCAATTTTTATATAACTTTCCGCGCATTCTTATATTACTTTTCCCGCTCCCCCATATCCCTCAGCTCCACCCGCCTTATCCCTCCGCCTCGCCACACGCCGCTGGCGATACTGCCGCGTGCTGGGACAGAAGGGGCTAGCGGGCTTTTGCGTATCTTTGTATAATAGAGCTTGGCCCAAGGCTAAGCGTAGATAGCGTATAACAAGAACAAAGCAATATGGCCCTACAATGTGGTATCGTCGGCTTGCCCAACGTCGGTAAGTCTACCCTCTTCAACTGCCTGTCCAACGCCAAGGCACAGTCCGCCAACTTCCCCTTCTGCACCATCGAGCCCAACGTGGGCGTCATCACCGTCCCCGACGAGCGCCTCAATAAGCTGGCCGAGATCGTCCAGCCACAGCGTATCGTCCCTACCACGGTCGAGATCGTCGACATCGCTGGCCTCGTCAAGGGCGCCAGCAAGGGCGAGGGCCTGGGGAATAAGTTCCTGGCCAACATCCGTGAGACCGATGCCATCCTGCATGTGCTGCGCTGCTTCGACGACGACAACATCACCCACGTGGACGGCAGTGTCGATCCCCTGCGAGATAAGTCCATCATCGATACCGAGCTGCAGCTGAAGGACCTCGAGACCGTCGAGGCACGCCTACAGAAGGTCTACAAGCAGGCGCAGACGGGTGGCGACAAGGCCGCTAAGCTCGCCTATGAGGTGCTCTCGCGCTATAAGGAAGCGCTGGAGCAGGGCCTCAACGCCCGCACCGTGAGCTTCGAGACGAAGGATGAGCAGAAGGTCGCCCGCGAGCTCTACCTCCTGACCAGCAAGCCCGTCCTCTACGTCTGCAACGTCGATGAGGCCTCCGCCGTCTCGGGCAACGAGTATGTAGAGCGCGTGCGCGAGGCCGTAGCGGCCGAGGGCGCCGATCTGCTGGTCGTCGCGGCCAAGATCGAGAGCGAGATCGCCGAGCTGGAGACCTACGAGGAGCGTCAGCTCTTCCTCGGCGAGATCGGCTTGGAGGAGTCGGGTGTGGCGCGTCTGATCAAGGCGGCCTACAAGCTGCTTGACCTCGAGACCTACTTCACCGCTGGGGTGCAGGAGGTGCGTGCCTGGACCTATACCAAGGGCAGCAAGGCACCACGTGCTGCAGCCGCTATCCATACCGACTTCGAGAAGGGCTTCATTCGTGCTGAGGTCATCAAGTACGAGGACTTCGTCCACTACGGCAGCGAGGCCGCGGTCAAGGAGGCGGGTAAGATGGCCGTTGAGGGCAAGGACTACGTCGTGCAGGATGGCGACATCATGCACTTCCGCTTCAACGTCTGATGCAGCGCTACGACATCATCGTCATCGGTGCGGGGCATGCGGGCTGTGAGGCCGCGGCAGCCGCTGCGCGCCTAGGATCGCACACGCTCCTCATCACGCCCGACATGAACAAGATCGGGCAGATGAGCTGCAACCCCGCTGTCGGCGGCATCGCCAAGGGGCAGATCGTGCGCGAGATCGACGCCCTCGGCGGGCGCATGGGGCTGGTGACGGACCGTACGGCCATCCAGTTCCGCACGCTCAATCGCAGTAAGGGCCCCGCCATGTGGAGCCCGCGTGCACAGAGCGACCGTATGCGCTTCATGGAGGCCTGGCGGCAGGAGCTCGATAGCGAGCCGCTGCTGGATATCTGGCAGGATACGGTCACGAGCCTTGACCTCAGAGCAGGTAGGGTACATGGTGTCTTCACGGGCCTTGGGGTGCACTTCGAGAGCGAGGCGGTCATCCTCACGGCAGGGACCTTCCTCTCGGGGCTCATGCACTTCGGCGAACTGCAGATAGCAGGCGGCCGTATCTCTGAGCCCGCCAGCTACGGCATCACCGAGCAGCTCCGCGCGGCGGGGATACGCAGTGATCGTATGAAGACAGGGACGCCCCCACGCATCGACGCCCGCAGCCTGCATCTCGAGGAACTCACCATCCAGGAGGGAGAGCAGGATCACCATAAGTTCTCCTTCATGGACACGCCCGCCCGCTCCTCGCTCAAGCAGCGCCCTTGCTACGGGCTCTTTACCAACGAGGCCTGTCATCGCGTGCTGCGTGAGGCCCTCGACCGCTCGCCGCTCTACAATGGACAGATCCAGAGTATCGGCCCGCGCTACTGCCCGAGCATAGAGACGAAGATCGTCACCTTCGCCGACAAGGACAGGCATCAGCTCTTCCTCGAGCCCGAGGG
>ERZ773077.2773-NODE-2773-length-11064-cov-8.492324_pt1 | contig 11064 bp, 9 predicted proteins | sample MGYA00580612_ERZ773077 | MGnify/ENA primary metagenome ERZ773077 (study PRJEB29015, sample SAMEA2737971) | human oral metagenome | biome: human oral; feature: human-associated habitat; material: dental | place: China | collected 2021 ...
GAATTTTCTTTTTTCCATAATAGAGGGTAGAGGGTAGAGGGTGGAGGGTAGAGGATAGAGGGTGGAGGATAGAGAGGGGAGGATAGAGAGGGGAGGATAGAGAGGGGGCGGGCCAATGTGTCCGCCCTCCTCGTCAAGAAATCATGCAGTGATCGCAGGACGAATCATACCCAGGCGCCGGCTTGGGTGCAGACGTAGGCGGCATGGTCTACGGCCAGACGATGTGCCTCAGCCAATGGGCGGCCGTCGAGGACGGAGGCAATGAAGGTGCCCGTGAACGAATCACCCGCACCGACCGTGTCGACCACCTCCACGCGTGGGGTGTCGATGTACGATTCGCCGGCGGGGGTGAAGACGGCGCTATAATCAGCCCCCGCAGTGAGAATGAGGTAGCGGAGGTTGTACAGGGCCACAAAGCGGCGGCAGAAGTCGTGCAGCGTGTCGGTCTCGAGATCGAAGAGGCCGCGCAGCAGGTCGAGCTCCTCGTCGTTAATCTTGAAGACGTTGCAATGGCGCAGGGAGGCCGTGATCAGTTCGCGGGAGTAGTAGTGCTGGCGGAGGTTGATGTCGTAGACGCGCAGGGCCCTCTCCGGTACGTGCGAGAGGAGCGTCTGGATGGTGATACGCGACTCCTCGGCGCGCTGAGCCAGAGTGCCGAAGCAGACGGCGTCGGCACATGAGGCCAGTTGCTTCATCTCGTCGGTCAGGGGGATGTGATCCCACGCGACGCCCTCCATGATGGTGTAGTTGGGGATGCCGTCGCGGAGCTCCACGATGACGGTGCCCGTGGGATAGTCGACGCGCTCAATAATGTAGGGGATGCGGATGCGGTCGATCTCGGTGAGGATCTCGTCGCCGAGAGGATCGTTACCAATGGCGCTGAAAGCGTAAGCCTCGGCGCCGAAGCGTGAGGCGTGATAGGCGAAATTGACAGGGGCGCCGCCTGCTTTCTTACCCGTGGGCAGCACGTCCCAGAGCAGTTCGCCGATACCGATGATGAGGGGTTTCTTATTCATAGTTCTGAAGTCTTTGGTGGGCTATTTCGATGGGTTCCATACGGATTGAAGTTGGGTCACTTCGCCGTCGGCATGGATGGAGCCTTTCTCGGTGAAGAGTTCGACGGTGCGGAAGAGCTCCGAGGGGTAGAATACGTCGGTCATGGAGACGCGTCCGCCGGCAGCGAAGAACTCTACCGACGCGCGGTCGATGACTAAGCGCCAGTCGACCGTCTGGCCCTTTACGACGAAGGGGGCCGTGTGGACGGCAGCAAACTCCTTCACAGGGAGTGCCTTCGATCCGGCGTGGGTGCGGTCGATGTAGAAGACCTGACGATTGCGGTCATAGCCGATGTCGATGTATTCGCCTTGGGTGTTCCGGAGGCGGACGCCGTAACGTGTGGCGAGGGAGCCTTTGGCGGCTGCGAGATCGAAGGTGAGACGTAGGTCAAGGGCCGAGCGAACGAAGGGGATGCGCTTCGTAAGGTCGAGCGTGCCGTCCACTTGCAGACCTTTCAGCATGACGGTCTCGCCACGCAGGCCGTCCAGCTCGCGGACGGGCGTGGAGGTGAGCAGATAGCCCTTGCCGTCAGGCCCCGGCACAAGACCTAATTCGCGCGGCAGCGTCATGGCGCCGCTCCAGGTGACGCACGGTTTATCGCCGGCATAGAGCCAGTTGTTCATCCAGCCGATGAGGATCCGCCGACCGTCCGGCGCGTCGCTCCAGGTCACACCCGCGTAGTTGTCGGCACCGTGATCCATCCAAAGGGTTTCGCGTTGCGGCGAGGTGAAGGTCTTGCCGTCAAAGTCGCCGACGAAATACTGCGTGGCCGAACCGCCCGCGGGTCCACCGGGGTTGATATTGACGATGAGCACCCATTTCGTCTCATCCGTACCGGCAACGGGCAGCTGGAAGAGGTCGGGGCACTCCCACACGCCGCCGTGGCCACCCCGATCGCGGCCGAAGCTGCTGAGGTAGGTCCACGATTTACAGTCGGGCGAAGCATAGAAGCGGATCTCGTCGCCACAGGCCAGCGAAACGATCCAGCGTGACGACGCTTTGTGCCAGAAGACTTTTGGATCGCGGAAGTCGCGCGCGTCGCCGGGGTTGGGCAGGATGGGATTGCCGGCATACTTTGTCCAGGTGCGGCCGCGGTCGGTGCTGTAAGCCAGTGCTTGCGACTCGACCTCCGTCTTTTTGGCCTGTTCGGCGTCGGGGTTGTGATAGGTGAAGAAAGCCAGGAGTGGCGGGTTCTCCTTCGTGCCGAGGCCGGAGGTATTCTCCCAGTCGACGACGGCGCTTCCGGAGAAGATATAGCCGAGGCTGTCCGGTGCGAGGGCGATGGGCAGGTGTTCCCAGTGCATCAGGTCACGGCTGACGGCGTGCCCCCAGTGCATGGGCCCCCAAACGGATTTCTCGGGGTAGTACTGATAGAAGAGGTGATACTCGCCGTCGTAATAGACAAGCCCGTTGGGGTCGTTCATCCAGTGTTCGGCGGGCGAGAAGTGGATCTGCGGGCGATACATTTCGTTGTAGGGCCCGGAGAAGTCCTCCGCCTCGGTTTCGGCGGTGGCAGATTTGTGTCCGGTGCAGGCGGCGAGGCTGAGCAGGGCGCCGAGGGCATAGCAGGCAAGCGGTTTCATGTCGGTGGCAAGGAATAGAAATAGAAGTAGTGAAACGTAGTAGGGGGAGTAAGAGGTAGAGATGGGCGGTATCGCTAGGGGCAAAACGAAAAAGCCGCCCGCCATGCGGCGTGGCACGGACGGGCGGCAGGCATATAAGAGCTTTTGGCGGTTATGTTCCTCGGAGGGTTACTTCAGTCCGAAAGCCTCTTTGACCTTGTCTACATAGTCGAGCTTCTCCCAGGTGAAGAGCTCCACACGGCAGACGGTCGGCTCGCTGCTGTAACGCGAATGGAACACCTTCTCCACCGTCTGCGGCGTGCGGCCCATATGACCGTAAGAGGCCGTCTCGAGGTAGATCGGGTTACGCAGTTTGAGCCGTTCCTCGATGGCTTTGGGGCGCATGTCGAAGAGGTCCCAGATTTTTTGAGCGATTTCGCCATCGCTGATCTTCACGTTCGAGCGGCCGAAGGTGTTGACGAAGATGTTCATCGGTTTGGCGACGCCGATGGCGTACGATACCTGAACCAACATCTCGTCGGCCACGCCGGCGGCTACGAGGTTCTTAGCGATGTGGCGTGCGGCATAGGCAGCGGAACGGTCCACTTTCGAGGGATCCTTGCCGGAGAAGGCGCCGCCACCGTGGGCGCCCTTGCCGCCGTAGGTGTCGACGATGATTTTACGTCCCGTCAGGCCGGTGTCGCCGTGAGGGCCACCGATGACGAACTTGCCCGTGGGGTTGACGAAGTATTTGATCTCGTCGTTGAACAGGGCCTGAACGTGCGGCGGATACTGGGCCTTGACGCGGGGCACGAGGATCGTGCGTACGTCTTCAGCGATCTTCTGTTGCATTTCGGCGTCAGCTTGCTCCTGCGTGCGGCCGCCTTCAGCTTTAATAAAATCGTCGTGCTGGGTAGAGATCACGATCGTATCGATGCGCAGCGGGCGCCCGTTGTCGTCGTACTCGATCGTCACCTGACTCTTGGCGTCCGGCCGGAGGTAGGGCATCTTCTCGAGTTCATTTTTACGGATGGAGGCCAGCTCGGTGAGAAGGCCGTGAGCCAGGTCGAGAGCCAGAGGCATGTAGTTCTCGGTCTCGTTGGTAGCATAGCCGAACATCATGCCTTGGTCGCCGGCGCCCTGGTTGTAGGGGTCAGTGCGCTCTACGCCGCGGTTGATGTCGCCGCTCTGCTCGTGGATAGCGGAGAGTACGCCGCACGATTTGGCTTCAAATTGATACTCGCTTTTGGTGTAGCCGATGCGCTCGATGACGCGGCGGGCTACGTCCTGCACGTCGATATAGGCGCTCGATTTAACTTCTCCAGCCAGCACGACCTGTCCGGTCGTAACCAGCGTTTCGCAGGCAACTTTCGAGTCTCGGTCATAGGCCAAGAACTCATCAAGCAAGGCGTCCGAGATCTGGTCGGCCACCTTATCGGGGTGTCCCTCGGACACCGACTCGGAGGTGAATAAGTAACTCATTACAATTCTTTATTGAGTGATAAAACCATGTGTTGTAATGAATCGGAGTAGTGGGGGGAGATTGTGGAGCCCTTCGGCCGCAGGGTAGGGGGGATGGCCGTTTAGCATTTTTTCCTGTGGTTGCAAGCGCTACAAATCTTTCCACGTGTCTGATTCGGCGGCAAATGTAAGTGGATAAACAGCTGGCCTCCGAAATGTGCTTCGTTAATTATCCGAAACGACGGCCGCAGTGCCCCGACCGCTATCGAAAAGAGGTCGGAGCGCCGCGGCATCTATCCGGTGGCCGGTATACGTTTTTATAATACCCCCATCGGTCATCAGGGATGCCCGCCCCGTCGACCGGTAGGCCGGCAGGAGAAGGCCTTAGGCCCCGTCAGGAATCAGGCCCGCGAGGTGAAGGCTCAATGACCGAACGAAATGCCCAGCTTTTCCCCGCAGCGGATCAGGTCGTCGTCCACGGGCACGAGTCGCGTGCGGCCGGCCACCTCCTGGAGCGGCACGGAGACCATATGGCCGTTGCGCTGGCCCACCATCCGCCCAAATTCGCCACGCACAATCAGCTCCGTGGCGTGCCCCCCGAGGCGGGTGGCCAGGTTGCGGTCGGCGGGTGAGGGCGAGCCGCCCCGCTGGATGTATCCGAGCACCGTGCGACGCGTCTCGAGGCCGGTCGCCTCTTCGATTTCGTGAGAGAGATAGTCCGAGGGGCTCTCGGCGCCGGTGCGGAGACCTTCGGCCAGGACGATGATGCTGTAAGGCTTGCCCCGTTGGGCGCGTTCGATCACCTTGTCGTTCACCTTGTCGATGTCGTAGCCCAGTTCGGGCAGGAGGATGATGTCCGCAGCGCCCGCCATGCCGGCATAGAGCGCTATCCAGCCCGCGCTGTGGCCCATGACCTCGACCACCATCACGCGTTTGTGCGAGCTGGCGGTTGAGTGGAGGCGGTCGATGGCATCGGTGGCCACGCTGACGGCGGTGTCGAAACCGAACGAGAAGTCGGTGCCGTAAAGGTCATTGTCGATGGTCTTGGGGATGCCGACGACGTTCAGGCCCATTTTGGCGAGCTTAAAGGCCGTCTTCTGGGTGCCGTTGCCACCGATGCAGACGAGGGCGTCGAGGCCCAGCTCGTGATAGTTCTGATAGATAATCTGGGGCTTATGGCTGAGATAGCCGTCGGCGGACTTCTTGAAGGGTTTTTCGCGCGAGGTGCCGAGGATGGTGCCGCCTCGGCCGAGGATGCCCGAGAGGGTGCGCTCGGTAAAGAGTTCCACGTCGCGATCCAGCAGGCCGGAGAAGCCGTTGTGGATGCCTACGACTTCCATGCCGTAGTGCAGGAGGGCCGTTTTGCCCACGCCGCGGATGGCCGCGTTGATACCGGGGCAGTCGCCGCCGGCTGAGAGGATGCCTATCTTCATAATGCCTTTAATGAATGGGTTAGCTGGGGACAAAGGTAGGGCGGTGGGAACGAACAACTGAAAATCGGGAAGGGGCCGTGGGCAGCCGGAAGCTGCGCGAAAATGTCCGGACGGGGGTGTCTGAGCAAAAAGACGCCCCGTTGGAATGTCCATTGGGGGCGTCTGAGCAAAAAGACGCCTCATTGGAGTGTCCAACAGGGGTGTCTGAGCAAAAAGACGCCTCGTTGGAATGTCCGACAGGGGCGTCTGAGCAAAAAGACGCCTCGTTGGAATGTCCGACGGGGGTGTCTGAGCAAAAAGACGCCCCGTTGGAATGTCCGACGGGGGCGTCTGAGCAAAAAGACGCCCCGTTGGAACATTTTTTCGAGGCGCCTGAGCCCAAGTCGCTCTCGTTGGAGAGTCCGACGACAGTGTCTTTGCATCAGCGGCCCCTAAAATGGTTTCCAACGGCAGCGCCTTCGGGTTATCCGCCCATAAAATGTTTTCCGACGGTAGCGCTTTCGGGTCATTGGCTCTTGAAATGGTTCCCAACGGCAGCGAATGAATGGAAGTTGCCTCTGTCGGCCGTCAGGGTAGGGGCGTATTGCATACGCCTCCAGATGTTCGGAACAAGAAACGGCAGCGTGTGTCCGTGAGGCGCCTATAAAATGGTATCCAATGGCGGCGCCTTCGGGGCAGCGGCTCTTGAAATGTTTTCCAACGGTAGCATCTTCGGGCCAGCGGCCCCTGTAATTTTTTTCAGAGAAAACTGTAACAAACGACGCGCAAGTGCGTCTCAATGAGTAGAAACAACCTAACGTATAACGAATATGAAATCAAGAACAGTGAAGATCAGCTTGGTGGCTGCGGCTGCCTTACTTGTGACAACGGGATGCATCGCCCGCGGACTGCGACGCGAAAAAGGACCATCCGTGGAACAAACGCGTGAGGTGGCTGCCTACACGGCCATCCAAACGGGCGGCGGCATCGATGTGGTTCTCTCCGACGAACTGAAGGCGGGCCAAATCGTGGTCGTGGCCAGTGAAAAGATGCAAGATCAGATCCTCACGGAGGTGGAGGGCGGCGAACTGAATATCCGTCTGCGGCCCTCACTCCTCGGGTGGTTCGGTCCGGGACCGATGAAGGTCATCGTGCCCAACACGGGCACCCTCACGCGGCTCCGGGCGTCGGGTGGCAGCGACATTTGGGCCGATCAGGTCATGCTGCGCGGCCGCTCGCTGGAGATCGGATGCTCCGGCGGATCGGATTTTAAGGGCAAGGTCACGGTCGATGAGCTTGACGTGGCTTGCAGCGGCGGCTCGGACTTCAAGGGCGAAGTGACCGCTACGACCTGCCGCTTCGAGGCTTCGGGCGGCTCCGACCTCGCGCTCTCCGGCAGCGCCAAGGAGTGCCAGGTGGACCTCTCCGGCGGATCAGACATGGACGCCAAGCGCTTCGAGGTCGGCGACTATGAGCTCTCAGCCAGCGGCGGGAGCGACGCCACGGTGCTCTGCACGGGCCATCTGACCGCCTCAGCCTCGGGCGGCTCCGACGTGCGCTACTCGGGGGACTGCCAGGCGACGACGTCGGACGACGTCTCGTCCAGTGTCAAGCGTCGGCGCTGAAGAAGCAGCCGATAGGATGGCCCTTCGGGGGCCGCATGGGGGGCTTTGCTCGTGGCGACGGACAGTTGCCCGACAAAGCCCTCCTCCTATCTTTGCCGCCCTTTATGAAATCGCTCAGAGAACTTTACAAGATTGGTAACGGGCCCTCCAGTAGCCATACGATGGGCCCTCAACGGGCCGCCCGAGCCTTCGCTGCGGACTCGCCCGGCGCACACGCCTTCCGCGTCACCCTCTACGGCAGCCTGGCTGCCACCGGACGCGGTCACTTGACCGACCAAGCCATCCTCCAAGTGCTTCAACCCCTCGCGCCGACCGAGATCGTCTGGCGCCCGGACGTCGTACTCCCCTTTCATCCCAACGGCATGCGCTTCGAGGCCCTCGAGGCCGACGGAGAGACCGTCGCACTCAGCCGCACCGTCTACAGCATCGGCGGCGGAGCCCTCTCCGACGGCCATTCGCGCGCCGAAACGACGCCCGACATCTACCCCCTGACCACCATCGCCGACATCCTCGCCCGCTGCGAACGCGAGGGCAGTACCTATTGGGAGTACGTCGAGGAATGTGAGGGCGCGGGCATCTGGGACTACCTCCGGGAGGTCTGGCAGGTCATGTGCGAGGGCATCGAACGGGGCCTGAACAACGAGGGCGTCCTGCCCGGCGGCATCGGTGTGCGCCGCAAAGCCGCCACGTACTACGTCAAGGCCAAGGGCTACATCGGCAGCCTCAATTCGCGCGGCCACATCTATGCTTACGCCCTGGCCACGTCCGAAGAGAACGCCTCGGGCGGCCGCATCGTCACCGCGCCCACGTGCGGCTCCAGCGGCGTGCTGCCCGCCGTGCTCTATCACATCGCTAAGGCACACGAATCCCGAGAAATCCGCATCCTGCGGGCCTTAGCGACGGCCGGTTTGTTTGGAAACATTGCCAAGGAGAACGCCTCGATCTCCGGTGCTGAGGTGGGTTGCCAGGGGGAGGTCGGCGTGGCCTGCGCCATGGCCGCCGCAGCCGCCTGTCAGCTCTTCGGCGGCACCCCGGGACAGATCGAATATGCGGCCGAGATGGCCCTCGAGCATCACCTCGGCCTCACCTGCGACCCCGTCTGCGGCCTCGTGCAAGTGCCCTGCATCGAGCGCAACGCCGTGGCCGCCGCGCGAGCCCTCGACGCGAACGTCTATGCGGTCTACTCCGACGGCAAACACCGCGTCAGCTACGACCGCGTGGTGGAAGTCATGAAAGAGACGGGCCACGACATCCCCAGCCTCTACAAAGAGACCTCCGAGGGTGGGCTGGCCAAGAACGCAATCCTCTAACCCTGCCTTATGGAAATCATTCTCATCCTCGGACTCATCCTCCTCAGCGGACTGCTTTCGATGGCCGAGATCTCGCTCGTATCGGCCCGCAAAGCCAGACTCGAATCGCAGGTCAAGAAGGGCAAGCGCTCAGCGCAGAAGGCCCTCGACCTGGCCCAGAAGCCCGATCAGTTCCTCTCCACCACCCAGATCGGCATTACGCTCATCGGCATCCTCACGGGTCTCTTCTCTGGCGAGGCTTTCGCCCGAGATCTGGCCGGTGTGCTCGCCCGTGTGCCGGGGCTTGAGCCTTATGCGGTCGGGATATCCAAGCTGACGATCGTTGTCATTGTCACCTACCTCACGCTTGTGCTCGGTGAGCTTGTGCCGAAGCGTATCGGGATGAATTTCGCTGAACAGGTGGCCGAACTTGTGGCTCGGCCGATGGACATCCTCTCCAAGGTGGCTTCGCCGATCGTGTGGGTGCTTTCGAAGAGTACGCAGGGCGTGATCCTCCTGCTCGGGCTCAACCGCACGGGCGAGAATAAGGTGACCGAGGAGGAGATTCGGGCCGTCGTGCAAGAAGGCTTCGACAGCGGCGAGGTGCAAGACGTGGAGCAGGACATCGTGGAGCGCGTCTTCACCCTCGGCGACCGCGACGTCGGCTCGATCATGACCCACCGCAGCGACCTCATTTGGCTCAACATGCAGGACGGCATGGACGCCATCCGTCGGAAGGTCAAGGAGAATCTTTACAACGTCTACCCCGTAGCCTCGGAACGCTTCGACAACATCGTCGGCGTGGTCTTCCTCAAGGATTTATTCGGGCGCATCGATCAGCCCGACTTTACACTGCAGCAGGTGCTCCGTCCGGCACAGTTCGTCCCCGAGAGCCAGAGCGTCTACAACGCCCTCGAACAGTTCAAACAGGCGCGAGTGAAGTACGGCATCGTCACCGATGAATTTGGTGGCGTGCAGGGGCTCGTCACACTGGCCGATATTGTGGAGGCGCTCATTGGTCAATTGCCCGATGTGGACGAGGAGTTAGAGATCAAGCAGCGCGCCGATGGCAGTTGGCTCGTCGACGGACAATACTCCTTCTACAACTTCCTCGAGTATTTCGACATGGAGGATCTCTATGCCGACTACGACTACAACACCCTCAGCGGCCTGATCCTCGAGCTGCTTGAGCGCGTGCCCAAAACGGGTGACACGTTCAGCTGGCAGTGCTTCGACTTCGAGATCGTTGACATGGATCGCGCCCGCATCGACAAAGTGCTGGTCAAGAAGCATCCCGTGGCGAACACCTGATGGTCTCCGCGCATAACTACACCCATAACATCCTCAAACGCCCTCTCATCACATGAAATCGAACCGAACCTTCCGCCCCCACCGGGGTGCCCAGCCCGACGACCGTCAGCCGCGTGGCCAACGCGTCACCGTACGCGAGGCTTCGCCCCTCTTGCCCTTCCTTTTTGCCCATATCACAGACCGCAGCCGGAGCGCCGTCAAGAGCCTTCTGCGCCACGGGCAGATCTGGGTCAACGGACGGGTCACGACCCATTTCGACATGCCGCTCCGTCCCGGCGATACGGTCCTCATTAGCCACGAGCGCGGCCGCCCCGCCTTCAATAGCCCCTACCTCAGGATCGTCTGGGAGGACGAATCGCTCATCGTCATCGACAAGCGAGACGGCTTGCTCTCCGTCTCCGACTCCGTGGCGCAGGAGCGCACCGCCTGGGCCATCCTCTCGGCCTACGTCCGCGAGCAAGACCCGAGGAACCGAATCTTTGTCCTCCACCGCCTCGACCGCGGCACATCCGGCCTGATGATGTTCGCCCGCAACAAAGGCGTGCAGGAGAAGATGCGGGAGGGATGGGCCGACATCGTCACACGGCGCTCATACGTGGCTGTTGTCGAGGGTGTGCCAGAGCCTGCGGAGGACACGCTGCGGAACTTCCTCGCTGAAAACAGTCGCATGAAGGTCTATTGCACCGACGCTCTGCATGGCAAGGAGGCCGTCACGCACTATCGCGTCCTCAAGGCCGCGAGCGACTGTGCCTTGGTGGAGTTCACGCTCGAGACTGGCCGCAAGAATCAGATCCGTGCGCAGATGGAAGCCTTCGGTCACCCCATTGCTGGCGACCCTAAATACGGCGCCCAGACTGATCCCGCGGAGCGCCTCATGCTGCACGCCTGTCGGCTGTGGTTCATCCACCCCGAGACGGGTCGCGAGATGCGTTTCGATACGCCCATTCCCGCCGTCTTTTCCGCCCAAGTGCGCGATCGCGAGTAAGAAGTCGTTTAGGCACCCCATGCGGTGTGTTTTACGCCTAAATGTCAGTTTTGAGGTGACAAGATTGCTGAGGAGTTGTGCCTAATTGTCAGTCGAAGCTCACTCTGCGATGCGTTTAGGACTTCAGCTGACGATTAGACAGACGAACGTGCCCCAGTGTGGGTACCCGCTTATGGTTAACGTGAGTCCGATGCAAGCAGAGAGCTTCCACGGAAGTCACGCGAGGGCCAAAACGTTTTTGGAAATGCTTGCAGCGTTCCTGCAAACTCCAGAAAGTTTTTCGAGGTCTTTGCAGCGTTCCTGCAAAGTCCAAAAAGTTTTTCGAGGCCTTTGCAGCATTCCTGCAAACTCCAAAAAGTTTTT
>ERZ773077.2777-NODE-2777-length-11060-cov-30.891958_pt1 | contig 11060 bp, 12 predicted proteins | sample MGYA00580612_ERZ773077 | MGnify/ENA primary metagenome ERZ773077 (study PRJEB29015, sample SAMEA2737971) | human oral metagenome | biome: human oral; feature: human-associated habitat; material: dental | place: China | collected 2021 ...
CCACTCAACCACTGCGTCTTGATCGACAATCCAAAGACAATTGAGAGGCTAGGACAAAAGTCCTAGCCTCCTAAACAAGCTTTTAACAGAGCTTGTTTTTATTTTCTATAGAGTCGATCATACTGGTAAACAGGGTCCATGGTAACGTGGATGCCTAACTTACGTAGGACGTTTTTGTCTTCATCAGTCAGAGTGACAGTGGAGTGAGCCTCGCTGCCCTTGAGATTGCCGAGTTGTTGCATGGCATTTGCCGCATCTTGATTTTCCATGGCTGTGATTGCCAGAGCCATCAAGATTTCGTTTGAGTGGAGGCGAGGATTGCGGCTGCCCAGATGATTGATTTTCAGGCCTTGGATTGGCTTGACATACTCAGGCTCGATCAGCTTGGTCTCTTTGGCAATATTGGCTAATTTCTTGATGGCATTAATCAATACAGCTGCCGTAGGACCAAAGAGTTCAGAGGTCTTACCAGTTACGATTTCACCGTTTGGCAATTCTAAGGCCAGAGCTGGCTCGCCAGTGGTTTCAGCTTTATCGCGCGCTACAACTGTTACCTTACGGTCCAGCGGTGTGATACCTAGATCGTTCATCAAGAGTTCGATTTTCTTAACAGCAGATTCAGAAACGCGCTCTGCCTTGAAGTCCAGAATAGTCTGGTAGTAGCGGCGGATGATTTCCTGTTGAGATGCCTCGATAGCTGCATCGTTATCTACAATGGCAAAGCCAACCATATTAACTCCCATATCCGTTGGAGAAGCATAAGGTGATTTTCCAAGGATGCGCTCCAGCATACGTTTGAGTACTGGGAAAATTTCAATATCACGATTGTAGTTGACTGTGGTCTTGCCATAGGTTTGCAGGTGGAAAGGATCAATCATGTTGACATCGTCCAGGTCTGCCGTAGCTGCCTCATAGGCTAGATTGACTGGATGGTGCAGGGGCAGATTCCAAACTGGGAAGGTTTCAAACTTGGCGTAGCCTGATTTGATGCCATTGATTTGGTCGTGATACATATTGGATAGGCAAGTAGCCAATTTACCAGAACCAGGACCAGGTGCAGTAACAACGACTAGATTACGGCTAGTTTTGATGTAGTCGTTTTTCCCCATACCTTCAGGTGAGATGATATGGTCCATGTCGGTCGGATAGCCCTTGATAGGATAGTGGATGTAGGAGTCGATGCCATTTTTTTCCAACTGGCTGCGGAAGAGGTCAGCTGCCGGCTGGCCAGAATACTGGGTAATAACCACTGAGCCTACATAAATATCCAGCTCGTTAAAGGTATCAATTAGTCGCAGAACTTCCTGGTCATAGGAAATACCCAAATCACCACGCGCCTTAGAGTGCTCAATATTATTGGCATTGATAGCAATGACAATCTCTACTTGGTCCTTGAGCTCTTTGAGCAGTCTGATTTTATTGTCCGGCTCATAGCCTGGCAGGACGCGGGCAGCATGGAAGTCTTCCAGCATTTTACCGCCGAATTCCATGTACAATTTGCCCTCAAATTGATTAATGCGCTCCAAGATATGGTCGCGCTGCAGGTTTAAGTATTTCTCAGAATCAAAAGCAATTTTTTTCATGTATATGTTCACCTCTGCTAAGCATTATAACAAAATTTTCTTCAAATTGGAAAGTTGAAAGGGAAAGTATCAGACAAAAGAGATAGCAGCCCGAATGAAGAACGGGCTGCCTTTTGAAATTAATAGTTGGTAATCGTGTCCACCGTTGAGCGATCCAGCTTTTTGACCAAAGCTTGCAGGAAAGCTTGAGCTTGCAAGAAATCGTCCATGGCATAGAGAGTTTGGTGAGAATGAATGTAGCGGGCGCAGACACCAATGGTAGTAGATGGTACGCCGCCGCTTTGGAGATGAGCAGCACCAGCATCCGTTCCGCCCTTGCCGCAATAGTATTGATACTTGATGCCGGCTTCCTCAGCAGTTGTCAAGAGGAAGTCCTTCATAGCTGGCAGCATGAGATGACCAGGGTCAAAGAAGCGAATCAACGTTCCATCGCCGATGGCTCCTTGACCGCCGTAGATGTCGCCCGCTGGGGAGCAGTCCACAGCTAGAAAGATCTCAGGGGCAAATTTTGTCGTTGAAGCATGGGCACCACGCAGGCCAACCTCTTCTTGAACATTGGCGCCGACATAGAGTTGGTTCCCTAGTGCTTGACCAGACAAGGCTTGAGCTAATTCGCTGACCATAAGGACCCCGTAGCGATTGTCCCAGGCTTTGGAGATGATATTTTTACCGTTAGCTGTGAGAATGGCAGAGCTGTCTGGCACAATCGTGTCTCCTGGACGGATGCCATAGCTTTCGGCTTCTGCCTTATCCGCAAAGCCACCGTCAAAGACAATATCTGCAATCTGTGGCATAACTGGTCCGCCAGATCCGCGCGTCAGATGAGGAGGGACAGAGCCTGAGATAAGAGGGATTTCCCTACCTTCACGGGTGAAGAGTTTGAAGCGTTGGCTGCTAACGACCAGAGGATTCCAGCCACCGATTTCCACCACGCGGAAGGTCCCGTCAGCTTTGATCTCGCTGACCATAAAGCCAACCTCGTCCATGTGGGCCGCTACCAATACACGGGGAGCATTTTCAGCTTCTGCATGGCGTACCCCAAAGATGCCGCCCAGACCGTCGGTGACGACCTCATCGACATGGGGAGTGATCTTTTCCCGCAGGTAGCTGCGAACAGGTGCCTCGTGACCCGAAATAGCAGAAAGCTCTGTTACTTCCTTGATTTTTGAAAATAATGCTGTCATAAACTTACCTTCTTTCTGCCCCCTATTTTATCACTTTTTGCGGTAAATGAGTAGGGAAATCTTATAGCTTGCCTGAAACAACAGGACCGCCCATTCAAGAATGCAGTTTATCCAAGGAAAATCTGGAATATTGTTTGTCGCCTCTGCTCTTTTGTGTTAAAATATTCTACATGAAAGCTAAAAAAATCATTTTAACCACAACCGCCCTTTTGGGGGCTGGAGCGCTGGCTTTTGGGGCAGCCAAAGTCGTACAGGAACAGAAAAGACTACGTAATCGAGAGGAAATCGTCGAGCTTGTGCGAGATTTCTTTTCCAGTCAGGGTAGTATTTCCTGTCTCTATGTCAAGCTCTATGAGTCCACAGATGACCGCTTGGTTGGCGGTCTGGTCTTAGAGGACGACCGTCATTTTGCTTTTGTCTATGAAAATGGTCAGCTAAGCTACGAGGAAGAAGTATGATTGTTCCTGTAAATATAGAGGAATTGGCTTCTTATGTCAATGATGGGGAGAAGACTGTCTTCTTTTTCACGGCTGACTGGTGCGGTGATTGCCGATTTATCCAACCTTTTCTGCCAGAGATAGAAGCGGAAAATCTTGACTATCGCTTTATCCAAGTGGACCGTGATGCCTATCTGGAACTGGCCAAAGAGTGGGACGTTTACGGGATTCCTAGCTTAGTAGTGCTGGAAAAGGGGCAGGAGATTGGCCGTCTGGTCAATCGTGATCGCAAGACCAAGGGTCAAATCAATGAATTTTTAGCTAGTATAAGAGAAAAAGGGAGCGTAAAATGATTTTTACCTATAATAAAGAATATGTCGGTGATGTGCTGATGGTTATTACTGCGGACAATCAAGGAGCTAAACTGGCGGCTGAGCGCAAGGGACGCGTAGCGCGTGTTTACCGTGAAGACAATGGCCAGACAGTAGCTTGGAATATTTTTGAGCAGTCAGACCTTTTTGAAATTGCAGAGCGCGGACAGGTCTTTTTGACAGATGAGCAAGTGGCCATTCTCAATCAGGAGTTGAGCAAGGCAGGCTTCCCAGCGGACTTGATCAATGACAGTCAGCCGAAATTTGTGGTTGGAGAAATCGTTGATATGGTAGCTCATCCAGATAGTGACCACCTGAATATCTGCCAAGTACAGGTAGCTGCTGATAAGACTGTTCAAATCGTGGCCGGTGCTCCTAATGCCAAAGTCGGCCTCAAAACGATTGTGGCTCTGCCAGGTGCCATGATGCCTAAAGGGAATCTGATTTTCCCAGGAGAACTTCGAGGCGAAAAGAGTTTTGGTATGATGTGTAGCCCACGGGAACTTCAGCTGCCTAATGCGCCTCAAAAACGCGGCATCATTGAATTAGCCGATAGCGAACTAGTTGGAACTGCCTTTGACCCAGCTAAACATTGGCAGGGATAAAGAATTTAACATCAACAATGTGCTACAGCATAGTCTAAAACAAAAAAATAGAGTGAAATCGTCCTACAATTGGTTTCACTCTATTTTTTTGTTGGTAATAACTTTATCTTAAACTAATGGTATAGAAAATAAATTATGAATACATGAAAAATTAATCGAATACAATGATGAGGATAATGAATCTGCTTCTTACTCTTTTTTCTGTCAAGGAAATAACTTACTGAGATTAACAGTAATAGTATTGATATCAAGGTTTTTAAGAAAGTATTTAAGAAAATTAGTTGAAGAAAAGTTGAAAGAAATAAAAGCGAACTTATGACTAATGAAATTCTGGATATTCCCATGCCCTTTTTGTAACCATAATAGGTTGAAAGTAATAAAAGAAAGGAATAAGTAAATGCTATATAAACCATTAAATATCCTCCATAATCTAAAGTGATTTGATGTGAAATTTACAGGATTTCTCAAAAGAAGACGCTGTCGCTATTGCTTTGCGAGTCAGCTGTTGATTGAGGAGTTGCTGTGGGGTTTTGGCTTGGAGCGTTGTATTTGTATTGGTAAATAAGGCTGTTTAGGCCGTGGTCTTCCAACGCTTTGAGGCGTTTTCTTTTGAAGACGATACCGATGAGCTGGCTGTCAGGATAGGCATAAATTTTGTGGCGGGGATGGTTAAAGGCTGAAAAGTCATGGAAGCCGTCCTCCATCCAAAGGCCAATCTCGGATTCTTCACTGTCTCTACTGTAGCGAGCATGACTAATCTGCTGCATAGAAATGCAGTAGGTGGCAGCTGCTAAGAGTCCGCTATAGTGGTAGGTCACATAGTCGTGGTCAAAGGAGAGGATAGTCGCATGAATGGTTAGTCTGCGAATAGCAAAGATAAGGAGCAGTAAGAAGAAAGCAGCAACCAGTAGACTAAGGACAAAGAAACTGGTGTCTTTGTAGGGGTTGGAGCTAGTCAGGTAGTCTAGGGCAGCCAAGACAGAAAAACCTCCGAACCACAAAGAAATCAGGATAAAAAGAAGATTTTTCACAGGCGAATGTTTAATGGTCATCGGAGCCTCCATTATACAAGTCTAGTAGGAAAGGGGCAGAAACTGCAACTTTACTTTTTATCTATACTATACCACATTTTTTTCACTTTTTGCCTCCTTATACGAATGATAAGTTAGGAGGATATAAAATGTATAATAAAGTAATTGTAATCGGCCGGCTGACGGCTACGCCTGAACTTCACAAGACTGCGAATGAAAAATCTGTGGCCCGCGCAACGGTCGCGGTTAATCGCCGTTATAAATCTCAGAGTGGTGAGCGTGAGGCGGATTTTGTAAATGTGGTTGTCTGGGGTCGCCTAGCTGAGACTTTAGCCAGCTATGCAAGTAAGGGCAGCTTGATTTCTCTGGATGGTGAGTTGCGGACTCGTCGCTATGAAAAAGAGGGGGCCACTCATTATGTGACAGAGGTGCTCTGTCATAGCTTCCAGCTCCTAGAAAGTCGGGCTCAGCGTGCCCTGCGTGAAAATAATAGCGGAGCTGATTTGGCAGATTTGGTGTTGGAAGAAGAGGAACTTCCCTTTTAAGCAAGAAGCAAAGACTGGGAAATGACCTTGCGCCCAAAAATCATCATTCAGTTTTGCAGGATGCAAGCTCTGTGTGATTGAAAGTCTCTTTCTCTCAAGCTTTTTGAAGTTTAGTTATGATTGTCGAGGTGGGACCAAGAATCAAAAATCAATGAATTTTTAGATTCTGTTTCGCCTCTTTTATTATAGCTGTTTCTGGAAAGATTTTGCTTTTTGGCGGCTTTGTAATATAATAATCCTATATGTTTCATAAAGGCGCTTACGGCATAGGGGGTGAAAAATGGTATCAGCTAAGGTCAAAAAACGGATACAGCATTATCAGAAAAAGGCTCTCTGGCCGCTTTTCATTCTGCTTATCTTGGGTTTGTTTTTTGTTTATTTCAAGGGCGTTCTGCCAGATGAGAAGCAGGTCAAGATTGGGGTAACCTATATGACCATGAACAATGACTTTTACAAGACCTTAAATGCGGAACTGGAGAAGAAAACCAACCAGCAGGGCAGCCGGCTCTACGTTCGGGATCCTGAGCTGGACGAGGGCAAGCAGAGCCAGCAGATTGACTTTTTTGTCCGAGAAAAGGTTGATGTCATTGTTATCAATCCGGTAAAAAGCAATAGTCCAAGTATCATTTCCTCTCTTCAAAAGGCCAAGAAAGCTGGGATTAAAATTATCGTAGTGGATGCGCCTATCAGTCAGGATGTAAAAGTGGATACGACCATTGTGTCTGATAACTACCAAGCAGGCGTCCTGATTGCCCAGGACATGATGAAGCACCGGCCTTCTGCTAATATTCTCCTTCTAGAGCACCGCAATGCCGTCTCGGCCATGGACCGGATTCAGGGATTTATTGATACGATTGAAAAACAGCCTAGCTACAAGATTATTTCCCAGAAAGAAACACTAGGCCAGACTGAGGAAACCATGCCACAGGTCAAAGGGGCTCTAGACGAAGGTTTGGACTTTAATGTGGTTATGGCGCTTAATGACCGGGCAGCCATCGGGGCCTTGGCTGCTATTAAAAATCAAGGTCTTGATAAGAGAATTTCAATCTATGGCGTGGATGGTTCACCAGATATCAAAAACTTTCTGGCTACGACTAGCGATATAGAGGGAACCGTAGCCCAATCGCCCATTGAGATGGGACGCAAGGTGGCACAGGTAATTGAGCTGATGCAGGAGGGGAAATCCTACGACAGCCAATACCTGATTCCTGTTCATCTGGTTAATAGGGATAATATCAGTCAATACACAGTTACAGGGTGGCAATAATGAGACCTCAAAAAAGTATATTTTACAGCAAAATAGCCTTGATGGTCATCAATCTGGTTGCCATTGTCTATAATGCGTCCATCTATCTCTTTGCGACCAACTATGTAGCGGCTAAGGGCTTCAGTCACTCGCTTTTGGAGCGTTTGGATGCCATTCCGGGCTCTCCCAGCTTGATTTTCTGGGTATCAATTAGCCTCTATGGTAGTTTGCTTTTGGTCATGTACTATCGCGAGCGCCACCCCAATCAGCTGTCCGTCTATGACAAAGCGACCATTATTGAAATCCTGCTCATGTTGGTCATCTTTTCCGTCTTGCACTCGTCCTACAATGGGTTGATTCTCTTGGTGTTTGCGGATATTTTCTATGGATCTAAGGAGTTCAATTCTTCCAAGGACAAGAAGTACTGGTTTTCTTTCATTATTTTGAGCTTTGGCATGCTGCTCTTGTCCAACTATGACCTTATGTCGCTCTTTATCAAGTTGCCTTCTCTAGATACCTATATTCGGTTTTACCCAGAGTCCGTTCGGCTGTTACTGCTTTTTGGTAAGAATTTCCTCTATTCTTTAAATATCGTCGTTTTTATGATTTCCTTGCTCTTCTATATCTTGTCGGCTATTACGGAGCGTCATCGGATTGAGGAAGAGCTGCGCATGGCTTCTCAGGCCAATCGCGAGCTAAACTCTTATCTGGCCTTGTCCGAAAAAATAGCAGAAGACCGAGAACGGAAGCGTATTGCCAGAGAGATTCACGATACATTGGGCCATGCCCTGACAGGAATTTCAGCGGGTATTGATGCGGTCAAGGTCTTGGTTGATATTGATACCAATCGGGCTAAGGAGCAGCTCAATAATGTCTCGGTCGTCGTTCGAGACGGTATTCGTGATGTCCGAGGCTCGCTCAATAAGATGCGACCGGGAGCTCTGGAAAATAACACTTTGAAGGAAGCTCTGATTAAGATTATCCGTGAGTATGAAGCTATCTCCAATTTGGAGATTCATCTCCGCTACGAATGGGATAATATTGACTTGGATATCGCCAAGGAAGACATTGTCTTCCGGGTGATTCAGGAGTCTATTACCAACTCTGTCCGCCATGGGCATGCCAAGACTATCTGGATTGAGCTGTTGGAGGAAGAGTCCTATGTAATGACCATTCAGGATGATGGTGTTGGCTTTGATGAACTCCACTATGGCTATGGCCTCAAGCAGATGCAGGAGCGCCTAATGATTATTGGCGGGAGCGTCTGCTTTGAAAATCGGGACGGTTTCTACACGCATATCGAAATCCCAAAAATAGGAGGAAGACATGATTAAGGTTTTAATAGCAGACGATCAGGCCTTGATTCGCGAGTCTCTGCAAATCATTCTGTCTGCCCACGCAGATATTGAGGTAGTCGGGACAGTTGGAGACGGCAAGGAAGTGCTGGAAAAGCTTCATCGGGTACGCCCAGATGTGATTTTGATGGATATTCGCATGCCAGTCATGGACGGTGTTCTCTGTACCAAGGCTGTCAAAGAGCAGTATCCAGATGTTAAGATTATTATTCTTACGACCTTTGATGACGATGAATTTATCTTCTCTGCTCTCAAATACGGTGCGTCTGGTTATATTCTCAAAGGGGTTTCGACAGAAGAGCTTCACGAAGCCATTCAGACAGTCTATCGGGGCGGAGCCATGATCAATCCCAATATTGCCACCAAGGTTTTCAAAATCTTTTCACAGATGGCCCAGTCCAACTTTGCTATTACAGTGACGGAGGAAAATATAGAGGACATGAGCCGGACGGAGTGGAAGATTATCCAGCAGATTGGCTTTGGGATTTCGAATAAAGAAATTGCAGCCAAGCTTTTTCTATCAGAAGGGACAGTCCGAAATTACCTGTCGGGTATCCTAGCCAAGCTCAACTTGCGCGACCGAACCCAGCTGGCTATCTGGGCTGTGCAGACCGGAGCCACCCAGAGAGATTTTAGTAAGGAAAGCGACAAATGAAGTGGAGACTAAGACATTTGGCCCTGCTGGTTGTCCTAATCATATCTGTTGCTCTGGCTTTTGTCTTTTGGGCTTCAGCTCAGGAAAAAGTCCTGCGTATCGGGGTCTATGCTGGCTCTAGCTGGGATGTGCCTAACAGCCGCGAAAACAAGGTCTTGGACAGCCTGATTAAAAAATTTGAAAAGACGCATCCTCATGTCAAGGTCGTTTATGAAAGCGGTATTCCCAAGAATGATTATGCTGACTGGCTGGCAGAGCAAGTCTTGAAAGGCGAGCAGCCAGATCTCTTTATGGTACCAGAAAACGACTTTAGCATGTTGGCTTCGACTGGCGCGCTTAAATCCTTGGATACCCTCCTAACGGATGATGAACGGACAGCCTTTTATCCGGTGGCTTATGAAGCTGGGCAATATCAGGGAGTCAGCTATGCCCTTCCAGTTGAGAGCAATCCCATCATGATGTGTGTCAATAAAGACTTGCTTGAAAAAGAAGGAATTAGCATTCCTGAGTCAGGTTGGACCCTGGCGGATTTCTATGAGATTTGCAAGAAAGTAACCAAGGATACCAATGGCGATGGTGTGGTGGATCAGTACGGTATTACGGATTACACTTGGCAGCAAGCTCTGGTAGCTTACGGCGGCCATCTTACCGATAAATCCGGTATCAATGTAGACAGCTCAGAGATGCACCAAGCCTTGGCCTTTATGAGCAAGCTAGACATGCTCAGCCAGCATTATAAGGTGACTTCGAATGACTTTGATGAGGGACGAGTGGCCTTCTATCCTATGAGTCTGGCTCAGTATCGGACCTACAAGCCTTACCCTTACCATGTTGCCAAGTATTCTAGCTTTTCTTGGACCTGTATCCCGATGCCAACAGCCAATAGCCAGGTGATGGGAACACAGGTCAAGACCTCGCTCTTTGCCATGTCTTCCAATACCAAGCAAGAGAAGCTGGCTTGGGAATTTATGCTCTTGCTGTCACAAGATAAAGAAAGCCAGCAGGCCTTGTTTGAAAAATCGCAGGGGACCTCAGTCTTACCATCTGTGGTGAAAAGTCAACAGGCTAGAGAAATTTTACAGGCAGATGATTTTGGCTTGGATTCCTTGACTTCTGAGAGGCTAGACCACATGCTGAATCGCTCCATCATTGATATCAGTCTAGAAGTAGACCGTCATACCATGGACCGGATGGACTATCTGATTCAAAATGCTATGCAGAATCAAGAGATTGACAGTGCCTTGCCTAGCATTCAAAGAGAAATAGAAAGCGGAAAATAATCTGCTTTCTTTTTTTATTGCTAATTAAGTCAGAAAAAGTACAGCTGCCTAGACCAATATGACAATTGTCATATTTTTCCTAACAAATGTCATCTTTGCAAAATGACATTTGACAATATGAAATCGGTTTCAAACTTTGTACAATAAAACCATCAATAAATCCTTCGTCATCTAAATCCTGACTGGGCTAAGAAGTCGAAGGATAAAGGAGGCAGGAAAGATGAAATACCTTGTACTGGTCAGCCATGGAGGACTGGCTGCAGGCGTGCAGAGTTCCTTGAAGATGTTTGCCGGAGACAAGACGGACCAGGTGATTGCGGTCGGTCTTCAGGAAGGCAAGTCAGTTGATGATTTTGCAGTTGATTTTACTCAGGCCTTGGCTGGCTTAAGCGCTGATGACAGTGTCTTAGTGCTGGCTGATATTGTAGGAGGCAGTCCTCTGACGACAGCAGCTAGCGTCTTAGCTGACATGGGTAAGCTCGACTCAGCAGTTATCTTGGGCGGTTTGAACCTGACCATGGGACTGACTGGCTTGGTTATGAAAGATATCTTGGACGGGAAAGAGCTGGCTCAGGCTATCCTTTCCGAGGCCACAGCTGCTTTGCAGGAATTTGAAGTCGTAAGTGATGCAGCTGACGACGAAGATGAAGACGATATTTAGTGCTTCCGCATACATTATAAAAGATAAAAGGAGATTTTAAAGATGACAGTATCATTTGTACGGATTGACGACCGCATGATCCACGGTCAAACAGTCACTCGCTGGGC
>ERZ773077.2779-NODE-2779-length-11053-cov-3.096381_pt1 | contig 11053 bp, 8 predicted proteins | sample MGYA00580612_ERZ773077 | MGnify/ENA primary metagenome ERZ773077 (study PRJEB29015, sample SAMEA2737971) | human oral metagenome | biome: human oral; feature: human-associated habitat; material: dental | place: China | collected 2021 ...
TAATCTGGTTGTCCATCAGCCCCAATGGGAGCAACCGCCATCGCTTGCATCCCATTTTCTTGGTTATCTTCGATTTTTAATATTTTATATTTACCGAGATTAGGCTTACCAGAATCAAAATCAATCGATACATTTGTTCTGAGGTCTGGTCTAAAATCTTTTCTCGAGGAATCTAAGAGATATACGGTATCCGATATGTTTTTTAGTTGTTCTTCCGTTAACATTTATTTTTCTCCAATATATGTAATCTTTATATTTAAATCTCCGAGCTTATCATTAATTATATTTTGTCTTTTAATATCATCGAAATATTCATGCGGGCTTAACGACATTTCCCCTTCCGATTTTTCTAAATCACTAAGGTCAAAGATAGATAAAATCGTTTCTTTTCTTGCATCTCCGTTAAGTCTAATTCTTAGATAATAAGTCCCCGTGCTTTCATTCTTTGTAAAGCTCAAGAACTCGATTTCTTGGATATCGTAGTTTCTATAAATACGAGTTGCGATATTATCTTGTTGCTCTTTCGTAATCTTAGGTTTTGAACACTGCACTACAGCAAAGATGCCTATCGCTATAGCTATAAATATAAATACCTTCTTCATCCTTCCGCCTCCTTTATTCTTCTATACTCATTAATTGTACAAATTCATAACCTTCTGCATCAACAATATAGCCTTCGTTTGGACGTGGAGATTTTTCGTTTGAGATATATGGGAAGCGAACATATTCTTGGTCGCTGATACGCATTCCCATGAACACCTGTGTCGCCAATTGTCTGTGTAAGGTTACAAGCGTAGAGTAATTCGTCATTAAGTCTTTATAGTTCCCCACAAATACTGGTGTAATTCCGTACTTAGGTCCTTCTAACAGAAGCTCTTTGAACTGATTTTCTGTAATATTGAGACTTTGACCAAGGATTTGGATGTCCGGAATGATAATGAGTGATTGCGTATAATCGCCAGGTTGCATCATCCGTTCCTTCAAGTTGTCTAAGATGATATTCATTCCTTCTTTAGCGCTCAGTGTATCACTGAAACGATGCGCTTCCTTAAATTGATCTAATGGTACTAATCCTAATGGATCCACAATCACCACTTGAACAGGAGTCGTATATTGGTTCAACTGGTAATCTAATACTTTGTAGAACTGAGTAACACTTCGAACATTATCACTAACTAAAGAGATGGCTTTATCTAATGTAAATGCAGCCACTTCTACCATTTCTCTCGTTAACCCGAGTAATACTTGATGGTTTCGTTCTGCTCGGTCTACTTGAGCTTCCACCATTTCTGGTGTCACCACTTCTGGCAACATTGGAATTGGTTGTGGTAATGCGCCTGTCCAATAACGTGACATCTCCTGTGCTTCTGCTTTCACTTGCTGAATCATGGATGAATTTTCTTCCACAGCATACGGAACACACACTTGGAATGAAACAACTGTATCTTGCTTCATTAATCCTCGACCACGGATATCCAAAAGCACTTGGTCTGTACGGCCAACAATACTTGTAACATCGCTCTGTTCGAATAAGTAGAGCGCAATTTTTGTTTTAAAGTTTGCTTGTAATTGTACGCGCATAGCATTGAAACGAGACATCGTTGTGATGAGGTAGATTCCTAGAGAGGATCCCTCCCGCGCTAGAATATTAACTGTTTCGTTAAAGGCTTCGCTGAAAGTAGCGTCACTCACTCCATCAAAACTATCGATTGCAATAAATAGTGAAGGGAATGGTGTTACGGCATCTCTGTTGTATTGTTGCATATTACTTGAACGTGCTTCACTAAGAGCTGCCTTTCGTACCTTCACTTCTTTTTGAAGGCGTCGTAATGACTTCATCACTTTCTCATTATCATCTGCTGTAAAGTAGTCTGCCACATGTGGAAAATCTACTAAAGAAATTAATCCACTCGTTCCAAAGTCATATAAATAGATATGCGATTGTTCTGGCGTTGTTTTACGCATTACATCAATCAATGCATTTTGAATAAAGGTAGATTTCCCATATCCTGGACTTCCAACGACCAGAATATGACCACAATCGTTGAAATCAACGGTCAACGGTAATTGCGCTTGTTGTTCCGGAATATCTTGATATCCCAATAAAAACTCAGGCTGCTTATTGTCGCCCCAATAATTTTTAAATTGAATATCTTGGATATCTTCCGCTGCTATTCTCTCTTTTAACGGTGGAAGCCACGGACTTGCCACTTTTGGAAGATGTAGCGATTCGAATACACGTTTTGCTTCTTGAACGACCGCGTCCAATTGTGTTGGCAATCGTTTCTGATTTCCACTATCATCTAATCCACTTAAGTCTTTATTGATTGCTTCATACTGGCCATTATCTTTAATGGCATACACTGTCGTATCTCGATGTGTAGAACGTACCGCTTCTGGTTCATAATCGGCTCCACTCCAAGCACTTTGGAATAATTCATAGATTTCGTTATTTCCAACTTGTAAGTATCCACGACCTGTCTGTGTAATTTCTGCAGCATCTGGCGTTTTAATAATTTCACGCGAATCAGCCACATCTTGTACTTTCAAGGCAATCTTAAATTTCGAGTTAGACCAGATTTGATCATCCACAACTCCGCTTGGTTTTTGAGTCGCTAAGATTAAGTGGATTCCGAGCGAACGTCCAATACGTGCTGCAGATACTAACTCTTTCATGAAGTCCGGTTGGTTCGTTTTCAATTCTGCGAACTCATCCGAAATCAAGAATAAATGAGGCATTGGCTCAGTGGCTACACCTTCTTTAAATAATTTCATGTACTGATGAATATGGTTTACATCATATTCTGCAAATAATCGTTGACGTTTCTTCAATTCTGCTTGAATAGACACTAAGGCACGATTGGCTTGCGCCACATCTAGGTTGGTAATCGCTCCAACTAAGTGCGGTAAGTCCGCAAATAGGTTCGCCATCCCCCCACCTTTGTAGTCAATCAAGAGAAACGCCACTTCATATGGATGGAAATTCACCGCTAATGAAGCAATATACGACTGCAAGGTTTCAGATTTCCCAGAACCTGTTGTCCCTGCCATTAGTCCGTGAGGTCCATGCGCTTTTTCATGTAAATTCAACATTAATAATTCATCACGTCCACGTAGACCTAATGGTACCGCCATTGTTTGATACGTATCATTCGTTGCCCAACGATGGTTCATATCTAATGCTTCTACAGAATCTACACCATACATCTCTAGGAATGTGACACTATCTGGAATCGCGTTTCGTAATGTTTGAACATGCGTCACTTGAGCCATGTCTCTTGCAAATTGTTCTTTAGCTTCAGTGGATAGCTTCTCAAAAGTCACAAATGGTTTATCCATATATTCGCCATTATGGAGTCGTAATGTTCCTTGACGATTTCCTTTGAAATCCACAACAGTACTTACATGTTCTGGTAGGCTTTCAATCACATCTTCTACAAAAAGATAGCTAATTCCAAGGTATGATAAATCTTCATTGATAAACTCCATAATATTATGGTCTAGCATTAGAGATAAATCCGTAATCACAAATACATAATGAGGAGTAAAGGTGAGTTGCTTATTAGTACCCGCTTGTTCAGCCGCTTGCTTGCGTTCTTTGATCATTTGATAGAGAGACGTTAACAATTGATCACGACTCCGTTGATGATATACAAAACTACGGCAATTGAACTGCTGAAGTTTCATATGCGGTAACCAACGACTCCATTCCCACAATGGGAGTTCCTCTTCACGAAACACTGGAACAAATTGCACATCATGGTAACTATGGAAAGTCGCCAACTGAATAATCGCTTGTTGCACTTGCTCAATGACTGTTCGACGCGAACCGATATACCCTGTAGGAGCCGATAATAGATCATTAGTAATAGGTAGATTTTCCAAAAATTGATAATGAGCCACTAATTCCGTTACTTGTTCACTGATGGCTTCATTATATTCTGTTAACTCAGATTTCTTATAATCGATTTTAAAGCTAGGAATGATCCTTCCTGTCCCTAGACGGTACGTTAGAAAATCAAAGTGATGAGGTGTCTTTTCATAGAGACGTCTATCAGTATTTTTAGCCATTTCCATGACCTGCTCCATACTTGGATAATGATAATTCAACGCTTCTTCCTGCTCTTTAGATAAATCATAAAGCTCGTTATATTTCTCATTCAAATACGCTTTATAGTTTTCCATCTTTTTCGCTTTCAGACGTTTATTTTGTTTTTTGTCTGAGAAGAAACTATGGACTGAGGTGATTAAAGTAATCACCGACATCCCCATCATCATAATCATCATACCGCCATTTCCTGTAAGAAAATGCGTTGCGACCGTTAACCCAATCATCGCAAGCGGCATGATAATTAATTTTAATAGCGATTGCTTCTGCATATTATCCTCAGTTGGAGGCGCTAAGATGCTCACCACATCATCTGGCTCACGTAAAATGAATCGTGGGGAACGGTGGAAATCACTGAATTTATCTTCCCCGTTCTCTTCAAAGTCCAATTGTATTAATTCTGATTCAATAGGATGAATACTAGCTATGAGAACACGTTGTCCATCCATTTTGACAAAATACCCACTTGATGAAAATACACTGTCTCCTGCACTCATATGAATGGACGCGTTCACTTTTTGTCCATTTAAGAAGATAGGTTTTGAAGTTACAACTTCGTATCCAGTAGGGATTTGATGGATTAATAACTCATCACTTTCCACGATTCGAACAGTATGAATTGACTCTGGTCCAATCGTAATAGGCACGTTCGACATTAATGTTTGTAATGTGTATTCAAACACAAATAATTCTGCATGTACGTCATCACTCAAAGAAATTGCATGCTTCCCGTAAGAATACGTTTCATGATTATACGTCACTAGTCCATTCTTGACGGTTAGTTTATCCGCATAAGGATTTTTAATGACAATATCATCATTCATAAATGCACCTACACGGTAGGGTCTTTCCTGTGAAATGTCGTATATCGTATCTTTTAGTTTAATTAAACAAATCATCTTACTCCTCCGTGTTAGTTTTCTTTCGTTTTTTGTTGTGCTGGTAAATATTGTTTTTTGAGTTCTTCTAACTTACCTTTATAACGATTAATTTCTTCCGTTCTTTTTTCAGAAGTTAAACTTGGATCTCGTTGGATATCATCAATTTTCTTCGTTAAACCGTACATTAATAATTGCGGGTCATCTAAATAACTCGCAATATCCATTGCTTCATCAATCTTATTCTGACCGATAAGAACCCAATAACGTAGATAGTCTTCATTCGTTTGAGTCGTAATTTTCCCTAACGTTGTTTTTTGAGCGTCCGTTAACGGTTCGGTCATTATTACAGAGTACGCAACGATATACTTGTCTTCTGGTGATAAGCTTTTACTATCCATATTTTTAACGGAAGATACTACCTTAGAATAGTCTTTTTGGACAAACGATAAGCGCACATTCGCAATCGTTTGCTGTTGTGGTTGAGTCACGAACATGTGATATCCTAAAAGACTGGCAAAGATTACCGATAATACTCCAAATAGAATCCCTGTTAATTTCCATGTGAATAATCTCTTACGAGGGACACGCACCATTTCTTTTGCCACGCGTTGCTTTTCATACTCCAAGTGCTCATTTAGTAAACTTACAACCGCCTCTATAGTTTCTGCAGAGAGGATACTCTCAGTAAATTTATGTCCTTTATAAAATTCGAGTTTGCCTTGTGCGAGTTCTTCATACTTTGCTTTTGTATCTAAGACAGAAATAATCATAGATTTATAATGTTTTAAGAAAGTTGCTTCCGTTATTTCTTCATAGGGAGGAACTTGACCTTTGACCCCACGGAAGATGAGTTTCGCAAACCCATTTTGAGTGAAAACAAGATTATCAGGGGTTAAAGAATAAGTATAGGCACTTGTTTTTAGTGCTTCATACAAGTGACCAATATTCATTAGATACCGTAGTTGTTCTTCTAAAGGAAGTTGATATACTACACCATAATCTTGAACGTTCTCTGTTTCAGCGTGCACCATATAGGCGCTTTCTGTTTCTTCAATTTGTAGAGATACTGCTTCTGGAATGCTCACTTCTAATAATGTTAAAGCCAATGCAATATTGCCTTTAAATTCTTCTTTCGTTACTTCAAGAGTTTTCAATTTCGTTCGCTCGCTTTCTATAATGTTTCAACCATCAGTTGGATTCCGTCATGTAAATAGTTCACATCTTCAATTCTTTGTAAAGCTGTTAATACGATTCCTTTTTCATGAATGCGGACACTGGGGGTATTAACCTCAAACGCTAACTGATAGGCATCCTTCACAATATTTAATAATTCCTTCATACTTATTCCTACTGGGATTCGAAGATCATATTTCCCATAGGCAAACTTTTCTAAATTCAATGTGATATTAATATAGGTATTACGCATGATGAGTTTTCCTTTTCTTCAAAAATTGATAAACCGAAACACCACTAACCAAAAATCCCAAACCAATGAACGCTATCGTAAACCACGGAGATTCTTTTTGAGGAGGCCGTAATGTCACTCCTTTAGAAGGAGATGCTGTGCTCTGTGTAAGAAAGAATTGAGTAGTATCTATTGGATTTAATTTTTGTGGGTTTGTCGATAAAAAAAGAAGAGCCTTATCTTCTGTTCCAGATAATGACTCTTCTGCCTGTTGTTTTGAAATCATTTGAGACAAAGAGGCATCAAACAGTTGTTTTAACAAAACGTCTTGTTCAAAATATGTCTTCTCTGTTACTTGTGGTGTGACAGGTACATCAACATTAATTTTTAATGACCCTGTTTCTGCCCAAACTTTGCCCGTGAGGACAACTATCATGCCAAGTGTTAACAATAGCACTCGACTGATTAATTTCATTGTCTACTCCTTTATTGTTTGATTATTTTTTCTATAAAATAACATACTACCTACAAATCCTAAAATTCCAACAAGAGAAATAATAAGAACTGAAATCCATGAGGTAGGTTGTTGATTAATAACCGTATGCAGCATTTCTTCTGCAGATATAAATGGTGTGAGATACGTTAAGAGTGGCGAAACACTACCATAGTACGTATCAAACAATTGCCCTAGTGAAATTACATAGATTACAACAAAAGCTAAACTTACTAATAAGCCATAAGCTTTTAACCATGTCATCAGTGCATGATGCATAAATATGATACTTACACCAATAACAAGGGACACACCGCAGAGTACAAATAATTGGTCTGCTGGAAGGTTCAACTTCATCCCTACCACAACACTTACAAACAGTCCGATAAGTGCTCCGATACCGGCTAACAACGCTAACGGTAGGAAGTTAACTGTAGGCTGATTTGATAGGTACTTGTTGGTTTCGAGAATTTGCCAATTACCATGTTGTAACATATAGACAAACGCTAAGGTCATTACAGCAATAATCAGCACCATTAATACACCTGTTCTGTTATCGGTTTGTTGACGAGAATTGCTAGAAGAACGAACATCCGCAATTGAACCATCTACTGGATGTGACAAATAGTCATATACTACCGTATTAGCCGTATTTCCTGACTGAGTATTTGACATTACTTGAGTAAATTCTTTTAAGAATGAACTGTTTGATTCATACTCTTTTGCCATCACTTCATCCATTGTTGCTACGGAATTTTTATACTCAGTCCCTTTATTCTCTAGCGATTTCACATCTTCATTTAATCGATTATATTCTTGACGAATAGAGGTCGCAATTTGCTGATGATTCTTCGTGTTATCCATTAACGAACGACTAGCCTGCATTAGTGTAGCTAAATCTTTGTTAATCGCTAATCCCACATTCGTTAAATCCGTGTTATCTCGTTTTTCAGAATCTACAAAGATTGGTTTACTTTCAAGCGTTTCTTTAACTTTTTGAGTTTGTGCTACAGCCTTTGTTAATTCTGCGTTGACATCCCTCATTAATTTTTGATAGGCGTCTATATTATTTTTTAAAGCCTGAACATCTGTTGATAAAGCACTTGTTTCCGTTGTAAATTCTGACGGAATTACTAATTTATCTTTTACATCATTCGTCAGAGTATTCGTTACTAAATCAACTAACACTTCATCCAGTCTATCTAACGCTAACTGTGCATATAAAGAATCCGAAGCTGGTTGTTTTGGATCTGCCTGTCTATTTGAATATAAATCAACCCCATACACCGCCTTCACCTGTCCAGCAAACTCAAGGTATGATTTCACATCATTGAATACAGCTGAAGAAAGCTCTCCTAAAAACTGCTTAGAATCCGTAAATACTGTTCTCGTATCACTCTCTGAATAGATTCTTTGAATGGCTTGTTCGCTAGCATTCACAGTAACACTATTTTCATCTAAAGCATTTAATGAGTTGAATTTTTGCGGAGTTGCTGCTCCAGATTCTTGATACGTATTAAAAGCCTGAATAACTTTATTGGATTGTTTAATACTTTCATTGAGTTTAGAAACATTGCTCAACAATGCTTGTTTTTGAGCATCACTCAAGTGAGCGATCGATTCTTCTGTTATCACTTTAACATTCGAAGCAATCGGAGCGAACCATCCACTTTCTGAAATCGACTCATTTTTATGTTTCAACTCATACGCAACTCTTAATTGTTTTGCAGAAGAATTGAATCCTGAAGTTACCTCAACGGATGCCCCATTCTGAGTAAATGAAACATTTTGTCCATCAATTGTTAGGCTTTGTAGGGTATAGTGACTATCCACAGTAAATACTATTTTTTTCACTTTCCCAGCGATGTCACTAATCGTCATTGATCCAGAGATTGGCTTATTCTTGATTTCATTCTGCTTCGTATTTACAAACTCATCCTTACGACTCGTTTGAACGGTCGCACTAGGATTGACTTTTTGAACAAAATGAACAGTATTTTTCAAAAATTGCTTATCTGCTTCTGGTAAAGCCATCCGGTCAATCGTAGCATCATCGTAAAGTGAAATCTGCTTTGCACTAGAAATGACTTGTTTGTCAATATTGTTACGAAGCTCTGATACCATTAAACCTAATGTCTTTTTCGTTTGATTACTATTATCTGACAACGATTCCGCTACAGCTTGTTTAATCTTTTCTTTATAAGTAGTTGATAAATAAGTGCTAATTTCTTCATTTCTCTTTTTGATATCTGTAAGAAAATCGTTTAAGCGTTGATTTAGCTGATTAGAATTTTCTAGAATCTTTGTTAAATCTTGGCTTTTATTCAAACTTGGTAAATCTTTGGAATTAATATCTTGCATAACCTTTAAAGGATCATTCACTGTCAAACTAGAAATTCCTTTATCATATACCGCTAATTCATTTTCACGTTTTAAAACAGACTGTGTCCAAGCGTCTTGAAGTTGCTTAATTCTAGCGATTTCTTCATCGTAAGTCTTATTAACAGAAATAATTTGTGTAAAAGAAGTATTCGTATTTTGGATGACAGTATTAAAGTTCTCCATTACTTCTGTTGCATTTTTCGAAGAATTGGATAATCCTGTGAATTGTTGAGAATACTGTGTCAAAGGATTCAAAAGGGTATCTTCGAACTGACTTACTGTATCTCCTTGATTTTTAACAACTCCCATTACCTGATTCTGAGCAGTCTTTAAATTAGCAATGACACTACTAAAATAGATTCGAATCATATCCTGATTAAATGCTTGCTTCAAATCAGATACTGCTTGTTCCGCCTGTTTCACTAACACTTGCTTATCGGCATTAACTCTATATTGAAACAATGCGCGTTTTGGTGCGGTCTCTTCTAAAGAAAGTGCGTCTTGAGAAAAATGACTTGGCATAATCACCATCACCTGGTAATTACCGTTTTCTAATCCTTTTTCTGCTGTTGAGCGAGAAACAGTTTCCACTTTATAAGGAGTTGTTTTGGCAAATGAGTCAATGAGGACATTGGCCATTGACACTTGGTCTCCATTGTATGTCGTCCCACTGTCTTCATTCACGATAGCTATCGAAACATCATTTTTTGCAGATGAATGTTCTTGAGTGGATGATGTTCTAGAAGTGTTTTGTGGCTTTACAATCCCAGCCAGAGCTAATAACAATACTAATACTAAAAGAACCCCTGAAAATAGGAACACTTTTTTATGTTTCATAATCTTCTCCCTTATTATTTTTTAAATAGAAAAAGGTGGGATCTTCTCCCACCTTCAAGGATAGATGGTCTATCCATTAATTTAAGCCAAATTTTTGAGATAATGCTTGGTCGTGTTCTTCCATCGCACGAGCAGCACTTACTAATTGTAAATTGATTTGTTCTAATAATTCAGCGAATTCTCTTACTTTTGGTTTTAGTTCATTGAATTGACGATCAAACCCTTGGAAAGCTTGACCTTCCCATTCTGATGCCAATGTTTGTTGTAAACCAGTTAAGTTTGATAAAATGCTATTCACTTCGTTTGAAGCTTTATTATATTCACGTGCACGTGTTTGTAACGTTTCTGGTGATACTCTAATTTGTCCCATAATCTTGAACTCCTTAAAATTAAATTTTTGTTACATTTATACGTCGATAGTAGCATATTCATAAATATTTAGCAATATATAAATGAATATTTCATGACATATGTCATCGTTATTTTCTAGTAGTATCTTCTCTCTTTATTTTGAAATACTCACTAAAAATTTATATAGGTATGAGATAACTTTCTCCATCTTTCGTTTTCTCGATCAATATTTTTTTGAATTGCTTCTGAAAAATTACCTTTAACATCCTTATCTACAGCATTTTTAATATGTAGTATCTCGGTATGTACTTTCTCTGCAGATTGAACATACTCTTTATCTATTTTGTATTTTATCCTATCACGTAACGCCACTTTCGCAGGTACGTAATACAATCTTATCGTCCGTCTTTCAAGTGATTTTTCCACTTCGAGCAATATTTCACTAGTAGATTGTACTGTTCCTCTCAACAAATTCTGATAAGCATTTTCAATTGTATCCCAAACTTGAGTTGCTAGCGACCCTATTTCCATACTATCCCTCATCTTCTAATCTATGAATTTCTATTTGTAAATCTTCCATCTCTTCTGATTTCTTT
>ERZ773077.2780-NODE-2780-length-11052-cov-9.071565_pt1 | contig 11052 bp, 11 predicted proteins | sample MGYA00580612_ERZ773077 | MGnify/ENA primary metagenome ERZ773077 (study PRJEB29015, sample SAMEA2737971) | human oral metagenome | biome: human oral; feature: human-associated habitat; material: dental | place: China | collected 2021 ...
CCATCGCTTTCTTGGCTTTCTCATTCTTGCATTCTTGGATGAAGCGAATCTCTGACGACGGGATGCCGTAATCCTCCACGAGCTAGCGTTTGATTTCCGAGTACAGGCTCCACTCGCTTGGCTTGTATGTTCCGAGATCGGAGAAAACGAACTGCGTCCCCTTCTGCTCGTCATACTTTCGATAATACTCGCTGAGTAGCTTGGCGCAATGGCTGGCTTTGTTGTCGATGTGATCCGCGTACTTCATCGGATCGATCATCCGCATATCAAGGCTCATTTTCCGGGCGAGATCTGTGGCGATAAGCATCTTCGCCTTCTCCTCCTTTTCGCTCAGTGGGGCACGATCCAAGATCGTAGCATCGCCTGTCTTGGCAAACTCCATCAGCTTGCCGATGAACGCCTCTTGCTCGGGCGTCGGCGGGATGTGATGCAGGATCTCGCGCTTCTCCGGACGGTCAATGCCGATGTCAGCCGCCGTGCGGAAATCGCAAATCTCCCCATAAAACAAAAGATCAGGGATTTAAGTACTTGTCAATGAGTGGATACGGATCACTCTGCTCGCCCAAAGGGAACGAATAGGAAACGAGCGAGGTGCTCCTGCTTTCATCACCTTGCAGTAGTCATAAGACCTCTCTTTTCTCGTCCACAAAGGTGTGCTAAAATCTTCGGCAAACGTCGCAGCAAAAGTTTTGGGACCTGTAAAAGCCCTGCTACGGTTACGAAAGCCTATCCTTCAATAATCGTGTAACGGCCTTTTACCGAGATACCGTCGATGGCGAAGGGCATTTCCTCTTGCGTTCATATCGAGCTTGACGAGCGCCTGAAGAATGATCGCTTGTCAGAAAGTTATCCCTCTCTGAGATTCCATAGGATACGAGAAGCGAGAGAAAGTGGAGAACGAAGTTTTTCATCAAAAAATCCGATTTACAATAAAAAGAGATCTTTTAGGAGTGAATTATCAAGGATCTCGGAAAATGGCTTTCGCATTACAACTATACATGCTATATTTGCGTCGAATATTAAACAGGACAGTCGTATGAAAACCATAGATGACACTCCGCCAGACTCGTCAAGGCGCCCTTAGGAACCGCACCCCGGAGGCGCAGCGAGATAAATCGATCCGGAAGCGGAGCTTGTGATTAACGGAAAACATGATGAGAAATGAAGGCGAAATTCATTTTATGGTTTAGTGTCCTCTTCCTACTACTGATGGTAGCGACGGGGTGTGAGAAAGAGGCTAGGACAAAAGAAGAACCGATATTTCCACACAATTTGGAGTTTGCGGTCTTTGAACTAACGGCTCGTCAGTCATGTAAAGTGGCTTGTGGTAAAAATGAAGAAATCTTGATTTCACTCCAAGGCGTCAAAGATGACGTGGATACAAAATGTTCACTGGTTCAGTTTGACAGTATTCAAATGATGGAGCAGATCAAAATCTATGCTTACTTAAATATAAATGGAGATAGTACCCGCTTGGAAGTGCCCTCCAAACCATGTGGAACTGTAAGCTATTATTGTAAAAATAAATCGGAAGAGGTACAGGACGTTTTCCGATTGATTGGTGAAATCAGAGATGCACCAGCAGCACAAGGTGACAGCGCTTGGTTTTTCGACACCTTTGAACTCCTCTTTGGCAAAGGTGCCTCTATATATCATACACCATATCATATTTATTTGGCGAAAGCCGATCCGACAAAGTACGATGCTCCCCACGCTCGCCTTGAAGATTATAGACTGATATTCATTCTAACCACGAAATGAGATGAAAAAGACGATCGCTTTTCTTGTGTCGCTATTTTCTTGTGTTACAATCATAAATGCACAAGAAATCTGTTCAACACCTTCACCAGAACCTCCTCAATGGATATTTAACCCATCTCTAAAACCTATTAGAGCAAACAAATTATACCGAATAAACATCTTTGTGCATATTGTTCAAAGTAGTACAGGATTGAGGTCGAGTAAGACGATTGCACCATTGGTAGTCAACTATTTAAATAACAGTTTCGCAAATGTTCGGATACAATTCGTCTTGCAGGGTGTCGATCTTCTTGATAATAACTATAAGTATTTAGCAGGTAAAGAGAGGGAGTTGTTTAATACTTCAAGGCGTAAAAATGCTATTAATATATATGTGGTCCCCAAGAGCTTATGGACAAAGTCGGGACAGGCTGATTCTATCCCTTCAACGGCTCTCATTATACGTAGTGATCGTTGTGAGACTTCGGATTTGCCCCATGAAATGGGGCACTGTCTCGGACTCTATCACACCCATCACGGAACATGGAATGAACCAGATTCTCACGACAGCACACAATGCCGAGAATTTGTAGATGGAAGTAATTCTTCTACTTGTGGGGATTATATTTCAGATACTCCCGCCGATCCTTGCTTGTGGTCTATGACTACTTGTGCATATACGGGCACCGGAAAAGATGGACATAAACAGAGGTACACCCCTGATGCATCTAATTACATGTCATATGCTAATCCTCTATGCCGAACAAAATTCACAAATGGGCAGATAGAAAGAATGAAACGATCCATTGACACCACTGCAATTCTTCAAGATGTCTTATTTTGTAAACCGCCTTCACGGCCGACCATGATAAAAGGAATGGCTCATAACAATCAATTGGCACCCAATTCTCAGTATGGATTTTGGATAGATGACGTTGGGAATGCAGATTCTATAGAATGGACTGTTTGGGGTGGAAAAATCATTGGGGGTCAAGGAACTTCTCACGTGAGTATAGAAACAGCTGATTACGGTGCTTTTCGCATACAAGTAAGCAAAAGAAATAACTGCGGCTGGAGTGGATCTTGCATCGATCACGGCACAATTAATCTGGGATTAGCACCTTTTTCTCTCTCCCCCAACCCCGCCACAGATGCAGTGACACTCAAACTGACGGAAGGGGGCGATGGAATTCTGTCTCCTCAAGGTCAAGGCTGTTTGACCACAAAGTGCGTTACAAGTACGTATGAGATCCAACTTTGGAGCGGACTAACGATGTTAAGATCGTTTAAGACGAATCGACTAACCTTCCAAATCCCGATCGCGGGACTTCCGGCCGGGCTCTATTTCGTGCGCGTCATCAAAGACGGACAAACCTACACTGAGAAGTTGATCAAGAACTAGCCCCTTGAAATGGCTGCTGTGTAGAAGCAACGTACAAGTGAACCGTTATCGGGCAGACCGAAGGAATGAAAGTCCCTCGGGTCTGCCCGATTTTCGTATGGACGAACGGCATCACCCCCTCCACGTTCCTTTCATCGGCCCCTTAGCTTCGGGTCGGCTTTGATGCGGGTGTTTTCTTCGGTCGATTCATGGGACTCTGGTTTTTCGTATAAGATCAGGTGGCGACTTTGGAGCCGAACCGCCGCAGAGTGAAGGCTCCGGGGGCAAGGCGTTTTGTAGCACAAAACGGTTTTTGTAGCACAAAAACACACCTTGCCCGGCCTTTGGGCCGTGTGTCTGAGAAGAAGGTTCGGCTCCCCAAAGTCTTTCAATTCGGCGGCAAAATTAGGGCAGCGCTTTTCGTGGGTAAAACGTTTGTTTTCAATCGGGAGCCACGCCGGGGAAGTCCCCGAAAGCCTTTATATATAGCTGTGTTTGTGCAGCTGTTTATTTGTGTGGTTACTCACTTACTCACATGTAACTGTATAAGTGAGTAACTACATAAGTGAGTAACTGCATAAGCATATAAGTGAGTGAGTATATGAATATACTTACACAGCTACTCACAAGTGCGTCTATATATAATGTATGCGCGTACTATTAATAATATACCTCAGACCTTGAACCCATGAAAGAAGAACCCATGAACACTCCGCCCGGCCGCCCGATCCGGATCGGCTTCGGGTCGCTCAAAGGCGGCACGGGCAAAAGCACGCTGGCGGAGATCACGGCCAGCTATCTCTGTTTCACCGAAGGGCTGCGCCTCTTCGTCGTCGATTGCGACTACTCGCAATACTCCTTCTTCGGACTGCGCGAACGCGACAAACAAACCGTACAGAACGGTGAACCGGCGTTACAGGCACGGATGAAGAAGCACTTTGAAGCGCTCGGCCGGGAGGCTTACCGTGTCATCAAAAGCACCGCTGCACGTGCGGAGGAGGATGTCCGCCGTTTTATAGCCGAGCGTGCGGGTGAAACGTTCGACCTGATCCTTTTCGACCTGCCCGGCCGCGCGGACGATCCCGGACTTGTCGAGCTCACCCTTGGCATGGATTATCTCATCTCGCCGATCGAGCCCGACCGCCAATCGCTGGTAGCTTCCATGACCTACGCGCCGGCCATCCGTGACCTCGGCGTGTCGGACGATAGGTGCCGTATCAAAGAGATCTACCTCGTTTGGAACAAGATCGACCGACGGGTGCGGACAGACGTCATCGCGTTCTACAACGAGGCGATCAAGCGCGAAGGCTTGGGATTGTTCGACACGCAGCTGCCGCGCTCCGCCCGCTTCAAAAAGGAACTCACCGCAGACGGCCGGCCCGCCTTCCGATCCACCTACCTGCCACCAGACAAAAGTCTGATCGAGGGTAGCGGTATCGAGCCGTTCGTGAAGGAGCTCATCGAGAAATGCAACCTGAAAACCGCCCGCCCATGACCATCGAAGAGCAGCGCCGTAGGCGAATCGCCGAGCGGATTCAGCAAATGGCAGGTGACGATGCGCCACCCATCGCGCCCGAAGAAACACCGTTGAAAAGCGATTTAAGCAGTGTTCAAACACCGTTTGCAGACGAATCGCTATCGACTTATCGAGATCGATTCTTTGCTCACCGTTCGTCGGAAAGTCGGACGACCCTCTCCTGCGATCGGGCGCTTATCGACTGTTTGCGACGCGTGCTGAACGCCCTCGATGCAAGGACTTCTCTCGCGGCCTACATCGGGAACATCCTCGCCGATCACATCGACCGCCACCGTGCGCTCCTCTCCGAGGCCATCGAGCGCAACAGAAAGAACCCCTTTAATTCCTCCTTGCCATGACACTTTTCCTGCTCATCACTTGGGCGATCCTCTTAAGTGTCTTACTGCGTGATCTCCATCGGACAGAGCAACCGACTCGAAAAGATGTCCCTTCCGATAATACTTCGGAGGACACCTCGGACGACGGTTTGGTCGGGGCTACGCGTACGGTTTTACCATTGGAGGGAAGCGTGAAGGAAGCCGGGGAATCGGCTTGCGGAGAGACGGAATCTGACGATAGTTTTGCCTATCGAAACGCCGTCGCCGAAGATGAACAGGCGGACGAACCGGAGGTTGCCCCGGAAGACGAAGCGATATCCTTGTTACTCAAGGAAGATATTGAAGTCTCGACTGAAAGCGTAACGACCCGCGAGCTTCGCCGCCTGCAAACGGCTGTGGAAACGCCGGATCGTCTCACCGCGGAAGACTTGGATCAAGCCAAAGAGACAGCCGTCAAGCTCCGAGGTACGGACTTCATGGAGAAGCTCCGGGAGTATGCGTCGAAAGAGCGGGAACGCGCTCGGGCGCTCGACGAGCTACTTCGCTCGCCCTCCGAAGCGCCGAAGAAGTCTCGCTCGAATGGCGTCGAGGACACGGCATGGATGGCTTACTTGTAACAGATAGCAACATGAATGAAAACCTATAAATCCAGAACCACATGAAACAACGAATCGGGCAACTATTTGCCGCCGCATTACTGCTTTCCCTCGCCCCCTCCGCCTTCGCGCAGGGCAACGGGCTGTCGGGTATCAACGAGGCCACGAAAATGGTCACCTCCTATTTCGACCCGGGGACGAAACTCATTTACGCCATCGGCGCTGTCATCGGACTGATCGGAGGAATCAAGGTGTACCAAAAGTTTGCGTCAGGTGACCCAGACACGTCGAAGACCGCCGCCTCGTGGTTCGGGGCGTGTATCTTCCTGATTGTGGCTGCTACGATCCTTAGAAGTTTCTTCCTCTAAGTGCTTCACCTCTGACATGGCTTCGTGGGAGATCAATAAAGGCGTGGGGCGGACGGTGGAGTTCAAGGGGCTGAAGGCGCAGTACCTCTTCCTCTTTGCCGGTGGACTGCTGGCGACGTTCCTCCTTGTCGTCATCTGCTACATGTGCGGCATGGATCAGTACCTCTGTCTTGGCCTCGGCGCAACGGGTGCCACGCTTGTGGTGTGGCAAACGTTCGCGCTGAACCGCCGATTCGGTCGCTATGGTCTGATGAAACGCGCCGCCGTCCGCATGCACCCACGCTATCTCCTGAACCGACGCTCTGTCCGCCACATTCTTCATTGCCTGAAAAGATCATGAGAAACACATCGAAGGTCACCACCTTAGAATCCAAGTTCCCGCTGCTGGCTGTCGAGCAAGGGTGCATCGTCTCGAAGGATGCCGACATCACCGTCGCCTTCCGCGTCGAGCTGCCCGAACTCTTCACCGTCACCTCGGCCGAGTACGAGGCCATGCACGCGGCGTGGCACAAGGCCGTCAAGGTGCTACCCGACTTTACCATCGTACACAAACAGGATTGGTTCGTCAAGGAGCGCTATGCCGGCCGCCTCTCGGACGGCGAGCTGAGCTTCCTCGCTCGCGCCTCCGAACGTCACTTCAACGAGCGCCCCTTCCTCGACCATGCCTGCTACCTCTTCCTCACGAAAACCACCCGCCAGCGCATGGCTCGGCAAAGCAACTTCTCCTCGCTTTGCCGCGGAACGATCCTGCCGAAGGAAGTGGGCAACCGCGAAGAGGTGGTCAAGTTCATGGAGGCCGTCGACCAGTTCGAGCGGATCATCAACGACGACGACCGCATCCGCCTCACACGTATGACCGAGGAAGAACTCGTCGGCACGAAGGAGAAAAGCGGTTTGCTCGATCGCTACTTCTCACTCTCCGACACAGGTCACGCCTCACTCGAGGACATCCGCCTCGGCGCCGATCTCGTTCGGGTGGGCGACAATCGGCTCTGCCTGCACACGCTCAGCGACACCGACGACCTCCCCGCCGTGGTCTCCACCGACAGCCGCTACGAACGCCTCTCGACCGACCGCAGCGACTGCCGACTCTCCTTCGCCGCGCCCGTCGGCCTTATGCTCTCGTGCAATCACCTCTTCAACCAATACCTCTTTATCGAGGACAGCGAGGAAAACCTGAACCGTTTCGAGAAACAGGCGCGCAACATGCACTCGCTGGCGCGTTATTCCCGGAGCAATCAGATCAACGAGGCGTGGATTCAGGAGTATCTCAACCTCGCGCGGTCGCAAGGGCTGACTTCTATCCGTGCACACTTTAACGTCCTCGCGTGGAGCGACGACGCAGAGGAGCTGCGCCAAATCAAGAACGACGTCGGATCGGCCTTGGCGCTCATGGAATGTCGCCCACGGCACAACACGGTCGACGCGGCAACGCTCTACTGGGCGGGCATCCCTGGCAACGCCGCCGACTTCCCGGCCGAAGAATCCTTCTACACCTTCATCGACCCGGCCCTCTGCTTCTTCACCGCCGAAACGAACTACCGCGACTCGCTCTCGCCCTTCGGCATCAAAATGGCCGACCGCCTCTCCGGCCGCCCGATCCATCTCGACATCTCCGATCTGCCGATGAAAAAAGGCATCATCACCAACCGCAACAAGTTCATCCTCGGGCCCTCGGGCAGTGGCAAGTCGTTCTTCACGAACCACATGGTGCGGCAGTATTACGAGCAGGGCGCGCACGTGCTGCTCGTCGATACGGGCAACTCGTACGAGGGACTGTGTGGCCTGATCAACCGAAAGACGAAGGGTGCGGACGGCATCTATTTCACGTACACCGACGCCCGGCCGATTGCCTTCAACCCTTTCTACACCGACGACTACGTGTTCGACGTGGAGAAGCGCGAAAGCATCTGCACGCTGCTGCTTACGCTGTGGAAAAGTGCCGACGAACCTGTCACAAAGACAGAGGCGGGCGAGTTAGGTTCGGCCGTCAATGCGTACATCGAAACGATCCGAACGAACCGGAAAATCACGCCCTGCTTCAACACGTTTTACGAGTACCTGCGCGACGTCTACCGCCCGGAGATGGGTCGCCGGGAGATCCGCGTCACCCTCTCCGACTTCAACATCGACAACCTGCTGACGACCCTCAAACAGTACTATGTAGGAGGGCGTTACGACTTCCTGCTCAACTCCGATCGCAACATCGACCTGCTCTCCAAACGCTTCATCGTCTTCGAGATCGACGCGGTGAAGGACAACAAAGACCTCTTCCCCGTGGTGACGATCATCATCATGGAGGCCTTCATCAACAAGATGCGTAGGATGAAGGGCGTGCGAAAAATGATCCTCATTGAGGAGGCATGGAAGGCCATCGCTTCGGCCAATATGGCAGACTACATCAAGTACCTCTACAAGACCGTCCGCAAGTATTTCGGCGAGGCGATCGTGGTGACGCAGGAGGTCGACGACATCATCTCGTCGCCCATCGTCAAGGAGTCGATCATCAACAACTCCGACTGCAAGATCCTGCTCGACCAGCGGAAGTACATGACCAAGTTCGACGGCATACAGGCGCTGCTCGGGTTGTCGGAGAAGGAGAAAAGCCAGATCCTCTCGATCAACCAAAACAACGACCCCGAGCGGCGTTACAAGGAGGTATGGATCGGTCTGGGCGGTATGCAGTCGGCCGTCTACGCCACGGAGGTCTCGCGCGAGGAGTATCTCGCGTACACGACCGAGGAGACGGAAAAGGTCGAAGTGATGCGCTTGGCCGACCGCCTCGGCGGAGACATCGAACAGGCCATTAGCAGGTTGGCGCGCGGCGATCCGTAAGCCGGCCGACCGTTGTCGACGAACAGGCATGCCCCGACGAAGATTTTACTGCTTGCGCGGCCTGCGCAAACGTCTCGGCAAATACTGCGGGACCCAGCGCGACCTGCGCAAACGACTCGGCAAATGCTGCGGGACTTGCGCGACCTGCACAAACGTCTCGGCAAATGCCGTGGGACTTGCGCGGCCTGCGCAAACGTCTTGGCAAATGCTGCGGGACTTGCGCAGCCTGCGCAAACGCCTCGGCAAATACCGTGGGACCCAGCGCAGCCTGCGCAAACGCCTCGGCAAATACCGTGGGACTTGCGCGACCTGCGCAAACGTCTCGGCAAATGCCGCGGGACCCAGCGCGACCTGCGCGAACGTCTCGGTAAATGCCGCGGGACCCAGCGCGACCTGCGCAAATGTCTCGGCAAATGCCGCGGGACTTGCGGGAGTACCCTCGCCCCCTCGGAGAAACCAAACGAACGCACGCCGCTTGATGTGCCCTTGATCAGCCTCTGGTTTTATTCATGAGGGGCCGGCAGCTTTCCATGGCTGTCGGCTCTTTTTATATGCCCACTTTGAGCAACCAGCGATCCTCGTCCCGCCACGGGACGGCGTCTCAACCGTCATTTTGGCCTCGTCTCGCCACGGGACGGCGTCTCAACCGTCATTTTGGCCTCGTCCCGCCGCGGGACAGCGTCTTCCCGCTCCTTCGCCCCTTCGTCCTCGGGTTCTGCCTCCAATCGCTCCGCGACAAGCGCGACAAACTCGAAGAAGAGGCCTACCGGCGCGACAAGTCGCGGGCGTACTTAGTCGACGACGCGGCGTGGGACGAGAAGGTGCAGGAGATGGGCTTCATCGGCCCGGAGGACGCCATCACACTGGCCGGCATGTACGCCGAACGCACGGCCTTCAACACCAAGCGGTGGTTCGTGAAGAAGATCTACCAAGCGCTCGAACTCGTCTACAACGCCGCCTCGCTCGTTATCGACACCCTCCGCACGTTCATTCTCATTGTCCTCTCCATCCTCGGGCCGATCGTCTTCGGGCTTTGCATCGTCTATTTCACTTGCGCAGCAGCCATGATTGCCCAGCTTTTCCTTCCGCCGATGAACAGTCGGCCGCGGAACAAGGGCTGAACAAGGACGTCCCACAAGCCTCGCCTGACGAGCTACCCGCAAGCGGGCTTAGGACATACGAGCAGGGATCCAACGAAGGAACAACCCAAGATATATGTACACATAGACTTGGTGAGACTCTCCAGATCTCAAGTACCCGAGAAACTTCGCCGCGGGGCGTTCCCCGCTCGTCCCGTGGAGGCGCGCGAGCACGTCCGCCATTTCCACGAACTCTTCTTCACCGTCGCACCCGACAAGGACGCCATCGAGAAGAACATGGAGCGTGCCTTCCTCCTGTGCGACAAGTCGGCCTTCAACTATTACAAGGACTTGGCGGAGAAAGGCTACTACAACCGTGCCATATCGGGCAATGTCAATCAACGCATAGAGGTGGACTCCATACGCTGCAACTTTGGTGCTTACCCTTACGGGGTAACGACCTATTCACGGCTGTTCATCGTCAGACAGAGCAATGTCACGGAGCGCAGTCTCATCACGACCTGCACGCTGCAGAACTCCGTCCGCTCGGACAACAATCCGCAGGGCTTCCTGATGGAGCATTTTCTTGTGCGTGAGAACAGGGATATTCAAACTTATAAACGATAGGAATATGGCAACGACAAGAAAACAACGATTCTCACTGACACGCTACTACTTGGTGGCACATCTGTGGCTTCGCCATCGGTGCGAGAGGCTCACGACCAAGCAACGCAAGGTCATCGTCTATGGATTGAGCCTTGTTTATTTGGTCTGTTCCATCGTGATGATCGCACAGTTTTTTCTCCCTCAAAAGGAAGAAGTGCTGCCCATACCTACGGGCGAGTTGATGGACAGCCCCATCCGAAAGGACAGCCTACACGCTCACTACACGAATCATATTCATCATTTAGCATACAACGACAATGGAAAATAAACAGAAAGAACAAATGAAGAAAGGCTTGGTCTTCGGAGGGCTGGGACTGCTCTTTGCCCTCTCGATGTGGTTTATCTTCGCCCCTTCAGGCAAGGACAAGACTGCTGCAGAGCAGGGCTTGAACGACAGCATCCCACAGGCAACGACAGAAAAGCTCACCGAGAACAAGCTCAAAGCCTATGAGCTGGGTGACAAGGCGCACGAGGAGGAGCAGACCCGCGAGGAGATGGGCAGGCTCTCGGATTACTTCGCTGAAAATACGGCT
>ERZ773077.2783-NODE-2783-length-11047-cov-4.918122_pt1 | contig 11047 bp, 10 predicted proteins | sample MGYA00580612_ERZ773077 | MGnify/ENA primary metagenome ERZ773077 (study PRJEB29015, sample SAMEA2737971) | human oral metagenome | biome: human oral; feature: human-associated habitat; material: dental | place: China | collected 2021 ...
TGTATATAAAGCACCTAACAGCGAAAAACTCTATATATACAGAAAAATAAATAATACTTATGTTCTTGTTGGACAAAGTCAAAAATGGTGGTAAGTAATATTCTAATGTGAAGGGATTTATTTAAAACAATTAAAAAAAAACAATAACATCATCTGAAGTATATCAAAGCCAAAGTAAATAAAATATTGTTAGTGGTATTATTATGTTTGTGTTTAGGTTGTGAGAAAAAGAGTGCATTGCCTCAAAATAACGCCATAAATAACGAACTAAATGATATAAACATACATGCATTACATGCAGAGGGAAACGATAATAATTTTTTAATCACTATAAATATTGAAAATAAAAGCAATGAATACTACTGCATGATATATGATTATGAGGGAGATTTAGATAAAAGAACATACCCTGAAATAAAGAATGTAAATAAAGATGAGATTGAAATAAGTTACTATCCTTTTTATAGTGAAATTGTAAACAAACATCGTGAAGAACAAGAAGATAGGGATCCACCTGTAATATCATCAGATGGTTTTATTTTTTTAATAATTAGTCCTCACAAAAAAGAAGAAATTACACTCTCAATAAAATATGACTTATTGAAAAAATATGAAGCAAAAAGATTAAAATTGTATTTCTCAAAATATAAAAATGAAGATTCTTTAAATTCCAAATTTATAAGAATTTCTCCTACAAAAGATGCTATGTCATACTATAATTTTAAAGAGAAGTTAATAGAAATTAGGTAATGTCCTAAATGTATTTTTTACTCAAAATAAAAATCTCCTTATCGTTTTGATGAGGAGATTTTGTTTAAATTTCTAAAAACAATAAAAAACTTTATTTCAAACTTAAAACAGCCAGTCGGTAGCCATCTAACCCAAATCCAGAGATGACACCGCTGCAATGAGCCGCAGTTACCGATTTTTGCCTAAATTCTTCTCTCACATAGATGTTGCTGATGTGCACTTCTATTTTTGGTTTTTGAATGTTTCTGAGACAGTCTGCAATCGCATAGGAGTAATGGGTGTAGGCTGCAGGATTGATGATAAGAGCTTCATAATCATCTTCTTGCAGTCTGTTGATTATTTCTCCTTCTACATTGGATTGGAAAAATAGGATTTCATCTTCGGGAAATCTTTCCTTTAGATTTTCTAAAAAATCAGCCATAGAAACCATGCCATAAATTTCAGGTTCACGAGTTCCGAGGAGGTTCAGGTTAGGGCCATTGACGATTAGAATTTTCATACCTTTATTTTTTTTCTAAAGCTAAATCTACTACTTCTTTCATCGTTTTCACATAATGGATTTTTAAATCCTTGAAATAATCTCCTTTGATATCTTCCACATCTTTTCTGTTTTCCTCGCAGAGAATCACTTCTTTCACGCCTGAGCGAACCGCCGCCAAGAGTTTTTCCTTAATTCCTCCCACAGGAAGCACTTTTCCTCTCAGTGTGATTTCGCCTGTCATTGCCAGATGAGGTCTTACTTTTCGGTTGGTGTAGCTGGATATCATAGAGGTAAGCATCGCGATTCCCGCAGAAGGGCCATCTTTTGGTGTAGCGCCTTCTGGGACATGGATGTGGATATTTTTACTTTCCAAAACCTCCGTGTCTATTCCCAGTTCCTTGTGTTTTGCTTTGATGTATTCCAAGGCCAAAGTAGCACTTTCTTTCATCACCGTTCCTAGATTTCCTGTCATGCTGAGTGTTCCTTTTCCATTAGATAAAATACTCTCAATGAACAAGATATCTCCTCCCACACTTGTCCAAGCCAGACCTGTCACCACGCCTGTTTCATTGGTGGTTTCAGAAACGGCTTTGCTCATAGGAACGCCTAAAATTTCATCAATTTTTTTAATGCTGATTTTAGGGTCGTATTCTTTATTCATCGTGATTTGTAGAGCCACCCAGCGGGCAATAGCCGCCAAGTTTTTCTCTAATCTTCTCACGCCGCTTTCCCTTGTGTGGGCTTCTATGATGTGTTTTAGTTCTTTTGAACCTAATTTTAATTCTTGCGCAGACAGCCCGTGTTCGTGGATTTGTTTTTTCAGCAGGTGTCTTTTAGCGATTTCTACTTTTTCCTCCAAAGTATATCCCGAAAGGTTGATGATTTCCATTCGGTCAAGCAGTGCCCTTTGGATGGTAGAAAGGCTGTTGGCTGTGGCGATGAACATTACCTTTGATAAGTCATAGCCTATTTCTAAATAATTATCGTAAAAGCTGTTATTCTGTTCAGGGTCAAGGACTTCCAGTAGGGCAGAAGATGGGTCTCCGTGAGTTCCCGTGCCGAGCTTGTCTATTTCATCCAAAACGATGACAGGATTAGAAGTTCCAGCCTTTTTGATGGATTGGAGAATTCGCCCAGCCATGGCGCCAATGTAGGTTTTTCTGTGTCCTCGTATTTCGCTTTCATCGTGCAGACCACCCAAAGAAAGGCGAATGTATTTTCTTCCCAAAGCATCTGCTATGGACTTTCCTAAGGAAGTTTTTCCCACACCAGGAGGTCCTACAAGGCAGAGAATAGGCGATTTCATATTATTTTTGAGTTTAAGGACAGCCATGTGTTCCAAGACTCTTTTCTTGATGTCTTCCAGCCCAAAGTGGTCTCTATTGAGTACAGCCTCGGCTTTTGGAAGGTCAAAAGTATCTTTGGTATAATTTTCCCAAGGCAGGTCTGTGAAGAAATCCAGATAATTTCTCTGTACATTGTAGTCAGGCGAGTTCGGATTGTGCCTTTGTAAGCGATTGATTTCCTTATTGAAATGATTTTCTATTTCCTCACTCCATTTTATTTTTTTTGCTTTGGCTTTCAGTTCTTCTATATCATTCTCCGTTCCTCCGCCCAGCTCTTCCTGAATGGTTTTAATCTGCTGATTTAGAAAATATTCCCTCTGATGTTTGTCTAATTCTTTGGTGGTTTTCTGATGGATTTTATTTCTTAATTCCAGTTTTTTGAAATCTTCTTGCAGGAGTTCATAGCATTTTTTTGCACGAATGGAAAGGCTTTTTTCTTCCAGCAGTTTTTGTTTATTTACTGTTGAAAAATTACCATTCACGCAGATGAAATTTAGCAAATCTTCTGCTCCATCTATATTTTTAATAGCGAAATTAGCTGCGTTAGGAATGTTTGGGTCAAGCTCTATTATTTTTAGTGCTAAATCTTTGATGTTGTCTATCAGTGCATAAAATTCCTCTTTGTTCTTCGGCGAAGAATTCCTCATTTTCTGTATTTCAGCTCTGAAAAACGGCTCTGTGGAAATGTAGTTTTTCACACGGAAACGGTGGACACCACGAGTGATGGCGGTGATATTTCCATTAGGAAGTTTGATGATTTTGATAATCCTCGAAATCGTCCCTATGGAGTTCAAATCACCAATTTTTGGTGTTTCTACATCAGAGTTTTTCTGACAGATGACACCTATGTATTCCTTGTTATTATAGGCTTCTTCCAGCAGTTTTATAGATTTTCCTCTTCCAGCAGTGATGGGAATCACCACATTGGGAAACATCACCATGTTTTTCACAGGCAAAATAGGAAAAGACTCTTGCTCTTCGTTTGGCTGTTCGTTTTTATCGTGAATTTCTTCGGTTATAACACTGAAACCTTCATCCATAAGATTTTCAAAAGAAATATCTTCAAATTCTTCTATCATAATTTTATTAAAACTAAAAAGATTAAATGACAAAATGTCACTTTGGTGTTTCTTGTTTTTTCATTGATGTAAATAAAAAAACAGTCTCTCATATGGCACAATTCCTATGCCAAGAAAATTTTACGACAAAAATGCATAAATATCTTTAAAATCAAATAAAAATTCCGAAATTTGTATTATGGAGGTTGATAAAGTACACATTCCCATAGTAGATATTCCGCTGGAAGGAGGCGTGAAACTGTCCGTAAAACGCGAGGATTTGGTTCATCCCCAGATTTCGGGTAATAAGTATTGGAAAATGTTTTATAATGTAAAAACATACCTTGCCCGAGAGGTGAAAAATCCTTTGATAATCACTTTTGGGGGAGCGTATTCTAATCATATCGCGGCAGCATCTGCTATTGGAGAAAAATACAATATTAAAACTCTAGGTGTTATTCGTGGGGAGGAGCTGGAGAATAACTGGCAGGGAAATCTCACGCTGGAAGATGCGCAGAGGAGAGGAATGGATTTTTTGTTCGTTACCAGAGAGGCATACAGAGACAAGGAAAAAATTACAAGAGATTTGCAGGAGAAATTTCCCGAGGCTCTCATTGTCCCTGAAGGCGGGACTAATGAACTGGCTGCGGAAGGGGTGAAACACATGCTAGATGAACGGACAAAAGAATTTGATTATATTTGCATCGCGGTTGGGACAGGAGGAACCATTTCGGGCTTGTCCAAATTTGCAGAAGAACACCAGAAAATACTGGGGTTCAAGGTGGTGGATGACCCTACATTGGAGGAAAGAATCCAGGGGCTGAGCGGAAGGAAGAATTTTACCCTCTTTGATGCTCATGATGGTAGATATGGGAAAATTATAGATGAAAATATTGAGTTTATCAATGATTTTTATGAGCGGTATGATGTTCCTCTCGACCCGATATACACAGGGAAAATGATGAGAAATCTGATGAAACTGATACAGGAAGGATATTTCCCGCAGGGCAGCAGGATTTTAGCATTTCATACAGGAGGATTGCAGGGAATTCTAGGGGCGAATGAATGGTTGAAAAAGACAAAAAAAGAACTAATCAAAATAAAATTTAACTAAAAATGAAAAAATTATTGTGTTTATTATCAGTAGCAGGTTTGGGGCTGTTTTCTCACGCTCAGGATTGGAAAACAGATGACCAATACATCCAGAATTTCGCTAAATATGCAGTGGAAGAGATGGAGTTGTATAAAATTCCAGCAAGTATCAAACTCGCTCAGGGGATTTTGGAGACAGGAGGAGGACAGAGCCGTTTGGCAAAAGAAGGGAAAAATCACTTTGGGATAAAATGTAAGGAAAACTGGACAGGAAAGACCATGAAACACACAGATGATGCACCAAATGAGTGTTTTCGTGTGTATGATGACCCGCGAGAATCTTACAGAGACCATTCTTTGTTTTTGACAACGAGAAAGTATTATGTAGGGCTTTTTAAATTAGATATCAAAGATTACAAAGGCTGGGCATATGGGCTTAAAAAAGCTGGATATGCTACCAATCCTAGATATGCACAGATTCTGATAAGCAGAATAGAAAAATACAGACTGCATGAATTTGATAATATAAAATCACATGAAGTTTCTGCAAAGCTGAAAGAATTGTATCCAGAGTATAAATCTGAAAATCAAGAAATTAAAAATCAAGCACCAGTTAAAGAAAAATCCACAAAAGAGGAAGTGAAAACTGAGCCTGTACTGCGCGAAGAAAAAGTAAAAGAACCAGTAGTTCAAAAGCCAGAAACAAAACAGGAAACAGAAGTATCTAAACCAGAAATAGAATCTGGTAAAAAAAAAGAACCAGAGCTACACAAGTACGAAGAAGGAAGGCTTACAGAAGAAGCCGTTCTGCATAGCTTAAATGAGAGGAATCATCCTAATTCGAATTTGAAATATGTGGTTTTGGGAGGAGATATCTCTCTTTCTGCTTTGGCGAAAAAATATAATATCAGAGTGAGCGACCTGAAAGATTATAATGATTTAAAAACATCTGATTTGAAAAAAAATCAGATTGTTTTTTTAGAGCCTAAAAAATCTTATGGAAGCCAAGAAACACATACTGTGAGAAAAGGAGAAAAGATGTATGATATTTCCCAGAAATATGGGATAAAGCTAAAGTATTTATATTTAAAAAATAGAATGGAGGAGGGACAAGAACCAAAAGAGGAACAAGTGCTTTACCTTCAAAATAAAAAGCCAAGAAGGGAGAGATAATATTCTCCCTTTTTTATGGAATGTTTAGATATTTGTGCGTTTGTACAGAAGCTATCCATTTAGGATTTTGTAGAATGTAATCTGTGATTTTTGGATAGTTTTGCTCCCTTTTGCTCCACTCAGACTGTAGATATAGTTTGCATTTTTCTGATACTTTGGCAGCTTGTTCCTCAGCGAATTTGAAATCGTGATTGTTGAAAATAACCACTTTCAGTTCATCAGCTTTTTGGTAAATTTCTTCTTTTGGAAGTTTTACTTTCTTGGGCGAAAGAGTAATCCAGTCGATATGTCCTCTTAGATGGTGTGAGCCAGAGGTCTCCACATGAATCATACAGCCTAATTCTTTTAGTTTTTTTGTTAAAATATTCAAATCCCACATCAGAGGCTCTCCGCCTGTGATGATTACGGTTTTGCAGTGTTTAGCCGCTATGGCAGCGATTTCTTCTGCATCCATCAACGGATGAAGCGTGGCATCCCAGCTTTCTTTGACATCACACCAGTGGCATCCTACATCACAGCCGCCTAAACGGATAAAATAAGCAGCCCTGCCAGAGTGGGCGCCTTCTCCTTGAATAGTATAAAAATGCTCCATAACAGGGAGCATTTTACCTTGATTTAATAATATTTTTTGTTCACTACTAAAATCTGACATTTTTCACTCACTATTTTTTATAAGCTAAAAGCGTATTTTTCATCAGCATTGCTCTAGTCATAGGGCCTACGCCACCAGGAACAGGTGTTATAAAACTTGCCTTCTTTTCGCATGCTTCAAAATCTACATCTCCTACTAAATGATAACCTCTCTCGCTATCATCATTCACTCTCGTAATCCCAACATCTATAACCACAGCACCTTCTTTTATCATATCTCCTTTTAGATAATTAGGAATACCTAATGCTACGATGACAATGTCTGCCTTTTGGGTATATTCTTCGATATTAGGCGTATGGCTGTGGATGAGCGTTACTGTGGCATCAGTTCCTTTGGCGCTCATCAGAATACTCATAGGACGGCCAACGATTCTGCTTCGGCCGATAACCACGCATTTTTTTCCTTTGGTATCAATATTATATCTCTCCAAAAGCTGCATAATCCCAAATGGAGTAGCAGGCAGAAGAGAGTCCATCTCTAAAGCCATTTTCCCAAAGTTTTCTGGGTGGAAGCCATCCACATCCTTTTTAGGGTCGATAGCCATGATGATTTTTTCTTGGTCTATGCCTTTCGGAAGAGGAAGCTGCACGATGAATCCGTCTATTTCCTCGTTTTCGTTTAGTTTTTTTATTTCTTCTAAAAGTTCGTTTTCACAAATTGTGTCAGGGAATTTTAGCAGTGATGAGGTAAATCCCACTTCTTTACAATCCTTGACTTTGCTATTTACATAGGCTTTGCTGGCACCATTTTCTCCCACGAGTATAGCTGCTAGGTGAGGCGCTTTTTTGCCGCTCTGTACTATTTTCGTAACTTCTTCTTTTATCTCTTGTTTTATTTTCTGAGAAACACTCAGTCCATCTAAAATTTCAGCCATAATATTATTAGTTTTTATTAAAGTTCTTTTCGTAGTCTTGCCACAGGAATGTTGAGCTGTTCTCGGTATTTAGCAATGGTTCTTCGGGCGATATTGTACCCTTTTTCTTTCAGTGCAGTAACCAGCGCATCATCCGTGAGAGGCTTCTTTTTATTTTCCTTGTCGATGATTTCCTGCAGATGGTTTTTGATTTCTTTTGTGGAAACTTCTTCCCCTTCATCATTAGTCAAACTATCTGAGAAAAGATTTTTTAGATAAACTATACCGTGCGGTGTGTCAGCATACTTGCTCTTGACCACCCTAGAAATAGTAGAAATATCAAATCCTGTGATGTCAGAAATATCTTTTAGAATCATAGGTTTGATGTTTTTTTCATCCCCTGTGATGAAATATTCTTTCTGCATCTTAGCGATGGCTGTAATTGTCTGTATCAGAGTGTTTTGTCTCTGATTAACAGCGTCAATATACCATTTTGCGGCATCTAATTTTTGTTTAATGAAAAGAGCCGCCTGCTTGTGTTCAGCAGAGCTTTTATCATTAGAATATGTTTCTAAAATTTCTTTGTATTCGTTAGAAACCCTCAGTGTAGGAGCGTTTTTATTGTTAAGCATCGGAATTACCTCATTGTCCTTTACCTGAATGATAAAATCAGGAATGATTTCTTGATTGATGGTAATGGTCTGTGTATCAAAGTTTCCGCCTACTTTTGGTGAAAGTTTTGCAATCTCTTCTAGGACATCTTTCAGCTGTTCCTCATCGATATTATACCGCTGGATAATTTTAGAATAATGCTTGTTGCTCAGTGCATCGAATTGGTTTTTCAGTATGCTGGCAGCAATGCCCACATTGGGATTGTCACTTACTTTTTTCTCTATTTGTAGGAGGAGACATTCTTGTAAGTTTCTCGCACCCACGCCCGCAGGTTCTAGTTTTTGGATATAGTTTTCTAAAATGTATTCTAGTTTAGGAATATCCGTATAAATCCCCTGCGAGAAAGCCAAATCATCCACGATTGATTTTAAATCCCTGCGAAGATACCCATCATTGTCAAGGTTTCCTATGAGATATTCGGCTATTTTTAGCTCTTCATCAGAAATATTACTAAGTCTAATCTGCTCCAAAAGATACTCATAGATGGTCTGCCCTTCGGTCAATAAACTTTCGTTATCAAACTCCTCATCATCAGGCGAGTAGTTGCTGGATGCTGTTTTGTAGCTGGGCTCATCATCATACAGATACTCATCTACATTGAAATCCGTTTCTATGCTCTCCGTTCCCTCGCTTTCGTAGTCGTTTCCTAAATTGTCATAATCCTCCTCCTTGTCATCCGTTACTTTTTCCAAAGCAGGATTTTCCTCTAACTCACGCTCCAGCTCCTCCTCAAATTCCAGCGTATGAAGCTGAATGAGCTTCATTAACTGAATCTGCTGTGGAGCGAGTTTTTGACCAAGTTTAAGTTGTAAATTTTGTTTGAGCATATCAGTTTTAGCTTATTAGTTTTAGGAAGTTATCCATTGATTCCTCCCATTTCTATCTGGTTGTTTTCATCTATTTCTATATTGGCTAAATGGTCAAAGAAATAATTTGGCTCTGCATCTAAATCAAAATTACAGCTAATCTCTTCACTATCAATATAAAAATTAAGAGAACGAACGCCGATAGCTTCTTTAAATTCCTTTTCAGAAATCGTTCTATCAAGGCTGAATTCATCAAAATATTGAGCAATTCCTTTTTTGGCTATTTCCTCTGAAATCCAATCATTCAGCCCTTCAAAAATAGATTCTTCTTTAATAAAAGTATCTAAAATCAAATCCTTATGGCTTTCTATCCACTGGATTTTTTCCTCTATTTTCTGAAAATATTTTTTTTGTTCTTCTTTGGTTGCTTCTAGTTCTTCATCAAATTCAATATAAATTTCTGTATCAAATTTGTTCCAAATTTTAGCAACAGCTTCAAATTCGGGATAGTCTCTATAAGTTATTTTCATAATTCTTAAAACTCTGCGTTTCTTGGTGTTCTTGGGAATGGAATCACATCACGAATGTTAGTCATTCCTGTTACGAATAATACCAATCTCTCTAGTCCGAGCCCGAAACCAGCGTGAGGCACAGAACCGAATTTTCTAGTATCGAGATACCACCATAGTTCCTCCTCATCTACATTCATGTCTTTCATTTTTTGGACAAGAACATCCAGTTTTTCTTCTCTCTGAGAACCACCGATGATTTCACCGATTCCAGGGAAAAGAACATCCATCGCTGCTACGGTTTTTTGGTCATCATTCAGCTTCATATAAAACGCCTTGATGTCCTTCGGATAGTTGAATAAAACCACTGGGCTTTCAAAGTGTTTTTCCACCAAATAGCGTTCGTGCTCAGATTGTAGGTCTGCTCCCCAAGCTTCTATTGGGAATTGGAATTTACCTTTTTTATTCTCTTTAGAGTTAAGCAAAATCTCGATAGCCTCAGTGTAGCTCAGCCTTACGAAACGCTTTTTCACTACATTCTGAAGTTTTTCTATCAGTCCTTCTGCTGCTCTTTCTTTTTCAGGTTTTTGTTTTTGTTCCTCTGCGAATCTCTTGTCAAGAAGTTCTAAATCATCTTTGCAATTATCTAATACATAATTGATTACATATTTCAAGAAATCTTCAGCCAAGTCAATATTGTCTTCCAAATTGTTGAATGCCACTTCTGGCTCCACCATCCAGAACTCTGCTAGGTGTCTGGTTGTATTAGAATTTTCTGCACGGAAAGTAGGCCCAAAGGTATAAACTCTTCCTAGTCCCATCACCGCGGTTTCCACATTTAGCTGTCCAGAAACCGTAAGGGAAGTTTTCTTACCAAAGAAATCTTGGTCATAGTCCACATTTCCCTCTTCTGTTTTTGGAATTTTATTCAAGTCAAAGTTCGTAACCTTAAACATTTCTCCAGCTCCCTCAGCATCAGCTCCTGTGATTAGAGGCGTGTGGATGTAGAAGAATTGATTTTGGTTAAAGAACTGATGAATCGCAAAACTCACAGCATGACGAATCCTAAACACAGCTCCGAAAAGATTGGTTCTAAATCTCAAATGAGCCTGTTCTCTCAGTAATTCTAAAGAGTGTTTTTTAGGCTGAAGAACCGTTTTTTCTAGTTCATCAGTGAAATTATCTCCTAAAATTTCTATTTTCTTTGCTAAAACTTCTATGTTTTGTCCTGCTCCTTGGCTTTCTACGATTTCTCCTGTCACTTTCAGAGAGGACGCTGTATGGATTTTTTTGATAATTTCTTCATCAAATTTTTCGAAATCCACTACAATCTGGATGTTATTCGCTGTAGAACCGTCGCTCAGCGCGATGAATCTATTAGAACGAAAAGCTCTTACCCAGCCTTGGATACAGATGTCGTGGTGAATATGTTTTGTGTAATTATCAAGAATTTCTTTAATCGTTAATCGTTTCATAGGATGATATTATTAAAACAGCAAAGATAAAATAAAAAGATGGAAATAAAAAACCGCTGTAAATCTACAACGGTTTTTATTTTAATTGAAAATCAATTATTTTTTCTTAGCACCTGCTACTGCGTCAGCTAGCTCAGCACCTGGCTTGAATTTAGCTACTTTTTTAGCAGCGATTTTGAT
>ERZ773077.2785-NODE-2785-length-11043-cov-3.297688_pt1 | contig 11043 bp, 4 predicted proteins | sample MGYA00580612_ERZ773077 | MGnify/ENA primary metagenome ERZ773077 (study PRJEB29015, sample SAMEA2737971) | human oral metagenome | biome: human oral; feature: human-associated habitat; material: dental | place: China | collected 2021 ...
GCCCGGGCCGGGGAGGCGGCGCTCACCCCCGCGACCGCGTCGATCGCGGCGCCGCCCGCGCTGACGGGCACCGCCAACCCGTCGGCGCGGTCCCACACCAGGTCGGTGGAGTCGATGGCGGCCAGCTCGCCGTCGGCGCCCCACGCCAGGTCCCACTGGTGGCCCACCTCGAGACGATCCCCGCGCTGAACCAGGGTGGTCACCCCCACCAGGCGGTCGTCGTCGTCCCACACCAGGCGCCGCCGCCCGCCCGGGCCCCTCTCGCCGGTGCGCCTGCCCAGCTCGTCGTAGGAGAAGGCCACCGCCCCGTCGGGGCCGGCCGCGCCGGTCAACTGCCCGGCGGCGTCGTAGGTGAACGACGTCGTGGCGTCCGCCTCGCTGCGCCGCGTCATGCGCCCCAGCGCGTCCCACGAGTAGGACCTGCGCCCGTCGGGGCCGGTCGCGCCGGTCAGCTGTCCGGCGGCGTCGTAGGTGAACGACGTCGTGGCCCCGTCCACCGTGCGCGAGACGATCCGCCCGTCGGCGTCGCGGGCGAAGTCCACCACGCTCCGCCGGCCCGAGCGGTGGGTGATCTGCCGGACCAGGAAGCCGTTCTCCCACTGCCAGGCGATGTGCACCCCGTCGCCGACGGCGCACACGGCGCGCCCCAGCAGGTCGCGCTCGACGCTCACGCGCCCCACCCCGTCGCGGGTGAAGGCGCACACCCGCCCCTCGCGGTCGTACTCGTAGGCGGTGGCCTCGCCGTCGGGGCGCACCATGCGCACCACGCGGCCGTCCGCGTCGTAGTCGTAGGTGGTGTGCAGGGAGCCCTGACGCGCCCGGGTCATCTCCCCGCGCCAGTTCCACCACCACTGCCAGGACTGCGCCGACCCGTCCGGATCGTGCTCGTCGCCCCCGACGTAGTCGGTGACCTCCAGGCTGGCCCGGGCCTCGTCGAGGGCGTAGGCGCGCCGCAGCCGCCCGTCGAGCCGCTCGGCGGTCAGCCGGCCCGAGCGGTCGTAGGACAGCGTCCGCTCCCTCCCGGCGGCGTCCAGCGTGCGAATCGGGCGCCCGGCCCCGTCGTAGGAGTAGCGCGTGGTGCGCCCCAGCGGGTCCGTCAGCGACGACACCCGCCCCATCCGGTCGAAGGTCCGCGAGGTCACCCCGCCCGCCGGGTCGATCGTGCGCACCGGCCGCCCGCACTCGTCGTAGACGAAACGGGTGACCCCGCCCAGCGCGTTGGTGACCGCCACGATCTGCCCGGCGGCGTCGTAGCGGAAGCGGCGCCGCCCGTTCCACGGGTCGCGCACGCAGACGATCCGCCCGCACCGGTCGTAGCCGAACCTCACCGTGCCGCGGCCCGGCTCGCGGCGCTCGACGATCCGCCCGGCGGCGTCGAACTTCGTGGACACCCGCTCCCCGGTGGGCCAGATCTCCCCCACCAGGCGCGAATCGGCGTCGTAGATCATCTCGTAGCGGTCCCCGCCGGTGGACACGGTGGCGGCCCACCGCCCGCACGCGTCGTACTCGTAGTGGTAGACCCCGCCGGTCGGCTGGGTCACCGACACCACGCGCCCGGCCTTGTCGCGCTCCCAGACGGTGGTGGCGCCGTCGGCGTCCACCGTCTCGACCAGACGCCCGCACGAGTCGTAGCGGCAGACGATCTCGGCCCCGTCCGCCCCGGCCACCGCCACCATCCGCCCCGCCCGGTCGTAGCGGGCCGACACGTCGTCCCCGCCGTCGACGACCCTCGTGGGCGCGCCCGACGCGTCGCGCTCGATCCGCTGCTCCGCGCCGGTGGGGTCGATGGCGCCCGACACCAGCCCGTCCCCGCCCCAGGTCAGGGTCCGCTGCGCGCCGGTGGGGTCGGTGAAGGACACCAGGCGGGACAGGGCGTCGTAGCCGAAGCGCCAGGCCGTCCCGTCGGGCAGCTCCACGCGGGCGAGATTGCCCAGATCGTCGTAGCCCTTGCGCACCGCCCGGCCCAGGGGGTCGACGGTCCGCTCCTCCTGCCCGTGCTCGCCGTGGTCGATCTCGGTGCGCGCCCCGTAGGGGTCGATCACGGCGCTCAGCCGCCCCGCCGCGGTGTGCTCGAACCTCCAGCGCGCCCCCGTCGGGTCCGTCCTGGTCGTCAGCAGCCCCGTGGACTCGTCGTAGTCGAAGACCGTCCGGTTGCCCAGCGGGGTGACGGCCGCGACCACGCGCCCCGCCCCGTCGCGCTCCAGGCGGGCCGTGTCCCCGGCGGCGTTGGTGGAGGAGACCAGATCGCCGTGCTCGTCGTAGCCGAACTCCACCCCCACGCCCGTGGGATCCGTGATGCGCCGCAGCAGGCCGCCCTCCCACACCAGGGACGTGACCCCGCCGGCCGGGTCCACCACGGCCGACGGCGTGCGCGCGTCCCCCTCATAGGCGTACCGGGTCACCGCCACCGGCTCGTCCCCGCCGCCGGCGCCGGGCCGCACCGTCACCGACACGAGGCGGTCCGCCTCGTCCCACTCCCACTCCCGGCGCGCCCCGCCCGGCAGCCGGCGCACCACCAGACGGCCGCGCTCGTCGTAGGCGCTCACGGTCAGGGCCCCGTCGCGCTCGCGCACCGTGACCGGGTTGCCCCACCGGTCATAAGTCGTGGACTGGCGCCGCCCGTCGGCGTCGACCACGCCGATCAGGCGCCCGCGCCGGTCATGGATCCACGTATTGGACCGCGACCCGTCCTCATCACTGGTCTGCGTCACATTGCCGGCCAGGTAGGCGAAACGGGTCGTGCGCCCCAACGGGGAGCGCTGGGCCACCACCCGCCCCAGCTCGTCGTAGGCGTTGGACACCTCCACCACGCCGTCGGCGTCCACCACCCGCCCGATGCGCCCCCGCTCCTCCCACTCGTAGCGGCGCACCCGACCTGGCGCCGCCGCCTTCACCAGCCGCCCGGCCCCGTCATAGCGGTAGGACACCGCGCGCCCGTCATCGGCGACCAGGCCCGCCACCCGCGCGCCCGCCTCGTCCCAGCGCACCTGAACGGCGCGCCCCCACTCATGGGTCAGACGCTCCAGCCGCCCGGCCCCGTCATAGGAGAAGACGACGGCGGTGCCCGCCCCCGACGACGTCCGGCGCACCCGGCCCGCCGAATCCAGCACCCAGCGCATCCCCCACGAGGAGGTCACCGCGTACGCGCCCGCCCTCCCCGCGGCCCCGGTCGCGCCGACGGCGCCCGCGTCGTCGGGCCCGATGCGCTCCAGCCACAGGTTCTCGCCCGTGGCCCGGCCCCAGCCCGCCCCGACGCGGGGGAAGACGACCACGCGCCCGTCGGCCAGAGTCAGACGGGCGGCGTCGTCGGTGAAGACCAGGCCCGCCTCCGTCCACCACGACCAGCCCGGCCCGAAGGCGCCGACCGCCGGGTTGAGCGAGCTGTAGGCGCGCACGACCGTCAACGGCGCGGCGGGCCCCGTGAAGGGCAGGTCCTCCTCATTGACCAGGAAGCCGCCGCTGGCGGTGTTGACCGGGTCGTTGGAGTAGCCCGTGGTGGGCGGCGAGCCGTAGGCGATGGGCGGATCGATCTGGATGTCTGAGCGCTGGGCGGACACGCCGTCGGCCGCCAGGACCGCGTCGAGCGTCTCATTGGTCAGGATGACGATCTGCTCGCCGCCACCGCCGGCGTCCTCGAAGGCCTGGGCGACGGTGTCCGCCCACACCGCGTCCTGCTCATTGGCCGCCAGCCAGGACTCGTATCCGCTGATCACGCTGGAGGCGTCCAGGGTCGCCCACGAGCAGGAGGTCGCGTAGGACGAGCAGTGACCGCGCAGCGTCCCCGGCGTCCCCGCCAGCAGCTCATCGGCACCGCGCGAACCCGTGGCGAAGGCCCGCAGATTCTCCGGCCTGGCCGACGACGTCGTCCCGCCCGCGCCCGTGCCCTCCAGCGCGGTGCGCGCCGACGGCGCCGCGGCCGTCAGCGTCTTCGACGGACCCGTGGACTTCTCGTCGATCTCCTCGAAGGGAGGCTCCTCGCCCCCGAAACCGAACGCCTCCCCGAGATGGTCGAGGATACCGCGATTGGCCCGCCGCTCCGCCCACTGCCTGGCCTGGCGCCGCCGGTTGTTCTCCGCGCGCGCCGCCGTGTCCACCTCGGAGACCTTGTCCGCCACCAGGCGCAGATTGGTCACGATCTCATCGAGGTCGTCCAGTTGAGTGGTGCCGTTGGTCGAGAACAGCGTCGAGTAGTAGCCCCAGAAGTCCGTCAGGGCGTTCGACCGCAGCGTCGAACGGGTCCCGCGCTGCCCCTCCAGGGTCGAGGCCGCCGCCCTGAAAGCCGCCTGAAGATCGGACGAGACCGTGAAGTCGTACTTGACATCCGGCATGCCCTTGAGTCCGTCGAGGTTGGCATCCTCCAGGCGCATGCGACCACAACTCCTCGGCTCAGGGAAAGCAGTGCGGTCACCCTAACAACGCCCCGCCCCGCACACCACGATCCGAGACCAACACCACACGCCAGCCCCGGAGCGCCCACCGCCCCGGGCCCGGGCGGGAGGACCCTGGTCGACGACGCCGGAGGCGCCGGTGCCGGTGCACCGCCCCGGGGGCGGGCGGACCGTCCCGCCGTCGGCGAGGACAGCGCGGGACTCCTCGGCGGGAGCGTCGCGGGGGTGCCGTGGCTGTGGATCATCGTGGGCGCGGCGGTCGTACTGGTCGTCATCATCGTGGTCGTCATCATCGTCGTGAAGTCCGGTAAGAAGAAGTCGGCCGCACCCGGCGGCTACCCGGGCCAGCCCATGGGCTACGCTCAGCCCGGTCAGCAGCCCTACAACCCCCAGCAGGGTGCACAGCCGGGCTACCCCCAGCAGTACCCCGGCCAGCCGGGTCAGAATCCGCAGCAGGGCTACAACCCCAACGGTCAGCCGGGTCAGCCCGGCCAGCCCGGTCAGCAGGGCTACAACCCCAATGGGCAGTACTGAGCACTGACGGGTCCGCCCCTCCACGTCACTCTGCTCCGCCCCGGTCCGTATCCACGGGCCGGGGCGGCGGTCGCTTTCCCGCCTTTTTCGCGGACGCGCAGTTTTCCAGTCGAACGCGCGGCTGGGAGGTGCGCGTTCGGGGCGACGGGCCAGGCCGTGGGCACCATCTGGAAGGTCATGGGCGAGGCGAAGTGCTCGGGCGGCAGGCGTTCCGCCTCCTCGGGCGCAGCGCAGCCCCCCTTCGTACTCGCACTCGGCGAAAAGACCCATCCGCCTCCTCGGGCGCAGCGCGGCACCGGCGAGTGGTCGGGAAGTTACTGAGGAGTCTCCCTACTTGTAGGCGGGCAGGAAGCGAGCCGCATCGGCGGAGCGGCCGCCCATGATCTTCCCCAGCCCTCCGGTCTGGACAGGGCGTCCATGGCCTGACCCGCCAGAAGGAGCGGAGTCATCGCGGGGGTGCCCCTGCGCATCTTTCGGGCGGCACGATCAGAAGACGCCCGTCAGGGATGTATCTCATTATGATGCTCTTTTCTCATCGGTTAGAGTTACAAAAACCGACCTGTTGGTTACGGAGGATGAATGCAGGATATGAGGTAGTGAGCGTAAGATAGTCCAGGATAATGGATTTTGAACAAAAACCGCAACAGGAAGTTCGTCCTGCTGGGGATATTTCCCGAATGCGATAGGATGATGGCCGCTCCTCGTGGAGCATCATGAGTATAAAAAACAAACATTCTCATAAAGCCTAGAAGGAACAGGGTATCGTTATGGATGTGTACCACAGGATCGACCGATAATGAGTTCGACGAACTGCTTGCCTGGCTGCGTGATGCCGGGGGTATCCGCCAATCCTGGGCCTTTCGGGGCCGCGGGCGACTCTGATCTATCTGCGCCACAACATTGTGCAGGCGGCGATCGGAGAGCTTCCGGGCGCGTACTGGCCCGATCTCGCGGGTCATCAAAACCCTGACGGAGGCGATCGCCCGGTCGGTCCTGAAGGAGCTGCTGCTCACCGCGGAGGAGGTGCCCGGAAACTACGACTACATGCTGGACGGAACCCTCTTCCTCTGCTGGAGCCGGCGAAAACATCGCGAATTATGGTCGGACAAGCATAGGATGACAGGCATGAATGCCCACCTGGTTCTGCCCGTCGGCGGGTTCGTGTGGGTTTCCGACTCCTAATCCGGGGCCATGCACGATGTAGCCGCCCCAGGCGCCTCCGGACTGCTGGAGGGAATCGACCCTTCCGGGTAGATCGCCGACAAAGGGATACGTCGGCAGGGGATGATCACCCCGCACAAGAAGCCCCCAACGGCGAACTGAGCGAGGAGGCGAAGGAGGCCAACAGGATCCTCCAGATGGTCGAACGGACCATCGCCCATATCAAAGCCTGGAGAATCTTCTACACCGCTTATCGCCATCCCCTGCGCGCATTCGAGCAGACCATCACCGCCGCCCTCTCACTCTACGTCTTCAAAATTAACCTCGAATAACCTCCCTCGCGCTCCGTGCTCACTTTTTACACCATCATGCTGGCCCTGGCTCCTGAATCGACACTTGTGTGAGGTAAACTCTCAAATTAGTTTTCCGGAGGCATGATCCCGCGACAAGCAGCCCAGTCATACGCTCCGCACCCATAGGTATCCACCAACTCCGATAACCTCGTCGGCCCGGATACCGTGATAGGATTTCCCTTGATTTCAATGACCGGTTCCTCATATGGCGGCCACAGATTGTAGTCAGGGATGGTACTGCCCGGTCCGGCAATCTCATACGGTTGGGGCTGAGCGTTTCTGAACGGCCATCTCCTAAGTCCGGTCTCGATCGCGTTTCCGACAGGATCATCAATTTCTCCTCCATGTGGGCAATAGAAACGAATATAAGTCCCCCTCGGCACAACGAATGCCGCAACATCCCCCTCGTCAATATCTCCATGACCGGATAGAATTCTCGGGTCGGCCATAATATTGTGTCCGGTAACATTGGAGATGCCGCGCGCCAGCCCGTGTCCAATAGCGGAGATGCCCCCGCCCGTGAGCCCTCCTCCCAGGCCGCCGGCGAGAGTATTGCCGACGAATCCCTCCACGGTGTGGGGGCCCGGACCCGTCATGTAGGCGTATCCCGATGCCCCGGCCCCGCTAGCCGCTCCGGAAGACGCACCAACCAGCATTGTGGCTCTCAGCCCATTCCATCCGAGTTGGGCCGCCCGTGCAGCACCGGCCACCTCCCCCACCATACCCAGCATCCCGGAGAGGGCCACCTGGCCGTAGGAGGTGTGCCCGGTGGTGGCTCTCTGGATAATGGCGTCCACACCGGCGCCGATGAGCATGGGGCCGAAGGGCTCGACCCCGCAGGCCGTGAGGATGCCGCCTCCGACGAGCATCGCCGCGCCGGCGATGTAGTCCTTGTGGTCGGAGATCCACTGGCCGACGCGGTCCCAGCCGGTGTGGGCGTCGGTGTAGGCCTGCAACTCGGCGTCGCTCAGGGGCTTGAGGCCCAGAGGATCGGAGAATGACAGCGGACTGTTGGCCGCGTAGGAGTACGGATTGGCCGTCCACGGCGCGGTGGGCGCGTGGGTGAGTGGGTCGGGGGTCAGGAAGGCCGCCGTGTCCGGATCGTAGGCTCTGGCGCCCAGCAGCTCCAGGCCGCCCACACCGAGCGTGCCCGACGCCGTCAGCACGGGTCCGCCCGCAGGGTCTCCCGCGGCGTCGGCGCCCATTCCGGCGCCCGGCCCGCCGACGGCGGGGCGCCCCTCGCTCTCCCCGCCGACGACCGCCGCGGGAATCGCCCAAGGGTCCGCGGACCCGCCCGCCCGGGCGGTGCGCCACCCCGCGGGGCGAAGGACCCCTTTCACCGCCAGGGCGCCGGGCAGCTCCGTCACCGCCGCCCCGTCGAAGGAGCTGATGGACGGCACCGCCGTCGCGACGTCCCAGGTCACCTCCGTCCCGCCGATGCGTACCGGCAGGCCCAGGGCGTCGCGCTCGATCCTCCACGTGACCGGCTCGCCGCCCCCGGACTCGCCGCCATCCCCGGAGGACTCCGGGACCCGCTCCTGATCCCGCCCCGGGCCCTGCACGCTCACACCCATGAGGAGCCCGGCGGGCGACCAGGTGTAACGGCACCGCCCCTCCGGCCCCTCCTGCCCGGTCCGCCGTCCCGCGGCGTCGTAGGTGTAGGTCGTCGCGCCCCCGTCCCGGACACGGGCCGTCAGGCGGCTGGCGCCGTCGTAGGAGAAGCGCTCGACCTCCTCCTCCCCCGTCTCCGAGACCCGGCGGCGCTCGCGCAGCGCCCCCGCGGCGTCCCAGGTGAGGGTCTCGCGGCCCCGCGGCCCCTCGACGCCCACCAGTTGACCGGCCTCGTCGTAGCTGTAGCTCGTGGTGCCCTCGGGCCCCGTCACGCGCAGCGGTCGGCCGGCGTCGTCGTAGACGACCTCGCTGCGCGTGCTCGCCCCGTCAACGACGGCCTCGTGGAGGATCATCCGCCCCGCGGCGTCCCACTGCCAGGTCTGCCTCAGCCCCGGCCCGCTCATGGACGTCAGGCGCCCGGCGCGATCGCGGGTCAGCGTCACCCGGCCGAAGGCCGTGCCGTCCAGGCTGACCGTGCCCGCATCCTCGTCGCGGGTCAGGATCGTCCGTTCGGCCCCGGGGCCGGTGCGCTCCAGCAGCTCGCCCCCCGCGCTCCAGGCCCAGGTCGACACGGTCCGCCCGTCGCGCCGGTGCGCCAGCGGGCGCCCCAGCCGGTCGACGTCGATCTCATCGGCGCCGTCCGGGCCCTGGGCGCGCAGGGTGCGCCCGCTCCAGGACTCCCGCGAGCGCAGGACCACCTCGCCGTCCGCGTCCGTGCCCACGGTCAGGGTCGGTCGGCCCGCCTCGTCGTAGGAGAAGTCGAGGCGCCCTCCGGCCGGGTCGGTCTGCCAGGTCTGGCGCCCGGCCGCGTCGTAGCCGGCGCGCGTGACCGCGCCCAGCGGGTCGGTCAGCGTCTCCACCTTGTCCGACGCCGTGTAGGTGCGGCTCGTCGTGCGGCCCAGGGGGTCGGTGGTGGACACGAGCCGGCCGCACTGGTCGTAGTCGAAGCGAGTCGTCCCGCCCAGCGCGTTCGTCACCGCGGTCAGGCGCCCCGCGGCGTCGTGGGCGTAGCGGATGCGGCCCCAGGCGGCCGACCGCTCCTCGCGGAGCCTGCCGGCCCGGTCGTAGGACCAGGATGAGGTTCCCCGTCCCGGGCGTGTGAGGCGGATCATTCGCCCGCACTCGTCGTAGGCGGCCTCCGTGCGGCCGTCGGGCGTCTCGACGGCGACGACGCGCCAGTCGGCGTCGTAGGTGTAGTCGGTCCGTCCGCCGTCCGGGGCCTCCTGCCAGGCCGGGCGTCCGCAGGCGTCCCAGCCGTAGCGTGTGGTGCGCCTCCGGGTCGGTGGTCTCGACGATGCGCCCGGCGCGGTCGCGCACCAGGCGGGTCAGGCCGCCCTCGGCGTCGAGGGTCTCGACGACGCGCCCGCACAGGTCCCTCACGACCACTTCGGAGCTCTCGTCGGCCCCGTTCTGCCCGTCGGCGCCGCTACTGGTTGTCCCGGCGCCGGTATCGGGCGGTTCGGGCCGTCCGGTCCCGGCCGCCCTGCTCCCGCCGGCGGCAGGACGATCGGTGGCGGGCCGGTCGGCATCGCGGTGGACGAGTCGGAGGGGGCGTCCCAGGGCATCGACGCCCAGGCGTGCGAATTCTCCCGCGGCCTGGACGCTCAGGCTCCCGTCCCGGTCCCAGCTCAGGGAGGTGGTCGCGCCCAGCGGGTCCCGCGTCTCCACGACGCGTCCGAGGGCGTCGTAGTCGGTGGTGCTCGTCGCCCCCGACGGGTCCGTCACCCGCCGGAGCCGGGAGAGGGCGTCGTGGACGAAGGTCCATTCGCGCCCGTCGGGCAGTCGCACGCCGGTGAGGTTGCCGAGGTCGTCGCGGCGGCTCTCCAGGCGGGATCCCAGCGGGTCCACGCTGGCCCGCTCGGTCCCGGAGGCGTCGTACTCGATGGTGGTGCGGGCCCCCAGCGGGTCCACGCTCGCGGTGAGCCTGCCGGCCGGCGAGTACTCCCACCGTCGCACGGCGCCGTCGGGGTCCCGACGGGCCACCGGTCTGCCGGCGTCGTCGTACTCGAAGGAGGTGGCGCTGCCCGCCGGCGTCACGATCCGCGTCACGCGTCCGGCGGCGTCGTGCTCCAGGACCGCGCGGCCGCCGTCGGCGTCGATGAGGGCGCTCAGGTCCCCGTGGGCGTCGTACTCCAGGCGCAGGCGCACGCCCTCGGGGTCGGTGATCTCGGTCAGGAGGTTGTCCCGCCACACCATGGTCGTGACCCCGCCCATGGGGTCGGTGATGGTCGAGGGGTTGCGGTTCTCGCCCTCGTAGGCGAACAGGGTCGTCGCCTCGGCGGGCCCGGCGGTTCCGTCTTCGGCGGATCCGCTCCCCTCGGGGCCGCCGGCGGGTCCGGGCGCCGTCACCGTCAGGCGCGTCAGCCGGTCGGCGTCGTCCCACTGCCAGTCGGTGCGCAGCCCCCGGGGCGTCAGGGAGGCGGTGCGCCGGCCGCGCTCGTCGTACTGGCTGACGGATACGCCGCCGTCGCGGTCCCGGGTCATCACCAGGTTGCCCCACCGGTCCCAGGATGTGGACTGGCGCTTGCCGTCGGAGTCGATGACGCCGATCAGGCGGCCGTGCTCGTCGGAGATCCACGTGTTGGCCCGCTCGCCGTTCTCGTCGCACACCAGCGTGATCAGGCCGGGCATGTAGGCGTAGCGGGACACGCGCCCGAAGGGGGAGCGCTGGGAGGCGACCCGCCCGTGCTCGTCGTAGGTGTTGTCGACCTCGACGACGCCGTCGGCGTCGGTGATCCGGGCCAGCAGGCCGCTGTCCTCGTCCCAGCCGTAGCGGCGCTCGCCGCGGTCGGCGCCGCGGGCCCGCACGAGGCGGCCGGCCCCGTCGTAGTCGTAGCGGACGGCGCGGCCGTCATCGGCCCTCACCGCCGCGATGCGCCCGGCCGCCTTGTCCCAGTCGACCTTCAGGCTCCGGCCCCGCTCGTGGGACAGGCGCATCAGGCGGTCCCCGTCCCAGGCGAGGGTCACGGCGGTGCCCGGGCCCCTGCTGGTGCGCA
>ERZ773077.2786-NODE-2786-length-11042-cov-4.540639_pt1 | contig 11042 bp, 7 predicted proteins | sample MGYA00580612_ERZ773077 | MGnify/ENA primary metagenome ERZ773077 (study PRJEB29015, sample SAMEA2737971) | human oral metagenome | biome: human oral; feature: human-associated habitat; material: dental | place: China | collected 2021 ...
ACCTTCGCCCTGGAATGCCCCGGCTTTGAAACCGATATTCACGGCCTGGTGGAAGAGCACGACGAGCAAGGCCGCACGCGCTACTTTGCCGACTGCGTGGCGCAAGACGTGGTGGACGAAGTGGCCGGGAAAACATCCGGCAAAACATCCGGAAAAGCGCCCGCCCGCTCCCGGAAAGCCCGCTGACGGCATCTAGAATCGTTGCTTGCCAACAACCGAAGAAAGGAGATTCCATGTTCCCTGAATTCCGCGACCTGATCGCAAGCTGAAAAATTCGGATGCCCACTTCGGGCGCCTGTTCGAAGAACACAACGAGCTGGACCACCGGATCAAGCGCATGGAAAGCGGCGAGGAAAAAGCAGCTTCCGAAACCATCGAAACCCTGAAAAAAACAGAAGCTGCGCATCAAGGATGAGCTGTATGTCATCCTCAAGAAAGCGGAAGCTGCCGCGAAAAACCTGTAAGCCAGGCACATGAAACGAAACCCGCCCGCAACCCGGCGGGTTTTTTGTTGGTGGTTTTTTCCTTTTTGAGTGGTAAAAGAGCGCCGCTTGTCCCATTTTTTTCACCCAATCAGCAAGGAGTCCTGTCATGGATACGGCAATCCATTACGAAAATGCCCATTTTTTGCGCGAATTGGCAGAAAGCCTGCCGCGCATCAGCCCGGCAAGGCACAAGCCGGAACACGTGCAACTGCTTCAACGCCTGGCCGATGAAGAGCTGGAACAGGCCCGCTACGACGAATGGGTCCGCGAAAAAGTGGCCGCAGCTCGCGCCGATACCCGCCCGTTGCTGACAACGCAGGAGGTGCAGGCGAGTTTGGAAGCGCGTTTGGAAAGATGGCGAAATGCGCTTTGAGGTTTTGTGGACACAAGCGGCGCGCGAAGACATGCTGGCCTTGATCGACTATGTGGCCGAGCAATCGTCAGTGCAGGATGCCGAAAGGCTTTCCGCGCGTTTGCAGGCTTCAACACGCTACTTGCCCGACTTTCCCCGCATGTATGCGGCTGCGCCGGAGTGGGGCGAGGGCGTGCGACGCATCAGCTTGCTGGGGCAAAACGTGCTTTACGAGGTAGACGACAACGCGCATGCCGTCCGTGTGCTGGCCGTGGTGAGCGGGCGGCGGCAGGCGTGGAAGCTTCGCTAAACCTTTGTTTCGCAAGAAACTGCCACAGCGCCCCACCGGGGCGCTTTTTGTTCGCGCAAGTGCTTGATTCAAAAGGGCATGCTACAAATCTGATGGCAACAAATCCTTTAAACGAAAGCGCATCGTGCCATCAAAACCGTAGCAGTGGCGCAAAAAAGCCGGGCGGCCTTCAAGGCTTGCCCGGCTTTCGGGGACCCGGAAGTCCTGCCTACTTCTGCCGCAGCGTCAGCGTTTCCAGGTAGGGGCTGTCATGCCCGGCGGCTTCGGGGCTGGTGGCGGTGCAGATTTCCACGGTGTCGGGGCCGGTGGCGCGGGCGTAGAGGCGTTCGCCGGGCTGGTCGGGGCCGCTCAGGTGCAGGGTGTGGCGGTTCAGGGCGGGGGCGGTTTCGGGCATCTGGCCGCTGGCCGCCTGGGGCGACTGGGTGTAGTAGAGGTTGAAGGCGCGGCGGCGGGGCACGCCCAGCTCCTGCCATTGGCCGTAGGGGGCGCCGTGGGGCAGGGCGGGCCTGAACAGGCCGAGTTTCACGCCGCCCACATGCCAGGCAAAGGGCGATTCGCCTTCGGCCTTTTCGCGCGCGGGGTCCAGCACTTCGATGGGCGAGCCGGGACACAGCCGCAGCAGCCCCAGCGCCACGCCGGTTTTGCCGGTGGCCCGATACAAATCTTGCGGGTCGCCCGGCAGGGGCGGATGCACCACGAATTGCGGCGCGTCCTTGCCCAGCAGCTCGTCGCGCCAGGCGCGCATGTCGTGCGCGGCGCGGCGCAGGCGCTCGGCTTCGGCATCGTCTTTCGATTCGTTCGGCGTGTCTGCCTTGGCCTTGGCTTCGCCCATCTCCTTCAGCGGCTTGCCCTCGCCATCCAGCCCGAACAGGCTGGCCACCAGGCGCGAGCGGCTGGAGTTGCCTGCCAGCAGCACATGCACGCGCTGGGGCATGCCGCCGGCAAAGGCGGTTTTCAGCGCGGCGTAGAACTCGCGCACGCCCTGTTGCAGCCGCGCGGCCAGCCACTCCAGCAGGGCCGATGGATTGACGGCCAGCTCGCATTCGGCGCGGCCGCCTTCGCGCGTGAGCAGGCTCAGTTGCAGCACGCCGCTGCTGGCCGCGGGCAGGCGGCCCGTTTCCCACAGCGGGCGCAGGCCCGACATCAGCATCAGCGTGTTCGTCATGGCCGCGCGCGTGTTGTCCACCAGCAGCTCATCGCCCGCAAAGCCCCGGGCATCCAGCGGGCGCGTGAAAACAATCTTTTTCTCGCGGCACAGCTTTTCGTTGTGGCGGAAGGTGAGATAGGCCAGGTTTTCCAGCAGGTTCTCGCCGCCCAGAAACGGATCGCCCGCGCTGTGGCTGCGTTGCAGCACGGCCTCGATGCCCGCTTCTTCTTCGTCTTCGGTGGGCAGCCGCCAATAGCCAAAGTCGAAATCGGTCGTGCCGCCGCCAAAGTCGAACACCGCATAGCCCGTGGCCTGCCCCTGGCCGGGCGGCACTTTCAACGTGGGCAGCGCCTCGGCCGCGTAGGCAGCGGGTTCGGAGGCCAACTCCTGCACTTCAAACTGCCCGAACGGCTGCGCCTGCGCCACCAGCGCGGGCGGCAGGCTGCGCTGCAAGCCCCGGCGAAATGACGCCAGGATGGCATCTTTCACCACGCGCGGGTATTTGACGGGGAAGGTCATCACGTAGCGCAAGAAGATGCCGCGCTGACGCCAATTGATGTTCATGCCCAGAAACCACGCATACAGCTCCACGGGGTCGAACGGGTCTTGCGCCGACACGGCCAATGGCGTGCCGCGCGCGGGGTTGCGCAATGTCAGCGCGGGCAGCTCCAGCTCGGTCATGGCCGCATCGGCCGTGGCCGTCTGGTCGCTGATGCGCACGGGCGCATCCGCGCTGCCGCGCAAGGCCCATTGCTTGATCTTGGCCAGCACGCTGGCGGTGATGTCGGGGTCGGCCTCGTTGTTGCGCCAGTTGTGCAGCGCCTCGTGCGAGCAGCGCACGGCATCCCAACGCACGCCGGGGCGATAGGCGCAGGCTTGCCAGGCGGTGAGCAAGGCGGGCAAATCGACGAATTCGAGCACGGTGGGGTTTTCGTAGTCGCCCATGCGCGGGGCGGCGGCGTGATCGCGCGCGCCGATGCGCATGAGCTTGGCCGTGTTGTTGTCGCGCCAGGCCACGACGGTGCTGCTGGTGCCGAAGTCGATGGCCACGTAGTCCTCGCGCACGTCTTGCAAGGGGTCACGCGGGCGGATGCCATGACGGGCCAGCGCATCGACAGACTGGCCCCAGGCTTCCCACAGGCCCTTTTCGGGGTCGGTCCAGTCGGCGGGGCGTAGTGGGGGGAGGCGGCAGGTGGTGTAGTCGAGGTTGGTGAGGGCTTCGGGCAGGGGATTGCGGGCTTTTTCGAAGAGGGTGAGTCGTTCGGGGGTGATGGGCGGCTCCCAATTGGAAATGTCGCAAGCGATCATTTCGTTCAGCAGGTCGAATAAATCGTTCTTGGAGATTGGTTTTCGGCAGACTAAAAGGCCTTCGTCTGAAGAATCTATGTCCCAACACCCATCATCAATATTCACACATCCTTGATTGCATAGCCAGTAGCGGTATTCAAACAATCGATAAGCGTTGCCATTCCGCATGGGATTGCCACCTGTCATGGCGTATGCTTGCAATTCGGCATGACTTGGTAAAACCCAGCCGCTTAATCCGGCATATTTGAAATCAGCCAAGAATATTTTGGCATTTTCTGCTGTATCATCCCAATCCAATTTGGCAATCCACGCCACATTTTCATGCCGATCGAAAGCGATATACAGAGGGTTTGGCTCTGCATAAACAAACTTTGCATAAACAAACCGCGCATCGCCAAAAGCGGCGAGAAATTCACGCACAAAGCGATCGCGTTCGGCATTTTCCAATGCATCAAAATCGATTTGCCCTTGCGCATTGCGAACGGCAAGATTGTTTTTCGGGTTCTGCCCTAGTTCATTGATCATATCACCCAGGATCTTCAAGAGGAAACTGGGTATGTTCTGCCCTTGTTTATTGCTCATGCGTGCACCACCTGATTGCTTTGCTTGCATCATTTTTCGTTGATTTGATTGCGTCATTTTTCGTTGGTTTGCTTTCAGCTTGCGTTTTTGCGTGTTCGGTTTTGACTGTCACGGGATTTGTTACGCCCCAGAGCCACGGCTTGTACCTTAGGATCTGTCGTCATCACGCCACCTCCACCAATGCCTTGCAGCGCAGCTCGCCGCTGGCGTTTTGCAGGCCGGGCAGCCATTCGGCGCGGATGGTGTCGCCGCTGCTGCCTTTGTTGCCGCGCTGTTGCTGCTCGTAGTTGAAGGTCTGGCCCGGCTCGGCGGGCAGCAGGCGGGCCTGGCGCTCTTGCCAGCGCAGGTTGTGCAGGGCCACGGCCATTTGCAGGGCGTTCAGCTCGGCGGGCGTGGCGGGCGCTTGCGCTTGTTTGCAGCGTTTGGTCAGCGCGTCCCACAGTTTTTCCACCACGTCCCATTGCGCGGCGCGGGCAATCAGGCGCAGCAGTTGGCGGCCTTCGGTGGTTTCGCCGGTGTCGGCTTCGGCTGCATCAGCTGCATCAGCTGCATCGGCTTCATCGGCGGCGGCGTTGCCTTGGGCGGGGCGGCCCAGCAGCACGGTGGCCAGTTCGGCATCGGCCTGCACTTGCGCCAGCAAGGCCAGTTCGGGGGCGAGTTGCTGGCGCAGGGGATCGACCGGGGCGGGTTCGGGTTCGGGCGTGGACCACAAGCCAAACAGAGACGCGGATGGTTCACGCCGTTCGTGCCATTCGTTCCGCGCGGGGGGCCGCGAGCCGAAACCGGCGTTGTCGTCTTCTTCGTCTTCTTCGGCAGCGGCGCGGGTTTCGGCGCTGGTCTTGGCGATGGTTTCGGCGGCGGCGGCCTTGGCTTTTTTGCCTTTGCCTTTGTCCTTGCGGCGGGCGGCATCGCTGGCGCTGTCGTCAATGCCGTTGCTGGCGGCGGGCGCTTGCGCTGAATGGCTTGGCGTGGCTGGGATGCTGGCTATCAGCCTTTGAATGAGCGGATCGTGTTCCAGCAGCAAAAGCAGGTCGGCAACCTTGAGCTTGTCGTCAGCCAGAAAGCGGCTGTCTCTGCCTTCGGCGTAGTCGGCTATGCATTCCTGCAATTCATGCAGGCGCTTGATCTTTTTCTCTTCTTTCACGGTCAGAACTCCATCGGCTCATGGGCTTGGGGATGGCCTTCCAGCCAGCGGCGCATTTCGGGGCGTGCTTCCAGCCGGTGGGGCAGTTGGTGGCAGAACTGGCGCAGGGCCTGGGCCTGAGTGGCGGGCAGGTTGCGCACGCGGGTTTGCAGCGCGCGCAGGGTTTCGCGGCTTGGCTCCGGCCAGGGCGAGGCGATGGCGGGCACGCGTTGCACGGTGCCCGCCAGCAGCGCCAGATCGTGCGCGGTGATTTCGCTGAAAACGTTGCGGTAGAGGGCGGGCAGAAAGGCGGTCAGCTCGTCCAGCTCCATGCGGCGCGTGGCGGCGATTTGCGCCTGCAACTGGTCGCATTCGGCTTGCAGGCGGTTGCGCTCGTCGCGCAGGGTTTGCATGCTTTCTTCATGCTGCGCTTGCGAGCGGCGGCGCTCGGCGGCCAGGGCTTCGTCGTGGTAGTCAAAGGCGGCTTGCAGCAGGGGCAGCACGGTGGCCGTGAGCCAGGCGGCGGCGGGCCAGTCGCTGCCGGGTTCGCCGGATTCACCCGATGCGCCCGAAACCCGCTCGGCGCGTTGGCGCAGGGGCTGCCATTGCAGCACTTGCCAATGCGCGCAGCCACGCGCGGCAAGCGCGGCGGGCAGGCCGGTGAGCAGCGGCAGCGAAGCCTGATCGCGCACCACGTGCACGGCGCAGGTGGCCAGCCGGGTTTGCAGGTTGAGGTGCTCTTGCAACTGGGCCAGGGCGGCATCGATGCCGATGGGGGCACTGGCGGAGGGCAGATCGGGCAGGGGCAGCCAGTCTTCGCCGTGCAGGCGCACGCGCCGCCAGCCGGTGGCGGCGGCTTTGGTGACGAAGCAGGCGGCGTGGCCGCGCAGCACGAGCAGGACGGCCACGTTGGGCGGCGGGGGGTCGGCGGGCGCGGCGGGCGCAGTGGGCGCGGCGGGCGCGGCGGGTGGTTTTTTCGACATGGATTTCTGCTATGGAATCAGGAGCAAAAAAATGGGGGTCAAAAGTGCCTTTTGCGCTTTGATTTCGGGCATTTGTTGCTATGAAATCAGGAGTGAAAAAAGGGGCCTGAAAAGGGGCAGGAGCGCGGGCGGTTCAGCGCTCCGGCGAGCCGGTGGAAGCGTTGGCGGGCGGCACGGCGTTCAGGTCAATGGGCCGCATGTCGGCCACGGCCTGGCGGGCGGCGACGAGTTCCTTGTAGATGTCTTGCACGGTGGCGGCGGGCTGGCGGGCGCGTTCCACTTCCACGATGGCATCACGCGCCTGCAAATCGGCAGCGGGGCCGAGCTTGCCCTCGAAGAACTGCAACACGCGGGCCGGGTTGCCTGCGGCCAGCAGGGCGTTGAGGCGGTCGGCGTTGAAGTATTCGGGGTTGGCAGCGGCGAGGAGCCAGACGGCGCCGCCCAGCCCGTTGGGCAGGCCGAGCTTGTGCTCCATTCCCACGGCGGTCACGGCCAGGCCAGCCATGATTTTTTCGGTGCTGCTGGTGTTCTTGCTTTTTTCGGGGTCGAGCTTGAAATTGCGGATGGCTTCCATGTATTCATCGAAGTCCTCGAATTTGTCGAGCGTGATGCCCGCCTCCGCGCCCTGCTTGAAGCGGTCGCCCATTTCCTCGGTTTCCTCGCGCTCCCTGAAGATGCCGAGGGCCTGGCACACCACGGAGGCAATGCCGCCGATGACGGAACCGGCATTGATGACGGAGGTGATGATTTTTGGAACGTATTCACCGGCGAAATTGACTGCGGCGCGACCTATGGAAACCACGGTGTTGCATACGGCGCGACCAAAGGAAACTGCGGCGCTGATACCGCTGCTAATCCAATCACCAATACCCATTTTTTTCTCCTTGACTGATGAAGTGATGGCCCGCAAAGGGCCGGAATGAAAAACAAGAAAGCACAAGAAAGCCGCCGCGCCCGGCGGGGCGGGCGGCGTGTTCAGAAGGTTTTGATGCGGCCCAGCCGCTCGAAGTCGAAGCGGCCTTCGCTTCCACCGAGAACATAGGCATCAAAGGCGGCCTGCGACTCTTGCAGCCGCTGCAGCCCGCCGTGCAAATGTGGCTCCAGCGCGGCAAATCTTTCATCCGTGACAAAAACCGATTGCGCCACCGCATCACGCAGCACGCTGCACAGGGCAGCGGCCAGCACGGGGGCGCTCATGCCCGCGTCCTGCCATGCATCGCGCAGGCGCAGCACCAGGCGGCGCATGTGGGCGCGGCGTGCCTCGTCGTCCGGTGTGGCCTTGGGCACCAGTTGCACCAGAAGCTGGAGCATCACGAGCGCATCGCCCGCAAATTGCGTGAGGCTGGCGGGCGTTTGCAACTGCGGGTGATCGGCCAGATGCGGCAGCAGGCGGCGGCGCTGTTGCCAATACTGCTTTTGCCCTTGCTCGCGCAGCAGCGCCTCGTCGGGGCCGGGGCCGCTGGTGGATGCGCCTTGCGCCACCTGCATGCGCACGGGGGCATGCCAGCCGCCGCAGTAAATGACGGTTTCGCCCGTTTTCAGTTGCGGCAGAAAGTCTTTTTGCTCGCCGCTGAGGCCAATGGCATCGCCCACGGCCTGGCGGTCATGCGCGTCAAACAGGCGGTGCACGATCTTCACGTTGGTGTTCTTGATGACATCGGGCACGAGCTTGTCGGGGATCTGGTCGGCAATGATCAGCCCCTCGCCGTATTTGCGCACTTCGGCCAGCAGATTGGCGAACATTTCCACGCCCAGGCGGCGCGCGCCGCCTTCGCCGGGATCGGGGCGCGAGAGCAGGCGGTGCGCTTCTTCCACCAGCGTCAGGTGCCGGAAGCGCGGATCGCGCTCGTGGCGCAGGCGCACGCATTCGGCCATGCGGCCCAGGATCAGGCCCATGAACAGCGCCTTGTCTTGCGCGTCGCGGATTTCTTCCAGCTCGATGACCACGCGCCGATCGAGCAACTGGTCGAAGTCCATCGAATGCGGCGTGTTCAGCATGCGCCCCTTCACGCCCACCGTGAGATCGGACAGGCGCGCCACCAGCGAGCCGAGGTATTTCTCCTCGAACTCCTTGCCCATGCCCTTGGACTTGATGACGGCATCGAGCTGGTCGATGACATCGCTGAACGTGGGCCAGGCATTGCTGCCGCGCGCAAACGGGTCATCCACAAGCAGGTTGCGGCTTGCCTCCACGTGCCAGCCTTTGGCCTTGTAGGCGTTGTGAATGGCCTCGTTCACGATTTGCGGCATGGCCGCTTCCATCGGAAACACGGCGGTGAGCGTGGCCTTGAGCGTGTCGATATGGCCGGGCAGCATCTGCCGGGGCGAGAGCAGCTCGAAGGGGTTGAGCCGGAACGGCGTGAGGTCTTCGCGGCCCAGGCAGTAGTAATCGATGGGCTGGCCCTGCGCCTGCCCTTGCGCGTGCAGGGCGCGGTATTCGGTTTTGGCCGGTTCGATGACGAGAAAGGGCAGGCCCGAATCCATCAGCAGCTTCAGGCACGTGGTGGTTTTGCCCGCGCCCGTGACGCCGGTGATGAACACGTGGCGGTTCAAGTCGGCCAGCGGCAGATGCACGGGCAGCGGCAATTCGCGGCCGTTTTGCACGATGCGGCCCAGCTCGATGGCCTGCCCGGCTTGGCTGGTGGCGCTTGCGGTGGAAGTGGTGGCAGCCGTGGGGGCCGTGTTCACGGCGAAATCCACGCTTTTGCGCACGCGCAGGCCGGGCAGCTCGCGATCGGGCAGGCCCGCGATCAGGCCCAGTTCTTCGCCATTGAGCCACGCGCCCGCCTGCACGATGCCGCCGGAGCGCCCCGCGCCTGCCAGCAGCGGCAGGCTGTGGAAAGCCGCGTCTTGCGCGCGCACGCGCCCTTGCTCCAGCAAAAGGGGCTGAAGCAAATCACCCAGACCGCGCGGCCGCATGCCCGCAGGCAGGCGATGCGCGCGCAGCGGCGTGAAGCTGGGCTGGTTGCCCTGGAAGATGGCCGCCACGCCACTGGCCAGCCGCTGCCAGGTGCCTTGCACGTCAGCCGCCAGGTAAACGGTGGTGCGATACATGCCCTTGGCCCGACCGCGCCCGAAACGCGGCTCCAGCGTCTCGTCGGCATGCTTGAGCAGGCTTTCCACGTGCTTGTTGGTGCGCTCGTGGTTGCGGGTGTAGCTGCTGCCGTAGCTGCCGCCCTGGGTGTGGGAATGGCTGGTGCCGGTGGCTGTGCTTTTGGATGAGCCTGTGGTCTTGCTTTCGCTTTTGTCGTTGCTTTTTGTCTGGGATGCGCTGTCGGTTTTGCTGGCTCCCTCGCTCTTGCCTTTCGTATCGCTGTTGTTGGTGCCCTCGGTTTTCGTCTCGCTGTCGCCCTTGGTATGGCTGGTCTGAAAACTGAAGTTCTCCGACGACTGCCCCGATTGCCGCAAGTGTTCCGACAGGCGCGAAGCCATCTCGTGCACATCGCGCTGCGCCTGCTCGATTTGCGCCGGACTGCCCGGCTCGGCCACGATGACCAATTGCCACGTGGCGCCCATCAGGCTGTTGGCCAGGCGCTCCATGCCCTGCGCGGTGTCGTCGCTGCCGCCTTGCGCCTCGCCCGCATTGAGCGAAGGCACGCCCGTGACGTAGCCAAAGTGATGCAGCGGCGCGAAAAGCTCATGCAGCGTGCCGCTGTCGTCGCGCACCGTCTCCAGCTGCGCGCCGGGGAAATTGCCCTCGAAGCTGTTTTTCAGCAAGCTGGCGGCCGCTGGCACATCGGCTTCTTCATCCATGCCCGCCACGCCGAAAAACACCCGCACGCCCTGCGGACTGCCCGCCACCACGTAAACACAGGCGCACCCGCTTTGCTGCAAGGTGGAAAACACATTGGCCAGCGACTGGCGGCGCGCGCCCGCCTTGTCCTCGCCAATCTCATGCAGCCGATACAGCCGAAACGGCAAATCCCCCCGCAAAGGCACCGCCAGCGGCAACGCCGCCAAATCCGGCGCACCCGCTGCGGGCAAATCAGCCAAAACCCCTTGCGCAAAGCGCGGCAAGTCCTCCGAAACCCCCTGCGCCGCCTCGCGCAAGGCACGCACATCCTGCGAATCAAAACCAGACCTGGACATGAGTAACTGCAAATGGTGGAAATGAAACACATACGGTAACACATTCAAAAAGAAAACAACTTGCAGTCACGAAAGCGGCGGGGGAGACGGCAGGAAATTCATGAAATGACGCCAAATCGGGCGAAATGACGACAAATAATGAGAAATAACGGCTTGAAAAGCGAAAAAGAAGGCGGAAGACGATGCGGCAGTCTGCCCCGCCTGCCGCCAACGGCCTTTGCCGCATCCATCGAATGAATGGCGGCCTTCGCGCTTCGCGCAAGCCCTTGTTTATTACTACGCTTTTGATAGCGCGATGCGCTTTCATTCAAAGGATTTGTTGCTATCGAAGTTGTAGCAGCTCCTTGCAAATCAATGGGTTAGGCAACATCATCAATGGACCTATCCGGCGGCTGTTGGCAACGGCATTGGCTCGCGAAGGCCGCGCCGGGCATGGAAGCCCGATCTGCGCCTGATTTCGCTCATCTTTTGATAGCGCGATGCGCTTTCATTCAAAGGATTTGTTGCTATCGAAGTTGCAGCAGCGCCTTGCAAATCAATGACTTGCAGAACGCCAGTGATGGGCCGATCCGGGGCGTTTGCCGAGTGCCGTTCATAGGTGGTCAATGGCCTGCCAGCCGCTGCGCATGGCCCCTTCCAGCGTGGCGGGGTAAGGGCCTTGCA
>ERZ773077.2789-NODE-2789-length-11032-cov-3.670584_pt1 | contig 11032 bp, 14 predicted proteins | sample MGYA00580612_ERZ773077 | MGnify/ENA primary metagenome ERZ773077 (study PRJEB29015, sample SAMEA2737971) | human oral metagenome | biome: human oral; feature: human-associated habitat; material: dental | place: China | collected 2021 ...
TCTAAGATAGCAAATGCCTTTAGCGTGTAAGCCTCTACTTGTGCTCTAAGGAAGGTATGACTTTCAGTAGCTATAAAAAGCTCAGTTACACGAGCGATTTTCTCCTCTTCACTCTTAGGTTCAGTGGAATAGAGTGTTAGCAATTCTTGTTTTTGTTCAGGAGTACCTTTCTCTAAAGCCTTGAGATAGAGGAGCGTTTTTTTGTTTTGGAGGATATCTCCTCCTATTTTCTTACCAAAGGAAGCATCGCCAAAGGTATCCAAATAATCGTCTTGTAATTGGTAAGCAATGCCCAAGGCAAGCCCAAAATCATATATTTTTTGCTTATTTTCTTCTGTGGTCTGAGCAATGATTGCTCCCATCTGGAGTGCAGCCCCCACAAGGACAGCTGTTTTGTAAGCAATCATTTTGAGATATTGGTCAGTGGAGACTTGTGCTTGTTGCTCGAAATCCACATCATACTGTTGTCCTTCGCATACTTCAATAGCAGTTTTGCTGAAGATTTTGGCTAATTCTTGAAAAATATTTGGCTCATACTGCTCAAAATACTGATAGGCAAGAATAAGCATAGTATCACCAGAGAGGATTCCTGTATTGAGGTTCCACTTAGTATGTACTGTAGGATGTCCACGCCTAAGAGGTGCTGCATCCATAATATCGTCATGCACCAAGGAGAAGTTGTGAAAAATCTCCACCGCAAGGGCAGCATAGAGTGCTTTGTGGTAATCTGTTCCAAAAATATCTGCACTGAGCATCGTCAGGGTGGGGCGTAGTCGCTTTCCCCCTACATTGAGGATATAATGGATAGGATCATACAAATTTTTTGGTTCTCGCTCCTTCAAGTGCTCTTGCATAAAGGCAACAAACTCATTTTGATAATCAGTAATTAGTTGCATAACTCTTATTGTTTATCATTATCATTATCGTCTACTCCATAGAATTTTACTCCTATTTGGATACGTTCTCTCCCATTGGCCAGACGCCATTGGTTTGTGTCACGCAGTGAATAGGCACAGCCACAATATTCCTGCATATAGAAGTGCTCACGCTTGCTGATTTCCAACATACGGGCAGAACCTCCTTTTTTTCGCCAATTGTGTGTCCAGTAGGTTAGCCCTTCGTACGGGGCAACGGCACGTAAGCCACTATCATTGATTTGGTCAAAATTTTTCCAGCGGGAAATGCCCAAGGAACTGGTAATAGTATCAAAACCATGTTCGTATGCATAGAGAGCGGTGCGCTCAAAACGCATATCAAAGCACATAGTACAACGCTTGCCACGTTCAGGCTCGTATTCCATCCCTTTAGCTCTCTCATACCAATTGTCTACATCATAATCTGCATCTACAATTGGGATACCGAGTTTTTCAGCAAATCGGATATTCTCATTCTTGCGGATTTCGTATTCTTTTTTAGGGTGGATGTTGGGATTATAGAAGAAAATGGTGTACTCAATACCTGAGGCACTGATAGCTTCCATTACTTCCCCTGAACAGGGAGCGCAGCAAGAGTGCAAGAGAAGCTTCTTGCCTCCATTGGGTAAAACTAATTTTTCACGGATCAATTCCATAGGAAATTTCTATATGATAAGGGTTTTTAATCTAAAAAAGACTTTCATGCAGGATGAAAGCCTTTTCTAATCTTCATATTATGAGCAACTATTCTAAATGCTTTACCTAAAGCGAGGCAAAGTTACGATTATTTTCGAGAACGACAATAGCTTTCTTACATTTTCTTTTAAGCGGAGATAGCCTCTACTTCTTTGTTAATTTTCTTAACTAACCCTTGAAGTACTTTTCCAGGAGCAAGTTCAACGAAAGTAGTAGCACCGTCCTGAATCATCTGCTGTACACTTTGTGTCCATTTGACAGGAGCAGTCAGCTGAGCGATAAGATTTTTCTTGATAGTCTCAGGATCGGTCATGGCAGTGGTAGTCACATTCTGATAGATAGGACAAAGCGGTTTTTGAAAAGTGATTTCTCCGATAGCCTTGGCCAGTTCCTCCTCGGCAGGTTTCATCAGAGAAGAGTGGAAAGCTCCTCCTACCGCAAGAATCTGAGCACGCTTGGCACCAGCGGCCTTGAGTGTTTCGCAGGCCTGCTCTACGGCCTCATAGGCACCAGAAATCACCAGTTGCCCTGGGCAGTTATAGTTGGCTGGAGTTACCACGCCCTCGGTATCCTTACAGGTTTGTTCAACTACGGCATCATCTAGGCCTAAGATAGCGGCCATAGTACCACGCTGAAGTTCGCAAGCCTTTTGCATAGCCTCAGCACGCTTGGCTACCAAGCGCAAACCCTGCTCGAAGGTCAGTACGCCACTGGAGACCAAGGCGGAGAACTCTCCTAAGGAGTGCCCAGCGGCCATATCAGGCTTGAAAGCATCGCCCAAGACTTGGCGCTGAATGACAGAGTGCAAAAAGATGGCAGGCTGGGTAACACGTGTTTGCTTTAGCGCCTCTTCATCACCGGCGAACATGACCTCAGTGATAGGGAAGCCCAAAATAGCATTGGCTTCTTCAAAGAGCGATTTGGCAAGGGGACTGCTCTCATATAAGTCCTTTCCCATTCCCACAAACTGGGAACCTTGTCCAGGGAAGATATAAGCTTTTTTCATGTTGTATCTTGAGTTTGTGTATCTCGGGGCAAAGATAAGTTTTTTTCATGAGATGGACAAGCGACAGCCGGTGTAAAATTTCATAAAAATAAATTTGTTCGTTTAATAAAAAGTAGTAAATTTGCACTTTAGAAATCATGCAAGGGCTCTTTTCTATGAAAATATCTGTTATTATCAATACCTACAATGCAGAAAAACATTTGGCTACTGTTTTAGAAACAGCGAAGGATTTTGATGAAGTTGTTATTTGTGATATGCACAGCAGTGATCGAACCATTGCTATAGCAGAACAATATGGGTGCAAAATTGTCTATTGTGAGCGTTATCCCTATGTAGAGCCTGCAAGGAATTTTGCTATTGCTCAGGCACAATATCCATGGGTATTGGTAATAGATGCTGATGAGACCATTCCTACCAAGCTCCGAGAATACCTTTACCAAATTACAGAAAATCCTACCATAGGAGGGGTGTATATTCCTTTTAAAAATTATTTTATAGATCAGTATATGCGTTCGGCTTATCCTGATTTCAAGTTGCGTTTTTTCAAGAAAGCAGGAGCCGATTGGCCTAAAGAAATTCACTCAACAGTAAAGGTACAAGGGGAGGTTGTCAAGATACCACGCCATAGAACAGACTTAGCTTCAGAGCACTTGGCTAATGATTCTGTAACAACCATTCTCAGTAAGAATAATAATTATAGTACTCAAGAGGTGGAACGCCGCAAAGGCAAGCGCATAGGTTGGGGCAAACTGCTCTTTTCTCCTTTCTTCTGGTTTATAAAGTACTATTTTATCAAGAAGGGTTGCTTAGATGGCAAGAGAGGATTTATCTTTGCTGTACTCAAAGCTCAATACAAATTCTCTTGTTTGGCAAAAATATATGAATATCAGCAATTACACCGATGAAAACAACTTTACTCATTACTACCTATAACCGACCAGATGCTTTAGAATTATGCCTGATGAGCGTACTGAGACAGACACATTTACCTGATGAAGTCTTGATTGCTGATGATGGATCAACTGCTGATACAAAAGAACTGATAGATACTTATCGAACAAAATTTCCTATTCCTGTGATACATATTTGGCATGAAGATAAGGGATTTCGCAGAACAGTGATTCTTAATCGAGCTTTTTTAGTGGCTAAAGGAGATTATATTATTCAAGTAGATGGAGATTTAATACTGGGTAGACATTTCATAGCAGATCATATTAATTTTGCTAAGGAAAAGTGTATAGCTAAAGGACGTCGAGTATGTCTTAGCCAGAAGGAAACAGATAGGTTACTTAAGGAAAAGAGTCTCAAGGCTTCTATTTTTCTACAAGGGACAACTATGCGAGAACACGGTATTAGGATACCTTTCTATAATCAGTTGTTTTCTCCTAAAGAAAAAGCAACGGGAGATGGAGTAGGAGGAGGGAATATGGCTTATTGGAAAGCAGATGCTCTTGCTATCAATGGTTATAATATGGATATTCAAGGTTGGGGCCCTGAAGATTGGGAATTTGCTCAACGATTGGTTCATTTTGGTTGCAAACAAAGAAAACTAAAGTTCGGTGCTATACAATTCCATTTGGAACATAATACCTATCCCAAGCAGCCTACAGAGGCTCACTTGCGGATGGTAGAAGAGCTGAAGAAAAATAAAAATATCCGTTGTACAAATGGAGTGGAACAGATAAATAATTTAATTGAGCAAGTAAAAATCTATGAATAATCCACTTATATCTATTATTGTTCCTGTGTATAATGGAGAGACTTATTTGGCACGTTGTCTAGATTCTTTATTGGATCAAACCTATGCTCCCATAGAGATATTAGTGGTTAATGATGGGAGTCAAGACAGAACAGCAGAGATTCTTTCTCAGTATGAGCAATATCCACAAATAAAGGTTTTTTATCAAGAAAATAAAGGACTTTCAGGAGCTAGGAATTTAGGTCTGAAACATTTTGAAGGGGATTTTGTATGTTTTGTAGATAGTGATGATTATGTAACCCCAACCTATTGTGAGGAACTTTATAAAGCACTAATAGATAACAATGCTGATATAAGTGTCTGTCAGTATACACTTATAGATACTAAAGGAAAAGAAATTCCACAAGAGAAAGATAAGAAAGTACAACTATTCTCTCATATAGAGGCTTTAGCTTTACTATTGGAAGATGGACAACTAAAAAGTTATGCTTGGGGGAAACTATTCAAAAAGGAATTATTAGAGAATTTTTCTTTTCCAATGGGAAGAATATTTGAAGACTATGCATCTATGTTTTTTCTTTTTGATAAGGCAACAAAAGTGGTGATGATTAATAACTGTTTATACAATTATATTCAGTACCCTAATAGTCTTTCTAATAAAAAAGGTGGAGAGAAATTTTTTCATTTCTTTTTGGGAGTGATGGAAATGAAAAAGGAGTCTCTTGCGACAGGGTGCCAAGAGACTCCTTTTTGGTCAGGTGAAAACCGAAACCGAAACTACCCCGGGCCTTTTGATACCGGTGGGGGGGTGTAGCAGGAAGCGGTTTCGGCGGGACTTCTATGCGCTGCGCAGATGGTCGCAGGTGCGCTTGACCATATCGACTACGAAGGATCGGTGCGGCTCATCCAACTCGGCAAGCCACGCTGCAATTTTGGTGGCCTGATCGTCCGGCTGGGCGGATGTCTCGGCCAACAACTCGCCAATGCGCACGCGCAGGCAATGGCTGATCTTTTCGAGTGTCTGTAGGGATGGCGTGGTCGCGCCGCGTTTGAAACGGCTGATGGTTTCTGGCTCGACACCAATGCGTTCGGCCAGATCGGCCTGCGTCCATTCCTTGGTCTTGCGCAATGTGGCGATCTGGGTGCCGAGGCGCTGCGCCAAAGGCTTGCCCGGATGCTTCTTCTTGACCATATCTGTTGGGTTTTTTGACAACAGATATGGTTGTTTTTACATGACACTTCGACCAGAATCTGATATGTCTAGGTTGGACATATTGGGTTTGCCTTGGGAAGAAAAATTGCTATCTGGGCCGCTGGCGTGGCGGTTGTCGTCGGCGGTGCGTACTTGCTGGATGCCGTGTATCAGAGCCGCGCGGCGCGCGAGATGCCTGCTGGATCGTCCTCGACGCTGACGCCGGACGATGGCTGGTACACGCCACGGAGTACGGCGCAAAGAACGTTGGATGGGGCGCCGATGTCGGAGTGCGCGTCTTCTCAGTTTTCACCTGCTGAAGCGATGAAACACGCTGCCGACCAAGGCTGGACGTACCAAGTCGTGGATGACAAGGCAAGTGAACCGGCCCAGTTCCTGAGCCTGATCTTGCACGAGCCCAACGGCACCAAACACAACGTCCTGTACTTCCGAGGCAAGAAGTTCTGCGAATTTTTCCTGAACGGGCAAGGCGCCAAGGTTCGGGATGTTGAACGCTACAAATAAATCATGTGCTGCGCGGGCATGGGCCTGCCGGTGCGACATCGAGGGAAAAAATGAACAGCAAGTACATCTTCAATGTCGTTGGGGCACTGGTGCTCTGCATCGTCCTGTTGCCATCGGCATCCATGGCACAGGTTTTCAAGTGCAAGGATGCGTCCGGCAAAACCGCGTACCAAAGCACGCCGTGCGCAGCAGCACAACAGGAGTCGCGCCCCGTCATCCTTGATTCCCCCACGTTGACCGACGAGGAAAAATTCAATGCGGCGGCCTACGCGGCAGGGATGACGCCGAAAGAGGCTAAGCGACTTTTGCAGGGTGGAGCGGCGAGCCCTGACCAACCCATGGTAAGCGCAGGCCAAGTTGATACGGAACGGCTTGCGCAGCAGCGGGCGGCTGATTGCAATCGCCGATACGACAAGTTGGCCAATGATTTGCGAAGCAAGTACGGATCAGCGGGACAGGGCAACCTTTCGCGTCATCTCGTTGATCTCGAACGGGACAGGTCAGCTTGCATTTATGGTCAGGCTGCAGGAGGTGGTAGTCGCAGTCGTGATCTCGGTGGCCCTTCTGGTGGCCCCACCGTTGTGACAGATCAAGGTGCTCGGATGGGGCAATGCCAAGGCTCATGTGCATCTGAGCAGGGCATTTGCATCGGCCAATGTCAAGGAAACGGCATGTGCATTTCTCGCTGCACGTCCAGCCATGCACGCTGTGTCGCTGGCTGCTCGATTCGCTGATCTTGGGTACTGACCACAAGAATCCGATGCTTCTGTTTGAAACGTTCCCAGAAGCATCACTTTTCGCTCGGCACCTGGCCAAACGATCAGCCAAGGTGGTGCGCTTGTGGCCTGATGCTCGCGGATGGCTGGTTGAAAATCTGGCCGCTGAGCGCAAGTCGCATGCTGCAGAATTTTTTGAGGAAGAGGACTATGGGCACTCCGATCCACTCGCCGAAGAAATCGAGTATCAGGAACGGCAACGTTTGATGGACGACCCTAAATTTCCGAACGACGAGGCGTATTCGCTGGACGGAGATTTGAACGAGGATTGGATGCTCGACCATGGCTGATAACGTCAAGCAATCGCGTTTCGTCCACGAGTACGCTGTGGATTGCAATGGCGCGGCGGCTGCGGTGCGGGCTGGTTACTCCCCACGTTCGGCCAAGGTGACGGCGAGTCGGTTGCTAACCAAGGCTAACGTGCAGCGGGCGCTGCGGCAGATTCAGAAAGTAGATGCCGAGCGCTTGGCGCTGAGCCGTGAAGCGGTGATTGATCAGCCAGAGCCCAGCTGTCATGCGGGGGTGAAGCCCCGAGCCTGCAAGACCGCGTGCCAGCTCCTTGATTTCGTCAAGGCTCAGATTGCGTTCCACCGGCGTTTCCTTACCGCCTGCCTGCTTTTTGCTCAACCCCAAAGTGGGGTCGGTTTCGACCAAGCCACGGGCCAGCCCGTGGCGGAACATCTGCCGAAGCGTGGACAGCACCATATTGGCCTTGCGGCGAACCTTGCGATCCAGCAGCTTGTCGATGACCTGAACAATGTGCGGCAGCCTGACGTCCTTGGCCTTCATCTGCCCCAAGATGGGGCGAACATCGTGGTCGTAGATGCTTTCGACGAATGCGCCACCGTCTTTGCGGTGGGCGCTGAGGTAGACGCGCTTCCAGTCTTCGAACAGGTCATTGACCGTCTTTTCCAGTTGTGCCAGTGCCTGACTGGATGTGTTCGCGGCGCGGTCGTTTGCTTCCTTGACCACGGGGTCGATGCCACTTGCCACCATTTGGCGGGCTTCATTGCGGCGTTGGCGAGCCATGGCCAGAGAGGTGTCCGGGTAGTTGCCGCAGTTGTAGCGGCGCTCCTTGCCGCCGAACTGAAAGCGGTAGTAGAAGTTGATGGAGCCGCCTTTGTCGGCGGGCATGACGCGTATCCACAGGCCGTCGCCATCGCCAAGTGTTTTCTCGGAGGGGCCGGGTTTCAGCCCCCGAAGGTGTTTGTCGGTGAGTTTGTTTTCTGCCATTTGGTGCTCCCTTGTCGCCTGCGACTGTCGTCCCCAGCGGTACGGTTAGCGGTACGGTTTGGCAGTTGCAACCGTACCGCCAGCGTTGTTGTCATGCCGCGACGGTCACTCGCACTTCCTCCGTCGCCCGCTTCCGATAGCGTTCAAGGTCAACGCCGCTCAACTCGGGCACCTTCTTGTAATCCACGCTGCCCTGTTTCCAGAACCGCGTGACGGTGACCCCGGCGCCTTGCTCCTTTGGGTGCTGGGCCAACTCGATCAAGGCCTGACGAGCCGATTCCAGCCGTTTAGCGGCCGCATCGGCGTGCTGCTTGGCACCGGTATAGGCTTCGGCGGCCTGCGACCATGCTGCGTCGCTTCGGAGCCACGTATCGCCTTCCGCCAGCGGCGGCGGCACGTCCCGATCCAGAAACGGCTGAAACGCTTCCCAAGCCTCCCGGATGAGGGCCATCAGTGCCTCGTCCCGAGTCACCTCGGTCAGGATGCCTTTGGCTCCGTCGAACACCCACAGGTGGCCCTTCTCGGCGCCCGACACCATCAGTTGATGCTGCACCTGAACGCGGTAGTGCTCCGGCACCTGTCCTTGGCCCACGTCCTGCCACAGGTCGGATCGTGTGCCGCGCATCGGGCACTTGATTTCCAACACCAAGTCGCCGGCCAAGGTCATGCCGTCCAGACTGGCGCTGTAGGCGCCATCCTCGATCACCAGTGGCTGCATCACCAGCCCGGTTTGCTCTTCATAGGCTGCTCGTGCGCTCGACTCCAGTTCGGTGCCGCGCTGCATGGCCTGCGTCACCTTGGCGCTGGCGCGCCCGGTCTTCTCCAGCCACAGCCGGTAGGGTGTGCTCCACGGGCTCAGGCCCATCACTGCTGCCGTTTCCGAGGCATTGCGGCGGCTGCGGCGGTACTCCAGCCATTCGGGGCTGCCTTGTGTGAGTTGAACGATGCGGCTCATGCTGCGGCCCTCCGGTTTTCCAGCGAGCGGATCACGCGCGGCAAGTCGGCCACGGCGATCTGGGCCAAGGAATCGACCCCGAAGTAACGGCACACGCGATCCAGCGACACGCCGGCCTCCATCGCCAGCTTGTACACCTGCGCCTGCTGGCCACGGCTGAGCGTTGCCACGGTCGCACCGGGCTTGGCCGCGTCGTTGGCGGCCTCGCCGGACGGCTGTGGCAGGTCTTCGCCCGCGTAGATGTAGAGCCCCAAGCCATGCAGGGCAATGGCCTTGACCAGACAGCGTTGCAAACTGGTGTTGATATCGAATGCCGTGGGGGCAAGAATGGGGCGGTTGCGGCCATCCAGCACCGGGTGAATCTGGCTCAGGGTAACGCCTTGCACCGTGACGGCCACTTCCACGAACACGTCGGCTTCGGTTGCCAGATAGGGCAGGTCGTTGAAGCGGCGCACTTCCCACGTCGCGGTGGGATCGGCATTCCGCAGTTGCGACACCGCATAGGGCCAGCTGAGATAGGCAAAGCCGCCCTTTCGCTCGATGTGCTCGGATACGTTGATCGCCGCCAGGCGGGCGAAGTAGTTGATGGATTCGGTCATGTTGATCTCCATAGGGTAAACAAATACGCCCGCCGCTCCTGCTGGAGCCACGGGCGCGAGGGGTGGATGAAGGTGGTTCAGGCGGCCATCGCCATGGCCTGTGGGTCGGGGGCGGCTTCCGACGTGCACAGCACGAAGTCGGCGGCCTTCTGCGCCATGGACGCAGCGGTGAAGACCAAGCGCTTGTCATGGCGCAAGGCTTCCAGCCAGTGGGCGATGTAGCCCGCGTGCTGAAGCTCGGCATCGATGCCGCAGTGGCCGCACAGAAACGCGGCGCCCATCTCGGCGACCAGTTCCTCGAAGGCGTAGGCCGTGAGGTGCTGGCGGCTCTGCATGGGGCGGTTGCAGCGGGAGGCATGACCTGTCCAGTACGTCAACTCGTGCAGGGCCACGCCGTAGTAGCCGGTGGCTTGCGGGAACGCGCTGCGCAGTGGCAACTGGATCACGTCGTCGGAAGGCCGGTAGAACGCCTGATCGCCACCATGGCGAATGACGGCGCCCGAAGCGGCCAACAGGCGTTCGGCTTCCGCCACCGGGCTCCAGTCGGGAGTCGGTTCAGGCTGCGCCAACGCTGGCGGCAAGTCCTCTATCTGATCGGCGTTGAAGACCGTGAACGAGCGCAGCATGGGCACGACCTTGGCTGTGGGGGCGTCGTTGGCGGCGCAGGATCGCCCGGCCTCATCGACTTCCAGCATCTTGAAGAAGACGATGGGTGTGCCGGTTTCGCCCCGGCGCACGTGGGCACCCAGCATGCGTGCTTGCTGGTAGGTCAGCCAGCGATTGCGTCGGTAGCCCTCGTGCATGGCGGTCATGTTGAGCAACAGGGTGTTGATGCCGCGATACAGGCGTCCGGTGCTCAGGTTGGCGGGCATGGCGCCGCCCGGTTCCGGCTTCCATGGAAACTGCCACGGGATGGCACCGGATTCGAGGGCGCCGATGATGCGTTCGGTGATGGATTGGTACAGGTCGGTCATGAGGGTGCTCCAGAAACGTCGAAGCCCGCACGTGGCGGGCTCCGATGGGTGAGGAAAGGGGGAAATCAACTACACCGGGTCACACATGCAGGCGAAGCAGGCCGGGCGTGTACTGGCCGCGTTTGATGTAGCCGAAGCAGCGTTTGGCGATGGTGGTGCCGGCGCTGGTCAGCAGACCGGCGAAGGTGGCCGCCATGACACCGGAGAAGCTGCCCCAATGGATGGCGAGCGTGAGCGTCGTGACGCCGATGTCCAGCCACACGTCGTGGCCGAGCATGCGCAGCATGGTGCGCCGCCCGAGTTTGATGAAGATGAAGACGAGACCGAGAAAGATGGCAAAGCCGGTTGCGAACATGGTGAGAACTCCCGAAGTGGAAAGTGAATCCCAACCCGGATGGGCTGGCGCGGGGCGAGTGGATCGGTCGGGCGCGGTGGCCTTGCGATCCTTACGAAGTTGCCGAGG
>ERZ773077.2790-NODE-2790-length-11031-cov-5.111698_pt1 | contig 11031 bp, 9 predicted proteins | sample MGYA00580612_ERZ773077 | MGnify/ENA primary metagenome ERZ773077 (study PRJEB29015, sample SAMEA2737971) | human oral metagenome | biome: human oral; feature: human-associated habitat; material: dental | place: China | collected 2021 ...
ATAGAAATATAATAAATATAGGTTATAAAATAAAATTTAGGAGGTTATACAGTGAATGAGAGAATAGAATTTTTAAAAAAAGAACTGTTTAGAAATAAAAGAGAAATATCAATTGAAAGAGCAGTTCTTTACACTGAAAGCCATAAGCAGACAGAAAATTTACCTGAAATAATTAGGCGTGCAAAAGCTACAGAAAATATTTTAAAAAAGATGGAAATAGGAATTAGAGAAAAAGAAATTATAGCAGGAAATAGAACAATAAAACCAAGAGCAGGTATTATCTCTCCTGAGATGGACCCCTATTGGATATTAAAGGAAATAGATACAATAGATACAAGACCTCAAGATAGATTTATATTTAAAGAAGATGACAAAAAGATTTTTTTAGAAGAGTTATATGCTTATTGGGAAAAAAAATCTTTGAAAGATTCTCTAAATGGAGTAATACCTCCATATATAAGGGAAGCTGTAAATGAAAAAATAGTTAACCTAAATCAGACAGATAAAGGTCAGGGGCATATAATTCCTGATTTTGAGACAGTATTACAAAAAGGTTATAGAAATATAAAGGAAGAATTAGAGAAAAAATTGAAAAAAGATTCTGAAAATGACTTTTTCAAAGCTTCCCTAGTAGTATTAAATGCAACTATAGAACATATTAGAAGATATGAAAAACTGGCAAAGGAATTAGCAGAAAAAGAAAATGATCTAGATAGAAAATGTGAACTGGAAATAATTAGTAGAGTGTCAGGTAAAATAGCAACTGAACCAGCTGAAACATTTTTAGAAGCCCTTCAGCTGCTTTGGTATACAAGTATAGTTTTACAGATGGAATCAAATGCAAGTTCAATTTCCCTTGGAAGAATAGACCAGTATCTGTATCCTTACTATAAAAAAGATATTGAAAAAGGAGAAAGTAAAGAAAAATTAAAAGAATATCTTGAAGCATTTTATATAAAAACAAATGATGTTGTACTGCTTAGAAGTGAACACAGTGCAAAATTTTTTGCAGGATTTCCTTCAGGATATACAGCTCTTCTAGGTGGACTGTCAATATATGGGCAATCAGCAGTTAATGAACTTTCCTATCTATGTTTAGAAGCCTATCAGGATATAAGGCTGCCTCAACCTAATTTAGGAGTTAGAGTAAATGAAATAGAACCCAAAAAATTTATTAAAAAAACATGTGAAACAATAGCTTTAGGAACAGGAATACCACAACTATTTAACGATGAAGTTGTAATTCCATCCTTTTTATCAAGAGGAGTTTCTCTTGAAGATGCAAGAGACTATTCTGTAGTAGGTTGTGTAGAACTTTCAATTCCTGGTAAAACTTATGGTTTACATGATATCGCAATGTTAAATATTTTAAAAATAATGGAAAAAGTATTATATAGCAATGAATCAGAAATGGATTTGAGTTTAGAAAAGATTATTGAAAAAATCAAGGAAGCTATTTCGCATTACGTAAAATTGATGGCTGAAGGGAGTAATATTGTTGATGAAGGACATGAGAAATATGCTCCTGTTCCTTTGTTATCAACATTGGTTAAAGATTCTTTAGAAAAAGGAAAAGACATAACATCAGGTGGGGCAAGATATAATTTTTCTGGAGTGCAGGGAATTGGACTACCAAATTTATGTGATTCATTAATGATAATAAAAAAATTTATTTTTAATAATAAAAAATATACATATAAAGAATTAATGGAAGCTCTTAGAAACAATTACGAAGGGAAATACAGTGCCATAAGAGAAGAATTTGTAAACGATGAAACAAAATATGGAAATGACATTGATGAAGTTGATAACATAAGTGCTGAAATATTAAGATATTATTGTAAAGAAGTGGAAAAATATTCAAATCCGAGAGGTGGAAAATTTATTCCAGGGTCATATACTGTTTCTGCACATATTCCATTAGGAGAAGTAGTAGGAGCCACACCTGACGGAAGATATTCAGGAGAACAATTAGCAGATGGAGGACTTTCTCCTATGTTTGGTAGAGATATATTTGGACCGACAGCAGTACTTAAAAGTTTAAGTAAATTAGATAATATTTTACTTACAAATGGAAGTCTATTAAATGTAAAATTGAATCCTAGTGCAGTAAACACTGATGAAGGAATAAATAAATTTGTAGATTTTATATATGCTTATATGAAATTAAAACTTACACATATTCAATTTAATGTAATTGGTGTGGAGACGTTAAAAAAAGCTCAGTTGGAACCAGAAAAATACGGTAATTTAGTAGTAAGAGTTGCAGGATATAGTGCTTTCTTTACTGAGCTCAATAAAAAAATACAGGATGATATTATTCATAGAACTGAGCATCAGTTGTAATAATCGGAGAATAAAATATAGAAAAAGAGAGGTGTACTATGTTTTAATATGGAAAATCTAAAAAAAAAAGGACTGATATTTAATATACAGAGATATTCTTTAAATGATGGAAACGGAATAAGGACAATAGTATTTTTTAAAGGTTGCCCGCTCAGATGTCCATGGTGTTCTAATCCTGAATCTCAAAGTATGGAAATAGAAGAAATGAAAAGTAATATAAATAAAAATATAAAAACAGTTGGTAAATGGTATACTATTGATGAAGTAATAAAAGAAGACGTAGATACTTACCCTATTTTTAAAGGGGTATGCGATACCGCTACTACTAAACCTACTCAAAAAGAATGCTTTGAGAAAACTTTTGCAGCTCTCTTTGAAGAACGCTTGCGAAAAGACCCTTACGAAGTGTCTGAACCTATTAAAGATAGTGTTATTCTCAACATAAAAGTAGATAATATTGGAAAAATAGTGCTCATAGATATCAAAGCTGATGAGAAAACTAAAGAACTACTCAGTACCGAAAACGAAAGTTTTGAAGATTCTTTGCGCGCTAATCTATCAATGTTGTCTGATAATGATGCCATTGCCCCTGCTACTAAAAACGGACAAAATGTGAGTACTCAATTTGAACTCCCTATTAAAATTAATGTTAAATAATCTGTAGTAGCTTTTGGAACGTATTATTTTAGGTATCGACCCTGGTACTACTATTATGGGCTTTGGACTTATTCAGGTGGAAAGAGATACTATGAAACTCTTACAACTGAATGAACTTCAACTCAGTAAATACAGTAATCACTACTTAAAACTAAGTGTGATTTTCAATCGTACTTTAGAACTAATTGACACTTACAAACCCGATGAATTAGCTATTGAAGCACCTTTCTTTGGTAAAAACGTTCAATCAATGTTGAAATTAGGGAGAGCTCAAGGAGTAGCGATGGCAGCAGGTTTATCGCGCGAAATTCCTATTACTGAATACGAACCTAAAAAGGTAAAAATGGCTATTACGGGCAATGGTAGTGCTTCTAAGGAACAAGTAGCCAAAATGCTTCAACAACTTCTAAACATAAAAGAACTTCCCAAACACTTCGATGCAACTGATGGATTAGCTGTAGCTGTTTGTCACTTTTTTAATGGTGGTAAGGCACAAAAACAGCAAAGCTATAGTGGTTGGGATGCTTTTGTAAAACAAAACCAAGACCGTATAGGTTAAAAAAACACTTCACTTTGTATAGCTTATACATTCATATTCCTTTTTGTAGGCGTGCTTGTCATTATTGTGATTTCCATTTTTCAACTACTCTAAAAAGAAAAGGAGAAATGGTGAATGCCCTTTGTAAGGAACTCATTTTGCGCAAGGATGAAGCTATAAATAGTGAATTACAAACAGTCTACTTAGGAGGAGGGACACCCAGTATCCTTTCGTATGACGAATTACAACAACTTTTTCATACAATCTTCACATATTACAAGGTAAGTCCCTCAGCCGAAATTACCTTGGAAGCTAATCCTGATGACTTTTTTAGAGAATCCTCTCCCCAACAAATATTAGAACAATTACGCTCTTTGGGTATCAATAGACTAAGTATAGGAGTACAATCGTTTTTTGAAGAGGACTTACAATTGATGAACAGAGTACATAGTGTAGCTCAAGTAGAAACTTTATTGCAGATAACTCCACAATATTTTGATAACATTACTATTGATTTAATTTATGGCATTCCTCGAATGAGTAAGGAACGTTGGCAGGAGAATATCAATAAGGCGCTGTCTTTTGATATTCCACATATCTCAGCCTATGCTCTTACAGTAGAAGAAAAAACAGCTTTACACAAGTTTATAGCTACGGGGAAAATACCACCTATAAACGATGAGCAAGCCTATACACACTTTCAAATACTGATAGACACTCTTGAAAAAGAAGGGTTTATACAATATGAGTTTTCAAATTTTGGTAAAGAGGGGTATTTTAGTAAGAATAACACAGCGTATTGGTTTGGCAAACCTTATATGGGAATAGGTCCTTCAGCTCATAGTTTTAATGGAAAAGAACGCAGTTGGAATATTACTCATAACATTAAGTATATACAACAGATACAGCAGGGAATATTACCTCAGGAAAAAGAAGAACTTACCCTCAACAACCGATATAACGAACTCATCATTACACGTATACGCACAATGGTAGGAATTGATTTAGAAGAAGTGAGAATAGTATTTGGGGATGATTACCGTCAATATTTATTACAACAAGCACAGAAGTACCTTGCCGATGAGCTTTTAACAATAGAAGAAAACCACCTGAAAGTAACGCGCAAGGGTAAGTTTCTTTCAGATGGTATAGCTTCCGATTTATTTAGGGTGGATGACCTCATCTAAGGCTTTAAAGGTAACATTTTGGTTGCCATCAATGTGATATTCCAAAAGCAGGTCGCCCCACAATTCACCATCAGTAAATTCACAAATCACCCATTTTTCATTGAGTATTCTTATCTTATTAAATAAGAATTTACCGTTAGACTCTGATTTGATATAAGGGTTATGATCCTTTACATTCATTTCCATTAGCGCATTCATAACAATTTGTGAAGGATTGTCAATTTTTAAATCTTCAAAATATTGTTGTGCTAATTCATTAGTTTCAAGACTGAAATTCAATGCTTCAAGGCGTTGTTCGTCAATCTTTTTGATAGAATCAGTAAGTTTTGAAATCTTTTCAGCCGATTCCTTTAATGCTGTGGCACTTTCATTGTTCGTTGAGTTACAACTTGCCAAAACAGCAGTTCCTAAGAGTGTAATAAAAAAATGTTTATTCATTATGATAAGGTTTTTGTTCGCTTAGTTTGAGTACCTTCACTTTGGAGTTCTTGCGGAGATAAGAGTGTAAAAGGTGTCGGTTGAGTAAAGAATTGGCTAAAGGAGTGATAAGGGTTTCTAAAATAGAACGTTGTGTGAGTTGGTAGTTCAGATTTAAAAATCCATACCCTTTGATATTGCCATCTATTACTAAAATCATACTTTTTTCACCTACTACTCTGCCTTTATCTACAATTGCTACATCTTCATTTTGTAGTCCGTATTTAGCAAAAATCTCTTTAACTCGTTTATTATATATTTCAGGAGATTCGTTATTGAAATCTACTTCGTTGAGTTGAAATTCTTTTTCTATGCGCTTCAAAAAAAACAATCCTTCTTTTAGTGTTTCAAAAGTAGTGATAAAATTGTTTTGCGATTGCAATAATTCTATAGAAAAACAGAGGTATCCTCTTTTGTTGTAATGAGAGGTAAGTATATAGTTGATATTCTTTAATTTATCAATACTCCGGTTGTTGCATTTAGGATTGTTAAGTTGTATAAGTTCTAATTCTTTAAGGGTTGCGATGAGTTCATTTCCCATTTCTTCATAAGTTACTTTATAAGTATGGCGCTGCAAATATCTATCGCGTTTAGAGGGAGAGGTGAGCAATTGGTTCACCCGCCCTTTAATATTTTTATGTTTTCCTACATAGATAATTTTACCTTCTTCGTTGTGGATATAGAATACGCCTAAGGTTTCAGGGAGTGCATCGAGTATTTTTAGGTGTCGTGAAGCCATTTCTAAACGCACATCATTCTTCACTGAAGCGGTGATAATACTCTTTTTAGTGTCTTTTTCAAGTAAATATTTAAAAAGATTGAGGGTAGCCATAGCATCGCCTGAAGCACGATGGCGTTCACTCATTGGGATACCTAAAGAACGCACCAATTTTCCTAAGCTATACGATTCTTTATCAGGAATGAGTTGTTGTGAGAGTTCTACTGTACAGAGTGTTGTTTTGATGTACTCATATCCTAAACGGCGAAATTCGGTTTGCAAAATGCGATAATCAAAGGCGGCATTATGCCCAACAATAATACATCCCTCTGTTATCTCCACTATGCGTTTGGCTATCTCATAAAACTTTGGAGCATTGCGCAACATCTTGTTGTTGATGCCTGTAAGTTTAGTAACATAGTCTTGTATAGGGCGTTCGGGATTGATAAGAGAGATAAACTGATCGGTAATAGTATGTCCATCAAATTGATAAATAGCAATTTCGGTAATACCTTCTTCATCGTATTTACCTCCCGTAGTTTCTATGTCGAGTATTGCGTACAAATGTTTAAGTGTTAGGGATTAGACATTTAGTCATTAGTAAATGAAAAAAAGCAAAGAGAAAGGCATACTTTACTCTTTGCTTTTATGTTGTTCATCAATTTTCTTTTAGCGAACTTCTTTAATACGGGCTTTTTTACCTGTAAGTCCTCTAAAGTAATAGATGCGAGCACGTCTAACTTTACCTTTTTTGTTTACTTCAATTTTTTGAAGGGCAGGCATATTGATAGGGAAGATACGTTCTACCCCTACTGTACCAGACATTTTGCGAATGGTAAATGTAGCTGTTACGCCGTGACCTTTGCGTTGTATTACAACACCTTTAAAAAACTGAGTACGTTTTTTGTCCCCCTCTTTAATTTCATAATACACAGTGATAGTATCACCTGCTGAAAATTCTGGGAATTCTTTTTTCTCAATAAAGTTGTCTTGTACGTACTTTAATAATGGTTCCATAAAAAATATAAAATAATTATGTTATCATTGGGCAACATTCACGACTCTCGCCAGAGGTTACTCCAAATCGGGGGCAAAGGTACTATTTTTTTTTGAATTAGCAAGTTTTTTCGTACTTTTGTCGCCTCACTAATAAACAATTATGACTTTTAATAAACTATTTCTTATTATTTTAGGAGTGATCCCTTTGATAGCAAAAGCTCAATTTCAGTCTCTTTTTGCCGATGCTAAAGACTATAAGGGGAAAGTAAAAACTATACAAACAGAACTCCTCAAAATTGATAGTTCAGTAAATAAAAATCTGTATAAATTTACCCATCATTATGATAAAGAAGGATATTTGTTAGAAAGAGTATTTTATGATGAAAGTAAAAACACTTATACTATACATCATTATACTCATAACAAAAAAGCTCGTAGTGTGAGAGATGAGGAGTACAGTGAAAATGAACTGAAAGAAATAACTATAAGTTTTTACAATAAAAAGGATTTAATCACTAAAGTAATATATTATGATGATGTGAAAAATCTAAAGAAAAGGACTGAAAACGAATACCACTCTTATGGTAAGTTTAAAAGTATTTTTGAATACAATGCAAGCGGCAAATTGTACAGAAAAGAAGTTTATCGATACGATAAAAAAGGTAATCTCACTGAAGATGCTATATTTGAGGGCGGTAAGAAGAAAATTATAGAAAGTAATGTTTATCAATATAATAGGAAAGGTAATATATTAGTGCAAAAGCAATATTTAAATACTCTACAATATTATACTACCTATGTTTTCACGTATGATGCTAAAGGCAAAGGCATCAGATGTGATAGTACCTCAGAATCTTTCAAAAATTATACTTTGTATTCCTATCCTAACACAGGCGAAACTTTAGAACAATTCTTTAATGAAAAAGGAGAATTGCTACAGAGTATTCATACCATTAAGGATACAGAGGGCAGAATCCTCAAGAAAACAAAAGAAGATTTTATGAATACTAATGCCTTTTGTACAGAAGAAGTATATGATGATTCTCATAATACCTATACCTATAAACAATATAAAAACGATACAATAATCTATTCATATACTAAACAATACAATGATAAGAATAAATTAGTACAATACATTTATACCAATAGAAATAATAAAACAAGCATTGAAAACCACACATACTCTTATGATATTATAGGAAATTTGGTTGAAGAAGTTGTAACCGATGAAAATAATCGATTGTTGTACATCGAAAAAACAAATATCACTTACTATGAATAAGAAAAATACAATATATATGAGCGATACTATTGTTGCTTTAGCAACTGCTTCGGGAATAGGAGCTATTGCTGTTATTCGATTATCAGGTGCCGATGCTATAGAGATAGCCGACCGAATATTCAAGAGCTATAGCAAAAAACCTTTAATCAACGCTCCCTCCCACACAGTACATTTAGGAACTTTAGAAGCTAAAAACCAAGTAATTGATGAGTGTTTAGCTACTATTTTCAAAGGTACAAAATCATATACAGGAGAACCCGTAGTAGAGTTTTCTTGTCACGGAAGTAATTATATTGTAGAAGAAGTTATTAAATTGTGTTTAGCCAATGGCGCTCGTTTGGCTGAAGCAGGAGAATTCACTAAACGCGCTTTCTTAAATGGCAAATTAGCACTCAATCAAGCAGAAGCGGTAGCCGACCTTATAGCTTCTGATAGTAAAGCCTCTCATCAAGTAGCTTTGCAACAAATGCGTGGAGGCTTTACTTCTGAAATAGAAGCATTACGACAAGAATTACTCAATTTTGCCTCACTAATAGAGCTTGAGTTAGATTTTTCGGAAGAAGATGTAGAATTTGCTGATAGAAGTCAGTTTAAAAACCTTTTAAAAACTATTAAAACTACGTTATCATCACTTATCCAATCGTTTTCAGTAGGAAATGTTTTGAAAAATGGTATTCCTGTGGCGATTGTAGGAAAACCCAATGCTGGTAAATCAACTTTGCTCAATGCTTTACTAAATGAAGAGCGTGCTATTGTATCGGATATTGCAGGCACAACTCGTGATACGATTGAAGAAACCTTGCATATAGGAGGTATTGCTTTTCGTTTTATTGATACTGCAGGTATTCGCGACACACAAGACCAAATAGAAGCAATAGGGGTACAAAAAGCCAAAGAAAAAATAGAAAAAGCCTCAGTGATATTATTTCTATTTGATAACAAAGATAATACAGTGAGTGAAATTACTACTTTTGTAAAGGAAAACTACCGAGAGGGTGCTAAATATGTTTTACTACACAACAAAACAGACTTATCACTAGAAGAAACTACTGCTTTTGATGATGAGATTCTACAATCTCTCAAAGGCTATACTGATACTTTATTAAGAATATCAGCTAAAGAAGGGCAAAACATCACTGAGTTAAAAAACTTTCTCGCTGATTATGCCCAAACGCTTAGTCATATTGGCAAAGCAACTGTAGTAACGAATATCCGCCATTACGAAGCTCTTTCCAACGCCTTACAAGCTATTGAAAAAGTAGAAGAAGGAATGCAAATGCATTTATCGGGTGATTTATTAGCCATTGATATACGCGAAACACTTTATCATTTAGGCAGTATCACTGGAGAAGTAAGTAATGAGGAGGTCTTAGGAAACATATTTTCCCGCTTCTGTATCGGGAAATAGATCCCTAAATAAGAAAAAAAGGGGTCTTTAGTTTTCTTTAATTATTAGATGAGCGGAACCTTCAGCGAAGGATAAGCGAAGAATTAAAAAATACAGCTGTTAAAAATTTTGTAATATCACAAAATAACACTACTTTTGTCCCATCATTTTAAAAGAGAAGTATATAGAACAGAAAAATTATTTTTTAACATAAAGACATATTAGCGTTTAGCTATTATTCAGATTTATCAAAATCGCCAATTTTGTACACCTACTGAATAATAAGTAAAAACGCTCACGCTTCGGCGTGGGCTGTACTTATTAGAGTGTGGGTGTTTGGCGATACCTGAAACAAATAAGATTAAGTTATACAGTCCCACGCTTTTTTATTTTATATTACTAACCGCTTTTAGGGGCTGAAAAGCATTCAAAAACTATCTTTTTTAGCTTATGAAAGCATTAAAAATCTTCTTGACTTTGTTTTGTATGGGAGTCATTGTGAGCTGTTCTAAAGATGAACCTGCACCAGCTCCAGCAAAAGAACAACCTACACCTCAACAAACTAATTTTCCTACAGTTAAAAGCTTTTCTGCACAAGAGGTTACTGTAGGAGATATTATTACCATTGAAGGAGAGAACTTCAATCCTTCACAGACCTACACAATTACTTTTAATGGAGTAAAAGGAACTATCAAAGAAGTAACCCCCAATCATTTAAAAGTAGAAATTCCTGAAGAATCTACATCAGGAGAAGTTATCCTATCTTCCAATCAAACTTCTAAGAGTATAGGTCGCCTAACTATTCTTCCTAAACCAAGTGTTTTATATGCTTATGATTTGCGTAATCATAAAATCGTAAAATTAGACCTTCAAACAGGTAAAGAATTAGAAACCATTGCTGAAATAGGTAAGGAATACTTGGGAAGAGGTATTTACTACTTAAAGAGTACTAATGAAATTATAGGCATACAATCAGGAAATTCAGGACATTATTTATTCAAACTTAATGTAACTACAAAAGAGATTGTAAGGTTACCTTGCAATCTTTATGAGAAGCTCATAATAGCTAATAATGAACCGTATGCTTATGATTTGCGCAACCATAAAATTGTAAAATTAGACCTTCAAACAGGTAAAGAGATAGAAACTATTGCTGAGGTAGGGAATGATTATTTAAGTCATATTCGCTTCTCTAAAAGTACCAATGAGATTATTGGAGAACAAACAAAATATAACGAAAAAATGTTTAAGAATGACTATTCTTTTTTCAGACTTAATTTGACAACAAAACAGATTGTAAAAGCACCCTCTAATGGATATGAAAGACTTATAGTAGCTAATGATGAGTTATATGCTTATGATTTGCGTAATCGTAAAATTGTAAAGTTAGACCTATCAACAGGCAAAGAATTAGAGACTATCGTAGAAACAGGAAAG
>ERZ773077.2791-NODE-2791-length-11031-cov-3.084001_pt1 | contig 11031 bp, 9 predicted proteins | sample MGYA00580612_ERZ773077 | MGnify/ENA primary metagenome ERZ773077 (study PRJEB29015, sample SAMEA2737971) | human oral metagenome | biome: human oral; feature: human-associated habitat; material: dental | place: China | collected 2021 ...
TGCATCCAGGCATTGGCTATGAGGATCCATACGGCCGAGATGGTCGCACCGACGATGGTGAGCCAGGAGGAGGCTAGGTGGAAGCCCTTGCTGACCTTGCCCCAGCCGAAGAACATCACAGCGATGAAGGTCGACTCCATGAAGAAGGCGAGGATCCCTTCGATAGCTAGAGGTGCGCCGAAGATATCGCCGACGAACCAGCTGTAGTTCGACCAGTTGGTACCGAACTGGAATTCGAGGATGATCCCAGTGGCGACCCCGATGGCGAAGTTGATCCCGAAGAGCTTCTGCCAGAACTGGGCCGACTTCTTCCAGAACTCGTCACCGCTACGATAGTACTTCGTCTCCGCCAGCGACATGATGACGCCGAGACCTAGGGTCAGCGGGACGAAGAGCCAGTGATACATGGCCGTCAGCGCAAATTGCGCTCGTGACCAAGAGACTAATGATTCTACATCCATGTGTAACTAGTTATTTATACTTGTGAATTGTATCCGTATTAAGTGAGGCTCTAGCCTAGTGAGGGAGCGTGTCCCCAGGTGCTCGGCGGTCGAGGAGTTCGCTTCCGACGAACTCCGACTTATCGATATGCTGCTCCTGAGCCTGCTGCTTCACGTGATTGGGGAAGAAGAAGACTCTCAGGATGGCGAACATGATGAAGAGCTTGAGTGCGATGATGAGCCAGAGCTTCTTACTCGTAGGTGTGAGGCCACGGAAGCCATCTCGGTAGAAGCGATAGGCACGCACGAAAGGATTTGGTCGAGGTGTCTCAGTCGGCATGAGGTCGATGAGGTTATGTGAGTTGGAGCGTTACTACTGTATTTATCTGTCAGGCGCAAAGATAGGAATAAACTAGGGACTATAAGCGGATTTTTGGCAGGATAACAGGGAAGTTACCCCTTTTATGTCAATAGGTTTTGTCTATGGTGTGATTTATGAGATTTATTCATCGCTTGTTGATCCTACTGATTTCCTAGCTTTAGGGGTGTATTATCCTCTTAGGATAAGTTTCACTACAGAGGTGTTATTCCTCGCCTCTACTTTTTTCGCTCATGATCTCTCTAGACTAGCCATTCATGCCTCCCTCTAGGGACCCATTCATGGGGCGCTTCGGTACCCCATGCATGGGTCACCCGAGGACCCCATGAATGGGTAGGTAGAGGAGGGGAGGGATGCCTCGTGGAGGAAGCGCTACCTAGATGCTCAGCAAGTGTAAACGGAGTCTAGGGCAAAGGCTATCCGTGGAAATTGACTTATTTTTGTTTAGGCTCTAGAGCCTGAACTCTCTAAGATACAGCATGGCAAGAATAATGACCAAGACCGGGGATCGGGGTACCACAGGTATTTTCGGTGGCGAACGTGTCCCCAAAGATGATATACGTATCGAGGCCAACGGTACGATGGATGAGCTGAACGCTCATCTAGGACTCATCCGCTCCCACCTCGCTATGGACGACCCGAGACACCGATTTTTCGGAGAGGTGCAGATGCGTATCATGCAGGCTATGAGCCTCATCGCTACACGCAGTGAGCGGAGGGAGGAGAACCCTAATCACTTCGAGCTATCGTGGGTTGAGGATCTGGAGGCTGAGACAGCCCGCCTGATGAAGGAGATCCCCGAGAATGGCTTCTTCATCCTCCCTGGAGGGACGCCTCTCTCGGCTGAGATCCAGCTAGCACGCACCGTCGCCCGCCGTGCTGAGCGACGCCTCTGGACGCTGGACCGCCTTGACCCTCTACCCGAGGGCTTGATCCCCTGGGTCAATCGCATGAGTGACTGGCTCTTCGTCTCGGCTAAGTGGGAGATGAACCAGCAGGGCTGGCCCGAGGAGCGCTGGCAAGCCTTCAGCTACAAACGTAAGCGTAAGAAGGAAGATGAGTAGCACGAAGTATAGAGAACTCGCCCCGCTGATGTTCGTCGGCACGGGGAGCGATGTCGGCAAGAGCATCCTCACTGCAGGCTTCTGTCGTATCTTCCTACAGGACGGCTATCGGCCTGCTCCATTCAAGGCGCAGAACATGGCCCTCAATTCCTTCGTCACCGAGGAGGGCCTTGAGCTCGGACGTGCCCAGGCCGTGCAGGCCGAGGCGGCTGGGATACCCTGCCATACGGATATGAACCCTGTCCTCTTGAAGCCAAGTTCGGATAAGACCTCGCAGGTGATCCTGCATGGTCGCCCCATAGGCAATAAGGATGCCTACCAGTACTTCCGTACCGTCGGGCGTGGCGAACTACGAGGGGAGGTGCACGCCGCCTTCGACCGTCTCAGGGCTCGCTACAGCCCCATCGTACTAGAGGGGGCGGGGAGTATCTCCGAACTTAACCTCCAGGATTCGGACATCGTCAATATGCCGATGGCAGCCTACGCCGGTGCTCGGGTCATCCTCGTTGCCGACATCGATCGGGGGGGAGTCTTCGCCTCGGTCTACGGCTCAGTGATGCTTCAGAAGCCCGAGTATCGTAGCCTCATCGCTGGGGTGATCATCAATAAGTTCAGAGGCGACCTCCGACTCTTTGACGAGGGACGCAAGCTCCTCGAGGAGCTCTGTGGAGTACCCGTCCTCGGGGTCGTCCCCTACCTCACGGACGTACATATCGAGGAGGAAGATTCGGTAGCGCTCTCTCGTCGTGCCTTCTCCTCCCAGCAGGGCAAGGTGAATATCGCCGTCGTCCTCCTACGCTACATCTCTAACTATACTGACTTCGCCCGTCTGGAGCAGGATGAGCGTATCCACCTCTTCTATACCAACAATGTCGAGGAGCTCCAGAGTGCAGACATCATCATCGTCCCAGGGAGCAAGAGTACCCTCTCCGACCTCTACGAGCTACGGCGCAATGGCGTAGCTCAGGCGATCGTCCGTGCTCATCGGGCGGGGAAGACCATCCTCGGTATCTGTGGGGGCTATCAGATCCTCGGGCAGGAGGTCATAGATCCCCAGGGAGTCGAGGGTGAGCTCCAGCGCCTCCCCGGCCTAGGGCTCCTACCCATCACGACTGAGATGGCAGCCGAGAAGGTCACGACACAGGCCAGCTTCACCCTCCTCGATGATCCTACGCCCTGCACAGGCTACGAGATCCATATGGGACAGAGTCGGGTCGTCGAGGGCTTTGATCCCTCGCCCCTAGTACGTATGGCTGATGGCCGTGAGGAGGGATATCTGGCGGGTACCCACTGCATGGGTACTTACCTACATGGTATCCTAGACAATACCGTCTTCGTCGACTATCTGCTTCGCCCCTTCGCAGACCGTATCCAAGACTCGGGAGTGGGCTGGGACTACGAAGCCTTCAAGCAGGAGCAATACGATCGTCTGGCCGAGCATCTCCGTGAGCATGTAGACCTCGAGCGTATCTACCAGATCATGAGCGTATGAGGAACGGACATGGAGACGACCTTCATCGCTATGAGGGGATCAAGGCGAACTTTAGTTCGAATGTGACGAGCCTGACTTCGGCAGACGACCTTCGTGCCTATCTGAGGGAGCAGATCGACTGCATCGCCTCGTACCCTGACCCTACGGCCTCGTCCCTAGCTCGGGCACTCGCCTCACACCATGGACTCTCGGAGGATGAAGTCCTCGTGACCAGTGGAGCTACCGAGGCGATCTACCTGCTGGCACAGACCTACCGCTCGAGGACGCACTACTATGGCCCTCACCCTACCTTCAGCGAATATCGTGATGCGGGAGGGCTCTTTGCCCAGGAGCAGTGTCAGCTCACGGAGCTTGACCCCCAGGAGCATCAGCGCCCGGGACTCTACTGGCTTTGCTCCCCCAATAACCCCACGGGTGAGGTCTATCCCCTCGCTGAGCTCCAGCGACTCTGGCGGAGCTATCCCAACCTCTACTTCGTCATCGATAGCTCCTACAGCTACTTCACCGAGGCAGAGCTCCCCGACCCACAGGAGACGCTGGAGCTCTACCCCAATGTGATCTTCGTGGCCTCGCTGACCAAGCGCTATGCGATGCCAGGGCTCCGCCTCGGCTACATCCTAGCTCGTCCGGAGGTCATCGAGGAGCTAAGCGCCTACGCTCCCCCTTGGTCGGTCTCCTCGCTCGCTATCGCTGCCGGCGAATGGATCGTGAAGGAGGGCTTCCCAGACCTCCTTGATAAGGGACTCCTCTTCTCTGAGTGTCGACGCCTGTGGCAGGCCATCGATCAGCTCCCACACTTCAGCCCTTGCCCTACGGAGACGCACTTCTTCCTCGTGCACTGCGACCATCCGAGTATCCCTAGTGGTGGGGCACTCAAGACGCTTCTGGCTCGGCGCTATGGGCTCCTGGTGCGTGATGCGACGAACTTCGGCTACCCCGAGCCTACGATCCGTATAGCTACCCAGCGCCCCGAGGAGAATGATCTGCTCATAGAGGCGCTCACCGACATCTCCTCATCGACTACGCTCCCATGCTTCGAGTAGAAGTCATCATCCCCTTAGCCCTAGAGGGGCTCTTTAGCTACCTCGTCCCCGAAGAGCTCCTTCATGAAGCTCCAGACTTCGGGGTGGGCTGTCGTGTCGTCGTCCCCTTCGGCGGGAAGCGCTACTATACGGGGATGGTCTTCTCTCTATGGGAGCACGAAGCAGGTGGGAGCTACAAGCAGGTGGAGCAGATCCTAGATGCTCGACCTATCCTCTCCGCCGAGACCCTCCGCCTTTGGCAGTGGATGGCCTACTACTACTGTTGCCCTATCGGCTCAGTCCTCCGTGATGCTCTGCCCTCGGGACTCCTACCAGAGAGCAAGACGATGCTCCTTGTAAATCCCGACTTTGAGGCTACGGAGCCCCTCTCGGAGGTAGAACTCTTGATCCTAGATCACCTCACGGCACAGCGGGGCAAGGCCGTCTCTACCGAGCGTCTGGAGCATCTCCTCGGGCGACGCCTCACCCGCCCCCTCCTCCGTCTCATCTCCCTAGGGGCGGTCCTCCCCGACGAACAGCTACAGCCTCGCTATCGCCCTAAGGTGGCTCGCTACCTCCGTCTTACGGAGAGCTATCGGAGGGACGACGAGGCGCTTGCCTCAGCCTTCGACTCCCTCGGGAGAGCGCCCCGACAGGAGGAGCTTCTCACCGCCTTCATCCAGGGGCTTGAGCGGACAGGGCAGACTCTAGAGGGGAGCCTACATCGCTCGATGCTCCTCGACACTCTACCACAGGGAGACGCTCCACTGCGTAGCTTGATCGCTAAGGGAATACTCGAGCAGATCGAAGCGCCCCAGAGTCGCCTCGGGGTGCATAGCCTAGAGCCCGCACTGCAGGCGCTACCCGAGGTCGATCCCCTGACGCATCCCGTCACCCTCTACTATGCCGAGGAGGCCAGTGAGAAGGAAGAGTATATCTTGGCTCAGATCGCCCGTACACTCGCCGAGGGAGGGCAAGTCCTCTACCTCACCCCTTCGGTGCACTCCGTCCCCTCAGCCTTTAGCTTCCTCCAGCGACTGGCCGCATTAGCTCCAGGGTGCTACTATCCCTATCATAGCCTCATCAGTGGGGCCGTGCGGGTAGAGACCTATATGCGCCTCTCCCAGCTCACGACCCCTGCCCTCGTCGTGGGGACACGCTCTGCGATCTACCTGCCACTACCTCACCTCAGGCTCGTCATCATCGACGAGGAGCAGGAGTACCTCTACAAGCAACAGCTCGTAGCTCCACGCTACCACGCTCGGGATGTCGCTCTATGGCGAGCCCATGAGGCGGGTGCTCAGGTACTTCTTGCCTCCTTGACCCCTTCGGCAGAGGTGCTCTTCCATGCCCTGAGAGGGAAGTATCATCTCCTTCGCTCTGAGAGGACTTCATCTAGCCTAGAGGAAGCACTACTCCCTTCGATAGAGACCATCCACCTACGGCGTCTCCGCTCCCTTCGTGAAGTGGCGTGGCAACATACGCTCACCCCTTACCTCATCGAGCGCATCAAGGATACCGTCACCCGAGGGAAGAAGGTCCTCCTCCTGCAGAATCGTAGAGGCTATGCCCCCTACGTCCACTGCGACGCTTGCCAGCAGCGCATCCTCTGCCCCAACTGTGATGTGAGCCTCACCTACCATCGCTCACGGCAGGCTCTGCTCTGTCATTACTGCGGGCACGTAGAGCCTCTTCCCGAGGCATGCCCACACTGTGGCGCTACCGAGGTCACGACGAAGCAGGGGATGAAGCCCGCCCTAAGACAGGTAGGCTATGGGATCGAGCGGGTGGAGGAGGAGCTAGGAGAGCAACTGCCGAGCCTCGAGGTACTACGTATCGACAGTGATACCCTTGCCTCGAGGAAGAAGCAACTAGAGCTATTGGAGCGGATCGAATCAGGCTCTGCCGAGATCCTTCTCGGTACACAGCTGATCCGCAATCAGCCCATATGGGAGGATCTGGGACTCATCGCTGTCGTCCAGCTGGATGCTGTGCTGGGTGTCCCTGACTTCCGATCGCAGGAGCGAGCCTATCAGCTCCTTCATCAGCTGAGACTACGTACCCGAGGGACGAAGGAGAGCCTCCCGACCTTCCTTCTGCAGACCAATGATCCTGAGACTCCCTTTGTGAAGGCGCTTCGTGAGGGAGACTATGATGCCTTCATGTCGGAGATCTTAGCAGAGCGAGAGGCGACCTCATTCCCGCCCTTCACCCGTCTGACACATCTCTGGCTACGGGGGAAGGATGAGCGCCTGGTCTCCTCGACTTCGCTGGTGCTCGCTCGCTACCTACAAGCTCTCCTTCCCGGAGAGCGAGTGACAGACCCGCAGACACCGCACGTAGGGCGTATCGAAGGCTACTATCTGAGACAGATCGTCATCCGCCGTCCCTTCCGACAGTCGTATAGGGAGGAGCGAGAGGCCTTTGTATCCGCAGTCCATCAGCTACGCCTATCCGTACCGGAGAGCACTCGCCTACAGATCTACTACGATGTAGATCCGCTATAAGAGTAAGTAGGGGGAAGGGGAGGCTAGCCGACGATGGTACGTTCGCCTAGCAGGTCGGAGAGTCTACGCTTCTCAGCGTTGAGCCTATTGATCTCGGCCATACGCTCTAGGATCGTAGCATGATCCCCCGAACGCTGTGCCTGCTTGATCTCCGTATGTATATCCTGAATGAGACGCACTAGGAGCGCCATCTTGTAGCTATTACAAGCTCTTAGAGCTACTGATCCTAGATACCTAGCTTCCTTCCTTTGCTCTTCCTCCCGAGCCTCTTCTTCGGAGAGGGCGGCGGAGGCTGTAGCCGAGGCGGTCGTGAGGTAGCTGGGGAGAAGGTCTTGGTCAGGACGGTACTCCAGTAGTTCGCTCTCACTCACCAGATCGGTAGTGACCTTGCGAAGGTGATCCTCGGGATGATTAGCAAAGTGCGTGACCGTCGTACCCGCTTGCTCTTCCGTCATAGAGGAGAGCTCCTCCATGAAGCGACCGAAGAGGGGGGAATACATAGCTTCAGCCCCGACGAGCATCAGCTCTCGCTCGATGAAGGTGCGTAGCATGAAGTAGCTATCTTCCTCGGGGTACTTCTCGCCCTCGTACTCGGGCGTAGCCATGCCCATGGGGATGATGATCTGCCGATCGCTGTAGAGGAGGAGGAGCTGCATCAGTTCCCGCTCGAAGGGCTCGATGCTATCCTCTCTCGCTACCAGCGATCCAAAGGCTTCATCAGATAGGGCCTCTGCCTTGTCGGGGACTTCCTCTATCTTAGGTGGAAGGGATGGAGTAGGGTGAGGGGTATGCTCGCTTGGCTCATAGCTTCGCTGAGGAGCTACGAAGCCTTGGGCTGTGACTCCACGACGGCGGAGCTTATTCACCTCCTCTTGCAAGAGGTGCTCTCCCATCCTGAGGGTCGAAGAGGAGCTCTGGATAAGGACGGCTCGCTGGATACTGTCGGGGATGAGGGCAATGCTACGCATGATGTCGGAGATCAGTTCGGCACGTCGGAGTGGGTCTCTCTGCATCTCCTCTTGGTACAGCTCAATCTTGAAGTGGATGAAGTCCGTCTCATGCGTCTTCAGGTATTCCTCCAGTTCGCTGCTGCTGTGACTGCGGGCGAAGGAGTCGGGGTCTTCACCTTCGGGAAGGAGGACGACCTTGATACGGAAGCCTTCTTCGAGGAGTAGGTCGATCCCACGGAGGGCGGCCTTGATCCCTGCAGCATCGCCATCATAGAGGACGGTGATGCTCGTAGTGAATCGACGGATGAGGCGTATCTGATCGAGGGTAAGAGCCGTACCTGATGAGGAGACTACATTCTCTATCCCTGCTTGATGCATGGAGAGCACATCGGTGTAGCCTTCGACAAGGTAGCACATGCCCTTCTTAGCAATAGCACTCTTCGCCCAATAGAGACCATAGAGCTCTCGGCTCTTAGAATAGATCAGGCTCTCGGGGGAATTGACGTACTTGGCGGTCTTGGCTGACTTCGTCATCACACGACCACCGAAGGCGACGTAGCGTCCACTGAGATTGCGTACAGGGAAGATGACTCGTCCACGGAAGCGGTCGATACCTACTCCTGGGCGATCTTCGTACTCAATGGTAAGCCCTACCTCGGAGAGACGGCGCATGGGATAGCCCGCCTGTAGTGCAGCTTGGGTGAACGCCGTCTTGCTCTCGGGTGAATAGCCTAGCCCGAACTTCTCGATGGTCTCAGGGCGTATTCCACGCTCCCTAAAATAGGCCATCCCGACCGATCGCCCTTCTTCGGTATCGGTCAGTTGCTTCTGGAAGAACTTCGCCGCAAAGTCATTGACGACGAAGAGGCTTTCTCGCTCGCTATTGCGCTGCTTCTCTTCTTCCGTTTCTTCCCGTTCGACGACCTCGATATTGTACTTCTTCGCTAGGTACTTGAGCGCCTCGGTGTAGGAGAGCTGCTCGTGCTTCATGATGAAGTTGAGCGGAGTACCCCCTTCCCCGCAGGAGAAGCACTTGCAGATATTCTTCGCAGGGTTGACGTAGAAGGAGGGGTTGCGATCGCTGTGGAAGGGGCACAAGCCGACATAGCTTACCCCTTGGCGGCGTAAGCTAATGAAGTCGCTGACTACATCTAGGATCTGAGCGGAGTCAAGGATCCGCTGTCGTGTCTGCTGATCGATCAAGGGAGGTGTGTGCTAGAGCGGGATGCGCTGGAGGTCTTCGGGAGTGTCGATGCCGATGGTAGCGTGATCCGAGAGCATGACCCGTATGCGTAGGCCGGCGTCGAGCCAGCGTAGTTGCTCGAGGCTCTCACCCTGCTCTAGTGGCGAGGAGGGAAGGCTCTGTATCTGGGGAAGGATCTTCGTGCGGAAGGCATAGAGACCTATGTGCTTGAGGTATTGGTGCTGGAGCGCCCAAGGCCCTTCGCACCCTCGGAGATAGGGGATGACTGACCTACTGAAGTAAAGGGCATTACCCGAGGCGGAGCTACGTACCACCTTCACGGCATTGGGGTTGGCTAGCTCCTCGTTGGAGGTCGTCGAGGGGAAGGGCTGAGCAAGGGTAGCGATATCTACGGCTTCATGATCACCTTGGGTCTCAAAGGCTGAGATCAGAAGGCGTATCTGTTCGTCAGCGATGAAGGGCTCATCCCCCTGAAGGTTGATCAGGATATCCGCCTCCTTACCCAAGAGCTCATAGGCTTCGAGACAACGCTCCGTGCCCGAATGGTGATCGGGGGAAGTCATCACTGCTTGGTAGCCATCCTCCTTCACAACGGAGAGGATACGCTCATCATCGGTAGCGACCACCACGTCGGGGGTCACTTCGAGGGCTCGCTCCACGACACGGATGATCATAGGCTTGCCCCCGATATCTACGAGGGGCTTACCTGGGAAACGAGTAGAGGCATAGCGAGCTGGGATGATCGTGATGACGCGCATAGCGAGGATGAGTAAGGGTTGATGTGATTGAATTTCCTTGGCAAAGGTACGAGATTCTATGATTTTAGAGGGAAGGCGAAGCCTAGTAAAGCTTCTCCCGTCTCCCTAGGTCGCTATCTAAGACGCCCTTCCCTTTGTCTCCTTTCTTTACTACCCTCAAAGGGCAATACTTCCTACTATCCGCAAAGGGAGAGGTCATCCGATGGAAGCACCTAGCTCCATCGGATGACCTCGATAGTCTTGTTCTATTAGGTAGTACCTCTACCTACTTACTGGGGCTAATATACCTTGCTGGATTTTGGGCCCCCTTAAGATTACAGGTCTCTGGCAATCTCTTCCCCAGATAATGGTCTTGTATCTCTTGGCAAGCGGGTTTGCCCTCAAATTCAATGCGTCCAGATCCTTCGTTAGAGGGTTTCCATTTCCCTTCAAAGATTCCTTCGATAATTCCACGATGCACGGCGAGGAGGTAGGATGTCTTGTTAGCTCTACTCAGGGATAGCTTCCATGCCTTTCTAGCAGCTTCGTAAATATCCTTCCCCTCAGAAATTGCACGATCTATCTTTACGGCTATAACCGAGTGCTCAACTACAACAGGGGTAGCTGAATAGATCTTATTTATTTCCTCAGCAGAAGCTAAACCGAGCAAGGCTGAGTGGTGTCCTCCTTGTATGTTGGTCAAGCGTTTGGACTTATTGTAGAGGAAGGTGTGTTGAATCGAGTTGAATACATCGATTAAAGTCGCTTCTACTTGGTAAGCCAACTCCTCGTCCGCGAAGCCAAAGCGAGCGATGTAGATATCGACAGATAAGCCTTGCTCTTGGATCTCTCTTATTCGGCTTGCCTTCTCGCTTTCGCCATTGGGATTTTTGATATGATCAAAGCATCGATCTTTATTTCCCTTCCCTACATAGAAGCAGGAGGAGTCCCGTGGATCAACAAGAAGGTAGACGTAATAATTAAGTACATCATGCACCTTAGGGGTAAATCTTTCCATCTCTTATTCTTTAGTTGGTTAGTATGTCAGTACGAAGATAAGGATAATGTCAGATCATACATATCTCATCAGAGGGTAATATGTAATTATCTGGGAGGCCTCCTAGAATACGGCCCTTCCTTCGTGCTATTCTCCTACACTTAGTCATCGGATGAGCTCCTAGGGGATAGGGGATGAATGGCAGGTGGTTTGCGATGTATTTGGAGACAGGGCTATGT
>ERZ773077.2793-NODE-2793-length-11015-cov-42.344891_pt1 | contig 11015 bp, 15 predicted proteins | sample MGYA00580612_ERZ773077 | MGnify/ENA primary metagenome ERZ773077 (study PRJEB29015, sample SAMEA2737971) | human oral metagenome | biome: human oral; feature: human-associated habitat; material: dental | place: China | collected 2021 ...
TGATGTTTGCCATCGAAGACAAAGCGTCCAAAGCCTGCGCGCGGGAAATACGGGGAACCATGTCCATCGCCAATACATTGACCTTTTTATCGGCCAGTTTTTTAACCAGTTCTTCGTTTTGGTTCGGATAAAGGAAGCCGACCAAAGTCTGGCCTTCTTTCAGACGGCGGCATTCGTTGCCGTTCGGCGCGTTCAGCTTGTAAATCAGCGGGCATTTCCACACTTCGGCGGCTGCGGCAACCGTTGCCCCCGCTTCTTCATAGGCTGCATCGTCAAAACTCGCGCCCAAGCCCGCTCCGTTTTCCACCACCACGTCGAAGCCCAGCTTCTGCAATTGGGCAACGGTGGCGGGGGTGCAGGCCACACGGGTTTCACCGGCAAGGGACTCTTTTGGGATACCGATTTTCATGTATTGTTTCCTTTCAAATATTCAGGATATGGAAAGCGATAAAAGGCAATTGATGCAGTGGGATTCACGACTGCAAGACCGCCGAAAATTAAGGCATAGCGTTTATCCGAGGATATTGATTAACTTTATAACTGAAAGCCTGAACAGGGGCAACCGCTTTGGCTGAAAAAAACGCATTTCGGCATCCTTTATTGCCGCCCGGCAGCCGCTTGCCGTACAATGTTGCCGCTTGAAGTGCGGGATTGGAAGCACTTTGTCGATTAAACGGATAAAAAAGGAAACACAATTATGCGTATGCTCCACACCATGCTGCGGGTGGGCGATTTGAAAAAATCGCTTGAGTTTTATCAGGACGTATTGGGGATGCGGCTGCTGCGTCAGAAGGATTATCCCGAAGGGCGGTTTACGTTGGCTTTCGTCGGTTACGGCGGCGAGGCTGAAAGCACGGTTTTGGAACTGACACACAACTGGGATACCGAAAGCTATGATTTGGGCAACGCCTACGGCCACATTGCCATCGAAGTGGACGATGCTTATAAAGCCTGCGACCGTGTGAAAGAGAAGGGCGGGAAAGTCGTGCGCGAAGCCGGGCCGATGATGCACGGCACGACCGTGATTGCCTTTGTGGAAGACCCCGACGGTTATAAAATCGAGTTCATCCAGAAAAATACGGGCAAAGATTCCGTACAGTATTAAAGGTTGGCAGATTCATGAAGAGAGGCCGTCTGAAAACCCGTTTCAAGGTTTTCAGACGGCCTTGTATATTGCGCCCCGTCGGTAGGTTCTGCCGACGGGGGATTTTTACGTTAAATCCCCCTTCCTCAACATAAGCAAGAAGGGGCTTAGAAATGGAAAAGTTAAAATATCCTTGCATCACATTCCAATGGCTTAACCAACAAAAAGCCGAACCCGTAATCTTCATCCATCTGGACAAAAGCCGATATACCGCGCTTTCGACCGCTCAGAATATTTCAGACGAACAAATATTCATCACAGGCAAATTCCATGCCGCCGCGTTAAACATCCCTTATTACAACCTGACCGAACTCAAATTCAAGCCCGACTTGGTGGAGCAGGCGAAATGACCAAGCTCACACGCAAGCAAAGGCTAGACCTGCTCGACTACGAACGCGAAATCGAAGAACAAAAACGCGCCGAAGCGGAAGCATCCGAAGGCTTGGCGTTTTTGCAAAAGCGTTTCCGCCATCAGAAAGACAGAGTATGGACACCGTCCGCCGCGTCTGCACCGTCCGCCGCGGCATGCGACAGCCCGACTTCGGAGGGCGGCGCAGACGCGGTGGACGGTGCCCCCCCTCGTCTAACAGGGGGGGATAGGAAAACCGAAGCCCTGATAGCTCCCTATGAAATTGACTGGTCTCAATTCCAAAATGTCGAGTATTACTCCCATTGGCTGACCGATACCAAAGGCCGAATTTTGGAAGTCCCGCTACGCAAGGGCAAATCTGACAGCGCGATGATTGACTACCTGACCTTTACCTTCGGGATTGAAACGGTTTACAGCTGGTTCCCGAATGAAATCATCGGAGATAACCAGATAATCGAATATTTAAGCCTTGTTGTTGATCAGATTTTCGGTTTCGGCGTTTTATGCAAATTGCCGGGTAAGGGCAAATTTTTCTATGACGGCTATTACCAGTTGGGACCTGATAACGCGAATTACGGGCAAATCCATGTCGGCGGACAAAACGATACCGTATTGATTGACTTAAAAGGTGTCGGATGTATGGCGGCAAAACAGGGATGGGAAGTTTCGCTCTACCATTTTCTCGAACATGCCGACCGTCCCCGCATTACCCGCATTGATTTGGCCTGCGATTTTCTGAACGGTGAGTACACGCCCAATCAGGCTTATGACGACCATGAAAACGGCCTTTTCGATAACGGCAATCGCAGGCCGAAAAAAGATACTCGTGGCTCATCGTGGCACAAACAGGATTTCAGCGGCATGACGCTTTTCATCGGTTCTCGGGGTTCGGCCAAGTATTGCAGGATTTACGAAAAAGGCCGCCAGTTGGGCGATCCCGATAGTCCTTGGGTGCGTTTTGAAGTCGAATTCAGAAAGGCCGATTCTGTTTTACCGCTCGATATGCTGATTAAACCAGGCCAATACCTGACGGGGGCATACCCGATAGGGGAAACGCTTTTTCAGATCAAGGCCGAACGTGTCGAAACCGCTAAAAGGATGGTCAATATCAATTTTGACAAATTGGAACGCCATGCCAGGCAGCAGGTAGGCCGCATGATGAATTTCATGCTTGATATTGGCATAAAGCCCGATCAGATTTGCGAAAGATTAAGGGCGGATGACGGCAAATATCCTAAAGGCTTAAATCCCCAAGAGTACAGCTATAACGGTGTAACCGTGAAATACATGCACCAAATCGGCCAAGGCCATCAATCCGACGAATACGGAATTTTAGAAGATACCAGTTTTTACCAACCAATAGACTTAAAGGATATACCAAATGAACTTTGATCAATTAAATCAGCAACAGTACGAAACAGCCATCATCATGGGCGTAACCAAATTTAAAGGCGAGATCGAAGGCAATCAGATCGATACCTGCACGATTTTCCGGGCGACGCCTTTCAATGCCGAATCAGGAAATGCCGTAGGGGTCGGCTTGGCCAAATTACGTTTCGGCGACAGCTCTAATTTCGAGATGTTTAAAAACCTTAAATTTCCAATGGAAATGGAGCTGTTAATCGGCCGAACCACCAATTCCAGCGGTAAGGAAACCGCCATAGTGAAAGATGTTCGTTTTCAGGTAGTGCCGAATCCGAAAGAGAAATAAAGGATGAAAAATGTATGAGTTTAAACAACGTTTCATCGTTCAGGATTTGGAAAGCGGCGAATTTTTATGTCCTGATCCAGCAGGCGGAATAACGCAAACGCCTTATATCAAACAGGCGGGAAAGTTTGATTACCAAGAAGACGCCATGGATGCGGGCATAGACGAAATAGGCGAACAGTTCGCGATTTTCAGTTTCTTTGAACGTTCGGAAGTCAAAAATTAAACGGTTTCAGGCTCGGCGGGCGGTCTGATCAATCCCTTCACAGCCCGCATTTTTTCAATTTTTAAAAGGAAATTGTATGAAAACCTTAAAACGTCTGGCAGGTAAAGCTGCTAATAAATATACCGCTTTCGGTATTGCGATGACCGCTCCCGTAATGGCTTTGGCTGACCCCGTAGATCCGGCACAAGTTGCGGCCGATAAAATTAACGGTTTGGTTGCAGGTGTGGGCACTGTCGGCGCGGCCATCTTGGGTTTGACCTTGGCTGCTGTCGGCTTTTTCGTTATCCGCCGCATGGTAAGTCGCGCTTAACCTATGATTGACTATATCGGTCCCGGTTTTTCGGTCGTTGATTTCGTATCGGAAAAGATGACCGATTTATTATCTGGTGTATCACTAATTGGTGGATCAATATTACTGCTCACGTTGGCAGGTTTTTCCTTCATGGTGATCGTCTCAATGGTTAAGGCCGCAGTACCTGCAAAACGGCGTAGGTATTACCGCTATTATTATTATCGTGGTTATCGAGGCCGTAAAAAATAGTAAGGGGGGCAAATGCCCCCTTTATTCAAAAGGAAAAATGAATGTCGGATTATCAGGCGGGTTATCAAATCGGTTTGCAGTGTTTTTCAACGCTTGAAGGGGCAATGGATTATCAAATGTCCCAGGTTGTGCCGTCTGTAACTGCGGATGGCCGTCTTTTGCATCCTATAAAACAAGGCAGTCAGTGGACGTTCGGCGGTCAGGTTGTTACGCAGACTTTTCCAGAATGCGATCAGGCTAAAGATTTTCGTGACGGTTCGGCTTTGGCCGGTCAGATTGCAATTTTAATGGTCGTCGCTTTCGGTTTTAGATTTCTGAAGAATTTTATTATTCGCATGACCTCCTATACGGAGGAGAAAGAATGAAGGTTTCGTATGAGCGTCTATTTCATCGTGGGATTTTTGGCCGTTTTGCTGCCTTTTTGTATTTTGTTTTGGCCGTAGCCGTCCCCCTTCGCGCCGTGGCTGATACAGGCTTGCCGCCTCCTCAAACGCCGAATCAGGCTATTTCTCAAGCTTCTTCTTCGGACAACCTTAGATATAGCCGAATTGGTCCTAATGCTTCTTGGGATGTTGAAAATAAAACGATTAAACTTTCAGGTAATCCACAATTTAACGGCTCTTCTCGCACCCCTAACGGCCATGTCGGCAATAAAAACCTTAACGTTAATTTTAGGGACAATTTCGGCAACTCCGCAGGCGGCCAAATTCACACCCAAACCCGCACCCCCGGTTCTTCCACGCTCTCCAAGGCTGCGGGGGCATACGCGGCAGGTTCGATAGCCGGTAGCGTTTTGGGCTCGTCCAACGCCCAAAAGGCCGCCGGATATCTTGGCGAAGGCCGTTACGGTGACGCCGCGTTCCACGCTGCGGCCGCATTTGACGTTTTTAATATCGGCGGCGGAGCTCGGTCATTGTGGGATGCGTTTTGGGCATCTCACGACGGACGGGATATTCAAAAAGAGGTCAGGGAGGCGGCTGCCAAGAAAGCCCGTGATGCCGCGGCGGCTGCGGAAGCGGCAGAAGCAGCAAGGCGTGAGGCTTATGAAAATATAAACAACACGAAATGGGTTTCTGTCATTAAGTTCCGTGATACCGGGGAGATTCTTTATGTGCCGATGAAAGAGGGCAGATTGTTGGGGGCCCAGGGTAATTTTACTGCTGGCGAAGCCGTACCCCTCGGTGCTTATAGCCTTGACGAAAAGGGCGGTTTGGTTTTTGAAGGTGCATCCAAAGATATGTTTATCCTCCCTCCGCCGACGGGTGGAAGCTACGGTGAGACATATTATTATCAGACATCATCTTTGAGGGGTGACCAAATTACGCCCGAAATTCGCGAGAAAATGCGTAATCAGAACAAGCCTAATCTTGACGTGCGGGATTTACTGCTCAATCAGCAGGAGATAGAGGCCATTTTAAACAAACGTTTGGATGCTTTGCTCAACAGTCAGCAGGCAAACGCTGACGCCATAACCGCACTGCTTAACGCCATGTGGGGCAGCGGCCTAATCAATGCGGGCAATACCCAAACAAACGTTACGGGCGGTGATGCGGCAAACACCTTCACGACTGCGCCGTACACGCCCGCAGACGGCCAGCAGGCGCAGCAGACGCAATTTATCGTAAACAACAACGGCAACGTCACAACAAACATCATATCTCGTCCCGACTTGGCCCCCCACTCGTCCCAAGCTCCTACTCGGCAGCCTATCGGCGGCCAAAGTCAGACAAACACCCAAAGCCCGAACAATCCGGGCACTGCACAGCCTGCGCCAAATCCCGGGCAGACTGACAGTCAAAAGCCCGATATATGCAAATCCAACCCGAACAGTATAGCTTGTGCGGATATCGGCAATGCGGACTACCAAGATATCAGTTTGCCGACGCAAAACATCAACCTGCGTTTTAACCCTGCAAACATATTCAGCACGGACGGAGCATGTCCGAGACCGCATACGTTTGCCATTGAGGGACACTCTTTTACCTTGAGCTATGACACGGTCTGTCAATTCGCCAGGTTGGCTCGCCCTATTGTAATTCTCGTCGGCATGGTCATAGCTATGTACATGGCGTATTCGGCGGTCAAGGAGTTGTAAGGCCGTCGTGGGTTTCGGCCATGACGGCCAAACCCTGCACTGCCTGACTTTCCCCGGGTAGCCCTTCGGGAACGACGGCCAAACCCTGCACTGCCTGACTTTCCCCGGCCAGCTCTCCGGGAACGACGGCCAAACCCTGCACTGCTTGACTTTCCCCGGCCAGCTCTCCGGGAACGACGGCCAAACCCTGCACCGCCTGACTTTCCCCGGCCAGCTCTCCGGGAACGACGGCCAAACCCTGCACCGCAGGACTTTCGCCGGCCAGCCCTTCGGGGACGCCGGCAAAAACCTGCACCGTTTGAAGCCGAAAGCGGCAGATATTAAGAAAAGGTAAAAAATGAAAAGCATAGGAATGATTTTAACGGCCGTATTGATGAATTTCGCGGGCCGCCTAATAGCTGCATTGGGTGTCGGATTTATCACCTATACCGGGATAGACTACATGCAGACGCAATTTGCGGGCTACATGTCCCAACAACTCGGCAACTTCCCGGCAGACGCATTGCAAATATTCTATATAGGCGGTGGCGGCGTAGTCCTAAACTGGATATTCGGCGCGATAGCCTTTATCGCAAGCATAAAAGTAACAAGCAAACTCACAGCAACCTTGAAGAAAGCCTAAAAAATGCTATACCTCATAACCGGAAAGCCCGGCAGCGGCAAAACACTGCACATGATGTCAATGCTCTTAAAGCGTAAAGATTTGAGGGACCGTCCTTTATACATAGACGGCATCCCTGACGTAGATCCTGAAAAAATACCCCACGAAGCATTGCCGGAAGGATGCACCGGGGAGAATTGGGACGAATGGTTGCCGACTAATGCAATCCTAGTAATTGACGAATGCCAAAGATACTGGAGGCAAAGGCCGAACGGCTCGAAAGTTCCGAAGGCTATACAAGAAATGGAAACACACCGTCATAGGGGCGTTGATCTGTTTTTGATTACACAGCATCCGCGCTTAATAGACATCAACATAAGAAGTTTCGTTGAAAACCATAAACATTTTGACAAAACCCAGTTGGGCACTCGCCGCATGTGGGAATGGCAACGTTGCGGAAATCCTGATAGCAAAGCTGATATAGCCGATGCCAAAATGAAAAACTACCGCCTTGATAAAGATGCCTTCGGCGTTTATAAATCGGCGGAAATACACACTAAAATAAAAGTAAACAGGAGCTTATGGTTCTACACATTTCCGATAATAATCATTGCAACTATTGCCATTTCTTATTACGCTTGGCAGTACAACAAAAAATTATTGATGTTGGATGAAAAACCGAAGACGGAACAAGTGCAGCAGACTCAAGCGCAGCAAACGCAGCCGATGGCCGCAACAACAAATCAAGCAGCATCATCACCAACGGGGCAATATGCCTCAAACGATATGACGAAGGAAACAGTAAAAACCATCAAAGCGGAAGACTACATACCTGAAATTGAAGGCAAGCCGTGGACTGCGCCCGTCTATGCTCCTATGAATACCAACATACAGACAATGCCCTATCCGGTGGCTTGCGTAAAGAATCGCAACAAATGCACTTGCTACACGGATCAAGGAACGCCCATTAGAGGTATGGAAAAAGGCTTATGTATTGACTTCGTAGAAAACGGCATATATAACCCTTATAAATCTGTCGAAACCTCAAGAGGCGGTGCAACGGTAACACCTACGGCAAATCGAACGGTATCGGCAGATGAAAGGCCGTCTGTGTTGGCTATGGGCGGGCAAGACAAATATCCGGCGCAGCCTACATTCGGAGAGGCGCCGTCTGCACAGTAGAAATAAAATGTTTGAATATAAAGACTGCAATGATTTTATATATGATAAAAAGTCGGGTATATGGGGCATTAATTTTTGGAACTATATTGTTTTTTTGGCTGTCGCCGCGACAATAGACGACAACGATCCGATAAATGACAAGCCTGCTTATCTTTCGGTTTTGGCGCATCGTTCCCAGATGCAAGTTATATTGGATAATGCCCACTTATTTGATCCGTCATTTGTTAATGCGGTGTATGCGGTGGTTAGATACTATGATGAAGTGCAGGTAAATATAGTAGACTGATACCCCCAAACCCTTTGCAAGTTGCCTGCCAGCTTGCAAACAGATTGAGGGTAGCTCCCACAATCAAGCCCGCGACCCCGAAAGTACGACCTGAACGTCATAAAAGTTCGGGAAAGAGATTGGCGGCGCGGGCATCTTATAAACAAAAGTTTGGATACTATCTTAGACAAATCGTCAAAACCGGACAGCTCGGCCAAGTGTCCGGGTAAGACAAAAAGTCTGAATACAAGGTTAAATCAAACGAAAAAGGAAAAAATGCAATGTACTTAGGATTGGATGTGTCCAAAAACACATTAGATTGCTGTCTGAACAAAGACGGCTTTTTTTATGCCTGCAAGATAAGCAACAATCAAAAAGGATTTGAAAAACTAAGGGCATGGCTTGACGGCCACGGCTGCGACGAAACACTACATTGCTGTTGTGAAGCCACAGGCAATTACTACGAAGCCGCCGCCGAATACTTGGCCGCACACTACAAAATGAGCGTAGAAAACCCCAGGAAAATAAAAGCCTATTCCGTATCCGAACTTAAAAGGAGCAAAAACGACAAACAAGATGCCAAAACGATAGCCGAATTTTGCGAAGAGAAGAGCAGGAAGTTAAAAGTATGGAAACCGAAAAACCAAACGGAAAAGGAGCTCCAAAGCATCACACGCTACATAGCAAGACTGAAGCAACAAAAAGCATCCGAAACAGTCAAAAGGCAAACCGCATCCGACAACATCAAAGACTTAATAGACGAAACCATAGACTATCTCGGCAGCAAAATAAAAGAAGCCGAAGGTCGTCTGAAAACGTACATCAGCCAAAATCCGGAACTAAAACAAAAGGCCGCCAACCTGACCACAATACCCGGCATAGGCATACAGACGGCTGCAATCATCATGGCCGCCTTATCGGGCAATAACGATTTTAAAACGGCCAAACAATTTACTGCGTACCTCGGCCTTGACCCTGCAGAATACAAAAGCGGCACATCCGTTAAAGGCAAAGACAGAATATCCAAAGTTGGAGATTGCATAACAAGGGCGGCACTATTCAGCCCCGCACTTGTAGCCTACCGCATCGGCACATTTCCGCGCCTTGTTGCCAATATGAGGCAAAACGGCAAACACATCATGCAAATTCTGACGGCCATCATGCGGAAGCTGGCCGTCGTAGCCTATACCCTGCATAAAACCAATACAACCTTTGAAAAACAAAGGCATACAAGAATCCAGCAGAAAGCCGCCTAAAATCGCCGTAGATTGAGACAATGCCGAAATGACGGCAGGGGATACCTTTACTCGAAAAAATGCGTTATAGGTGCTTGACGGCCTAATATACTATCTCTTTTATTCTATGGGAAGGCCTGCTTATGCTTCCAGTTTTTCCAAACCGCCTAAGTAAGGACGCAGGGCGGCGGGGATATTGATGCTGCCGTCTGCATTTTGGTGGTTTTCCAAAACGGCGACCAAGGTGCGGCCGACTGCCAGGCCGGAGCCGTTCAGGGTGTGCACCAGGCGGTTTTTGCCGTTTTCATCTTTGAAGCGGGCCTTCATGCGGCGGGCTTGGAAGTCTTCGCAGTTGGAACAGCTTGAGATTTCGCGGTAGGTGTTTTGCGCGGGCACCCAAACTTCCAAGTCATACGTTTTGGCCGCACCGAAGCCCATGTCGCCCGTGCAGAGGGTGATGACGCGGTAGGGCAGTTCCAAGGCTTTCAGGATGTTTTCGGCGTGGCCGACCATTTCTTCCAGCGCGTCGTAAGACGTTTCGGGGCGGACGATTTGCACCATTTCCACTTTGTCGAACTGGTGTTGGCGGATCAGGCCGCGCACGTCTTTGCCGTGCGAACCGGCTTCGCTGCGGAAGCAGGGGGAATGGGCGGTCAGTTTCAGCGGCAGTTTTTCAGACGGCACGATGCTGTCGCGCACGGTGTTGGTGAGGGTAACTTCGGCGGTAGGAATCAGGTATTGCGTGGTTTTGCTTTCGTCGCCGCCTCGGGTAACGTGGAACAGGTCTTCGCCGAATTTAGGCAGTTGCCCCGTGCCGTAGAGCGTGCTGTCGTTTACGATATAGGGCGTGTAGTGTTCGGTGTAGCCGTGTTGCTGCGTGTGGGTGTCGAGCATGAATTGCGCCAGTGCGCGGTGCAAGCGGGCGATTTGGCCTTTCATGACGGTGAAGCGGGCGCCGGAAAGTGCCGCGCCGCCTTCAAAGTCCAGGCCCAAGGGTGCGCCCAAATCAACGTGGTCTTTGATGTCGAAATCAAATGTGCGCGGTGTGCTGACGCGGCGTACTTCGACGTTTTCCGTTTCGTCTTTGCCGACGGGTACGCTTTCATGCGGCAGGTTGGGGATGGCGGACAGCCAGGCTTCGAGTTCTGCCTGCACGGCCTCGAGTTCGGCGGCGGCCTGTTCCAGACCGGTTTTGATTTGTGCCACGGCATTCATGGCCTGTTCGGCTTCTTCGTGTTTGCCTTGGCCTTTGAGCATGCCGATTTTTTTCGATTCGCTGTTGCGCTCGGCCTGCAATTCTTCGGTTTTGACCTGAAGCTGTTTGCGTTTGTTTTCCAGGGCTTCGAAGCGGGCGGTGTCGAATTGGAAACCGCGTGCGGCCAGGCGTGCGGCGACTGCGGCTGTGTCGCTGCGGAGTTGTTGGATGTCTAACATGGGATGTCCGTTGGATGGTTTGTCAAGGAATGTGCGGTATTGTAAACGATTTTACAGCGGCAAAAAACCGAAAGGCCGTCTGAAAGAAGGTTTCAGACGGCCTCTAAGACGGTTTCAGGGTTTTAGCGCAGGAAGAAGTACGCCCACAGTGAAACCAGGATGATGCTGAGGATGTTGAGCAGCATACCGACCCGCAGCATGTCTTTCTGTGTAA
>ERZ773077.2799-NODE-2799-length-11006-cov-3.565976_pt1 | contig 11006 bp, 7 predicted proteins | sample MGYA00580612_ERZ773077 | MGnify/ENA primary metagenome ERZ773077 (study PRJEB29015, sample SAMEA2737971) | human oral metagenome | biome: human oral; feature: human-associated habitat; material: dental | place: China | collected 2021 ...
TGAGGCACGCCGTTCGGGTGTCACTCCAGCTGGCGGGCCGACTGGAGGAGGTGGCGGGCTGGCGCGCCGCGGCGGGTTGGCGCACGGCCGACCTGCTGTACGGGGAAGCCGCATCAATCCGCCAGGACCTCGGAGGGATCGACGCCGCGGAAGCAGATCCGGAAATGGTGCTCCGGGGGTGCCTGAACCTGGTCAGCCAGACCATGACGGCGGTGGCCGCGGCTCCCGAGGCGAAGGCGGAGTGCTGGATCACCCTGGCCGAACTCCATGAGCTGGCCGATGAGCAGACGGACTTCAGGGGACGGGCCGCCCGATCTCTCCTTGCAGCGCTCGAGGATATCGAAAGGGCCGAACCCACGCGCGCCGGACAGTGGTTCTCGAAGCGCAGGGGCAACTGGTTGCCGCGCCGAGCACGGCTTCTGCTGCGCCTGGCCGAGCAGCGCGCCGCGGAGGGACGCTGGAGCGAGGCCACGGACTTCGCGGAGAAGGCGCGCGGGGTGTTCGTCGAGGCGAGGGAGCCGGTGTGGGCGGAGAAGTGCCGCCTGCTCGCCGAGCTCGCCAAACACAATCTCTCGAGCACCACGGCCGGGGGCGGAGGCGCCGGGACCGCCCGGACCGTCGTCCAGCGCTTGAGGCCGACTCCAGATGCCGGCGCCGATCGCTCCACCGGGTCCTCTCAGGGCGCGGCGGACCCGGTGACGTCCGGAGACTCGCTGCGCAGCACGCGGCGGGTGCCGCTCACCAGTGCGGATCCCCTCGCCGCGATCCACGACCTGCGGGCCCTGCCGCTGAACGAGATGTGCGAGATAGATGGGACCAGGAGGAGGACCGCGGGCATCACTCTCAGCAAGACCGAGCGGGCCCGACTCGACGCGGCGAGCGCCCTGGCCGGGATCGCGCTGAAGCAGACCGAGATCGGGAACCATGCCGACGCCCTTCTCCTGTACGCCATGACCCGCCCGCTGTGGACCGGGATCGCAGGCGCCGAACTCGCCCGGGCGGCGTGCAGCCACGGCCTGTCGACGACCTACACCGCACTCGGCAAGTCCATTGAGGCCGACGCGGCGGCGCAGACCGCCCGCGGGCTCGTGAACGCGATACCAGACGGCGAGCCGTATCGGGGCGCCTGCCTGACCCGAGTCGACGACCTGCGTTCGATCGTCGAGACGAACTACCCCCGGCTCGACGACGGCGAGGCGGATCCCGCGACGACGGCGGACATGCTTCTGGAACTCACCGAGTGCTCCTTCCGGCTGGCCCGTGATGAGCGTCATGGCGCGGATCTCGACGCCGACGTGTTGAGAAGCACCATGAAAATGGCCCACCGCGCCCGCTTCCGCCTAGAGCCGAGAGCGGTCTGGACGTCCGCGGCCAAGGTCAAGCTCGCCCGATGCGACTTCATCCTCGGGATCTGCATGGTCCTCGCCGTCGGACACGGACACCCCGTCGGCGGTCTTCCCGTCCAGGCGGAGGACGCCTGGGCCTCCTTCCTCGCCTCGGACGTCCTCGCCGAGGCTGGGGCCGACGGCGGTCGAGACGCCGACGACGGTGAGAACGGCTCCGGTCGGGGCGACGGCCGCAGAAGGAGGACCGGCGCGGCGGATCTGAACGCCCGGTGCGCCGCCATCGTGCCTCTCATGGCGGGACTCGACGCCTTCGCCGCGGTGAGCGGTCGCAGCGCCGTGCTCAAGGACTCCCTCGAGATGTTCCTCAACGCCTCCGTGAGGGCGGTGGCGGCATGAGAGCCGCATTGACGCCCCGGGGGCTCTCGCCACCGCCCTCCTCGCCTTCCCGACCACCCAATTGCTGACCACGATCTGAGAGGATATCAGAATGAGCGAGGGTGCGCAGCGGCCCCCCTTCCCCCATATATTTCAAACAGGCGAGTTGATTCTAAAACGCTATAGGATCAGGGCCTTCATGTGTCATAACGCGGGCGCCAACAGGTACGTGTACGATGCCGTGGCCGTCTGCGACGACCCCAGCCTCGGCCTGCATCAAGGGGACCGCGTGGTCATCAAGGTGGTCTCACCGGCGGATGCCGCCGCGGCGCAGAATGAGTACGACATCCTGCGCGGCACCATCACCAATTGGTGGGACGCCAGCGTGGCCGAACCGGTCGAGGTCAATGGGACATATATCGTCACCCGTTTCGTTGAGGGACGCTCTCTGCGGGATATTCTCGATGAATCGGGCGGCTGTCTTCCGGCTGCTCGGGCGATTAAACTGGCGCACAGCACCCTCCGGGCGCTCGATGTCCTCCACAGGCCGCGAGAAGAGGCCCTGCGCGGACTCGTCCACAGGGACATCAAGCCGGAGAATATCATGGTGAAAAATCCTGGAACTTCCGAGGAGCGCGTCGTCCTCATCGATTTCGGGATCTCCTCCACGGTCACGGAGGCCGCCGGCGGCCCCCTGGTGGCGACATGGCCCTACGCCTCTCCCGAGCAGCGTCTCGATCCAGAGAAGATCTCAGCGCGGTCAGATATTTTCGCCACGGGCGTCGTGCTCTACGAGATGCTCTCGGGCCACAGGCCTTTCGGCAACGGCATCCACGAATTCCCACGGGACGAAGACGTACGATTGCTCGGTATTAGCTGTCCGGACGGGAGTCAGAGGCAGATCGACACGATCAACGATATCCTCAAGCGGGCGCTCATGATGGATCCGAGCCGGCGATACTCCGAGGCTCTGGATATGAGCCGCGAGCTGGAACTGGTCGGGAGCACCGATTTCAGGGTGATTCTGCGTCCGGATGGCCCCCTTCTGAACTTGGGGTCATACCCCGCTCCTGTTCCCCCTGTGCCCGTTCCTCCGGTGCCCATCACACCACCCAATTATGGCGACGGCTCGGGCACGGAGGTAGATCCTCAGAGTCATGGGCGCTCTGGATCCGGCACTCAACTCAATCCCCCCCATTACCAGCCACAGCATAACGACACCACGCCTTTCCACCGGGATCCGGCGGGCAATAGTATCTTCCCACCTCCCCCCGTGTACGATCCATCACCCCTGGACGACAAGTACATCGAACTCATCAACCGCGCCATAGCTCACCGGAATCCCCATGACTGGGGATCCCTGGTCGAGTCCGCTGCGATGCGGCACGCCCGAAAGACGGCGCAAGAGGTTTACCAGAGCTACCCGATCTGCCGTTTTCTTCGCCTTCTTCGCAGAAGGTCGTGGCTCGAGGCCCGGATCGTCAGAGCCATCGACTCCGCCGGCCAGTTCGTGCTGACGAGTGATGAAGTGAATGGTCTGACCAACGACCAGAACGCTCTGCTGGCGCGAGAGCACATCGCAAGCTATGATGCTGAAGTGCACAGACAGGCCCAGGACGACGCGTCCAGAACCTCGAAGCACATCATGTCCTTGCTGTCGTTCATCGGGATCGTCATCCTGCTGATCTGCATATTTGGGAGTCTATTATGACATGGTTCAACACTTCCCCCGCAACACCCCCGGAACCTCCTGATGAGGAGGAGAATATGGAGGACTGCGATCTCTGCAGTTCGCCGAGGGCCTGGCTGCGGATCGAGGAACGCGACGGCTTCGGAGTGAGCCGTCAGTCGATTCGAATTCTCGAGGTCGATCACGAGGAGAACTGCTGGCAGTCTCCGGGAATGGATCTGAGCATCGCCCCGTCCCACTCATACGACGTGTGCGCCCATGGTCACGTCAGAGAGACCGGCCGCACGGGGGATCGCATCAAGGTGTGCCTCCTGGGACCCGTTGGCGGAGGCAAGTCTCAGCTCAGGGAAACGCTCATGAGGATTCAGGCGCCGCGCCTGGCGGGTTCGGGCGGACAGGCGGACCCCTTCGCCAATGTCAGGCTGGGGCCGACCGGGCGCCGTTTCAGCCCACTTCCCGCAAAAAGCAGAAGATCCATCGGCGCAACGTATGCGGCATCGGGGGACGACCTGCGGGCGACGATAGAACGGAACCTCCAGAACGTATTCGAAACATCCAACGTGTTCGGAACATCTGATGACGTCGTCGCCGGCTTCGAGGCGGTCCTCCACAACGCCCTCAGAGCCACGACCGAGGGTCAGGTCTACACCGATGCGCAACTGAACTCGTGGCTGGAGACGTGGGGTCGCGGGCGCCCGCCGTACCTGCGGTCAGTCAACGTCATCTATCACGGGAGCAACCTGGAGGGGAGGGGCTCTGACGACTTCGAGGTCGCTTTCGTGGACCTGCCGGGAGAGGCGGCCGATGCGTGGACGAACCCCAATGCGGAGAACTATGTGGGCTCCTTCGCCGATGTCAAGCAGCTGTACCGATCGGCGCATCTCGTCGCGGTCGTCGACCCGCTCGCCGCGGGATGGTGTCTCAAGCGCCTGAAGGACTCTCTCGCCCTGCGCCTGTCCATGCGCCCGGCTGGGACACCGGATCAAGATGAGTTGCTCGCCCGTGGATATCAGGCGGGCGAGGCGATCAAGAGCCTGATCGCGGTCATGACCGACACTCTGTCTAAAGAGCGTTCTTCGGTGAGTGCCACTCTGGTTCTCACTAAGTGCGACGCCATCCGGGTCATTCTTGAGAAGACTCCGCAGAGCGATGGCGAACTCGGCCGATGGACGGACATCATCCCCCGGGGCGCCCGCCGTGCTTTCGAGGACTGCGCGTTGGCCGCGTTCAATAGATGCGCCGCCTGGGATGCGCACAACGTGGACCCCAGCACATGGGAATTCCTGAACGCGGTGTCAGCGCTGCCTCATGACCAGCAGATGAGGATTGTGCGAAGCATGCTCGCGCAACTTTCCGATCCGCAGTCCTTCTGGGCCCTCGCCCACTCCGAGGAGGAGACTATTGAGTTGAATTTCGACGAGAAATTTGTGATCCCCGCTACTATTCCTCTGACGACGAGGCGCCCGACGGCGCCCACTCGGACGGCGACTCCGACTCACGGCTTCACAGCGCCTGTGCCGATGATGAATTACGGTAATACCTTGACCGTGCCGACGAGCAACGCCACATGGAATGCCGGTCTGGGCGTCTACCGCTTGCAGATGCGTGATGTGCTGAGCGCTGTTATGGTGAGCTCACTCTTGTCAACGATCGTGGGTAAGAACACCGTCGCTCAACTTTTGGGACCAAAGTTGCTGGTGCGTTTCGCCCTGACGAGCGCCTGGACTCGTGTGGACGAGGACGGTGAAGAGTTGATTGAGCCCTCTGACGAGGATGCCGGATGCCTTCAGCTCTACCGGTACATTTTGGCCCCGTTCCTGGGGCACGGGGTACGCGCATGAGCTGGTTGGTCGATGTTAAGAGGCAGATCGCAGGGAGCGGGTTCCAAACGGATCCTGATCTCACAAGCAAGATGACCCGCGCGGAGCGGCAGACGCTGTCCAGGGTCTCCGCAGGTTTCACTCAGCTGGGTGTCGATATGTCCACGCAACCGCGGGCTTTGCATTCGACGACTTTCGTCTTCGATGGCGGGACGGGCCGCTGGGGCGCCGTCGTCGTCGGGTCGGGCGGCGAGTACGGTGAGACCGGCGCGATTCAGACGGTGCTGGCGCCCGAGGGCCTGTCACTGGTGGATGTGGCGCGTTGGGTGCTGGGAGCCCTGTCGTACGGACCACTGCTCTCACCAGAGGTTTTCAGCGGTGATGGGAAGCACTTGATCGCGCGGGACTCGACCTCACGAGTTGATCCGGGTGCGCTGGCGCAGACTCTGACCGTCATGCTGGGGATGAGTCAGGAGCAACGTTACACGCTGCTCAATGTGCAGGGGGCACAGGGCGAGCAGGCGCTCATGGCGCTTATGAGAACGGTACCGGAGGATCTGGCGAGGCTAGTGCGCTGGTCGACCGCCTACCCTCACGGCGATCGGAATAGGAATAACAAGATCGTCACCTGTCTGTGGCCCGAAGAACTCGCACAGCGCCATCCGGACGAGTACAAGTCCGCCACGTCACGCATACCGCCCATGCCAGCAGTCGTCAAGGCGCCGATGAATCTGGACTGGTATGCGCAGCAGATCTGCCAGGGCCGCACTGCGACAGACATCCGGCAGAAGGCCGAGGAGGAGTATAGGGCAAAACTCAACGGCATCGACCTCGACGCCTCTCAGTGGGAGTCAGCCACGCAAGCGTGGGGTGAGGTCCTGGAGGATATGCGCCCGCTGGCCGACGACGAGTTGGTGTGGGTTCTCAACTCTGAGACCCCACCCTCCGTCTTCAAACGCTGGGATGACAACGCGACCCTGCGTCTGCTCCGCCTGCAACCCGGGTGCTTGCAACAGTTGCTCACTCATCCCCACAAGACGGTTCACGATTCGGCGTGGAAAGTCGTCCTCCAAGAGAGAGCTTTCTACACCGATTTGGTGAGATGGCAGGTTGAAGCTATCAGGACAGGGCAGTCCGCACCGTTGGAGGTTGCTGGTTCGACGTGGTGTACGAGCCTGGTGAAAGATGTTCTCGATGAGGTTAAAAACCAGGCGCCCGCCTCGGAATGGGGGCCCCGGGCCGAACACTGGCTTCAATCGCTCGACCTCAACCCGCGAGACTATGAGGCCTCCCTGCCCCTGTGGCAGGAGAGGGTCGTTGATCGCTTCAAACGCGATCCCGCTCGCGTTGATGAGCTCCTCAGTTACGCGCAGACTGCGTCTGATGGCGCCGGGGCGCTCATCAAAGCCGCGCAGCAGGCTCCGGAGTCCTTGGGATTTTTGCTTCTTCGACTGTGGCAGGAGCCAGTGACCGGAGTGACATGGAATGTGCTCCTGGACAATGCGCTGCAGTCAAAGACCGCGCCCGACCGAATTATCGAGATCCTGAGACTCATTGATAATGCGGCTCTGCTGAGCAGGAGTCCGGCACCTTCAACAAGAACCATACAATCTCAAACCCGGAGCCGTGACATCTATGACGTGGCCCCCGAGACTTCCATACCGATCGAGTTGAGACGGGATATCGTTAAGCACTTTATGAACAACGTATCGCCGCTCGTGCTAGAGGATGTTGCGAACGCGCTCCTCGCCTTCGAGTACGCTCAGCCGCTGCCATCGGTGCGTTCGATCCCAAACACTTCGACAGCCGTACACGGGGAACCCTCTCCCGTCCAACCACAGTATCAGCCCGGGAGAAGAACGGAACCCCGACTGCCGAGCGCTCCTAACGGAGAGCAGACTCGTCACCCATTTTTTTCGGAGAATTCCGTGTGGCCGCTGTGGGTGAGTCTTGGCCTCAATGCGGTTCTGCTTTTCGTGGTGTTCGTCCTCATTTTACTCTAGCTTTTCGTAAGCAGTTATCCCCTTTCTCGCCTATTGAAAATAGTTATCGTTATATGATGAGGAAGATGTGATATTCGCGAAAACTGTTCACCGGGCAGGAGCTGTCGAGTTGGCGGGTTAAGTTTTGACGCGGATGAAGGATGAAGAGCGTCTAGTTCATCATTCTCGATCGGAATCAGCATCAACGGCCCGCCAGTATATTTCCTCCGCCCGATCGTGATCATTCCGGACCATCCGTAGAAAGTCTGCGTAGTTGCGAAGGGTGCGGGTATCGGCGGGGTTTTTATCGATGGTCCGCCGGTACATCTCCTCCGCCCGATCGTAATCGTGGCGCACATTCTTGAGGAAGTCGGCGTAGTTGCCGAGGTTGTGGGCGTTGTTTGGGTCGGATTGGATGGCCCGATCATACATTCTCTCCGCCCGGCCGTAGTCACAACGTACATTGAGCCTTTCTCACCAGAACCGGCGACTCAGGGACGGGGATCGGCGCGACGGTGCGGGAAGGATGGGCGCGGAGTGGGTGTGGCGCGCATGAGGGCCGCACCGCCCTGCACCGCCTCGGACCTTCTCGCGCCATCACGTCGATCCTGGCCAGTCCGGGGGTCTTCCTGGTGAGAAAGGCTCACTGGCCAAAGCATCCGATAGACCCCGCCTACCACATCCTCAAACACGAAGAACCCTATAAGCCTTCACGAAATCAAATTATCCGAACCAAATTTAGTAAACGTTAACGACAGTGGCTTCATACGATCAATGCGCCGTTCAACAATATATTCAATACTATGATGCATCATAGGGAGGGGAAGAACAGAGGGTTGCCGAATAAAACTGCGGTCACGTCCACCGGGAACATCTCTAGCAATATCTTCGGGATATGGCATGTCCAAGCCAATAAGACCTATAGATTTTATAGTCGCCCGATCCTTGTCAAAACCATGCAGGTCGGGGCTACGTAGATGTTCGATATTAGTCGGAATTAAATCGTCATCTGTCACCTCTCCTTCGTGCCTATAATGGGAAGTGGAATACCTTGGAGAAGGGTCATAATGTTCATGAAGACTTACAGACACGCAGCGCACTACGCCGCCAGGTTCGAGGAATAATAATCTGCGGTAACTCGTTTCCGTGCAACCGCCATTAAGCCAATTTTCTCTGTATGTCGGCTCAGTTAAAGTGATTAAGTGCCATCCTGAAATTCGCTCATACTGAGGCACCGACTCCTTAATTTTCTCCTTTTCCTCGATTCGTTTTTTCCATGGCAGCAACCCTTTGAGTTCAACGTTAACGTTGAACTCAATTTCGAGTGTTTTTAGTTCGGTATATACCGTCAACTTATCGAATGGTCTGTCGGAGAGACTTTCAGCAGCCCCTTTCAATAGTCTTTCAGCGAAAGATTCAAACTCTCTCGAGTGTTGGTTAGCAAATTTATTGTATTGCGATAGTTTGATCATAATGTTTTCCTGAAAATATTTTATTTTGGTTTTATGCGTTTAGGGAATTGCAATATTGATCATTTCTCACCAGGAACGCTCGGGGGCGGGGATCAGCGCGGTGCTGCGGGAAAGAATGGATGCGGCGGGGGGGGTTAGTGCGCACAAGGCCGCACGATCCTGCGTCGTCTTGACGACCGCGTCATCACGACGATCCTGGCCAATCCGGGGTCTTGCTGGTAAGAAAGGCTCATTGAATCTTTTGTCATAAAATTAAGATCTGGAGGTCTGGGCTGGCGCAGTAACGCGGAAGGAGGCGTGCATGACCTCGGTTCTCCCGCGCTACTGTGCTTAGTCTCAGCCCACTCTGGAACTTTCTGATGATGAGAAAGATTCAGTATGGGGGCGGTCAGTTAGTCCAGCCACAATGGGGACACTTCACAGACTGCGATGCGAGCCAGTGCGACACGTAGTATGTCCCGTAGCACTTGCCACACTTGCGCGGGAGATTATAGTCTCCCTCCTGGCGCGACTTCCCCTCATAGGCGAACATAGTATTCACTCCTCATGCGCTCGTTGTAAGTATCTATCAGGCGAGTGAGCGCAATTCTAAACCTGCTTCTATATTAGACTCCTAGACGGCAACCGTGCGCAAGTCCCAGAAGTGATACAAATGTGGTGGACGGGGCCTGTCGGTGAGTTGGGTGGGCGTGGTGGGTGTATCCGCTGCGTGGAGGCGCCCTGGCCCGTCCTGGGGGTGTTTGCGGCGCGTGGTGAAGGGGGCTGGGGGAGGACCCCAGGGACCCTGCGCGGCCGGGGTCCGGTCGGGGTTCGAGGTGGTCGTCGGTGACCGGTCCTGACCCAAGGTCTCGGCAAAGTCGGTGGGGGGTGCCCCTATGTGGTGTGTCAAGCGGCTGTGGGTGGTTTCGTGGCTGGTTGCGGGTCATGGCGTGCAGGGTGGGGATGCGGCGGTGGGCCAGGGCGAGCAGGGCCTGGCCCAAGGCGCTTGCCCTGGTCCCGTTTGCGCTGGTAGTAGGTACGGGAGACGGGATCTGTCAGGGAGGCGAAGGCGGACAGGAACATGGCGTGTTTGAGTCTCTTGTTGCCGGTGCGGCAGACGCGCTCGCCGCGGATCGATGAGCCTGAGCGGCGTGTGACCGGGGCCGGGCCGGATGTGGGAGGCCGGCTGGGCGCCGGTGCCTGGAGGTCTTGCCCAGGGTCTCGGCCAGGAAGACGGCTGCGGCCGGGACCCCGACACCCGGCACGGGTGGTCAGGACCTCGCGCATGAGGGTGGGCCCGCACCAGGGTCTCGACCCGGGCGGCGACGTCGGCCCGCTGGGAGTGCAGGGCGATGAGCTGGCGGGCCAGGTGGGGCAGCACCGTGCCGGCGGCCTCGGTGCCGGTGACGGTGACGGTCTGCCGGCCCGGGGCCGATACGATCTTGCCGGCCCAGGCGGCGTGGCGCCGGGCGCCGTGCTTCTTGAGCTTGGCGTCGATGCGGGCCCTGCCGGCCTTCCTCAACGCGGTGGGGGTGGGCCATGCGGCGATGACCTCCAGGACGGCGTCGTGCTTCAGCCGAGGTCCCAGGATGGTCTCCAGGGCGGGGTGGATCTGGGTGTACAGGCCCCGGATCCGGTTGGCGGTCTGGTTGACCTGTCTGGCCGGGTCCAGGTCGAAACCGGTCAGCATGCTCAGCGCCGCGGCGTCCTCGTCCGAGGTGCTGATGGCTCTCAGGGTGTGGGGCATGGTGCGGGCGGCGCCGGCGATCACGGCCGCGTCCTTCGCGTCGGTCTTGGCGCTGCCCGGTGTCAGGTCGGCGATGCGGCGCATCGACAGCCCGGGCAGGTAGCCCACGGTGATGCCCATGTCCCGGGCCACCGCCACGGCCAGGGCCCCGATGGTGGCGGGCTGGTCCACCACCACCAGAAGGTGACCGTGGGCGGCCAGTTTCTCGTACAGGGCGCGCAGACGCGCCTCGTCGTTGGGCAGGGCCTTGTCGAAGACCTTCTTGCCGCCCTTGGTCAGGGCCGTGGCCCAGTGGTGAGTCTTGCCGACGTCGATGCCGACGAAGACCTCGATGTCCTCGATATCCATCTTTCTGCCGCCTCCCGCTTAAGTGGGTGAGGACCAGCCGGTGGACGATCGGTCCCGCACCCACGTTACGGAAGACCTCACACGCAGTGGGTCGTTCCCCTTATCAGCGGTCACCGGCGCCCGGCCGCCGCGGGTGACAACACCCCCCGGATCATCTACGTACAGGGGCAAGACATCATGCCCGCAGCGGCTGGCCCAGCCCCGGACCACCCGGGACCACCAACAAGGTAACGGGGGGTGCAACCAT
>ERZ773077.2801-NODE-2801-length-11005-cov-7.977260_pt1 | contig 11005 bp, 9 predicted proteins | sample MGYA00580612_ERZ773077 | MGnify/ENA primary metagenome ERZ773077 (study PRJEB29015, sample SAMEA2737971) | human oral metagenome | biome: human oral; feature: human-associated habitat; material: dental | place: China | collected 2021 ...
GGCGGAGGCGGGCACGCCGAGCCTGCGGCCCAGCCGCAGGGCGGTGCCCGAGCGCAGCGCCTGGGCGGCCCGGCGGCGGTCGGCGGCGCGCCGGTACATGCGCCCGCGTCCGCGGGTCGTCTCCGTGGCGCGCACGAGCACGGGCAGGTCCTCGCGCGCGAACCGTCCGAAGCGCCGCCCGAGCGCGAGGGCGGCCACGAGGACCGCGAGGCCGAGCTGGAGCATGAGCGGCGGCATCCACGGCGGCAGGGAGGGGGTGTCCCATACGGAGAGCGGGCTCAGCTGGGCGGCGTCGAGCCACAGGAGCTGCTCGTGGTGGCCGAGCGCGCGGATCGCCAGGGCGGCATGACCGGCCCGGGCCAGGGCGTTGTTGGTCATGAGGTCGGCGTCGGCGACGACCCGCAGCCTGCCCCCTCCCGACAGGCGGGCCGTGGCGTAGGCGAACCGGTCCTCGTCCACGGGGAAGCAGCCCACGGCGCCCACCCCCTTGTCGACGGACACCGAACCCTGGGAGCCCTGGAGCGCCTCGGCGGCCACGGCGTCGTCCTCCTGGCAGCGCGGGGCCAGGACGGTGGTGGCGGAGGCGCCCTGCGGGACCATCCCGGCGGTCAGGCCGTCGAAGTTCTGGTAGAGCGCGCCGACGACGGTGATATCGGCGCCCGAACGGGCCAGGGCGGCGCGCTGGTCATCGGTCAGCGCGCCGATATTGACCACCGCCACGGTGGTGCCCGGGCCCGCGGCGACGGCCTCGGACACCGAGCCGGCGGTCCGTACGCGCAGGCCCTCGTCGCGCAGGAGCTGGGCCAGGGCCTGCGTCCCGTTGCCCCCCGGGTTGTCGATCGCGTAGGGGATCTTCGAGGTCTTCGGCTGCATGAGGCTGGTGGCGAGCGCGACGGCGGCGAGGGCGGCGGTGGCGATGAGGAGCGGGCGCCAGCGTCTCATGCGTGCGGCGATCGGCTCGCCGACGACCTGGGAGTCGGTCCCGGCCTTCTCCGGGCGGGAGTGGCGCTCTTCTTGTGCCGGGGTGCTCACGCCTGCCTCCCCGTGCCCGCGCTGTGCGCCTCGGCGGCCCCGGTCCGGTCGATCCGCGCGGTGTCCACGCGCTGGGCCAGGTCGCGCATCCACGCGTCCTGCTCCTCGGTGGAGACGACCTCCCCGTAGCGCACCGCGTCGAAGAGCGCGGCCGCCCGCGTCAGTTCCTCGCCCAGGGTCTTCAGGGCCCCGGAGGCGAGGGCGGTCGCCTCGCGGGCCGTCATGCCGGGGTAGTCCTCGATGAGGCCGCGCTCGTCCAGCGAGCGGATGATCGCCCGGAAGCGCTCGACGACGGCGGCGTCCCAGTCGCCGCGCTCGGCGGCGGCGTCGGCCGCGCGGGCCAGGGCCCGCGCGTCGCGCTCGTCGTCGAAGAGCCGCCCGGAGGCGCGTCGGGAGCGGCCGACCGGCCTGAACCGGCGCAACAGGACGACGAGCAGGATGATGCAGGTCACGAGCACCAGGAGCACGATGAGCCCGGAGAGCAGGGGCGGGATCCCCGGGATGGCGGTCGTCGGGTCGAGGTGCTCGATCAGCCACTGCCACAGTTTGTCCAGCAGGTCCGAGACGGGGTGGTAGACGGGCTTGGCGAGCTCGGCCTCGGCGGCTTCGCGGGCCTCCTGCGCGCCGGGGGTGGCGGGCGCGTCCGCGGCGACGATCAGGGCCGGGGGCGGACTCATGGCGGGCATCGGCGGGCGGGCGGGGCCGGGCTCACACGCCCGCCGCCTGGCGCAGCTCGACGTCCAGGCCCTCGGTGCGCATGCGCAGGTCGATGTAGGTCAGGGCGGTCACGGCCGCGGTGAAGGGCAGGACGAGGGCGGACAGGACGGAGGTCAGGAGCACGGTGACGGCGGAGACGAGGGGATGCGCCGCGGGCAGGCCCACGGAGACGACGCCGAAGACCATGCCCAGGCCGAAGGACAGCGTCCCGGTGACGAGCCCGGTGATGAGCCCGGCGAGCACGAGGATTCCCAGGACCCGCCAGAAGGAGCCGCGGGTCAGCGCCCAGGAGCGCCCGATGCCCTCGACGACGCCGGTGTTCTCCAGCATGAGCGCCGCCGGCGCCAGGGACAGGCGCACGATGAGGAAGACGGCGGCGATGAGGACGAGCACGGTCAGGGCGAGGGCCACCAGGACGGTCGCGATGATCGCGCCCGCCCCCGGATCGGGGCCCATGATGGAGGTGGCGATGACGGCGATGAGGACGATGCCGATGACCAGAATGATGGTATCGGCGATGACGGTGATGAGGGTGATGAGCAGGGTCTGCCCGATGAGGGGCAGAATGCGGCCCCTGGTGCGCTCCCAGACCTCCCCGGGGGTGGCGATGCGGCCCAGGACGGAGCGGGAGACCGCCACGATGAGCAGGCCGGTGAGGATGGTGGTGGCCAGCGCGGTGAGCAGGGCGCCCACCATCTGGGAGGCGAACGAGCCCATGAATACGGGCAGGATCCCGGAGATCCTGACGTCGGAGGAGTTGAGCAGGTCGTCCACGCGGGAGAGGAGGAAGCTGGCGCCGAGGTAGTTCAGCACCGCCGACAGCGCGCCGGTGGCGGTCAGGACGATGAGCGAGGGCAGGAACATGGCGCGGGGGTTGGCGCGCAGGGACTCGAAGGCCCCGCTGATGATCTCCCCGATGCTCAGCGGGCGCAGGGGGATGATGCCCGGTTTGGGCGCGAGGAAGAAACCGCCCGCCGCGTCCCAGTCCGCGCCGGCGGGTGTCGGCGGCGCCGGATAGCCGGCGTCGTCCCGACCGGGCGGGGGCGAGCCGTAGGCGCCGAACCGGGGGGCGTCGTCCTGAGGCCGGGGGGATTCCCGGTCCGCGGAGTCGTCCGACGGGGACTGCCAGCCGGAGTCGTCGTGGTTGTTCATGGGAATCAATGCTGGCACGCATTCGCACCGGGGGCATCCGTCCGCAGGAGGAGACGTCCTGCGCCCGGGGCGCGATCGGCCTTCCGCTCGAGACGTGATCCGAGTCAAGATCTGACGACCTAAGCGTGTTAGCATCATCTGTGTGCCAGGATGTGCTCATGAGCACCCGCATCCTCGTCGTTGACGACGACACCGCCCTGGCAGAGATGATCGGCATCATGCTCGAGTCCGAGGGCCATACGCCCTCGTTCTGCGCAGACGGCGCCAAGGCGATGGACATCTTCCGCCAGGTCGAGCCGGATCTCGTCCTGCTCGACCTCATGCTCCCCGGTGTCGATGGCGTCGAGCTGTGCCGCCTCATCCGCGCCGAGTCCGACGTGCCGGTCATCATGCTCACCGCGCGCACCGACACCCAGGACGTCGTCGCGGGTCTGGAGGCGGGGGCCGACGACTACGTGACCAAGCCCTTCAAGAGCAAGGAGCTGCTCGCGCGCGTGCGCACCCGCCTGCGGCGCGTGGCGGACGCCGACGCCGCCGAGCACGTGCGCGCCGGCGACCTGGACATCGACGTCTCGGGCCACCAGGTGCGCCGCGACGGCCAGGTCATCTCCCTGACCCCCCTGGAGTTCGACCTGCTCGTCACCCTGGCGCGCACCCCCTGGAAGGTCTTCACCCGCGATGAGCTCCTCGAGCAGGTGTGGGGCTATCAGCACGCCGCCGACACCCGCCTGGTCAACGTCCACGTGCAGCGGCTGCGCGCCAAGATCGAGCACGATCCCGAGCACCCGACGATCGTCGTCACCGTGCGCGGCGTCGGCTACCGCGCCGGCGACGCGAGGTGACCGCGGGCGCCCGGCGCCTTCACCCGGGGGACGCGTTCGGACTGTTCAGGCGCAGCCTCGGCCTGCGCATGGTCGCGCTGACCCTGAGCATCGGCATCGTCCTCATCGTCCTGCTCACCCTCGTCGTGTCCAACCTCATCCGCGACGACGTCTTCGAGGACCGCAGCGTGGCCATCCTCAGCGACGCCCACCAGCGGGTCGCCGCGGCGCAGGCCGAGCTCGACAACGCGGACACCACCACGGCCGACCAGGTGGCGGCCGCCACCAAGAACATGGTCGCCAAGCTCGGGCAGATCTCGGCCGCATCGGGCGCCATCGGCGTCGTCTTCCTGCGCGCCTCCGACGAGACCTCCACCCCCGTGGTCAACAACATGTACACCGACCCCGGGCTGCTCGGCCTCGTCGGCGACGACCTGGCCGCCACCGTCGCCGGCGGCCAGGAGGGGCGCCAGTACTGGAAGTCGGTGACCGTTCCCAGCGCCGGCGGCGAGCATGTCCCCGGGATCATCGTCGGCTCGCGCGTCAGCGTGCCGACCGCCGGGGGCTACGACCTCTACCTCGTCTACACGCTCCAGCCCGAGCAGCAGCTGATCGACCTCACCACGCGCGCCATCGCCCTGGCCGCCATCGGCTTCCTGCTCATGCTGGTCCTGACCGTGTGGGCCCTGGCCGTCGGCGTCCTCATCCCGGTGCGGCGCACCTCCCTGGCGGTCCGGCGCCTGGCGGAGGGCCATCTGGACGAGCGTCTGAAGGTCACCGGCGAGGACGAGATCGCCACGCTGTCGCACTCCTTCAACGAGATGGCCGACTCCCTGGCGCGCCAGCTGGAGAACTGGGAGCGCCTGTCCAGCGTGCAGCGGCTGTTCGTCTCCGACGTCTCCCACGAGCTGCGCACCCCGCTGACCTCCATCACCCTGGCCGCGGAGCGGCTCGACGAGGTCCGCGACGAGATCGACGACCCGCTCGCCCTGCGCTCCCTGGACATCCTCCTGCGGGAGGTCACGCGATTCCGCCGCCTGTTCGACGACCTGCTGGCCATCTCCCGCGTCGACTCCGGGAAGGTCCGGCTGTCGGTGGCCGAGCAGGACCTGACCGCCCTGGTCGAGGCCGTCATCGCCGACAACCAGATCCACATCGACCGCCTGGGCGCGGACGTGCGCGTCCACGCCCCCGACGAGCCCGTCGTGGCGCAGATGGACACCGTGCGCGTGGAGAGGATCGTGCGCAACGTCCTGGTCAACGCCCTCGAGCACGCCGAGGGCACCCCCATCGACATCACCGTGGCCGGCAATGAGGGCGCCGTCGCCGTGCGGGTGCGCGACCACGGCGTGGGCATGACCCCGGAGGTCGCCAGCAAGGTCTTCGACCGCTTCTACCGCGCCGCCCCCTCGCGCCAGCGCACCCTGGGCGGCACGGGCCTGGGCCTGTCGATCTCCGCCGAGGACGCCGTCCTCCACGGGGGCGCCCGCCCGGGCGGCCCGGTCGGCCTCGAACCCGAAGACCAGTCTGCCGTCGTCGAAGGCGGCCACCGAGGGAATGTAGTCCCGGGTGTCGGCGGCGTCCTCGAAGGACACGACGGGGTAGTTGCCTCTGTCAGCGACGGCGACGGTGGTTGTCGTCGTTCCAAAATCCACGCCACATTTCATGCCATAAGGGTATATCCCACAGCGCGCCACGACTAGGACTTGGGCCGGTCCAATCTCACATTTCTTAGTAACCCCGCAATCGCGACGAGCGCGCACGCGATGAGGAAGTAGGCCACAGCGGCAACGGCATCGACGACGTAGTGGTTGCCCGTGGCGATGATGGACGCGATCGTCACGAGGGGGTGCAGGGCCAGGAGCGCGCGCTGCCAGGCGCGCTTCCACACGAACGCCCCCAGGACGGCGGCCACCCATACCGCCCAGCCCGTGTGCATCGAGGGCATCGCGCCGTAGGGGTTGGCCAGGGTGCCGAAGAGGCTGGAGTACGCGGAAGTGTGGCGCGCCACAGCGTCGACGATGCCGTTGCCCTCGACGAGGCGCGGGGGCGCCAGGGGATAGGTCCAGTAGGTGACGAGCGCACCGCCCGTCATGACGAACAGCGCGTTGCGGGCCTGGTGGTAGCGGTCGGGCCTGCGCCACCACATGATGGCGAGCGCGGCGGCCGTGAAGGCGAAGAAGGACACGGCGTACTGCAGGGACGCCGCCTGGGCGATCAGCGGGCGCGCGATGAGCCATTGGTTGGCCGCCAGTTCGATGCCGATGCCGGTCCGCGCCTCGAAGGACGCGACCTGGGCGGCGTGGGCCATGGCGGCCTCGCGCGTGACCGGTGCGAGGAAGCAGGCCACGGAGTACGCGCAGCAGCAGCCCACGAGCACCAGGGCCTCGAGGACCGCCGGCCTCCAGCGCCGCGCGATGGTGGCGGGCGGCCGGGTGGATGCGTCTGTCATGCGGTCAACTGTACTGGTCGGCGGCCAGGGGGACGGTCCGCCACGGCGGGGCGGGGCCGTCCCGGTAAATCTGACATAATGCACATTATCGGCGTTGGTTGAGGCTGGGCGGTATCGCCGGCATGCGGCGACATCCGGCACAATTGCTCCTGTGACTGGTGGAAGGGCTGCTGCACAGACCGCTGCTGACAAGCACGATGTCATCCGCGTCGTCGGAGCTCGTGAGAACAACCTGCGAGGCGTCGACGTCGTCATCCCCAAGCGCAGGCTCACTGTGTTCACCGGAGTGTCGGGCTCCGGCAAGAGCTCGCTGGTCTTCGCCACGATCGCAGCCGAGTCGCGCCGTCTCATCAACGAGACCTACCCGGCCTTCGTCCAGGGATTCATGGACGCCAGCGCGCGTCCCGACGTCGACCACCTGGAAGGGCTGACACCGGCGATCGTCGTGGACCAGGAGCGTATGGGATCCAATCCGCGCTCCACGCTCGGAACCGTCAGCGACGTCGGGGCTTTGCTGAGGGTTCTGTTCTCCACCATGGGCGAGCCGTACATCGGCTCATCCCAGGCCTTCGCCTTCAACGTTCCGTCCGTTACCGGTGGCGGCGCGGTCACCACGCAGCGCGGCGGCCGCAAGGTCGTTGAGCGCAAGAGATTCAGCGTTCAGGGCGGGATGTGCCCGACCTGTGAAGGTATGGGCAAGGTCTCCGACATCGATCTGACGCAGGTGCTCGATGAGACGCTCTCCCTGAAAGACGGTGCGATCACCGTCCCCGGTTACGCAGTGGGCGGTTGGCAGGTGCGCAGTTTCACCGAGTCCGGCCTCTTTCCGGCGGACAAGCCGGTGTCCACCTTCACGCCTAGGCAGCGAAACGACCTGCTTTACAAGGATCCGACCAAGATCAAGGTCGGCGGAATCAACGTCACCTACGAGGGACTCGTCTCCAGAATTCGCAGGTCAATGCTCTCCAAGGAGCCAGAGACGCTGCAACCCCATGTTCGCGCCTTTGTGCAACAGGCTGTCGTCTTCGGGACCTGCCCGCAGTGCGACGGGACCCGCCTGTCCGAGCCGGCCCGCACCTGTCTGATCGATGAGAAGTCGATTGCCGACGCCTGCGCCATGCAGATCTCCGATCTGGCGCAGTGGATCACTCATCTTCAGAGTGTTCTTGCCGACGCTGCTCCCCTGCTTGCCAACGTGAAGGAAATGCTGGATGCCTTCGTATCCATCGGACTGGGATACCTCTCACTGGATCGCCCCGCTGCGACACTTTCAGGTGGTGAGGCCCAGCGCACCAAGCTCGTACGTCACCTGGGTTCTGCCCTCACCGATGTCACTTACGTCTTCGATGAGCCCAGTATCGGTCTGCACCCGCACGACCTCCACCTTCTGAATGAGCTCCTGCTGTCCTTGCGGGACAAGGGAAACACAGTGCTCGTCATCGAGCACAAGCCTGAGACGATCGAGATCGCCGATCACGTGGTGGACCTGGGACCGGGAGCCGGCGACCAGGGCGGTCGGATCTGCTTCGAAGGAACCGTTGAGCAGCTGCGTGACTCCGATACTCTCACCGGGCGCCACCTGACCGACCATCTGCAGATCAAGAACACCCCTCGCTCCCCCGCGGGAAGAATCCAGATTCGTGGCGCCAGCACGAACAATCTTCGCCACGTCGATGTCGATATACCCACAGGCGTTCTCACTGTTGTCACGGGCGTTGCCGGTTCCGGTAAATCGAGTCTCATCCACGGCCACCTCTCCCCCATGGATGACGTGGTGACGATCGACCAGAGCCCGATCAAGGGGTCTCGGCGCTCGAATCCGGCGACCTATACCGGCCTGCTCGATCATATTCGCAAGGCCTTCGCCAAAGCCAATAAGGACAAGGGCGCCAAGCCGGCGTACTTCTCGGCCAACTCAGAAGGAGCCTGTCCCGTGTGCGGTGGCTCCGGTGTCATTGAGACACAGCTGGGCTTCATGGAGACCGTGGAGTCCTGCTGTGAGGCATGCCAGGGGCGCCGTTTCAACGATGAGGTACTGGCCTACCGGCTCCGCGGACGAAGTATCGCAGACGTCCTGGACATGAGCGTCACCGAGGCACTGGAGTTCTTCTCCCGGGGTGAGATGCGTCTACTGGCCGCATCCAGAATCCTGGCGAGGTTGACGGACGTTGGCCTCGGTTATCTCAGACTCGGTCAGGCGCTGACCACCCTGTCCGGAGGCGAGCGCCAGCGGCTCAAGCTTGCCGTCCACCTGGGCCAGGAAGGGCGCGTCGTCGTCCTTGACGAGCCGACCGTTGGGCTCCACCCGGCCGATATTGAGGCCATGCTCGCGCTGCTGGACAGGATTGTGGACTCCGGTCGCACCGTCGTCGTCATCGAGCACCATCAGGCGGTCATGGCGCACGCAGACTGGGTCATCGACATGGGCCCCGGCGCAGGCCATGACGGCGGTCGCGTCGTGTTCACCGGAACGCCGGCGCAGATGGTGGCGGACCGGAGGACTCTGACGGGCCGATACCTGGCCCGGTACGTTGAGAAAGGCGGCTCATGACGACGGCAGGGCTCTATCGGATCCGTCCAGCGACCATGAAGGACTCCCCCGGTATCCGGCGTCTCCGCAATGCGGCCGTGCGGGAGTCTCTGGCGATCTGGACGAGCGTTGAGCAGGACCCTGTCCAGGCTGAGGCCTGGCTGGCGCCCATGGTGCAGCGCGGAACGGCTCTCGTTGCCCACGTGGACGGTAGGCCTCAGAAGATCGTCGGCTTCGCGGTCGCCGGTGCATGGCACTCCTATGAGGGCTATGCCCGTACCGTCGAGGACTCGATCTACCTGTCCCCGGCCGCTCAAGGTCATGGTCTTGGTTCCAGGCTTCTGGCTGCCCTGATCGAAGCCTCCCGGGCAGCTGGGGACCGTACCATGATCGCTCTCGTCGAGGCCGGCAACGTGACCTCGGTACGTCTGCACGAACGCTATGGTTTCACCATAGTCGGCACCGTCCCGCAGGCAGGCGAGAAGCTCGGACAGCTCCTCGATCTGACCCTCATGAGCCGTTCTTTACATTGATTGGAGACTTATGTTCACTATTTACAGGTTTTCGCGATAATTCTCGAGATGAGGTGACGTCATTGTTGGAATAAATTCGGTAATGGTGTACTCTGCGACACCGTTCACTACGAACGGGTCTTCAGTCACAACTTCTGAAATCTCGTTGCGCGCACCAACAGCAATGATGATACCGCCTGTTCTGGGATCCTTGCGCCCGCTGGCTAGGAACCTGCCGTTTTTGTAGTTGCGGGTGAGGTACTGGCGATGGGCCTCCAGGTGGGGGTCGACGGCTTCAGTACCCTGCGTGTATATAATATCGAGAACAAATAAGTGAGCCATGATGGTATGGTAGCACTTGATTGGTATCCAGGGAGAAATATCTCATGAGTAATTGTCAAAACCCCACCGACGACAATCGTTTCCGGCGCGTGAGTGGGGCTGAGTCCATCCAGCTTCAGCCGGAGGAGCCCGCTGTCGCTCAGTGGCAGGTCAGCGGTACCGATGAGCTCGTTGCGCATCTGCTGGGCCTTGTCGGAGCCCCAGAGGGACGGCCGGCGATCATCGCCGTCGACGGACGAGGCGGATCCGGCAAGACAACGCTTACCACGGCACTAACGGCGGCCGTCCCCGGCGCGCAGGCCTTCCACCTTGACGACCTCATCTGGAACGAGCCGCTCTACGACTGGGACCATCTGCTCGTCGACACCTTGACCCAGTTGCGTGAGGCCGGCTGCCTCGACCTCGTCCCGGACAAATGGCGGGAGCACGGCCGAGAGGGCTCCATCCGCGTCCCGGCCGGCTCCCCCCTGGTCGTCGTCGAGGGAACCGGAGCCGGTCTGCGCGCGGTCAGCAACCTCATTGACGCGCACGTCTGGGTCCAGACCGGAGACGATGTGGCCGAGCGCCGCGGCATCAGCCGCGACATCGCAGAGGGCGTCAACGGCAACGCCGAGGAGTCGGTGCGCTTCTGGCACTGGTGGATGGCCGGCGAGCGCATCTTCTTCGCCAAGGACCGCCCCTGGCAGCGCGCAGACGTCATCGTCTCCGGAGACGCCCCGGCCGGCGTGGAGCCGGGAGAGGTCGCCTGGACTCCGGGGCCACTCCTCCCCCGCTGAGGCGCACAGCCGCCCGCCGCTCAGGCTGGGCTCTCAGTCCCCCAGCGCCGTCCCCACGGCGCGAGCGGCCTGGATCCACTCGTGGTCGGCCGGAACGAACTTGGTGTGACCGGCCACATCCTTGAGCGGCACCAGCTCCGTGCCGTGACCGCGGTCGGCCACCATGACGCCGTAATGGCCCTCAGCGATCGCATCGGCACCGGCCACGCCCAGACGCGTGCCCAGGAGACGATCCGCTCCGCAGGGTGAACCACCGCGCTGGACGTATCCCAGGATGGAGACACGCGCCTCCAGTCCGGTCAGGCTCTCCAGCTGCTCGGCCAAGGTGAAGGTGTTGGCGCGGTGGGATGCCTCCAGGCGTTTGACGCCCCGCTTGGCCATCGCCTTGCGCTCAGGACTGGAGGCGTCCTTGACCAGGGCGCGGGCGTGCTCCAGCTCGGCGTGATCCGTCACCGACAGTGCCCCCTCGGCCACGGCCACCACTGAGAAGGACGACCCGTGGGAGCGGCGTCGTTCGATCTTGTCCGCGATCGCGTCCACCGAGTACGGAATCTCGGGCAGCAGAATGACGTCCGCCCCACCCGCGATACCAGCGCCCAGGGCCAGCCAGCCGGCTCGGTGCCCCATGATCTCGGTGAGGATGATGCGGTGGTGGGAGTGCGCCGTCGAGT
>ERZ773077.2803-NODE-2803-length-11002-cov-3.616699_pt1 | contig 11002 bp, 7 predicted proteins | sample MGYA00580612_ERZ773077 | MGnify/ENA primary metagenome ERZ773077 (study PRJEB29015, sample SAMEA2737971) | human oral metagenome | biome: human oral; feature: human-associated habitat; material: dental | place: China | collected 2021 ...
TTGCCGTTAAATTTAACGCGCTCAAATTTGCGTCCGCCTGCTGCGTTTTGACAGCCTCTGCTATCGATGCTTGCTTGGCCAAAACGCTCGCCGCAAAAACGGCTAGAAATAAAAATAAAATTTTCCTCATCGTCGTCCTTTAAATTTAAAAAGCCGATTATATAGCGCGATTTTTAATATTTTTGCCCGCGTGCGGCGAAAACGGCGGCCGTGCTAAATTTATTTTTATAAAATTTATGCTAAATTTAGCCCAAATTTTAAAGGATAAATTTTGGTAAAAATAGGAATCCACGGCGCAAGCGGCAAAATGGGACGCATGATCATCGAGTGCCTAAAAAACGAGCCAAACGCGAAACTCAGCACGGCTTATACGATAGAGCCGCTTGATTTTGCGTTGCCTGACGGCGTCATCCTCACGGACAAATTTGACGAGCTTTTCGCAAACTGCGACGTCGTTATCGACTTTACGATCAAAGAGGGCGCGATAAATCTGCTAAACTACGCTCGCACCGACCCAAAACCGCTAGTCGTCGGAACGACGGGTCTTGGCGAGGACGGCGCGAACCTGCTCAAGCTAGCAAGCGCGGCGATGCCGATACTTTACGCCACCAACATGAGCCTTGGCGTCGCGGTTTTAAACAGATTGGCGGCGCTTGCGTCAAAGGCTTTGCGCGAATTTGACGCCGAGATCGTCGAGCAGCACCACAGACACAAAAAAGACGCTCCAAGCGGCACGGCGCTAACTTTGGGCGAGTGCGTAGCGGCGGCTAGAGGGCTAAATCTAAAAGACGTTTTAGTGACCGGTAGAGACGGGCTAGTCGGAGCTCGCAGCAAGGACGAGATCGCGATCCTAGCGGTGCGAGGCGGCGACGTCGTGGGCAGGCATACGGTCGGATTTTACAACGACGGCGAGTTTATCGAGCTAAATCACACCGCAACTAGCCGCGCGACCTTTGCCAAAGGCGCGATAAAGGCGGCTATTTGGGTGGCGGGGCGAGAGAGCGGGCTGTACGGGATAGATGATTGCCTGGGGCTGTGATATTTAACGGCTTATCTCGCGAGCGCCTTTGAAAGAGCTTGAAAATTCGGGCTTGCGGCAGACCGAGCGTCTAGCCTCGCCCAAATTTTCTGCGCAACTTTCAAATTCGTTTCGCGATATTTTGCCTTATTTTTTATGTTAAATTTTGATATTTTTTAAAATTGCGGAAAATCGGCGGCGATATTTTTGACTTAGGCGAGGCGAAATTTAAATTTTAAGCATAGGCTAGACACGAAGTCTACCGAGCTTGAAATTTAAATTTTAACGAAGCATAAGGTAAAAAGATAACACCCCTAAAAAAGGATAAAAATGTGTGCGATAGTTGGAGTAATAAATTCTAAAGATGCGGCAAAAACGGCATATTATGCGCTATTTGCCATGCAACACCGAGGCCAGGAAGCAAGCGGCATCAGCGCATGCGAAAACGGCCGTATAGAAACCGTCAAAGGCCGCGGGCTAGTTACCGAAGTCTTTGATAAGACGAACCTCGAGAGCCTAAAAGGCGATATGGCGATCGGCCACAACCGCTACGCCACCGCAGGCAAAAACTCCGCCGCCGATGCCCAGCCCATCGCCGCGAACTACTCGCTAGGCCAAGTCTCTATCGTGCACAACGGCAACCTCGTAAACAAAGACGAAGTCCGAGAAGCTCTGATCGCCGAGGGCGCGATATTTCAGAGCAACATGGACACCGAAAACATCGTCCACCTCATAGCTAGAAGCCACAGCGAACACCTACAAGACCGCATCGTCGCCGCTCTAAAACAGATCAAAGGCGCCTACTGCCTACTCATCCAGTCGCGCCATAAAATTTTCGCCATACGCGACCGCTGGGGCGTGAGACCGCTCTCGCTGGGACGCCTAAAAGACGGCGGCTACATCGTAGCTAGCGAGACGTGCGCGTTTGATTTGGTGGGCGCGAGCTTCGTTCGCGACGTGGAGCCGGGCGAGATGCTGGTTTTTGAACAGGGCAAAAGCGAGTTTGAGAGCGTGCGCCTTTTTGAGCCAGAGCCTAGGGTTTGCGCGTTTGAGTATATTTATTTCGCGCGCCCCGATAGCGTCATAGAGGGCAAAAGCGTCTACGAAGTACGCAAAAAAATGGGCGAAACGCTAGCCAAAAAGAGCAAGATTGGCGCGGACTTCGTCGTACCGGTACCTGATAGCGGCGTGCCGGCGGCGCTGGGATACGCAAACGCCAGCGGGATACCGTTTGAGCTAGCCATCGTGCGAAATCACTACGTCGGCCGCACCTTCATCGAGCCGACTCAAGAGATGCGCAACCTCAAAGTCAAACTCAAGCTAAATCCGATGGCAAGCCTGCTCAAAGGCAAAAGCGTAGTCGTAGTGGACGACAGCATCGTGCGCGGCACGACATCCAAAAAGATCGTCGAATTACTGCGTCACGCGGGCGCGAGAGAGATACACTTTAAGGTCGCTTGCCCCGAGTTAAAATACCCCGAACGCTACGGCATCGATACTCCGAGCTTCGATGAGCTAATCAGCGCAAACAAAACGCCTGAAGAAGTATGCAAATATATCGGCGCGGACAGCCTCGAGTTTTTGGACGTGGACGAGCTAGTTAGCAGTATCGGCAGCGAGCGCAAATACTCGTTAGTTAGCTTTGACGGGGATTATTTTATCAAGTAAATTCGGCCTTTGCCGTTTCAAATTTGACCTATTTTGGCAAATTTGAACTCGCCAAATTTAAGCGGCAAAACCCGCATCTTGAAAATGCGAATTTTTGTTTTTGGCGGTTTTGCTTCAAATTTGGGTTTTTACAGATTTAAATTTGATGAAATTTGTGCTCAAAATTTGGCGAATCAAATTTTAAAATTTGATTTCGAGCGCCATACTGCGCAAAAATGAAAATATTTTATCAATATATAAGCAAACGTTGAATATAATTGCGAACTTTAACGTCACGGTAGCTCAGCTGGTTAGAGCGCTGGTCTCATAAGCCGGAGGTCGGGAGTTCAAGTCTCCCCCGTGACACCAAAAAGCTCTAAAATACGGGTTTTCTACGATTTTATATCGCATTTTCCTTTCATGAAATATAGCTTAAAGTTTGTAGCAAATTTAAAATTTATGTAGCAAAAATTTAAGCCGTTTGTAATTTTAACATGTTTTTATATAAAATCTCAAAAAATTATTGTTCTCCCGCAAATATCACGAGCATTAAAAAATAAAAATAGTGCCGTTAGGTTTTAAGATCACAAATTTAAGATGTATTATTTTTCAGATTTTAAAAATCAACCTCTGCTCAAGCGATAAAAACGCGCTATACGCAATAGCTAGTATATAATAAATAATTTACAAATAGTTATTTAAGCATTATTGATATATACCCTTGTTTTTATTTTAAAATCAAGGGAGAATAATGAGACTTAGCATTTTTGCTTCAGTCGCTATTTTAGCTACTTTTGTCGTTGCAGACACAAAGACGGACGGCTACTCGGTGATGCTTCCAAGCGTCGAAGTTGAAGGCATTTCCGAGCAAGATAACCTTAAAGGCTATATAACCTATGATAGCGCGGAAGTAAACAGAAACGGACTTAGCAACAAGCAAACGCCTCAGACCATCGAAACCATCGATATCCAAAAAAATCGCAACTACGGCACGAACGATCTTTCAAGCATACTTGAAGGAAACGCAGGCATAGATGCAGGCTACGACATGCGCGGCGAGAGTATAAAAATAAGAGGCTTTAGCGTAGACGGCGGAGACATATATAGAGACGGCGTGAGAGACTCGGGTCAGATCAGGCGTAGTACGGCAAATGTCGAGCGCGTCGAGATTTTAAAAGGACCAGCTTCTATCCTATACGGCAGGAGCGACGGCGGCGCGGTCGTAAATTTAGTCAGCAAAAAGGCAAATTTTACCCCTGTTTATAAGGTCTCGGGCAGATACGGCAGCTGGAGCAGATGGGGGCTTGGTGCAGATGTAAACCACGCGGTAAATAATCAACTAGCCGTACGCCTAACTACCGACGGCGAGCACGGTAAATCGTGGCGCGAAGGCATAAAATATAAAAATTTTATGATAAGTCCTAGCGTAATCGTAACAAACCAAAGCGGCGACGTAAGCTTTGAAGCGCAGTATACGTACGACAACGCCTGGAGAGTACCCGATAGAACTCCGACCAAGGCCGTCTACGACAAGCTAGGTATCGACTACAAAAAGGGCTTTTCTCACGAGGGCGACTTCGTGGAGGATAGGCTGCATTTTTTCCGTACGGAGTTAAATGCCGAGCTAGCAAAAGAGCTAAATTTAAAATGGGTTTTTGGATACAGAAAAGCTAGCCAAAATTTCGACCACTTTTTTGCAGGCAGTATCGTTAGCGGCAACAGACTAAGACAAAACTACGCAAAGCAAGAGACGGATAACGAAACTATCTCAAATGCCTTTACACTTACCAAGGAGCTAAATTTCGAGAGATTTAAGCACAACATTGCAGTCGGTTACGATAACAGCGTGGAGACGCGTCATCCAAGGCTCTGGTATAGCAGAACCCATACGCAAAATATCGACCCATACGCATCTAGGGGTAGCTGGACGTCAAACAGAAACGTGCCGCTCACGACCGATAACAAACACCGCGCGATCAATCACGGCGTGTTTTTCGAGGATCTAATCAGCCTTGACGACACGTATAGATTGATGCTAGGCGGTAGATTTGATTTTTATAAATTTAAAACTAGAAATATAAGAGGCCAAACAAACAGCTACACCGGCGACTCATTTAGTCCGAGGGTCGGCTTTTTATGGGACTTTGCAACCGATCACACCGCTTACGTCTCGTATTCTCAGAGCTTTGCGCCCTACGGCGGTAGAGGCAATATCGGCATCAGCACCGAAGATACGTCAAAGCTTGATCTAAAACCGCAAAACAACGTCCAGTACGAAATCGGACTAAAAAGCACTTGGGCGGATAATAAATTTAGCTCAAACATCGCGGTGTTTCAGATCGAACACAAAAATATCCGCTATCAGCCAGACCCTACAAACGATCCATATACTTGGGCGGTTCGCGGCAAGGAGCGTAGCCGTGGTATCGAGCTAAATGTGCTAGGACAAATTTATGAGAATTTATACCTACGTAGCTCGCTTGGATACACGAACGCTAAGGTTACTAAAGACAACTCAAACCCGCTAAACGAAGGGCTTAATCTAAATGAAACCACACGCTGGCAGGACAACGTCTTTTTACGCTACGTAAACGCCGACAAATGGTACGTGGAAAGCGGCGTTACCGGTTACTCCAAACGCTACTCCTACTCTACTAGCGGCGGTAGAATCCAAGAACAACACTTGCCGGGCTTTGCTAGAGTGGACGTGAGTGCTGGATATAGCTTCACCGAGCATGCGCAAATGACGCTAGCGATAAACAATCTCTTTGATAAAAAATACTGGCGCTCAAGCTCGAGGCTAGGCGACGAGAGATCGTTTATGGTGAATTTCCACTATAATTTTTAATTAAAACGTAAAAGTGATAGGTTATCCTATCGTTTTTGTCGGTTTTAAAACCGCTTCATCTATCGCGCCCCAAAAGTTAAAAACTTTAGCACCAAACTATAGATCACGCCCGACAAATACAATAGATTTTATCTCCTAGACTCACAAGAACGCCACAAATACTATTAAATGACATGGTTATTTTTATTATAAAAACACTACCAATTTTATAATAAAAATTCAACAAAATGTTTTAGATATAGGGTTTGAATGCCAAATTTAAAACAATACTTAAAAAATAAAATATATTGCTAAAATTAAGATAATAGGCTATAATACTTAATGGGTTAATAAGATCAGTATAATAATAGATAAATAAATTTTATACAAGTAGATCGCTATGAATAAACTAGTTTTCATCTTTTTTGTTGCATTGCTTGCAATATCCGCTCATGCGGAAAGCAGTACTGTAATCGCAGAGCAAACTAAGATCGGCCGGTAAAACCGTAGAGGCCGTCGCCTACGATAAAGAGGGTTGCCTGAAAGAGAAAAGTTGGTTGTCTTGCGAACGACTCGCGAAGCATTATGACAATACGGACCCAGACATGCCTTGCGATTCGGAAATGGTCACGGAGTACTACAAAAAGTGTTGCGATTATTCAAAAAACAAGGTCCAGCTATGCTGCGAAAAGGGATATCCAAAAGAGCTTGAGGAAAAACGCGATGCGGCTTGCAAAGCAAAAGATGCTAAAAGTTGCGGCACGCTAGCTTCCATCGCACACAGACAAAAAAACTATGAGAAGTCGTTTAAGTACGCAAAAAGATGACGGAAAAGACAATACCTCCTGCATACATCTTGCCTATATGTATTATTACGGTCAGGGTATAGAGAAGGATTATAAAAAATCGTTTAATCTATATGAAGGATTGTGCGATAGAGATATATATGATATGTGCGCTATCCTGAGCCACTTCTATACGGATGGCGTAGGCATAAAAACAAGACATCAAAAAGGGCAAGAAAATTTTAGAAAAACTTTGCTACGATCAATATAAAGAAGGCTGCGCCAATCTAGCCGCGCTCTATGAAAGCGATAAATACAGCATGAAAGACGATAAAAAAGCCACAGAGCTTTATACCATGGCTTGCAAACACAATCCAAAAGGCCCAGCGTGCGACAAGATAGGCGGCATGAGCAAGAGGCTAGAGTTTTTTTGTACCGAACAAAAGAACAATTATGATTGTATTCAGCTGGCAGATACTTATTACAGAAACGATCTGGAAAAAAGCTGTTTTTTTATAACAAAGCTTGCGAATTTGGAAATACAAGCGCCTGCAACCGGATTGCAAGTATCACCGAGAAAAAAGAAGCTTCAGAAAAACAAAAATCTGCTTGTGAAGAAAAAAATGACGGCGAAGCTTGCTTCCAGATAGCAAGCTCCTACAACTACGATCCGAAAAATCAGCTGTATTTTTACGAAAAAGCTTGTGAATACGGATATGCGCAAGGATGCTACGAGGCCGTAAAATATACTAACGATCCGGAAAAAAAGTTGTATTTTTTTGACAAAGGTTGCGAGTACGGGCTTGCATATACGTGCCTCTATGCTTTAGACCTCGTAAGAGCAGATAATAACAAAGCGATGGAATATGGATACAAAGCATGCAAGCTGGGTGATACTGCAACTTGCAAAAGAATTGAGGGAATCGCTAAGAAGGCTTGCGATGAAGGCGATCAAGACGGCTGCAAGTGGCTAGATACAATAAAAAATCGTAAATAAATTTAAATTTGAGCCGAGTTTAAATTTGCGCTCGGCTCAAAATAAACTAAAAGATTGCAAAATCATAGTTTTTATATCTTGCCTTTACAGAGCCAATCTTCTAGTCAAATTTAGAAAAATAGCCCTAAAGACTCTATAAAATTGTTTTTGCGAAATTTTTAGTTCAATATGCGACTTTAAATTTCCTGCCAAAAACGGTTTTAGTTTAAGCAAGACGCATGAAAGAAAGCAATCTAATAAAAAAGAATCAGAAACCGATAAAATTTTCTATAAGGAGAGTGTTTTATGGTTTGCGAACATTTTATTTTACCACTTAAAATTCTTTTCGTTTCTACCGCTTTTTTCTCTAGGGAGGCGACCAGATGAATCCCACGCCAAATTTAAAAAAACTAACCCTACTTCACTCCAATGATTTGCATGGAGACTTTTTAGCCGAGCAAATAGACGACAAGCTAGTAGGCGGCGTCTCTATGCTGTCCGGCTATATAAATCAAGTCCGCCAAACAGAGAAAAACGTTATCTACGCTATTGCCGGTGATATGTTTCGAGGCTCGATTATCGATTCGGAGTACAAAGGGATTTTTACGATCGAGATCATGAACGCCCTGGCGCCCGATATTGCTACGGTAGGCAATCACGAGCTAGATTACGGTATTCCACATTTGCTTTTTATTGAAAAGTGCGCCCAGTTTCCAATCATAAACGCAAATTTGTTTATCAAAACCAATCACGCCCGTCTATTTCCGCCTTGCTACATCATGGAGCTTGACGGCATGAAAATCCTTTTTATCGGTATCATTACCGATGCGGTTTTGGCGCAGGCCAAGCAAGACCACCTGATCGGTTCTTTCATCGGAATCGAAAAGGCGGCACAAGAGGTCGGGTGAATCTGCAACACATACAACCGAATCGATATAGATTTTACGGTTTTGCTGACCCATATCGGTTTTGAATCAGATAAAGAGCTAGCCGCCATGCTACGACCCGAATGGGGCGTCGATCTGATTATCGGAGGGCATTCTCATACCTTGATGGAGCAGCCTTACGTCGTAAACGATATTTTGATCGCCCAAGCGGGCGTCGGTACCGACCAGATCGGTCGATTTGATATCGTGGTAAATACCGACACCAACAGCATCGAAAGCTACAAATGGCAGTGCATCCCAATAAACGACAAGTACTGCCCGGTCGACGAACAAATAGAGAATTTGATTCGAAAATATAAGAGCGTAACCGATCAAAAATATACTCGCGTCATCACTCGTTTTAGCTGTCCGCTAACGCACCCGCAGCGCAACACCGAAACGGCTTTGGGAAATTTGTTTGCCGATATTTTCAAAAACAGCCTAGGCATAGATATTATGTTGCTTGGCTCAGGCAGTATTCGGGGCGAAAAGCTAGGGCCGATCGTAGAGTATGGGGGCTTGGCCGAAATTTTTCCTTATGATGACGGCGTTTATATGCTCAGAGCGGACGGCCGAACCTTTCGCCAAATGATGTGCTATCTACTGCGAGACGACGCCTTTTTGGGAACAACGGAATTTTATCAGTTATCGCAGGGGCTAAAACTCGCCTATTCCCGCTCCCGCCGAGAAATCGTAAGTCTAACTTATCAGGGGTAGAAATGCCCGATGACGGTATTTTTACGGTCGGTTTGCAAAATTATCATTACTGTAACCTTGAAAGCTTTTTTGGCGTCAGTTTTGAGCACGTGAAAAATTTCGGCGCTCCTAAGATGATTTCCACTTCTTGTTTGGATATCTTGGCTGAGTATTTAAATTCGCATAAAGCCGTTAGGCAAGACGTCGAGGGGCGATTAACGATTTTGGATTAAAAGTATTTTCGGTCACCCATGCGACTTTTTAATATTTACCATACAACTGCGGCTATATTTCCGCCGCATTCAGCGATAAGCGTAAAAAACCGTCAAATGACTACGGGCTTGATTGCGGAAAATAAAGCCCCAACACTTAATGTCTAGAAGCTTTTTACGATCAACCCGGCTCTTATCGCAATTTAGTTCAAGATAATTCTTCGCGTTTTTAATTTTTGTTTTGATTTTAAAGGCTTATATTTAAGGATACTTTTTGCTTTGAATTATGAGAAAAACAGCGACGGTTTTAGCAAATACGCTCTTTCCGGACGGCATACAGATCGTGGTCTATGAGTAAAATTTAACAACTTAGATGATAACTAATAGATATGCAAATATCGGTTTAACGGTACGTAGAGAACAGCAAAAATGTAAAAAATATGCGCTTACGCTAGGTGCCGCACGTCAAGCTCGGAGAATCTTGATATCGATACCGTTAAGTTTTTAGCAAATCCGAGACGCGAGCTAAACAACCGGAACAAATACCAAAACGCTCCATGAGACATTATGTTATAAGATTTAGACTATAAAATATTTTGCAAAGTTACAAATTTATGCTAAAATCGCGCGCTTTTAAATTTACCTAAAAGGGAAGAGATGAAAAAATATTTAGCTGAGTTTTTTGGTACATTTTGGTTAGTTTTTGGAGGTTGCGGCAGTGCAGTATTTGCAGCGGCTTTCCCAGAGCTTGGTATCGGATTTGTCGGAGTTTCGCTAGCGTTTGGCCTTACGGTTCTTACGATGGCTTATGCAGTTGGTCACATCAGCGGCGGCCACTTCAATCCAGCTGTATCAGTTGGCCTACTAGTTGGCGGAAGATTTGACAAAAAAGACTTCGTGCCTTACGTCATCGCACAAGTTATCGGAGCGATCGCAGCTGCTGCCGTGCTATATCTTATCGCTTCAGGTAAGGCTGGATTTGACGCTACTGCGAGTGGTTTTGCTAGCAACGGATACGGCGAGCACTCACCAAATGGCTACAGTCTAGTTTCAGCGCTAGTTGCTGAGGTGGTTTTAACTGCGTTTTTCCTTATCATCATCTTAGGTGCGACTGATGAGCGTGCGCCAAAAGGCTTTGCACCGATCGCTATTGGCCTTGGTTTGACACTTATCCACCTTATCTCGATACCTATCACAAACACATCAGTTAACCCAGCTCGTTCAACCGGCGTTGCGATATTTCAGGGCGGTTGGGCATTAGAGCAGCTTTGGCTTTTCTGGGTTGCGCCTATCGTTGGAGCGATCATCGGAGCTATCATCTATAAAGTTATGGGCTGCACATGCGGCTGCTGCAAAAGCGCAAAATAATCACACTTTATACTTCAAGGGGCGGTCTTCGCCCTTTCTATTTTCATAAAATTTTTAAAATTAAGATCAGTTAAGCGAATATAATAATCTATTTAACATATTACCGTTATTACATCTAACCTCTACTTCGCTATCCTTCTAGCTTCGTCTTAACAAACGGTAAGCGCATCGCAATTAAATTATTCTTTGAGTTCTTTGTGTCACTATAACCTCATCTCCGCAATCCAACAAACCATCGTAAGCCTTCCGGTAATCAGAATAGATAGCGGGTCATTAAAGTCGCTACATCTAGGCGACATCGGCATCAATTCATTTGCAAAATAGTTTTAGGCTATATAAACAAACTTGAACGTCGCACTTTAGTATGCCGTTTTACTAGCAACCACAAGCCAAGAAATGTTATAAAGTAGTAAGTTTTTAACCAAGTAGGCATACGAGCCAGAAATCTATTCTAAAATTAAATATTTTATCATGCACTCCGGCCATAAAATTCTGATATTTTTGGCTATTTTATCGATTTTTTTTATGAAATTTTAATAAACTCCGC
>ERZ773077.2805-NODE-2805-length-11000-cov-13.173595_pt1 | contig 11000 bp, 10 predicted proteins | sample MGYA00580612_ERZ773077 | MGnify/ENA primary metagenome ERZ773077 (study PRJEB29015, sample SAMEA2737971) | human oral metagenome | biome: human oral; feature: human-associated habitat; material: dental | place: China | collected 2021 ...
AGATGTTCACCGAGGTCGCCGCCGGCGGCCACGGCCCGGCCGTCTCGCGCCTGAGTGCGGTCAGCGCCTGAGAATCCGCAACGGAGAAGGAGGGGTAGGTGGCGGACTGGAGCGTTGAGTTCACTCCTCGCGCCAAGAAGGCGCTGACTCAGCTCGATCGCAGCGTCCAGAAGCGTGTGGTCGGCAAGCTTCAGGAGATCCAGGGGGCTGACGATCCGCGGGACTTCCTGAAGTCGATGACGGGACCACTCACGGGGATGTTCCGGCTCCGGGTCGGGGACTACCGGGTGATCGTCGACATCCAAGACGAGCGCTGTGTGATCCTCGCGCTCGATGTTGGCCATCGCTCGGTTGTCTATGGCCGGTGACATCTCGAGGCTTGCTCGTGAATGGGTCACCGAAGCGCCGGGGCGTCCTTCGTTTCTGTGGTGGACGCCCCGACGCCTTGTCTCGGGGATGTCTGGACTCCATGTCCGTGATAGTTGTGAAGAGAATGGCTGGCACTTATGCTGTAAACATGTCTACTGCAGTTCTGAGCGTACGGCTGCCAGAGGATCTCAAGCGTCGGCTCGATGACCTCGGGAGCCAGACTGGTCGTTCGGCAACGTTCTACGTGCGTGAGGCCGTCGAGTCCTACATCGATGACTTGGAGTACGCGTACGCGCTGAAGGCGGAAGCGGAGGCGGTGCGGCGCGGTGAGATCAAGACGCGTCGCCTCGATGAGATCACGGCGGCCCTCGGCCTCGATGCCTGAGGCTAAGGGGGCGAGAACCCGTCCGGCCGACGATCTGGTGATCGCCGGGCTTGTCCCGATGAGCACGGTCGACTGGCCCGACCACCTGACCGCGACCGTCTTCCTGCAGGGTTGCCCCTGGAACTGCTTCTACTGCCACAACCAGGCCCTCATCCCCGCCCGCACGCCCGGCCAGGTGGCGTGGGAGGAGGTGCGCGCCCTGCTGCGCCGCCGGAGGGGGCTGCTCGACGGCGTCGTCCTCACCGGCGGTGAGGCGCTGCGCCAGGACGCCCTGGCCGACGCCGCCCGCGAGGTCATCGACATGGGCTTCCAGGTGGGGCTGCACACGGCCGGGCCCTACCCGCGGCGGCTGCGCGACATGATCGAGGCCGGGCTCGTCGACTGGGTGGGGCTGGACGTCAAGGCCCTGCCCGAGCACTATGGGCAGGTGGTCGGCCGGGCGAATGCGGCCGCGAAGGCCTGGGAGAGCCTGGAGGTGCTCGTCGAAGCGGCCGGTCGCGGCGGACCGGAGTTCGAGGTGCGCACCACCGTCGTGCCCGGGGACGTGACGGCCGGCGACGCCGTCGAGGTCGCCCGGCGGGTGCATGCCGCGGGGGCGCGGGTCTACGCCCTCCAGCAGGCCCGCTCGGAGGGGACGACCGGTGAGTTCGACGTCGTGGCGCCCGGCTGGGACGGGATGTGCGAGCGCATGGCCGAGCGGATCGAGGCTCTGGGCTGGGAACGCTTCACCTATCGCCCGGCGTAGTCGGCGTAGGGCGGGTGCTGTGGGGAGCCGTCTCCATGGTTGGGGGCTCGGGCCCGCTCTTAGCCTCGGGCCATGAGCTACGAGATCCTGGTTTTCGAGCCGGAGACGGTCACGGACGCGGACTTCCCCCAGTGGTGGAAGCAGGTCTCCCAGTGGGAGGATCCACACGACTACGACACCACCGAACGCTCCACACGGCCGATCAAGTCCTTCTACCGCGATCTCATCCGCACCTTCCCCCCGCTCAACGGACCTTACGCTCTGATGGATGAGGAGCTCGACGCGAGAGAGGCTGAGGGGCTGCCGGTCGGTGACTACGTCATCGGCGCGGACTTCATCTACATAGGAGTTGGCTGGTCACACGCCGATGCGCTCGTGAGAACCGTCGGTGAGTTGGCCCAGATGCACCGGCTCGCTATCGCCTATGTCAGCGGCGACAGCTCAATCATCCGTCCATAGGGGCGGGCGGCGCGGACCGTCGGCGAGAAGCGTTCAGGAGTTGTTCATCTCACAACCGACCGGTTAGCGTGATCTTCACGACCGAAAGGAGATGACCGTGAAGCCCGCTCGATCAATCCGACTCCTCATGATCGCAGGGCTGGCCGTTGCGACGGCCACTGCCTGCCTGCCGACCCACCCCCAGGGCGCCGCCCCGGGCACGACCTCTGCACACTCGACCGCTGCCGGCACCGAGCAGGCCTCCCCGAATGATCCCGTCAGTGCTGCGGCCTCGGTGACGCCCGCTGGCGATGCCTCCGCGCCGGCGCCCTCACCGTCGAGCGTGGAGCAGCCGACCACTGCCGCCCCGTCGGGCGAGCCGTCCGCCTCTGGCTCGCCATCTGACGCTGGATCCGCCTCGCCCTCGCGACCCTCCGAGGGGTCGGGTCGGGGGCGCTCCGAGGCAGAGATCAACGGCTGGAATGTTGACTACTTCGAGGGCTTTGACGCCTCCATCGAGGATCTGGGTTGGGAACGCTACGGTGATTCGCCCGTCGGCCAGGGGGCCATGGGCATGAGGTTGAAGAGGGACTCCTTCACCCAGAACGGCGAGCTCATCATCCGCACTCAGTACCAGGACGGACAGTGGAGCGCTGGCGGCGCCTCGACCAACAAGATCTTCGCGGCCTCGCGTGGCCGGTGGGAGGTGCGCGCCAAGTTCCCCCGGGCCAAGGGCATCGGGTATGCGATCCTGCTGTGGCCGGAGGATCAGAAGTGGCCGCCGGAGATCGATTTCGCCGAGGGGCGGGTCAACGGCCCCCGAGTGGAGGGTACCTACCACTGGGGCGAGCCTGACCCGGATAAGCACAAGCAGAAGCAACAGGCCCTCGATAACACCGACATGGGCGGCTGGCACACCTACGGAGTCATCGTGGAGGACGAGTACATCGCCTTCACCTTCGACGGCCAGGAGTGGGGACGCATCACCCGAGACGACGTCGGCGAGGACATCTCCAGCAAGCGGATGTTCTTCGGGGTTCAGAGCGGGGCGATGGATCCTAACGACCCTACCGTCAACCAGTACGAGACCGTCGACGGCGGTGTCCCCGGCCCGCTCACCCCGGCAGTCTCCGACATCCAGATCGACTACGTGGCTCACTACACCAAGAACTGAGCATTACGGGAGCCGGGAACGGGGGAGACGGCAGGCTTGCTCCGTTGAAGCATGCACCGTCTCCCCCGTTGGGGACTGGCCGGTCGGGTTCCGGCCCTTCAGGCGGCGGTCGGCCCTTCAGGCAGCCTTTGCCGGCCGCCGCCCGACGTCATGGATGATGTCTCCCGAGTTTCTGTGTTCTTCTGTGTCTCCTCCCTCTTTGCTCATCCCCTCCTACGTGACGGTGAAGATCTCCTAGCCCGTCTCGGTGGTGTGATCCACCTTGGCCGATCTGGACTGGCTCTTCCCCTTGAGGGTCAGTGTCCCGTTATCGAAGGAGTAGGCCTCCTTGTCCACCGGGAAGATGAAATGGCCTTCGAGGTCAGCGAGGCCGCGATGCTGCTGATCGTGGTCTTCTTCCTATGGTGTTGTCTGTTGTCATTCCGGGTTCGGGCGGGCGTGTGTGCGCCGTCCTGTGGGCATCAGACAACACGAGGAGTTGTTGTGGCGGCGTTGAGATAAGTGCTTATGTTGCCGCAACATGCGGGCCTGCTGAAGTGGCCTGCTGAGGCGCCGTCCCGGAAGATGCGGGACTGCGAGCTACGGGTGGCGGTGCTCCGGTACGTGGAAACGGTTGGCCCTGACCAGGGAGACGATCAGGAGGATGACGGTGATGGCCACCGCTCCGCCGCCTCCGAGTGCCAGACCCAGCCACGGATTGGCGGTGGAACCCGCGATTGGGGCAGGCCGACGACGACTCCGGTGGGAGAACGAGCTGCGCGGTTCGTGGTTGTCATGGTTCGCTCCTTTCCTGAGTGAGGCGGACGGCAGGGCGGGATGGGGGAGTCAGTGCAGGAGGAGGGTCAGGAAGGCGCTGAGGTTGTTGAGGCAGTGGATGCTTGCCGGATACAGCAGGTTGCGGTCGGTCCTGACATAGAGCAGGCCCAGACCCAGCCCGAAGAAGGCTTGGGGGAGGACTCCCAGTACCTCGGAGAGCGCGAACGCGCTCATGTGTAGGGCGCCGAACAGGATGCTGGAGACGACGACGGCGACCCAGGTTGGCGCAATGCGTCCGATGAGTCCGATGAGCAGCCGTCGGAAGACCATCTCCTCCACCACGGGGCCCAGGACCCCGAGTACGATGACGATGACGATCGGCGGGAACATCCGTATGACGCTGCCGATGTTGGAGTCGTTCTGCAGGGTTGCTCCGGACAGGCCGGTGAAGTCGAGTAGAGCCGAGGATGTCAGAGAGCCGACGAGCTCGATGGCCAGGGATGCAATACCGCCCGCGATGAGGGTGAGGACCGCCCGACGCTTGTGAGCCGCTATCTGTTTGAAGGCGTGGGCCAGCGGGTGGCGGAAGGCAACGCAGCCGACGGCGAAGAGCACGACGTAGAGCGTGATGGAGACCTCGAGAGCGGCTTTCGATGGCATGAAATTACTGAAGCGGAATGGGAAGAAGAACGTGCTGTAGATGCCGACGAAGACGGTCAGCGCAGCCGTTGTCATCCGGTCGGTGCGGGGCTTTGCGCTCGGGGCCAAGGGTCGATCGGAGGTTGATGGCGCAGGGGCGTCTGAAGCGGGAGTGGGTGATGAGGGGCGGGTGGTGCTCATGGCAGGAAGCGTGTGGCTGCCGACCCCAGAGCCGCATCGCCCCTGCGGCTGAGTCTCGGTACGCCCCTCGGACCCTTGTCCATCGAACCCCGGTCCTACGTGGCTGCGTGGCTGCCGGCTGCGACTCGCCCTCGAGGAGACGGGCTTTGGGCTTGAAGGAGAAATGAAGCGAACTCATCTCGATTTTTGCTTGCGACGACAGTGACAATAGTTTGTATCAATGCGATTTCAATTTACGATTCTATGAGTTATTACTGCCTTCGGAGTGCTTCACTTATCTCGGCTAGCCGCCCACCATCCCTTCTCGTGACTCGAGGCTTTCGTGAACGCGCCTTTTTTGCCCCCAATTCCTCCCATGTTTTCCTGTTCCTCTATTGCGTCAGCGTCTTCCCCGACGGCGAGGCGTCGGGGACTGCTGAGGATGACGGCTCCCGTGGTCCTTGCCCTGGTTCTTGGTGCCGGGCTGGCCGGCTGTGACGATACTTCTAGTACCAGCAGTGATGCTGCGCCTTCAACTGCGCCGGCTGAGTCCCAGCCGGGTTCAGGGGGTGGTGACTCCGCTGGCTCCAAGGGGGCGCCTGCTGAGGAGCCCGCCGCGGAGCCGACGGAGGACTCGTCGGGCTGGAGCGGCTGGTTCGGTGGTGGTGGCTCGGATTCAGGGGAGAGCTCCAAGGGGGGATCGACCCCGGAGTCCGAGCCTGAGCCTCAGAAGGAATCGGACTCGAAACCTGAGCCCCAGAAGGAGTACTACGCCAGCTGCAAGGAAGCCAAGGCGGCTGGCGTTGCACCGTTGTACAAGGGTGATCCCGGTTACCGGCCCGAGCTGGATCGAGATGGAGACGGCATCGCCTGTGAGACTAAGTAGGGAGCGCGATACGCCTGTCGTGTCGGGCTGAGGTGTTGCCGGATGCCCTGCAGATTCCATGTGCTTCGTTAGCTGTACCCGGGTGTGGCGAACGAAGCACATCTGGTTGTGCCGGTTTGTGGGCGCGTTTCCGATGCGTGATGCCCGTTCGCATCGTGCGAGTTGAGATGGCGCGGATTACTGGGTGCTCGCTGATCCCGCAGAGAATGAGGCTCGTATTAAAGGGGGTGACGTTAGAAACTGCGTCTTCCAATAGGGAAGAAAAGGGTAAGTTGCGATGTGGTTGCATTTTATGGTCTCGCAGGTTATTACCATCGCTGAGGTGCTTCACTTATCTCGGCTAGCCGCCATGATCCCTTCTCGTGACTTGAGGCACCAGTGAACACCTCCCCTCCATCTCCCATCCCACCAACATTCTCTTACGCTGGGCCCGGTCAGTCCTATCGGCCCATGTCGAGGCGCCGGAATCTCTTGAGGAAGTTTGTCCCTTGTGCCGTGACGTTCGTCCTCGGGGCCGGGTTTGGTGCTGCTGGATCCTCGGATCATGCTCCACCGGCTCAGCAGCAGGCGGCGCCTAAGTCCACCGTGGTCTATTCGCCAACCCCTGTCCCCACGGTTGTTTACAGCCCGTCGCCGGTGCCGACGGTGATCTACTCACCGTCGCCGGTGCCGGCGACAGAGGCTCCCGCAGCCCCGCCGGTGGCAGCTCCCTCTGCTCTGGGGGCGGAACAGGGCTCGGATACGAGCGAGGGAGATACCGGATCCGGTGCCTCGTCCGGCGCGGGCGAGGCACCGGCTCAGCCCGAGTCAGACTCGGGCGGCGTCTACTACCGCAACTGCAAGGCGGCTCGTGATGCGGGTGCGGCGCCGCTCTATCGAGGTGAACCCGGCTACAGGCCCGAGCTGGACCGTGACAATGACGGCATCGCCTGTGAGTGGAAGTAGAAGCGATCGACGGCGTCGCATCGTATTTGAGGAGCTTTCCCGATCGACTGGGTGAGGACTGACGCAGCAACCGTGTCCTGACAAAGAGGGCGGGGTTCCAAGCAGAGAACTGTGATCTGCTTGGAACCCCGCCTTGTCTGTGATCGTTCCTCAGGTCAGGTTGGTACCTGACGTCACCGGATGAGTGCGCCGCTGCTGTGGAAGTAGAACTGGCCGCCGTCGATCGTGGCCCAGCCGGTGGTCATGGCACCATTGGGCTGGAGGTAGTACCAGACGCCGTCGACCTGCTTCCAGCCGGTCGCCATGGAACCGTTGGCGTTGAGGTAGTACCATTTTCCTCCGTCCATGACCCAGCCGGTCGCCATCGCGCCGCTGGGCTGGAGGTAGTACCAGACGCCGTCGACCTGCTTCCAGCCGGTCGCCATCGCACCATTGGGCTGGAAGTAGTACCAGTGTCCGTTGACGTCCAACCACTTGCCTGCGGCCATGGCGCCGGAGTCCTCCACGTAGTACCACTGTCCGCCCGAGGCGACCCAGCCCTTGGATGCCATGACGCCCTTGTCGTCGAAGTGGTACCAGGCGCCGCCGATCATCTTCCAACCCGTGGCGACGGCGCCGCCGGGGTTGGCGTAGTACCACTTGTCATCCTCATTCACCCAACGGTTCTCGGCCATAGCACCGTTGCCGGTGAAGTAGTACGAGTGGTCACCGATCTGCGTCAGCCCCAGGGCCATGACGCCGTTGTCCCTGAGGTAGTACCAGTTCCCATCCACGGAAATCCACTTGCTGGTGGCAAGAGCCCCGGAGCCTTCGGCGTAGTACCAGTTATCGTCAGACTTCACCCACTGGGCGGCCGCCATGACGCCGTCTTTATCGAAGTAGTACGAGTGGTCACCGACCTTCTTCATCCCGGTCAGTAAGGCGCCGTGGTTGTCGGCGTAGTACCAGTGGCCGCCCTCGTCGATCCACGTGTCGGTTCGCAGGATGCCGTCAGAACCGAAGTAGTAGGTGAGTTTCCCCTCGGTGAGCCGGCCGGTGGACATGACGCCGTCGTCATTGAAGTGGTACAGATGGCCCTCGATCTCGGCCCATCCTGTCGTCTTCTTGCCCTTCTGGTAGTAGTACTTCTTGTCGTTTTCCGTCTTCCATCCGGTGAAGGAATCGGCGGGCGGATCCGAGGGCGCAGCGCTGGGGTCGGCGGAGGGTGCGGTGCTGGGGTCGGCGGGGGCGGTGGGGTCCGCGGTGGGCTTGTCCGTGGGCGCGGTGCTGGGGTCGGCCGTGGGCTTGACCGTGGGGTCCTCGGTCGGCTTGACCGTGGGGTCGGCCGTGGCGGTCGGGTCCGCAGTGGGCTTGACCGTGGGGTCCTCGGTCGGCTTGACCGTGGGCTCGGCCGTGGCGGTTGGGTCCGCAGTGGGCTCGGCTGAGGGCGCAGCGCTGGGTGCCTCTGTTGGTGCTGCTTCCGGCTTCTCTGCCGATGAAGAAGCGGGATCGGCTGCCGGCTGCTCGGTGGCGGCCTCGCTGCCTTGGGGAGCGGTGTCGTCATCGGCCAGGGCTGCGGGACCTGCCAGCCCCATGAGCGTCATCGCCGCGAGTGCGCCGATCATGTATCGGCCAGTGCGCTTCATCATGTCCTCCTTGAGGAAATGGTTCTCTTCCTTGTGAACGTCTCCGTCGTAACCGGCCGGTCAACAATCTTTTCCGACCTTTTCTCCGGCAGGCGGATACTGAGAATATACGAGGTGATGACGTTGTTATTCTGGCTGGAGTGTCTGGATTGTGCGGCAGTTTGGTAAAATATTTGATGTCTGCTGAGATGGTTACTCTTCTGATTTATTACGGAATGCGTATGGTACCGTTCGGTCGGTCCGGCTGGGCTGTCGCGGAGCCTCTTGCTGCAGATGGGGCACGTAATAGCCCGTGGGGTCCCAAGCAAACGCGTTCGCTTGGGACCCCACGGGCCTGGATCTCAGTCAGTCGCCGGTGGGGCGGACCTCCTGGGACTCATTCAGTTGTGGTGAGTGCTGTCGGGTCATCGTTTGGCGGCATGATAACCAGCGGCTTCGGCTTGCGTGCCGGTGGAGAAGCACGCCTCGGGCTTGGTGATGTTGTACGACTGGTTACCAGGCCGGTGATAGATCTTGCTGCTTGCGTTGCCTTTAATTGGAGCCCATGCAGGGCAACTGTAGCCCCCGTTGTTGACGGTAATCCACCGACCGTTGCCGTCGAAGGTGTAGTTCCAGCCATCGATCGTTCGAGTCGTGCTGACCAGCATCGCGCCGCTATCATCAACGTAGAATGTGCCCTCGATCCACTTCTTAGTGGCCATGGCGCCACTGCCGTCGAAGTAGTACCAGGTGCCTCCGATTTGCTGCCAACCGGTCGACATTGCGCCGTTACTGTTCAGGTGGTACCAGTTCCCGCCTATCTGCTGCCAACCGGTCGCCATGCTGCCGTGCTTGCTGAAGAGGTACCAGCTTCCGCCGATTTGCTGCCAGCCGGTGGCCATCGCGCCGCTGCCGTTGAAGTAGTACCAGGTGCCTCCGATTTGCTGCCAGCCGGTGGCCATCGCGCCGCTGTCGCCCAGGTAGTACCAGTTTCCGCCGATTTGCTTCCAGCCTGTGGCCATGGCACCGCTGCCGTTGAAGTAGTACCAGGTGCCTCCGATTTGCTGCCAACCGGTCGACATGGCACCGCTGTCGCCCAGGTAGTACCAGCTTCCGTCGATTTGCTGCCAACCGGTCGACATGGCGCCACTGCCGTTGAAGTAGTACCAGGTGCCTCCGATTTGCTGCCAACCGGTCGCCATCGCGCCGCTGTCGCCCAGGTAGTACCAGCTTCCGCCGATCTGCTTCCAGCCGGTGCTCATGACCCCGTCGTCGCTGAAGTGGTACCACTCCGTCCCGACCTTTACCAGGCCGACGGCTCTGATGCCCTTGGCGTCCACATAGAACCACTTGTCGCCCAGATGGAGCCATGTATTGGTGGCGACGGCACCCGAGCTCTGGACGTAGAAGCTGCCCCCGTCCTGCTCGATCCAGCGGTTGGCCTGCATGACGCCGTCGCTGTCGAAGAAGTAGTCGACGCCGTCGACCTCCCTCCTGCCTGTCATAGCGGCGCCGTAGTAGTCGACGTAGTACCAGTTGTCGCCCTGGTGCAGCCAGGTCTCAGTTTTCAGGGCGCCGTCAGTACCGAAGTAGTACTTGAGGTTGTTCCACGTAATCCAGGTATCGGTCTTCTTAACACCGTTCTCGTAGAAGTACTGTTTGCCGTTCTCCTCCCGCCATTCTCGCTTGGGTTCGGCGGGCGGATCCGAAGGCTTATTCGAGGGATCCGCGGTGGGATCGGGAGCGGTTGTGGGCTGGGTCTCGGCCGGTGCTGCGCTCGGCGCATTGGTCGCTGGGGGAGCGGAAGAGTCGGCTGCGGGGGTCTCGGCCGGGGTGGCGGCCGGCGGGTCTGTCGGCTGCTCGGCGACGACGTCGTCGCTGGGACTGGGGACGGGCTCGTCGGCCATGGCGGCCGGACTGACGAGTCCCATGAGCGTCACTGCTGTGAGTGCGCCGATTAGGGATCGGCAGGAATGCTTCATCATTGCCTCCTCGAGGGCATGGTCCTCATTCGTGTGAATGGTGCATCCACCACTGTCAGCAAGTGCGAAGTCCTCGTTGAGCTTGCATGCGTCGGGGTAGGTGCAGAAATATTTTACGCCGCAGTCACTTCGACAAAACAATCGAGAGCCCCTGAAAATGGTTTCAGTTTGATTAAGGTGGTTCGTCTCGTAGATAATTCGGTGATGCGAGGAGCGTCGCGGCCTGTCGACTCAGAAGCTGTTCTGCTACTTTTGTCGAATATTCCCATACCTTGATATAGTCACATGCGTCGGGCCATGTTACGTAAACAACGGTATAATGACTCATTTTGATCGTGTGTTGAAATATAAGGTGAGGGGGTGGGAGCGTCCCCGTTCGCTCCCACCCCGGCTTTGAGTGGAGGCGCCAGGCTTTCGCAGCCGTACGCCATCCTTTGCCTACGCATCCGCCCGCAGCAGTCGGGTTATGCCCGCCGCCTGCGCGGCCGTCGTCCAGCCCAAGGCGGCGAGCCCAGCGGCGGTCACGTCCGTTTGCGGTGCGGCGGCCGCCATCCAGATCTGGGCTGCCTGGCCTGGAAGCCACCGGGCGATGTCTCCCGCGAACATCGCCAGCTGGGGTGCCAGAATCACCAGCACCACGGCCACCGTCGCCGCACCGATCACACTGCGCAGCGCCTCGCCTAGCCCCGCCGCCAGCAGCAGTGCCGCTGTCAACCAGACCACGGTCCTTCCGCCGGCCCATAATGCCGCCGTCGACGTCGTCGGGCACGCAGCCAGGCTCGCCCCGACCAGCACACTGGCGAATACCAACCCCGTCCCGGCCAGCACCACGAGTCGCGCCACCGCCAGCCGCCCCCGCGCCGGCGTCACCAGCAGACTCGTCATGCCCTGCGCCGT
>ERZ773077.2806-NODE-2806-length-10999-cov-6.321181_pt1 | contig 10999 bp, 7 predicted proteins | sample MGYA00580612_ERZ773077 | MGnify/ENA primary metagenome ERZ773077 (study PRJEB29015, sample SAMEA2737971) | human oral metagenome | biome: human oral; feature: human-associated habitat; material: dental | place: China | collected 2021 ...
CTGTGTGTTGAAACATCCAACGCCGCCTCACGGCGCCACAGCTCCACATGCAGCCGCCTTCGGGCGGCTGTGTGTTGAAACCTGCGAAAAACCTAATCAGTCTAAAGCGGGCCAGGCAGCCGCCTTCGGGCGGCTGTGTGTTGAAACAAATGCCTCAGCGTAGCCGCGTTGTAGCCAGCTTGCGCAGCCGCCTTCGGGCGGCTGTGTGTTGAAACAAGTTCTCCACAGTTGCAGAGATGTGTCAGGTGGCAGCCGCCTTCGGGCGGCTGTGTGTTGAAACAAGGATGGTGGTTGCGGTCTGTATAGCTATTTGAGGCAGCCGCCTTCGGGCGGCTGTGTGTTGAAACTTTGGCGCAAATCGTATATCTCGTTTGCAGGCTGGCAGCCGCCTTCGGGCGGCTGTGTGTTGAAACCCCTGACCAAAACCTGAATACTCCACGAGCTGGCAGCAGCCGCCTTCGGGCGGCTGTGTGTTGAAACTTGCTTGCTTGCCTTGGCTTGTCCTTTGTCCACTGGCAGCCGCCTTCGGGCGGCTGTGTGTTGAAACGACTACGCGCAGGTCTTCGGCAAGGCGCGGGTCGCAGCCGCCTTCGGGCGGCTGTGTGTTGAAACCGTCTGCCAGTACGGCGGGTCGAGATAGAAAAGGGGCAGCCGCCTTCGGGCGGCTGTGTGTTGAAACGAGCGGCGTTAGTTTGCGCGAGCTGCCGTCGGGGCAGCCGCCTTCGGGCGGCTGTGTGTTGAAACTTGAAAGTAGGCGTATGCATTAGCATGCTGATGGCAGCCGCCTTCGGGCGGCTGTGTGTTGAAACACAATATTGCGCGGCGCGTCAATCCTGAGTGCGGGCAGCCGCCTTCGGGTGGCTGTGTGTTGAAACCTATCTCGTGTTTCGCGACCCTGATGGCCTCTGGGCAGCCGCCTTCGGGCGGCTGTGTGTTGAAACGACGGAGCCATGCTGGAGCGCACCAAGACGCTTGGCAGCCGCCTTCGGGCGGCTGTGTGTTGAAACATTGATTCACCCAGCATCGTCAGTCCCGGCAGCGGCAGCCGCCTTCGGGCGGCTGTGTGTTGAAACCGGGACAACTGCGCGACAGACCCTTGACTCCCTCGGGCAGCCGCCTTCGGGCGGCTGTGTGTTGAAACGGCGAAGCTGCGAGCCCATCTCGACCTCGACACTGCAGCAGCCGCCTTCGGGCGGCTGTGTGTTGAAACTGCGGAATCGGGGACTACGACGTGATTTCCTTCGGCAGCCGCCTTCGGGCGGCTGTGTGTTGAAACCTTCGCAATCTTACTGACCGCCTGCTGGCCTTCAGCAGCCGCCTTCGGGCGGCTGTGTGTTGAAACCAGAAAATTGAGGGCGCGCTGAAACCCGAATTCACGCAGCCGCCTTCGGGCGGCTGTGTGTTGAAACGCGAAGCCGAGGGGCAGCAGATGGAGCGCCTGGCGGCAGCCGCCTTCGGGCGGCTGTGTGTTGAAACCAGTCTTCCCAGACTTTGTCGCCGGGGATTTTGGCTGCAGCCGCCTTCGGGCGGCTGTGTGTTGAAACATGTCGCACGCAAAGGAGCGGCGGGCGGCTGTGTGTTGAAACACGCCCATACGTCTTATCGTCTATGGGCTCGCTGCGCAGCCGCCTTCGGGCGGCTGTGTGTTGAAACAACACGCCCCTGATGGTGCTGCCCGCCAAGCTTGAGCAGCCGCCTTCGGGCGGCTGTGTGTTGAAACTCTTTACAGTGGCATGGCAGCCCCTGTGTTGACGCAGCCGCCTTCGGGCGGCTGTGTGTTGAAACTGGTAGCTTGAATAGCTTTGGAAGTTCTGATGGGGCAGCCGCCTTCGGGCGGCTGTGTGTTGAAACGCGAAATTCCGATTCAATCGTCACATGGGCATCGACAGCCGCCTTCGGGCGGCTGTGTGTTGAAACTTGAAGTTGTGCATGCTGCGGACGACATCTTGGGCGCAGCCGCCTTCGGGCGGCTGTGTGTTGAAACTGCTGCTCGATCATGGTTTCAAGCCGATCTTCCAGGCAGCCGCCTTCGGGCGGCTGTGTGTTGAAACTTGACCCCATCTGGCGCACCAAAACTGAGACCGCGCAGCCGCCTTCGGGCGGCTGTGTGTTGAAACATGCCCGCCCCCCGCTTGCCGGGCTACTGGCCGCGGCAGCCGCCTTCGGGCGGCTGTGTGTTGAAACATCCGCCTCCATCTTGACCGGATCGACCCCCGGATGCAGCCGCCTTCGGGCGGCTGTGTGTTGAAACGCCTCTTTCGGGCGACGAAACGCGGCTACGCGATGGGCAGTCGCCTTCGGGCGGCTGTGTGTTGAAACTTCTGGCTTCAGCCCCTGCAAGCTCAGCCGCAGGGCAGCCGCCTTCGGGCGGCTGTGTGTTGAAACCCATGAGCGGGCGTTGCTGGCCGCGCCCGCGTTGGCAGCCGCCTTCGGGCGGCTGTGTGTTGAAACAACAAATTCACGCAGCACTACGACAAGGTGGTAGGCAGCCGCCTTCGGGCGGCTGTGTGTTGAAACTTTTCGCGATCGGGGCGCAGGCTCCACGTCAGGCGCAGCCGCCTTCAGGCGGCTGTGTGTTGAAACAAGCTCAAAACAGTAGAGGAATACGTCAATCTGGCGCAGCCGCCTTCGGGCGGCTGTGTGTTGAAACAAGGCACGGATGCGGTTGAGGACAAGGCCAGACGCAGCCGCCTTCGGGCGGCTGTGTGTAAAAAAGAGAATCAAATGAACTAAATCTGCCTAAACGCGCGAGATCTTGGCGGCGGTATATTAAAAGTCGGCGATTCGATGGATAAATGACCGGATTTATACGATAAAGCCGATTCGTTTTGAATCAATACCGTGCAATGAACTGGGCAGCAAGATTTCGGCGTGCAAGGTCAGTGGAGCTGATGAGATACAAGATCGTTGTCGTTATATTCGATAATTAAACGCTGATATCTTCGATATGTTATTCTCTCTTTTTCCGCTCTGCGTAAATTCAAAGCCAGCATGACGATGAATCTAGACAAGGATTTGGGCGAAATCATTTCCAGGTTTCCGGAAATCTTTCTTCATCATTTAAACAAGGCCATTGTACCATTAGTTATTACCATTAAAAACCAATTTATTTCTGCTGACGACGTTAGCGCGACATGGTGCATTCAGCCCGCATCCAAAATCAGGGTAAGTCAGGGCTTTGCAGACCAACCTGTTCATGCACTTTGAACGCTTGCAAGTCATCTTGCCAATGGCGGCGATGCGTGCTGGTATGGCAATGTTCGACTGGAACGCACGTGATCAAACGCCATGAGGAGCGCATGGCTCCAAGGTACTAACAAGCGCTGGAGGAGAGGACTTTGGCCCAACTAGGCAGAGACAGATGAGGTTAGCGTGTGGCACCCAGCTGAATGCAGCCGTCAAGATTGCCTGCATTCGGCGCTTGGTTAAGTGCTTGGCTTGATTTGAAGGCAGGTTTTGAAAACCCGGCAATCAGGGGCGGCTGGCATCCACTGCGTCGCGCAGGGCTTTGCCGGGCTTGAAGTGGGGCACCCGGCGTTCGGGAATGGCAACGCTCTGGCCAGTGCGGGGGTTGCGGCCCAGGCGCGGGTTGCGGCGCGTCACGCCAAAGCTGCCAAAGCCGCGAATTTCGATGCGCTGGCCCTGTTCCAGGGCGTCGCTCATGGCTTGCAGCAAGGCGCGAGCGGCGGCATCCGCGTCTTTCTGGGTGAGCCGGGGAAAGCGCTCGGCCAGCAGTTCAACAAGATCGGAGCGGGTCATGGTGGCGTTTTTCTGGTTGTTGTTGCGGCATGTCTGAATGGAAAACCGCCGCCTGGGCAGCTGCCACGCCCGGAGGGCATGGCGGCGCCAGCAGGCGGCGGCGGGGCAGCGGTCCGGGCCGGTCAGGACTTGTCGCTGTCGAGCTTGGCGCGCAGCAAGGCGCCCAGGCTGGTGGTGCCGGCGTGGCCTGCGTCCTGGTTCAGGCTGGCCAGGGCTTCCTGCTGGTCGGCCGCGTCCTTGGCCTTGACGGACAGCTGGATGCTGCGATTCTTGCGGTCGATGTTGGTCACCACGGCGGTGACTTCGTCGCCCACTTTCAGCACGGTGGTGGCGTCGTCCACGCGGTCGCGGCTGATTTCGCTGGCGCGCAGGTAGCCGGTCACGTCTTCGCCCAGTTCGATTTCAGCGCCCTTGGCATCCACGCTCTTGACCTTGCCGGTGACGGTCTGGCCCTTTTCGTTCACGGAAACGAAGGTGGTGAAGGGGTCCTGGTCAAGCTGCTTGATGCCCAGGGAGATGCGCTCGCGCTCCACGTCCACGGCCAGCACGATGGCTTCCACTTCCTGGCCTTTCTTGTAGTTGCGCACGGCGGTTTCGCCCGGCTCGTTCCAGGAAAGGTCGGACAGGTGCACAAGGCCATCAATGCCGGAAGACAAGCCGACGAACACGCCAAAGTCGGTGATGGACTTGACAGGGCCTTTGACACGGTCGCCGCGCTTGGTGTTCTGCGCGAATTCCTGCCAGGGGTTGGGCTTGCACTGCTTCATGCCCAGGCTGATGCGGCGCTTGTCTTCGTCGATTTCAAGCACCATGACTTCGGCTTCTTCGCCCAGGCTGACCACCTTGCCGGGCGCCACGTTCTTGTTGGTCCAGTCCATTTCGGAGACGTGAACCAGGCCCTCGATGCCCGGCTCCAGCTCCACGAACGCGCCGTAGTCGGCAATGTTGGTCACGCGGCCAAACATGCGGGTGCCGGCGGGATAGCGGCGCGCCACGCCCAGCCACGGGTCGTCGCCCATTTGCTTGATGCCCAGCGAGACGCGGTTTTTCTCGGTGTCGAACTTGAGAATCTTGGCGGTGATTTCCTGGCCGGCCTGCACCACTTCGCTGGGGTGGCGCACGCGGCGCCAGGCCATGTCGGTGATGTGCAGCAGGCCGTCAATGCCGCCCAGGTCAACGAACGCGCCGTATTCGGTGATGTTCTTGACCACGCCTTGCACGATGGCGCCTTCCTTCAGGGTTTCGAGCAGCTTGGCGCGGTCTTCGCCCATGCTGGCTTCCACCACGGCGCGGCGGCTGAGCACCACGTTGTTGCGTTTGCGGTCGAGCTTGATGACCTTGAACTCCATCGTCTTGTTTTCATACGGAGTGAGGTCCTTGGTGGGGCGCGTGTCAATCAGCGAGCCGGGCAGGAAGGCGCGGATGCCATTGACCATGACGGTCAGGCCGCCCTTGACCTTGCCCGTGGTGGTGCCGGTGACGAAGTCGCCCGATTCAAGCGCCTGTTCCAGCGCCAGCCAGGAGGCCAGGCGCTTGGCGGTGTCGCGGCTGAGGATGGTGTCGCCATAGCCGTTTTCGATGGAACCGATGGCTACCGAGACGAAATCGCCCGGCTGTACTTCAACTTCGCCCTGGTCGTTCTTGAATTCGTCAATCGGCACGTAGGCCTCTGACTTCAAACCGGCGTTCACGACCACGAAGTTGTGCTCCACGCGCACGACTTCGGCGGTGATGACTTCGCCAGAGCGCATTTCGGTGCGCTGGAGCGACTCTTCAAACAGGGCGGCAAAAGATTCAGACATTAAAGATGCTTTCTTGGACGCGGCAGCGCTGGAAAAAAGCGCGCTGCGTCCGGGTTTGCGGGCTGGCCCGCAAGAGGTTGAGGTTGAAAAAAACCGCCAGCGCCTTGCAGCGCCAGCGGAGCTTGCGGCGGCCTTGCCGGCCTTGCGGGGCTAGAAAGGCTGCCTGTCCTGCCACCAGTCCAGCACCTGCTGCACCGATTGCTCGATGCTCAAGCAGGAGTTGTCCAGCGCCAGGGCGTCTTGCGCGGCTTTGAGCGGCGCGGCGGCGCGGGAAGCATCCCGCGCGTCGCGCGCCTGAAGGTCGTCGCGAAGGCGGGCGATGTTAGCCGAAATTCCCTTTGCGGCCAATTGCTTGTAGCGGCGCTCGGCCCGCGTTTCGGCGCTGGCCGTGAGAAAAACTTTCAGCGGCGCATCGGCAAACACCACCGTGCCCATGTCGCGCCCGTCGGCCACCAGCCCCGGCAAGCGGGCCATGCCGCGCTGCAAGTTAAGCAAGGCGGCGCGCATGGCAGGCAGCGGCGCCAGGGCCGAGGCATCCATGCCCGTTTGCTCGCTGCGCAGGGCTTCGCTCACATCGCGCCCGTCCAGCCAAACGCGGCCCGCTTCAAAGCGCAAAGGCAGCGCGGCGGCCAGGCGGGCCAGCGCCGCCTCGTCATCCAGCGCCACGCCGGCCTGGCGCGCGGCCAGCGCCGTGGCGCGATACAGCGCGCCAGAGTCCAGGTAATGCCAGCCCAGCCGCGCCGCCAGCGCCGCCGCCAGCGTGCCCTTGCCAGAAGCCGTGGGGCCGTCTATGCAAATCACGGGCACGGCGCGTGCGGGCCGCGCGGCGGCAAACAGCGTCTCGAAATAGTCCGGAAACGTCTTGGCCACGCACTTCGGGTCTTGCACGCGCACAGGCAGCGCGGCGGGGTTGAAAGCCGCCAGGCTCGCGCACATGGCCATGCGGTGATCGTCATAAGTGCAAATGCTCGCCGCCCGCCAGCCGCCCGCCAGCGCCGGGGGCGTGATGCGGATGAAATCGGCCCCCTCCTCCACCGCCGCGCCCAGCTTGCGCAGCTCGGCCGTCATGGCGGCAATGCGGTCGGTTTCCTTCACGCGCCAGCTCGCAATGTTGCGCAGCGTGCTGGGGCCATCGGCATACAGCGCCACCATGGCCAGCGTCATCGCCGCATCGGGAATGTGGTTGCAGTCCAGATCAACCGCCTTCAGCGGCCAGGCCCCGCGCCGTGCGCGCAGCCAGCCGCTGCCGCCCTGCACATCCGCGCCCATCAGGCGGGCCGCCTCCACAAAGCGAATGTCGCCCTGCACCGCATCCAGCCCCAGCCCTTCAATCACAAGGCCCTCGCCGCCCTCCGGCGCCGACAGCGCCCCCGCCGCAATGAAATAACTGGCCGAAGACGCATCCGCTTCCACCAGCACTTCACCCGGCGACTGATAGCGGCTGCCTTCGGGAATGACAAAACGCTCCCACCCCTGCCGCTGCACCGCCACGCCAAAGCGCTCCAGCAGCGCCAGCGTGATGTGGATGTAAGGCCGCGAAATCAGCTCGCCCTCCACCTGCACCGTCACCTCGCGCTCACGCGCGGCCAGCGGCAGCGCCAACAGCAGCGCCGTCAGAAACTGGCTGGAAACATCGCCGCGCACCCGCACCGGCGCATCCAGCGCCAGCGGCGGCACGCCCGCCGCTTCGGCAATGCGCAGCGGCGGAAAACCCGGCCGCCCCAGCTCCTCAATGCGGCAGCCCAGCCGCCGCAGCGCCGCCACCAAATCGCCAATGGGCCGCTCGTGCATGCGCGCCACGCCCGACAGCTCATGCTCGCCGCCCAGCAGCGCCAGCGCCGCCGTCAGCGGCCGCATCGCCGTGCCCGCGTTGCCCAGAAAAAGCCGCGTGGGCGACGCCGGCGCGCGCCCGCCCAGCCCCTCAATCAGCACCTCATCAGCCTGGCCTTCGGCGCGGCGCACGCCGCAGCCCATCTGCGCCAGCGCCTGCAACATCACCCGCGTGTCGTCGCTATCGAGCAGGCCACGCACCCGCGTCGCGCCCTCGCTCAAGGCCGCCAGCAGCAGCACGCGGTTGGAAATGCTCTTGGAGCCAGGCAGCCGCACCCGCCCCTGCACGGCGCGCAGGGCGGGGACATCCAGAAATTCAGTGGTGAACATGGTTTTCGCGCAGGGGCCGGGCGCTACGCCCTGGCCGGAAGCAGGCTCTTTTCAATCCAGAAAGAGGAGCAAATTCAGGGGGTATGAAAGTGCGTCTTGCGCACTTTCCACTAGGACATCACGCTATTAATTCAGGAGCGAATCAGCGCCCATGCCGCTTGCGCCAGCTGGCGCACAGCAGCGCCAGCGCCGCGCAGGCGGCCCACAGGGGCCACAAGCGCCACCGGGCCGTCCAGACGGCGTAAGGGGTGAGGTGGGTGTGGCCCTCGAATTCGCCCGTGAGCACGCCGCGCGTGGTGCGCGGCTGCATGTGCGTGACCTGGCCGTGCGCGTTGATGATGGCGGTGGCGCCCGTGTTGGTGGCGCGCAGCATGGGGCGCTCGAATTCGCGCGCGCGCATGCGGCTGATGGCCAGGTGCTGGTCGATGGCCACGCCGTCGCCAAACCAGCCGATGTTGCTCAGGTTCACAAAGGCGGTGGGCGCGGCCGCCGGGTCGCCAAAGCGGGCGGCCAGCTCTTCGCCAAACAAGTCTTCGTAGCAGATGTTGGGCGCCAGGCGCTGCGCTTGCCAGGCGAAAGAGGGCTGCGCCAGCGCGCCCCGGTTGAAGTCGCCCAGCGGAATGTTCATCAGCTGCACGAACCACTTGAACAGCGGCGGGATGAATTCGCCAAAGGGCACCAGGTGGTGCTTGTCATAGCGGTAGGCCGCGCTTTGGCCGGGCGCCAGGCCCATGACGGAGTTGGTGTAGCCCTCGCTGGCGTTGCCCAGCGGCACGCCGATGAGGGCGGCTTGCGCGCTCTGGCCTTCGCGCGCTGCGCCGTAGCGCCGCAGCAGGCCCTGCCAGTAGCCGTCGGGCAGCTGCTGCGGCAGCACGGGAATGGCGGTTTCGGGCGCGATGACCAGGGTGGCGCGGGCCTCGCGCAGCTCTTGCCCGTACCAGCGCAGCGCGTCAATCACGCCCGTGCCGGGCACGAACTTTTCATCTTGCGGAATGTTGCCTTGCAGCAGCGCCACCTGCATGGGCGGCAGGGGGTTGGCCGTGGCGGTTTGCGATTCCTGGTTGAGCCACCACGTCCACGACACCAGCCCCAGCACCAGCAGGGCCACTTGCGTGGCTTCTTCGCCGTCGTGCTTTTGCATGGCATACAGGGCGATGAAGGCCATGAGCCAGGCGGCCACGAAGCCAATGCCATACACGCCCACCCAGCGCGCCAGCGGCGCAAAAGGCCCGTCCACATGCGCATAGCCGCCCGCGCCCCACGGAAAGCCCGTCAGCAGCGTGCCGCGTGCCAGCTCCGCCAGCGTCCACAGCGCGGCAAACAGCAGCGCCGCGCGCAGCGCCTTGATACGCGGCGGCGCGCCTGGCGCGTTGTCATCTTCTTTCTCGCGCTCTTTCTCGTGCGCAAGGGGCATGCAGGCCATGAACAGGCCCGCCGCCGCGCCGTAATACAGCGCCAGAAAACCCGCCAGCGCCAGCACCGCCAGCACCGCCAGCGGCGCGGCCAGCCCGCCGTAGGTGTGCATGGAAATGAACAGCCACCAGAACGTGCCCGTCAGCCAGCCCAGCGCGAACAGCCAGCCCAGCGCAAAGCCCGCGCCAAAGCGCACGGCCGGGTGGGCGCCAGCGGGCGGCTGCGCCATGCGCGCCGTCATGCGGTTGGTGGCCTGCCGTGGGGCCTGCACGGCCAGGCGCAGCGCCACGCGCGCCAGCAGCGCCGCCAGCGCCCCCAGGCCCAGCATTTGCAGCCACCAGTGGGGCTGGCCGCCCAGCGGATCGGCCAGCGCCACGGCTTGCGTCAGCCCGGCCAGCACGGCCAGACCGCCAGAAAGCGCCCACGCGCGGGGAGAAAAAGCACTCATGACGCCTCATCCTTCAATGCAGGGCGCGCCGGCGGCAGCACGCGAAACCAGCGCACTGCGCCGCCCTTGGTCAGCAGCACGCGCAATTGCAGCCCGCCCAGCGTGCACTGCTCGCCGCGCACGGGCACGCGGCCCATTTCATGCGCCACCAGGCCGCCGATGGTGTCAAAGGCCACGGGCAAGTCTGCGTCCGCCACCGTGCCCAGATGCACGCCAAAGGCCTCGTTCACCTTCTCCAGCGGCGTGTGCCCGGCCACGCGCCAAGTGCCATCGGCCAGCGCGAAGATGTCGCCCGTTTCAGCCTCGTCGTCGAACTCGTCCTCGATTTCGCCCACGATCTGCTCCAGCACGTCTTCAATCGTGATCAGCCCCGCCATGCGGCCAAACTCGTCCACCACGATGGCCATGTGATTGCGGTTGATGCGAAAAGCGCGCAGCAGATCGTTCAGCCCCTTGCTCTCGGGCACGAACATGGCCGGGCGCACCAGCGTGCGCACGCTCAGCTCGGGCGCGCGCTGCAATTTGAGCAAGTCCTTGGCCATCAGGATGCCGGTGACGTTCTCGCGCTCGCCCTGATAGACGGGAAAGCGCGAATGCGCCGTGTCAATCACCGTGCGCAGCAGCGCTTCGTAAGGCGCGTCAATGTCGAGCATGTCCATGCGCGGCGTGGGCACCATCACCTCCTTGGCCGTCATCTCCGCCAGGCGGAGCACGCCTTCGAGCATCACGCGGCTGTCGGCGTCAATCAGCTGCTTGTCCTCGGCCTCGGCCAGCGCGTCAATCAGCTCATGCGTCGAATCCACGCCCGGGTTCAGAAATTCAATGAGCCGGCGGAAAAAACTCCGCTTGTCTTCAGAACGCCCTGGGCGCTCATGCGCGCGGGCCGCGTGAGGCGCTGAATGTGGGTCAGGCACGGTGGGTCATGCAGCAGTTGAAACAGAAGGCAAAGGATAGCGGAATTGCCAGACGCGTCAGGACCTGTTCATGATCTGGATGTGAGGTGCAAAAGTACGGATCAAGATGGGCTGCAAGGCGCAAACCGTAGATAGGTCTTGTAACTTGGCGAGGATTTACAACGCCGCAGACTGCCCGCTTCCGCGCTTGCCGCATCCATGAACAGACTTTGAATAGGTCCTGAGAAGCTGTCCTCAAAGAGGGAATTTGCGGCAAACTCTCGTCATGTATCCAAGTGACATGAGCGATGAACAGTGGGAAGTTGTGCAAAAGCACTTTCCGGCAGGCAACCGTGCAGGCAGGCTGCGGGTGCGCAGCGCCCGGGACATGATCAACGCCATCTTCTATGTGCAAGCCACCGGCTGCCAAACCACTGACCGTCGATAGCGCGCGCTGCCCAAGGACTAGCCGCCCTGCAAACAGGTCTACAACACCTTTGCCCGCTGGCGTCAGCGCGGCGTGT
>ERZ773077.2809-NODE-2809-length-10989-cov-23.906622_pt1 | contig 10989 bp, 7 predicted proteins | sample MGYA00580612_ERZ773077 | MGnify/ENA primary metagenome ERZ773077 (study PRJEB29015, sample SAMEA2737971) | human oral metagenome | biome: human oral; feature: human-associated habitat; material: dental | place: China | collected 2021 ...
CTGCCACCGCATCGGGGGTCTTGTCCACCTGCTGCTCGAAGAGCTCGTGGATCAGCGCCTCCTTGGGGTAGTCTGCGGCCGTGTCGTTGAACTGCCGCAGCACTTGGTCCCGCTCCTGCTCGCTGAGCAACGGCAGGTGCTTGATCTGATGCTGATCATCCGCAGCCATCGCACCCAGCAGCACCTTCAGGTGCCCTGCCCAACGTTCTACGGTCTGGTGATCAAACAGGTCCGTGTTGTACTCGATCACACCCTGCAGTTCTTCCGGACCCTCGTGCAGCGACAGCGTCAGATCAACGTGCGTGCGCTCGTACGTCAGCGGCTCTGGTGACAGGCTCACCCCCGCCAGCGACAGCTCGGCATCCGGCGTGTTCTGCAACACCAGCATCGTCTGGAACACCGGGCTGTAGCTCAGGCTGCGCTCAGGCCTGAGCACCTCCACCACCTGCTCGAACGGAACGTCCTGATGCTCATAGGCCGCCAGCGTCCTCTCCCTGACCTCTTCGATCAGCTCCGCCACCGTCTGTTGCGGCTGGAGCCGTGTACGCAGCGCCAGCGTATTGACGAAGAGGCCGACCAGCCCTTCAAGCTTGCTGCGCCGACGGTTGGCCACCGGTGTGCCGATCACCACATCATCCTGCCCGCTGAGCCGCCCCATCAGCACCGACCACCCTGCCTGCAGCACCATGAACACCGTTGCCCCGCGCTTGCGCGCCAAGGCACTGAGGCCATCACTCACCTCTTTGTCCAGACTGAATTCGATGGCCGCGCCCTCATAGCGCTGCACCGCAGGCCGCAGCCGGTCGGTCGGCAGCGCCAGCAGCGTCGGCGCACCTGTCAGCGTCTCCTGCCAGAACGACAGCTGTGCGTCGAGCTGATCGCTCACCTGACGATCTGAGAAACGCTCTTCTGAAGGGTCATGATCGGATTGGAAAGCGCTGAAACTCAAGCCTCCAAAGCTTTCTTTTCTTGATTGGTGATTTGGCAAATCCGTGCGAAGGCTTTTCATGACCGAACAAGATGTGGAGTAGACCAAGATACATGATCATTCTCACACAGCTTTGCCACGAACAAACCTACCAATTACCGCAACACTACTGCCTCGCCTTCTGCTCCATGGTTCGTATGGACGAAGAAAGAAACCCAAGGGCAACGACAGTCGCTCCCAATCCCCCCAAGGTCACAAAAAGCCATCTTGTGCCAATGCGCTCACCCAATGGGGTTGCCACAACCAAACCCAATGGCGCAGCCAGGCCGAGCAATGTCGTCAACAACGAAATGACCCTTCCCTGAACGTGGTTCGGCACGCTGGATTGCAGAAGTGCCATGAGTGCGCTATTTGCAAGAATATTGGCAAAAGCTGCGCTCACCCAGAAAATGCAGGCCAACCAGAAAAATCCCCTCGGAACCCCGGATGCCATCGCGATGAGCAGACAAGCCCCAAGAAATCCTCCGAGAATCCAGGGAATCTTCCTGACGGGAGCAACAGCCGAAACAATGCCTCCCCCAATGATCATTCCAATTCCCGCGAGGCTTTCAAGCAGCGCAACTTGCGGCGCTCCTCCTCCGAAATGAACCTTCACCAGCATCGGCACCAGTGTGAAGAGCGGCATGATGACCAGCGCAGTAGCCGCCATTAGTGCATACAGCTGCCGAAGCCCGCTGTTTGCCCAGACCGTTCTCAGACCTTCCATGAACTGATCCAGCAATCCGGGTCGTTCCTGAGGGCGCAGCTTGATCTGCGGGATGGTGAAGAGCAACAAAGGAATGCATCCCAAAGACGCTGTCAGTATGTCTATGCCCAGCGCCCATCCGATGGGCATGATCGACATCACCAAGGCTCCCAGAGGTGCCGCGCCGATGAGCGTCACGCCCTACAAGGACTGCCCAAGTCCCACAGCCCGTGTCAGGAAGGACGCAGGCACCAGCATGGCAACGCTGGCCATTGCCGCCGGCTGTTGAAAAGCTTGCATGGCGCTTCGGAGCGCCATCATCACATAGATATGCCACAGTTCCACGCGATCAGACTGGAACAATGCGATGATGACAAGCATGCCAGATGCACTGACAACGTCAGAGAGCATCATGATCGTCTGTCGACAATAGCGATCTGCCAGTACGCCCCCTACGGGCCCAAGCACCGCTTGCGGCAGGAGTGCCGCCATGCTTGCCACTCCCAATGCGGATATGTCGGCTGTTTTGTCGGTAATCCACCAGATCAGCACGAACTGGGTCACCGCCGACCCCAACAATGAGAGATGTTGGCCAATGAAAACCAGCCAAAAACGCGCTTTCCAGGAGCTACGTTCCAGGGGGGTGCTTTGCATGACTCCAGACTCCACGTCTGAGCCAATCGAAGTATTCATGAACAAACTTGCGTTGAATGAACGAGTCCATCGAGAAGCGTAATATGCCCCAAGCAGGAGGTCTCGAATCGATCACGCAGGCAGCACGGGCACATCACTCATGGCCTGAACCTCCGGATCGGAATCTGCGCACGAACAGGCGTTTCAGGCGCTGCTCCATGTCATCCACATAGGTGAATACCGCAGGCACCACCAGCAGACTGAGCGCCGTCGACGTGATCAGCCCGCCGAACACCGACAATGCCATTGGACTGCGGAAACTGCTGTCGGTCGAGTCTGAGCCGATGATGATCGGCAGCATCCCGGCGCCCATGGCCACCGTGGTCATGATGATCGGCCGTGCCCGCTTGTGACAAGCGTCCATCAGCGCTTCCCAACGGTTCATGCCCTGATCTCGGCGGGCAACGATGGCGTACTCGACCAGAAGGATCGAGTTCTTCGACACGATGCCCATCAGCATGATCAGCCCGATAAGCGCCGGCATCGAAAGATCATTGCCTCCCAGCAGCAATCCGACAAACGATCCCCCTATCGCCAGAGGAAGCGCCGACAGGATAGTGGCAGGATGCAGTACATCCTTGAACAGGAGCAACAACACCAGGTAGATGCACAGGATGCCGGCCATCATCGCGAGGATGAAACTGACGAACAGCTCCTGCATCATCTCGGCATCTCCAGCGGGTTGCACCTTGATTCCAGCTGGCAGCTGACTCTTACTGATCAAGCCGCTCACCTGGGTGGCCACCTCACCTAGACCTTTCTCGCCCAACTCGATATCCAGATTGATGTTACGTTGCCGGTCGTAGCGGGTGATGAGGGAGGGCCCTCCGCCCAGTTCCACCGACGCGAGCTCTCCCAGCATGACCGCGCCATCCGTGCCTTGAACCGTGATGCGTCGCAGGGCTTCAAGGTCATGACGAGATCCTGGAGCGAGGCGCGTGATGATCGGCACTTGCCGCGTATCGAGATTCAGCTTGGGCAAGGACTGTTCGTAGTCTCCCTGCGTGGCCAACCGCAAGGCGTCAGAGATCGCCTGAGGGCTGACCCCCAACGCTGCCGCTTTCTCGGGATGGGGGCGCACGATGATCTCGGGCTGGACCTGATTCTCACTGGAGACGATCGTTCCGGTTCCCAGGCTCGGCATGTCGCGTAACGCCTTCTCAAGCTGTCTGGCAGAACTTGACAGGATCTGCTCGTCCGAACCTGACACCGAAAGTGTGTACTTGTTTCCGGTGTTGCCCAGACCAATGCTCACACGCACGCCGGGCACCTGTTTGAGCGTCTCGCGAATGGCGGCCTCGACCTTCTGCTTGACCGGTCGATTTCCACGCGCTTTCATCCGGATGATCAGAATGGCCTGGTTGACGCCGCTCTGTGAACCGGTACCCGTACCCGTTCCCGCTTCAAAGGCGTTGGCTCCCACCGTCGTGTACACGCTTTCGATATCAGGGTTCTGCATCAGCAGATGTCGTGTAAGCGCTGCGCTGCGTTCCGTGTGCTCGATGCTCGATCCCGGGGGAAGTGTCAAGGTCACCTGGGTCTGATCATTGTCATCAGGCGGAATGAAGGATGTCTTGAGGAAGGAGACCAGTCCTAGCGAACCGATGAACAGAAGTGTTGCGTACAGCAGGGTCTGAAATCGATGTCGAAGCGCCCATTGCGCACACCGCATGTACATGCGAAGCCATCGCGGATCCTTCTCCTGATCGATCATCGGTTTGAGCATGTAGGCGGCCATCAGTGGGGTGAGCATGCGAGCAACCAGCAGGGATGCAAACACTGCCAGTATCGCCGTCCAGCCAAACTGCATGAAGAAACGCCCCACCACGCCACTCATGAAGGCCGTGGGCAGGAAGACCGCGATCAGGGCAAAGGTGGTGGCAACCACCGCGAGGCCAATCTCATCCGCCGCCTCCATCGCTGCCTGCCAGGGCGTCTTTCCCATTCGAAGGTGACGAACGATGTTCTCGATCTCGACGATGGCATCATCGACAAGCAGACCGATAACAAGCGACAGCGCCAGCAGGGTCACACTGTTCAGCGTAAAACCCAGCAGATACATGCCGGCAAAGGCGGGGAGAACGGATAGAGGCAGTGCCAACGCCGCAATGAAGGTGGCCCGCCAGTCCCTCAGGAACAGCCAGACAACCAGCACCGCCAGCAGCGCCCCTTCATACAGCAGCTGCATCGAGGCATCGTACTGCTCCTGAACATAGCTCACCAGATCCATCGACTCGGTGAACGTCAGATCAGGACGCTCCAGCCCGAGTTGCCGAATGCTCTCCCGAACAACCTTGCCAACCTCGATCTCGCCACCGTTCCGGGTTCTGCTGACCTCGAAGCCAACGACTTGCTGCTCGTTCATCCAGGCCGAGGCGCTGCGTTTTGCCGTCGAATCGCTGATGACGGCAATATCACCAAGGCGCACACGCCGCTGATTAGACAACGACAGCGTCACCTGTTTCAAGGCCTCGGCATTCCTGGCACGGGCAATCAGCCGTATCGGCTGCTCAGCATCCGCAAGCTCGGCCGTGCCGCTACCGCTTTCGACCTCGGTTGCACTGATCTGCTGAGACACCTCTGCAACCGTTAGGCCAAGCGCACGAATCCTCTGCGGATCCAGATCGATATGTATCTGCCGATCGACACCCCCGACACGGGTAACCTTGGCGACACCTGGCAGGGCCAGAAGCCTGCGACTCAGCTCATCGTCCACATACCAGGACAGAGCCTCCTGATCCATGGCGGGAGACTGCACGGTGAAGGCTAGAACAGGCATGCTTGCCAGCTCGACCTTCGACACAACAGGGTCCGGCACTGCAGCTGGAAGATCCGAACGAACCCCCTGGACCGTCGAACGGACTTCGTCCAGCGCTTCCTGCAAAGGCTTCTCCAGCTGGAACTGAACGGAAAGTGCGACAGCACCATCCGAGATGCTGGTGTTGATGTGTCGGACTCCCTGTACATCGACCAGGGCGTTCTCGATCTTTCGGGCAACATCATTCTCCAGCTGCCCGGGCGTTGCCCCTGGCAGCGATGCAGTGATCGTCACCATGGGCATGTCCATGTCGGGTTGATTCTGCACCCGCATGAAGCCAAAGGATACAAGCCCGGATACCGTCAGTAGCAGAAACAGCACGAGTACGATGAGCGGATTGCGGATCGACCATGCGGACAGGTTCTTCATGTGCAGACGCCTCAGTGGGACAAGGAGTGAACCGGGTTTCCATCACCCGTCGATGACGGGTGTGCAGCCGAATCCGCCACGATCCGGACCCTGTCCCCTTCCGACAGAAAGCCTGCCCCCTGCACCACGATCCGATCCGCATCCTGCAGGCGATTCGGTGGCTCGGCGCGTGCCTCGACCCTATCACCCGCGTGGCGCCCGGTCTTCACTTTCACGCGCCGTACCCGGTCGTCCTTATCCAGGCGATAGACGTAATTGAACCCGTCCCGGGACACCACCGCCTGCAGCGGAAGTGTCGTGGCCTGACTTTTTCCCAGCAGCAGCTCTCCCCCCAGAAACATGCCCGTGTGCAACGAAGGCTCCGCAGGAAGATCGAAATAGACCAACGCCGTACGGGTCCTGGTATCGACAGACGGCCCGATTGCGCGCACCTGCGCTCTGATACGCTGTTTTCCCGGCAGGTGAAGATCGGCTTCGTCTCCGATCGAAATGCGTGCAAGATCACTCGCCATGACCTCGGCACGCCATTCCAGACGGCCCTGCCTGATCATCCTGAACAGCTCGCTACCCACAGCAGGCACGGCACCCACGGTGGCAGTGCGCGCCGAGATCACCCCCGTGTCCGGTGCTCGCAGAGCGGTGAAGCGAAGATTCTCCTGCTGGGCGGACAAGGCCGCACGTGCCGAACGCAACCTGGCCCTGGCGGTTCTGGCCGCGACCTGATACTGAATGATCTGCTGCGTACTGATGGATCCGCTTTTCCGCAGGCGGGTTGCACGCTGGGCATTGCTTTCAGCCTCGACCAGTGCCGCCCTGGATTCCGCCAGGGCGGCCTTGGCGCGCGTGACCTCGGACTGTGTCGTGATCGCCGAGAATCGGGCCAGCACCTGACCCTTCTCGACACGGTCTCCAACGTTCGCCAACAGTTCGACAAGTTGCTGGCCATTGATCTCGGACGCCAGGGTGGCCTCCTCCCAGGCGGCTACATCTCCATCCAGCGGCAACCGGACTGCCAGTTCCATCTGTCGAGGCGACTCTATCGTGACGGTCATGACCGGTTGTGCCTCGTTCTGCGTGGCATCCGCAGGCTTTTGCTCCGCTTCCCCGGCCTGGGACGGATCGGTTGGGGGAGCAGAGGAAGATTTCAAGAGCTCTGGCTGGGTCAGTACGACAGTCGTGGCAACCACCAGCAGCAGCAGAATGACAGCAAGCAGGATCCGTATCGATTTGCTCATGAGAGAAGCAGGTATGGAAATAGAATGCTCCGGGCTCTATCAGCCCGTAGCGCTGCTTGATCGAGGCCTTACCTTGTGAGGTACTGCCTCGTCCTTGATTGACTCGGCAGACCATCCTCCGCCGATCGCCTTGTACAGTGCGACCCAGTACTGAACCTGGTCGCGAAGCAGGCCAAGGTGCTCGACCTCCGCCTCCAGCGCCAAACGGCGCGCGTCTTCCAGCTCCAGCAGGGTGCGGCCACCTTCCTGCCATTGCGCCTGAACCGACTCATAGTAGGCCTGATGCATGGCCGCAGCCTCGGCAGCCTTGCTACGACGCCGGTTGGCACCATCAAGATTGACCAACGCTTCCTCGATCTCCCTGACGGCTTTTTTCACGCCCTGACGCCAGTCGGCATAGGCGATCCGATAGCCCGCTTCGGCACGCCTGACGACCGCACGCCGTCTGCCGCCGTCAAAGATCGGAAGCGTCAGCGCGGGCCCAAAGGACCATGTCCGTACCGATGAGGAAAGTAGGCTGTACGTCGTCAGCGCAATATCTCCCGACAAGGACAGACCGGGATAGAGATCGGCCTTGGCAGCCCCGATCTCGGCACTGGTGGCTGCCAGACGACGTTCGAGCGCCGCAACATCGGGCCGCTGACGCAGGGCGTCAGCGGGTACCCGGTCGATACGAAAGGCTCGAGGCTTGGGCAGGTGGTCCGCAGGTTGTGCCAGCCATCCGGACAGTGTGTCCGGTGCAATGCCGGTCAGCGACTGCAGCGCTGTCATCAGCAGACGGCAGCTCACCTGCTGCGCCTCGAGCTTCGATTGCGTACCGGCCATGCTGGCTCGTGTGCGCGAGCCATCGGCAGCCGAGGTGAAACCGGCAGCAACGGACTGTCGTGTCGCACGATCCGTTGTCTCCATGGACGTCAGTTCCTGCTGATACACGTCGACCAGCAACTGACAGCCCCGGTACTGCACATAGGTGTCGGCCACTTCGGCCGCCAGGGATACCCGTGCCTCATGCCAATCATGTGTCTGAGCAGCAAGCCGTGCCTCTGCTGCCTCGGCATTGCGCCGTGCCTTGCCGAACAGATCCAGTTCCCAGGACGTATCGAAGCCCACCGATCGCGTGCCATAGGTCGCCGTGATGCTGTCCTGTCCAGCTGTCATGCCGAGCGCACCGCCTGAACCACCGGCGGAACCCAGTTTCCGCGTGCGGTTCACACGTCCCGTGCCGTTCAACGTCGGCCATCGCGCGGATTCAGCGGTGCCCAGATTCGCCCGGGCGCTGTCGATGCTGGCAAGCGCACGCTGCAGGCTGGGGCTGTCGGCTTCGGCTGCCTCGATCAGATTGATCAGGGTCTGATCCTCGAACTGTGCCCACCAGTCCTGCAACGCTGCCAGTTCTCCACCATGCGGTATCGGGGCCGTCCAGGTGTCAGGAATTCGTGTTTTGGGTGGTTGATAGTCGGGGCCAATCGCTGTGCAGCCACTCACTATGACGCACGCTGTCAGTACGGCAGAACACGCCACCACGAGACGCTTTTCATGAGCATTTTTCACCTTCAGCGCATCCCCTGGCTGGCGGCTACCCCACGAGGCAGTGTGTCCGATGCACTTGTACGCCGGATTCTCGGGTCGGTGCGCAGATGGTCTGGTTTGCTACGACGCTCTCGCCGTACCCCTGGATGGCTGCTGAGCGATCCCACGCGCGCCGCGCAGGGAAGAACCATCCTAAGGGAAACGTGGCTGTCATCGCCCCCCTGCACATGCGTCGCGCAGCCGACTACACCGACAATCTTCGCGTCGGTGGATGCACGATGGGTGCGTGATGCCCGCAGGCCGAGCAGCCAGTTCATGCTCATGCAGATTCACTCCTGTCGCGTTCACGTCATGTCAGGGAGAAGTTATCTGCTTCCAAGGGCGCAAATCCACTGGTAAATATGGTGGTCAGCGCAACAGCCCAAGCAGCACGGCACGGGCTACGGCGGCCGTTTTATTTGGCACCTGAAGTTTCTGCACCGAGTTATTGATGTGGAAGTCGACCGTATTCTTGGAGATGTCCAGTATCTCCGCGATGTCGCGTGCAGATTTTCCGTCCGCGCTCCAGCGCAGGATCTCTGCCTTCCCGGTCGCTCAGGGGTGGCAGGGACGCCGTGGCCTCGTTGTGGTAGATCCCGGAGAGAATCCGCAGCGTCAACTGCGTCAGGGTGCGTATGTTCTGGCGGTTGCTCTTCAGCTCTGCCCGGGAGATGGGCGGATGACGCCGGGCCAGTGACAACATGCCGAGCCCACCCGCTCCGTTCAGCACGGATTGCGTCACGCCATGACGTAGCCCATGTTCACGACATTCACGCCAGAGCTGGGGCGTGTCGACGAACAGCTGGTCGTTCCAGACGATCAGCTCTTCGGTGCTTCTGGCGAGCTTGATCCGCGGATCAATGCAGAAGTAGTTCTTCTGAGCATAACGCTTTCGCCACGCCAGTGGATAATTGCTGAGCCAGCGTACCCTCTCCTGACTGAGGGGAAGAACCTTCCGGTAGACGAAATGGTAATACCGGAAACCAAGCGTATGGACCGCTTCGGCCAGACAGATCGAGATCCGCTCCTCGGAGGGGCTCGGCTCGATGATCAGCGTCAGCAGTTCGTCCACCCAGTTGTTCATGTATCCACGCAGCTCCTTCAAGGCCGTTCAACCCTGTATTCAGGCCAGCTGGAGAGATGAACCCTGTTCTTTCCGGCACGAAGAAGCATAACCGTCCGGAAATGTCTTCGCCGGGGAGGTCCAGGTTCCCTCCCCCGCGAAGAAGATCATGATCCCCGCGAGGGAGGCTCTGGACTGACCTTTTTGACAGGTCTAAGGTTTACAGTACCTTTTTTGGGGGCAGTACCTACTGCCAATTTTGGTGGACCTCGCGGTACTCAGAACAGCAGGCCCAGCAAGGCGGCGCGGGTGACGGCAGCCGTCTTGTTGGGGGCATTCAGCTTGTGTACCGAATTTTTGATATGAAAGTCGATGGTGTTCTTGGAGAGTTCGAGAATGTCGGCGATATCCTGCGCCGACTTTCCGTCGGCCGTCCATTGCAGCACCTCGACCTCCCGGACCGTGAGATTGGGCAGCCTGGCTGCCTGGCGCTGGCAGACCCAACGCCCGACGATGTCATGGGTCAGACGTGCAAGGCGCTGAACATCGCACTGCGTGTGCAGCACTTCGGCCACCGCGATCGGTCGCTGGCCACTACGGATCAGCGACAGCATGCTGATGCCCGGCGGCTGGTCGATGACGGAGAGTGTGAACCCCTGGTGCAGACCGTAATGCAGCATGGCGCCCCACAATTCGGGCGTCGCCACGACCAGCGCTTCGTTCCAGAGAAAGGGGCCGGTACCCTGACGCGCCTGGGCGATGCGTGGATCGCTGTTGAGGTAGCCGGCGTCGAGATAATGGCGTTTCCAGGCATCCGGGTGTAACCATCCGCCCAACCCCACCTTGAATCACCCCTGATCAGGCAGGAAGAATCCTCCGCAAGCGTCCATGCGGGACGCCAATCATCAAGCGGGAGGACACCATGCCGAAGTCAATCTTCAACCCAAGCCGCAGGGGCCGGCGCTACAGCCCGGCCTTCAAGGCCCATCTCATCGAGCGATGCAGCCAGCCGGGCGTCCTGATCGCTGCCGTGGCCCAGGAGAACGGCGTTTCCGTGCCGACCCTGCGGCGCTGGCTTGAAGAGGCCGGGCCAGTTGAGGCCTCCGGTGATCCGGCACCGGGTGTTGCTGCCGACATGCAGCAGTCTCCCTGGCCACGGCAACCCGCCTTCATCCCGATCGATATCCCGGTGCGAGCGCATCGCCCAGAAGGAGATGCCGCCTCACGTCATCGACAAGGGCATCGCCGCCCCGGGGCTGCTGGCCCATGTGCTGGTGTCCAAGTTCGGCGATCACCTGCCCCTGAACCGCCTGCAGGGCATCTACGCCCGGCAGGGCGTGACGCTGCCCATCTCCACGCTCAGCGACTGGGTGGGCCAGTGCGGCGTGCAGCTGCAGCCACTGGTCGATGCCCTGAAGGCCGAACTGATGAAGTGCGACATCCTGCATGCCGACGAGACCGCACTGCAGGTGCTCAAGCACAGAAAGGACAAGGCCGGCTCGCATCGCGCCTACCTATGGGTATATGCCAGCACCCGGTACGATGATCTCAAGGCCGTGGTCTACGATC
>ERZ773077.2811-NODE-2811-length-10989-cov-3.500183_pt1 | contig 10989 bp, 10 predicted proteins | sample MGYA00580612_ERZ773077 | MGnify/ENA primary metagenome ERZ773077 (study PRJEB29015, sample SAMEA2737971) | human oral metagenome | biome: human oral; feature: human-associated habitat; material: dental | place: China | collected 2021 ...
GTATTTGCTACAATCTATTGGCAAAGCAGTAATAAGGCTAGATATCAATGATACTATACACCGGTCTATCTTTTGCAAAATAATTATACCAAAAACTCTGTATTTTTCTGAGTATGTATGTCAAAAGATGTCAGCGTATCAAATACTATGCTGCAGATTTTTGATGTGTAAAAAAGTTAATATCTTTCCACCCCTTGTTTACTTACCTTTGCAAGCACAAGCGGTCCTACATTTACTTTTTCATCACTAAATTCAAGTCCCGATAAAAACTTTTTCGCCGCCTCGGCAAATAAATCCTCATTATCCGCATACATTATGCAAAGCACATCTGAGGGATTCACATAATCTCCGGTTTTTTTAATAAGTTTTATACCTGCACTATAGTCTATACTGTCTTCCTTGGTCTTTCTTCCGGCTCCCAAAAGGCTTGACGCTATTCCTATGGTTTCGGTATCCATATGGGCAATATAGCCTTTTCTGTCACTTTTTAGTTCAAAGCTGAACTTAGGCTTTTTAAACTTTTCGCTATTTTTTATAACTTCCGTATCTCCACCCTGTGCAGCTACCATTTCAATAAGTTTATCAAGTGCCTTACCCAAGCTAATTGCCTCTTCCACCATTGAAAAACACTCTTTTAATTCTTTACCAAGCCCCAAGTGCAGCATATTTGCCGCAAGCTCCTTGCTTACTTCTAAAAGGTCCTTCGGTCCTTTATTTTTCAACACTTCAACCGCTTCTATAACCTCAAGGCTGTTGCCTATATTGTTGCCCAGCGGTATGTCCATATCGGTAATTACTGCCAAAGTTTTCCTGCCTGCATGCTCGCCTATATCAACCATTTCCTCGGCAAGTTTTATCGCATCGTCAAGTGTTTTCATAAACGCTCCGCTGCCACACTTTACATCAAGCACTATGCAATCACTGCCCGCTGCAAGTTTCTTACTCATAATTGATACCGCTATGAGGGAAATGTTATCGACTGTAGCGGTTACATCTCTAAGAGCGTAAAGCTTCTTATCAGCCGGTGCCAGATTGCCGGACTGCCCTACTACAGCTATTCCGGTCTTTCTTACAATATCAAAAAACTCTTCCTTGCTAAAAGCTGTTCTTAAATTAGGAATTGACTCAAGCTTATCCACCGTACCTCCGGTATGCCCAAGTCCCCTGCCTGACATCTTTGCTACCTTGCAGCCACAGGCTGCAACTATTGGTGCAACTATAAGTGTGGTCTTATCTCCTACACCGCCGGTAGAGTGCTTGTCTACCTTAACTCCTTCTATGGAAGACAGATCCACCATATCACCGGACTGTGCCACAGCCAAGGTCATGGCGGCAGTCTCTTCCTTGTTCATGCCCCTAAAATACACTGCCATAAGAAAGGCTGCCATCTGATAATCCGGTATATCACCTGCCACATAGCCTGATATAATATAATCTATCTCTTCTTTTGAAAGTTTAAGAGCATTTCTTTTTTTCATGATCAAATCATACATTCTCATAATATTTACCCCTATCTGCTCGACTTATCATAAGCTGTCCCTTAGTTTTAAGAGTCTTAAAGTATTCTGATTCAATTTCTCTGTCTGTTAATTTATCTTAAGGTATAACTTAGTTTTAAGACCCTAAGAGTATCTGATTCACTTTCTCTATCTGTTTAATTTATCTTAGGTGTACCTTGATTTTAAGACTCTTAAAGTATTCCGGTTTACCTTACCTATCTGCTTGACTTATCGTAAGGTATACCCTCAGCCTTCGGTGCCTGTGAACTCTTGGAAGAGAACATCAGTACTATAAGAGTAACTATGTAAGGGAACATCTTATAAAATTCGCTAGGTATCGATAAATCTTTTAATACCGGTATGGATGAATACGCACTTGCAAGAGTCTTCATAATCGCAAAGAAAAATGCTGCAAAGAAGATCTTATTGCTTCTCCATTGACCGAATATCAGTACCGCAAGTGCAAGGAAACCGTATCCTGCAACCGTACCGTTAAAGTTCGTGGAAGTAGGTACTACGAATACCAGTCCTCCTATACCTGCCAACACACCTGAGATCACAACTCCGGCATATCTTATCTTGTATACATTTACTCCGACAGAGTCGGCAGCCCCCGGATGCTCTCCACAGGCTCTAAGCCTGAGTCCGAACCTCGTATACTTTATCACAAAGGCTGCAAATGCAAATATAAAAAGCCCTATATAGGTGGTAATGTATGCCTTCTTAAAAAACATATCTCCGATTACAGGTATTGAGGAAAGTACGGGTACCGCATCTATACGGAAGGTATCCGTAAATTGCACCTGCTGGATTTTTTGTATCATTCTGGCTGTAAATATTACAAAGGCAGGGGCGAACATATTAAGTGCCGTACCGCTTATGGTCTGATCCGCCTTCATGTTAATAGCCGCAAAGGCATGGAGTAAGGAAAAAAGTCCTCCGCTTATGCCTGCTATAAGTATGGCAAGCAGCAAAAGCCCCTGACCACTCATGCTTTTTTGAAATATATTTATAAAGAAAATACCGCAAAAAGCTCCTATTACCATGATACCCTCAAGTGCTATGTTGATAACACCGCTTCGCTCGGAGTACATACCGCCTGTAGCCACTATAAGCAAAGGTATAGCAAAAAACATGGTTTGTTGAACAATAAAGCTTAAAATATCCATACTATACCTCCTCTTTCTTTGCCGTATTATCGGCAGCCTTCTTTTTGTTTTTGATAAATTTATATATCAAATGTTTAAATAACAAAGATAAGGCACCGCAGTATACTATAGCCGCTATGATCATATCTATAACTTCAGGAGCAAAGTCAAAAAGCTGCATATTGTATCCTCCTACTGTTATATGGGCTATAAAAAGTCCTGAAAAAAGTATGCCTATAGGGCTGGAAAGTCCGAGCAAGGCTACAGATATTCCGCTAAATCCTTCCGGTGCTATTATATCAAGTACCTGTAAGTATTTTCCGGAGTTAGCCAGATATAAAAGTGCTCCTCCAAGTCCTGCAAGCCCTCCTGCTATAAGCATTGACAGGATTATATTCTTCTTTGCGTTAATTCCTGCATATCTGCTTGCAAAGCTGTTTTGCCCGCAGGCTTTAAGCTCGTAACCGAATACCGTCTTATTAAGCAGTATGTGTATTAGAATTACTGAAAATATTGCTATAAGTATACCTACATTGATACTTGTGCCGGGGAATATTTTATCAAGTCCCGCCTTTCCTAAATTAGCTGTTGCCATAACCGCCTTGGATTGGTTTTTAACTCTGTCATATACGGAATTTTTTATCATTATATTTACCGCATACATTCCTATGTAGTTCATCATAATAGATGAGATAACTTCATTTACATTAAAAAATGCCTTAAGAAATCCCGGAATAAATGCCCAAGCAGCCCCTGCCAAAATTGCACACACAAGTGCCAGCAGGCAGTGTAAAAATGCCGGCTGTATAGGCAGCTTAACTCCTATCCATATAGCCGCAAAGGCTCCCATGGTAAACTGTCCTGACGCTCCTATGTTAAAAAGTCCGGTCTTAAAGGCAAATCCTACCGAAAGTCCGGTCATGATTATGGGTGTTGCTATATACAGCACCTGACCTATGCCTTTGATACCGTCTGTAAATCCGCCCTGCACTATCATAGCAAAACCTCCAAGTGCATGACTCGGCTTACTTACAAGCAAAATCAAAAGTCCGAAAAGCAGTCCGCAAATAATTGCAAGTATTGATGACATAAAGCTTATGTTTTTTTCATCCGATAAATTAAATAAATTCTTAAACTTCATATCCCTTACCTCGCTTAGCCCCTGACATATAAAGTCCGAGTTCTTCTACAGTTGTCTCACCGGGAAGTACATTTGCCACAATCTCTCCCTCATACATTACCAAAATTCTGTCGCTTACATTCATAACTTCATCAAGCTCAAGTGAAAATAAAAGCACCGCCTTATTATTATCCCTTTGCTTTATAAGTCTTTTGTGTATATACTCTATAGCGCCTACATCAAGTCCTCTTATAGGCTGCACCGCTATTACTATATCCGGATCTCTGTCAAGCTCTCTGGCTATAATAGCCTTTTGCTGATTACCTCCGGACATTGACCTTGCGGTACTTGTCTCTCCCTTGCTGGAGCGGATGTCAAATTTTTCTATTAACTCCCCCGCATACTTTCTTATTTCACCGAATTTAAGAAAACCGTGTTTTTGGAATCTGTTGCTGTAATAGCTTTGCAGTACCAGATTTTCTTCCAGAGTATAGTCAAGCACAAGCCCGTCTTTATGTCTGTCTTCCGGAATGTGTGCCATACCGGATAGGGTTCTTTCTCTTATACTTTTTTTAGTTATATCATTTTGATTAAGATATATATGCCCTGAAGCACAAGGTGCCAAACCTGTAAGTGCATAGGCAAGCTCCGACTGACCGTTGCCGTCTATACCCGCTATACACAGTATCTCCCCTGCCTTTACCTCAAATGAAGCGTTCTTTACGGAAAGTTTACCCTTATGCTTGGAGTCTACATTTAAGTTTTCCACTTTTAATATATCTGCTCCGGGAGTAAGTTTCTTTTTTTCTAAAATAAAACTTACCTTTCTTCCGACCATCAGCTCAGACATATCTTCCTTGGATATTTTATCTACATCTACAGTTCCTACGCTTTTGCCCTTTCTTAAAACCGTAAGCCTGTTAGCTACTTTTTTTATTTCATTTAACTTATGGGTTATGAATATAATGGACTTGCCCTCGTCAACAAGCTGCTTCATTATCTTCATAAGCTCATCTATTTCCTGCGGAGTAAGTACTGCTGTCGGCTCATCAAATATAAGTATGTCGTTATCACAGTAGAGCATTTTCAGTATCTCAACCCTTTGCTGCATACCTACCGTTATATCCGATATATAAGCATCAAGATCTATTTTCAGTTTATATTGTTCGCTTAATTTAAGCAGTTTTTCTCTTGCACCCTTCATTTGCAAAATCGAAAACTTGGTCGTTTCCCTTCCAAGTACTATATTTTCGAGTATGGTGAAATTATGAACAAGCTTAAAGTGCTGATGTACCATACCTATGCCGAGTGCATTGGCATCATTAGGATTTAGTATATCAACTTTTTTACCGTTTATTTTAATCTCACCTTCTTCCGCTTGGTACAGTCCGAACAGTACACTCATAAGTGTAGACTTACCTGCACCGTTCTCACCAAGCAGGGCGTGTATCTCTCCTTTTTTTACCTTTAGCGTTACATCATCATTTGCCTTAAAATCACCGAATTTTTTGGTGATGTGGTTCATCTCTATGACATAATCCACAGCAGACCTCCTATTAAAAAAGTGTCACTAACTATAATCTTTCTTTTATATTCTTCATAAGCCCTTCGCAACCACGCACTATGTCCGCATAGGTTACATCGAATTTCCTTGTATACCAAGGATCGCTTATATCTTCCTTGCTGCCTGCAAATTCAAGAAGTTTCCTTATCTTTCCTTCTTTGACACTCCTTTCTGTAATTCTTTCTATATTTCTTACATTCATATCATCCATTGCTATAATGTAATCATAATCGTTATATTCTAACTTTTCAAGCTGTTTTGCTCTCTTACCCGCACAGCCTATACCATGTTTTTCAAGCTCCTGCTTAGCCTTGGGATAGACCGGGCTTCCGATCTCTTCCGTGGAAGTCGCTCTGGACTCCACCTCTACCTTGTCTGAAAGCTTTTCTTTTTGTAACATATCCTTAAATATAAATTCCGCCATGGGGCTTCTGCAAATATTGCCGTGGCAGATGAAAAGTACTTTTATCATAAATTTATTCCTCCTTAAATTTCCCCGAAATTCCCTACCTTGACTATCGTCTCGGTCGCAGCAGACAAAAAATGTCCGATTAAGTAAGCATTTAGGACACTTTGCTCGTTACTTCCTTTATTTTGCAATGAATTTCGGGATTTATAAAATGTGTGTTTTTGCTGGCATCTTGGCAGAATAGGGCAAGATGAAGCAAGTTATTGCAGGCTGTTAGTAGTAAAGTTTGTAGTAAAACAAAATTGGATTACTACTTAAAAAGCACCCACATTAAGTGAGTGCTTATAATATTATTTCTTTTGGTCATTAACGATTGCCACAATATTCATTGCCGGCAAAACAATAGGATTCATTCCCGGTTGTGTAGTTATTATAGAGATATAACTTCTTATATACGGAAACATAATCGCTATCGTATTTTTTTCAAGAATATCCATATTTTCCTGTTCAGTCGAAAAAATTGCTTTCCCTTTTACATTAACAAATACTTTTTCATCTTCGTCTGAAACAGTTGTTTCAAGCAAAACTTCAAAAACTTTGTCAGATATTTTTTTCAAGGAACGTTCTACTTGTACACCCAATTCCAAGTGTTCTATTGATTCATCTTTCTTTCTAAAAGTACTTTCAACAATTTCTATTTTTTCTAACCTAAGAGGACTTTTATATTTAGACCTTACTTCCATATACTCCTCCTAACATGCAATAGCATAATCTTCCTGCATATAAAATACATAGACTTCAGCCTTAAAATATGTCTGATATGGTATAAATACACGATTCACATCGTCTTCGGTTATTGTATGCTTCTGCTCTCCTTCTTTAATCAAAGGACTAGTAGCAGTCGCACTAAGTTCAACATCATACTTATCACATAATGAAAGAAATAAATCTTTATCAAACATCATATCACCTCTTCTTCCTCATTATATATCAGTTTCGTTGATTTTATACATTCTTTTTTTGACACACAAATTTGTCTTTCTTGAAATTTGATGCCAGTAACATACATTATTTTCTTTTGTAATTCTATTTCAGAATGACTTCTTCTTGCTGTATAACCTGCAAATTCTTTTAGAAAAGTTCCAATTATAACTGATATTTTATTTTGTTCTTTGTAATAATCAAAAAAGACAGCTCGCAACTTTGCATCCTCAAAAATAGGCATCTTTCTATCACAAAACTTTTCAACCTCTTTAAGTGTTTCTATAGTTTTTGTAATAAAAGCATCCAATTGCTTTTTGTCGTCAAGATTCAAAACCTCGTTATCCGACGCTTCTATATGCGATTGAAAAATAACTCCACCACAATTATTATTTTGAGAAGAAATTGATGTTGCCCACCACATTGCTTTGTCATAATCATCAAAAAAATACACACCTTGACCTAACCAATGATCATCACGATGTTTACACTTTGATGGATCTAATCCGTTTTTCTCTATGTTGCATCGGTGCTTTGAGCAGGTTCCATGATATCCAATCTCGTTCATTTTCTACTCTTTCTCAATAAGTTCTATATTATCTTCTAAAAAGGATAGATATGCCTATTTATAATACCACCCTTCATTACAAAATACAATCGAAATTTAATTCAACTACTCTGATTTTTCCAAACAGGTTTGTAGTAAGATTACAAATTACTCTTTCTTAAACAAATCTCTAATTTTTACTTTATCCATCTCCAATGTTATCCTTGCCGCAACATTTAAATCATCCATGTCTAAAAAATCCCCCAAGCATATTTGCCGGGGGTTTTATCTTAACTTAGAATATTCTCCAACCTACTATAAAGTTTCTTTGCCACCATCCTCCCAGGGATCTTTGCACAACTCTTCCGTTAGATGATGAAGCGTCTATTATCTGACCGCCACCTGCTACCAAGCCGACATGGCCGCTAACTACTATGATATCACCCGCTTGTAAGTCTGAGAAGTTACTTACTCTGGTATATCTTCCCGGATTTCTCCAGCCTGAGCTAGTCATATAGGACTGGCTTACACCGGAATTATTAAGACACCAGTATATAAAACCTGAACAGTCGAAGGCATTAGGACCTTTAGCACCCCATACATAAGGGCTTCCCACCTTGGATGAAGCTACGGATATAAGATTTCCTACACTTCCTCCGCCTGAGTATATAGGACCTGACGGTGCAGCGCCGCCGCCTCCTCCGCCGCCACCTCCGGCATTACCTCCGCCGGCGTTTCCGCCGCCTCCGCCTCTTGTATTGCCGCCACGGTTTTGCCTTGCAGTTGTACTTGGAAGAGGTCTTAAAACATTATCTGAGGTAAGCTTTGCTATGGTGACCGCTCCTACCGATCCGTCCGAATCAAGTCCGTTTCTGCTCTGGAATGCCTTTACCGCATTCTGTGTTGCCTCACCGAAATATCCGGTTATATTATCCGGATGTAAATAACCCCACTTTGCAAGCATTTTTTGAATATTATGTACCTGATCGCTTTGATCGCCTACTCCAAGTCCGTTAGGCTTTGCATCGGCTGACATAATAGCCGCTCTGGTGGAAGGTCCTATGTAGCCGTCTACCACCTGATCGTTCTTTGACTGGAACTGTTTTACCGCAAGACTTGTATCAAGTCCGTAACTTCCGTCAGGAGTACTGGTCATATAGCCAAGCTCAAAAAGTCTTTTTTGAATCGCCATGACCACATCGCTTTTTTCACCGTATGCAAGCATATTCGGCTTGATTTCTTCTGAATATATAAGGTTAAGAGTCTTTATACCTACCTTACCGTCTTGCTCCAAGGTATTGACTTCTTGTAACTTTGATACGGCATCTCTTGTTTTCTCATCATAGGTACCGGTTACCTGTCCTTGATCTGCAAGGTAACCAAGCTCATAAAGTCTTGACTGTATACGCTCTATATCGGTACCCACATCACCTTCTTGTGCCGCATAAAACTTGGCATCATCAGACATAAGCAAGTTAAGTGTATCCGTACCTATAATACCGTCTTGCGGTAGCTTATTCTGTCTTTGGAATACCTTAACAGCCGCTATGGTTACATCTCCATAGTACTCGGTAGGTTCATCATTTTCCATAAAGCCGAGTCTCATAAGCCTTTCCTGTATCTTATGAACTATAGGGTGGTTAGTTCCCGACCTGATAACTTCAGGGACCGGCTCTGTAGTTGCCACATCGACTGATAATGAGGGAAATGGTGCTCCTACCGCAGCGGCAGGTACTATATTTGCCTGTGGAATACTTTCCGTAGCGGACTCTCCCTCCGAAACAGCCTTTGTTTCAGATGACGCAAGCTTTTTGTTTGAAGATACCATGGCTCTCACCCACACAACCGACAGTAGTACTATGATTACTGTAGGCACTGCTACCATGATAAGCTTACTTTTATCCCATTTATTAAAAAAATTATTTCCTTCTTTCTTTCTTGCCATAACTTTCTACCTAATTATTTTCTAAAGTTTACTTAAACAATCACTTAAAACCACAAAATCCTCTAAACCAAGAGTCTCTCCCCTAACTCGCTCATCCAGTCCTGCCAAAGAAATCGCCTTGGCGATCTCCTCCTTGGTAAAACTAAGACCTGCCGCATTATTAAGTCCGTTTTGCAAAGTCTTCCTCCGTTGATTAAAAGAAGCTCTGATAAGATTAAACATAAGCTTTTCATCCTTTGGTTTAAAAGGTTTTAGCTCATGTAATTTTAACCTTACGACCGCAGAAGATACAGCCGGTCTTGGGATAAATGAATTGGGAGGAACATTAGCCACAATTTTTGCCTCGGTATAATATGCCACCGCAAGTGATATTGCACCGTATTCTTTCGTACCCGGCTTTGCTATAAGCCTTTGTGCCACCTCCTTTTGTATCATTACGGTTATACTTTCAAGCTTAAGCTTTCTTTCAAGCAAATCCATAATTATTGGAGTGGTGATGTAGTAGGGCAAGTTTGCCACCACCTTTACCCTTCTACCCTCAGCCTCTTTTTCTATAAGCGCTTCCAAATCAACTTTTAATACATCCTCATTTAATAATACTACATTTTCATAATCAAATAAAGTCTTTGTGAGTATAGGCATTAAATTTTTATCTATTTCTATTGCTATAAGCTTATGAACCTTTTGTGCTATGCGCTGACTAAGCACACCTATACCCGGTCCTATCTCTATAACCACATCTTCTTTGCTTATATCTGCCGCACCGATAATTTTATCAAGCACATGAGCATCTATAAGAAAATTGTGCCCGTATTTTTTTTGAAATACAAAGCCGTGCTCCTTTATGATGTCTATAGTATCCGATGCTTTTTCTATCATCCTTTTCTTCATCCACACCTACCTTAACTTAGGATATAATCTATGTGCATTTTCCGAAGTCTTTTCTATAATATACTCAGGACTGAATGCCTTTATATCGGATATGGCATTTACTATGTACGGTATGTATGAGGACTCATTTCTCTTCCCCCTGTAAGGCACCGGGCTAAGATATGGGCAATCCGTCTCCAAAACCATGCTTTCCATAGGCAGATACTCTATAACCTCTTTTAGCTTAGGGGCATTCTTATATGTGGCTACACCGCCTATTCCAAAGTAAACTCGCAGTTTTAAGTACTCCTTTGCCATTTCCAAACTGTAGGAATAGCAGTGCATAACTATATTCAGTTCTTTGGCATAGTTTTTTATAATATCAAAGCTATCCTTTGCCGCATCTCTTGAGTGTATTACCGCAGTAAGTCCAAGCTCCTTAGCAAGTTCAAGCTGCCTTACAAACTCTTCCTTTTGCTTTTCTTTATGCTCGGTACTCCAGTAATAATCCAAACCTATCTCGGCTATAGCCACTACTTTCTCATGCTTTGCCAAATCTTTAAGTTTTTCTATGTAGTCACTTTGCATTTCATGCACATAAGACGGGTGTACGCCTACAGTAGCATATATATAGTCATACTTATCGGCCAATTCTATACATTCCTTAGAGCTTTCAATATCTACCGCTATATTTACCACTCTGTCTATACCCTTAGTCGGTAAACTTAATAACAGTTCTTCTCTGTCTTCGTCAAAAGCCTCATCATTATAATGGCTATGTGTATCTATAATTCCCATAAAAACTTTCCTTCCACGCTTCTTAAAATATTCGGCAAAACTGTAATCTGTCTTCGTAAAATAACTTCGCTGACTCCAATAAATTTTACAAGTACCCCAAGACAAAAG